>Ga0209815_1000389_pt1 | contig 32803 bp, 25 predicted proteins | sample CoawatmetaG00DNA_FD_187507 | JGI IMG/M metagenome (GOLD analysis project Ga0209815, IMG submission 187507) | Marine microbial communities from the West Antarctic Peninsula - Coastal water metaG002-DNA (SPAdes) (version 2) | ecosystem: Environmental > Aquatic > Marine > Coastal ...
CATGCGGCCATCTAAGGCATCACGGATCAGCTGCGCATGACGCTGGGTGCCGCAATTGTTGGCAACTAGGCCATAAAATTCAACATCGTCTCTAAAATTTGCCAAACCCAGTGCCACTGCGGCTGCAGTTTGTGCCATTCCCTTTACATCCATCACTAACGCCACAGGAATGTTGAAGGTGGACGCTAGGTCTGCGCTTGAAGGCTCGCCATCAAACAAACCCATGGCCCCTTCTACCAAAATAAGGTCGGCAGTTTGGGCAGCTAGATAAAACTGATGGCGACAATAGGCAGCTCCTGCCATCCATAAGTCTAGCTGGGTGACAGGCTGGCCAGAGGCCTGTTCTAAAATCTGTGGGTCTAGGTAATCAGGCCCCATTTTAAACACCCTCACATTGCGGCCTAGGTCTCTATGGTAGCGAGCTAGGGCGCTGGTGATGGTGGTTTTGCCTTGGCCAGAGGCAGGCGCCGCCAAAAATAATGCGGGGCAATGGGCTACGGCGGTTTCAGAAGTGATCGATGTCATTAATATTCTATGCCCGCTTGAGCTTTAACACCGATGCGAAAGGCATGGCCGTCATCTTTTACGGTGCTAATAGTGTCGGCGTATTCTACCAGTGCTTCAGGCATCACTCGGCCTGTAATCATCACAGTTTGGTGATGTGGGCGCTTGGCTAGGGCTTCTAATACCGGCTCTAAAGGTAAGTAGTTATACTTAAACACATAGGCCATTTCATCAAGCACCAGCATGTCTATGCTAGGGTCTTGTAATAGGCCCAAGGTAATGGCCCACGCTTTTTCTGCAGCGGCAATGTCGTTAGACTTATCTTGAGTTTCCCAAGTAAATCCATGGCCCATTACGTGCCAGTCTAAGCCTGGATAGTCTTTAAAAAACTTATATTCGCCGGTTTCAACACGGCCTTTAACAAACTGCACCACGGCTGCTTTTTTGCCATGGCCCAAGCAGCGCATCATGGTGCCAAAGGCAGAGCTGCTTTTACCCTTGCCGTTGCCACGTAACAAAATAGTAACGCCCCGCTCTTCTGTAGCTTTAGCGATGCGAGCATCTATAACCGCTTTTTTAGCTGCCATACGTTCTTCATGGGTTTTACTCATTAAACAAGTCTCGCTTGGGATAAGGTTAGATATTTTGCGTTTAAAAGCTGTGCTATTTGTTGGCCACGGCCACGCTTTATTTGGCCTTGCTCAGTGTCTACTAACACGCTCTCACCTATTAGCTTAAGGCCAGATAAATCTTGTTGCACACGGCCATCGGTGATAATGGTGTTGATGATTTGGGTGGCAGGGCTACGCTTAAGTAGCCGTGCAGCAAACGCACTAGCATGCACAATGGCTTGTTTTAGTGGTGTGCCACCACCTGCGCCAAGGGTGTTGAGCAGTGGAGCCATGGCTTTAGGTGCGCGGCCTTGGCTGTATAGTTCTGACACTTGGTCATTACCAAAGCCTAGCAATACCAGCTGCGAACGGGCCAAATAAGCATGTTGGGCAATGCCTGCAACCAAACCTTTGGCTTGGCTTTGGCCATCACCGTTTAAGGTGGATGCCGAAGTATCAAGTAATACCAGATGCATTACTGGGTCTGCACCGCGCTTGCGCCGGTAGCGTAAATCTATAGCGGTGGCTTTATTACGGCCCGCGATCAAACTTGAAAACCAGTTAATACGTTTAGACCAGGCTTTAGTGGCCCTGCCATTGCCTTGCCCATGTAAGCCTTTGCTCGCACTTGCCATGGAGCTTGAAGCTGCTGTTTGAGTGGCTGGGCTGGCGTTACTTTCAGCTATATGTCGCATCTGACCTGTGGTTTGGGTGGTGGGTGGCATTTGCCCCCAGTCTTGCTCTGCTTGTGGTTTGCTGTGGTTTGGGCGCTCAAAAGGGGGCGGGCTAGCAGGTGGCGGCTGGTTAGGCGAGTCTGGTGAATTAGGCGTGCTGGGGGCGTCATGGTTGCGGCGATGCATTAATACCAGCTCTTCCACGGCATCAATGTTTTCTATGGTTACAGTGTTTGCTTGTTGCAGGGCTGCATGTGCTTGGGCAGCACGTAGCCACACCAAATCGCCACGCACGCCATCTACGGCCGCGTCCACACAGCGCTGAGCAATTTGCAGGCGCATTTCATCACTAGCACTCACTAAGGGAAGCTGGGCTTGGGCGTGTTGGATCTGGGTGCGCAAAGCCTGTTGTTGGCCTGCATAAGCAGCTAAAAAAGCGCTAGGGTTGGCGTCAAAGCTTTGACGGCGGCGCACAATTTCCACTCGCTCAAGGGCGGTGTAATTGTTTTCTAGGGCCACACCAAAGCCAAAGCGGTCTAAAAGCTGCGGGCGTAGCTCACCTTCGTCGGGGTTCATGGTGCCCATTAGGGTGAATTGCGCATCATGCTGGTGGCTGATACCGTCTCGTTCTATGTGGTTTACGCCGCTGGCGGCAGCATCTAATAGCAAGTCTACTAGAGCATCTGGCAGCAGGTTCACTTCATCTACGTAGAGTAAGCCATTATGGGCTTTACTCAACAGCCCAGGTGCAAAATTCACTTGCTGTTCACCCAGCACTTTTTGTAGGTCTATAGTGCCTGTGACCATCTCTTCGCTGGCACCCAAAGGTAAGGTAACCATTTTGCTTAGGTTGGCAATGTTTAGGTCTGCTAAGCTGCGAGCTAAGGTAGATTTTGCGCTTCCACGGGGGCCACTTACCAGCACACCACCAATGGCAGGATCTATCGCCAAAAGGGTTAGAGCCAGCTTAACAGGTGCTTGGCCTACCACCGCAGTAAAAGGGAAATTTGATTTGAGCATAGAAAATATCCATCGCACCCACCGCACGATTGTTGTGAAATCTAGTGTGCAAAGCTGCACATTATTAGGTTTCTTGATTATATGTTGAGAGGCTGGTATCGGACTAAATCGCCTAGCGATTAACCGTTGCGGGGGCAGTGTTGGCTCAAGACCGGTTTGCCGTAATCTTGTCCACGCTTCCCATTTAACTGCCCGTTCACCAAGCAGAACCACTCATTTGTTACTATTGTAGGCTTATATTGTGCAGAATAATACGTTTATCAGGCGACAGGTTGCTTGGGTGCGGCCTAGGTGTATTCATAGTCGCCATAGGGTGAATTAGGGAGTGGGTTTGCTGCAAAGCTAAGCAATTATTTACCTTGGTCTTGGCCTAGTGCTTTAAGCCTGCGTCTATCATCACGCCAGTCGCTAAGGCGATACCAGGCACTCGCAGCCATCATGTACCAAGGGTAGCCATGATGGTAAATGCGGCTTTGTAAGGGGGTTTGCTCAAACACCGAATGTGTTTGATCAGGCTGGAGCATTTTTAGGGCTGCTTTGTGGCCCAAATAAGGCGCCATAGCCACGCCGTTGCCACTGTAGCCCATGGCATGATGAATGCCATTGTGGCACCCTATACTAGGCAATTTGCTAAAGCTAAAGCCAGTAAATCCTGTCCAGCAGTGGCTGATTGGAGTGTCCTTTAGGCTAGGAAATATTTCTGTTAATTTAGCTTTTAGGGTGGGTAGCGCTTGTTGTGGTGTGATGGCATGTAAGGCTGCGCGGGAGCCTAGCATAATGCGTTTGCCACAGGGTGTGGCACGGTAGTAACAAAACCGCTGTCGGGTTTCTACCATACAATGGCCACCTGGCAATAAAGCCTGCACCACATCTTTGCCTAACTCTTGGGTGACAATAATGAAACTTGGCACCGGCATCACCCGTTTTGCAAGAAACCATGACACCTTAGGCTGTGTGTAGCCGTTGGTTGCCATCAGCACTTGTTGGCAATGTATCTGCGCACCTTGTGTGCTCACACAAAAGCCATCTAGTTTAGCTTTCACACTATTTGCTGAGTGCTCACCAAACACTTGCACGCCTGCGTTTAGGGCAAGCTCTAGTAGCCCATGATGTAATTTTTTGGGCTGCACACTGGCATGTTCTTGATACAATAAACCACCAAAATATAACTCCGTTTGAATGTGCTTAGGCATTTCATCGGGGGTTACCATGCGAGCAGAAAAGGTCTGTATTGTTTGTAGATCTGCATTGGCATTTTGCATGGCAGTATAATCAGTAGGCGTCCATGCAGTGCGCAAGCGCCCACATGCTTGCAGGTCGCAGTCTATATTGTGCTCATTAATCAGCCCCTTTGTATAGGCTAGGGAGGCATTGGCTTCGCAATGCAATTGATCAGCAATGGCCTTGCCATAATGCTGCTTTGCATCTGCTACAGACACCTTGTGGCCAGAGCCCAACATGCCGCCATTGCGAGTGCTGGCTCCAAAACCGATAGCTTGGCTGTCTAGCACAACCACGGTACGGCCAGCTTGCGCTAAAGTAAGCGCTGCACTTAAGCCAGTAAAGCCTGCACCCACAATTACACAGTCGGCTTTGGTTGGCAGCGTTTGGGTGTTACGATGTTGGGGCTGATCTTGCCACCAGTAAGGTGTAAATTGGGTCATTATTGACAACTATTTTTATTATTGAGTTAACACCATGCAACAACTTTACCCAGAACTCAAATCTTACAGAGAGTTTTTTTTGCCTGTATCTGATGGCCACAGCCTTTATGTAGCGCTGTGTGGCAACCCCGACGGTATTCCTGTGGCGGTGATGCATGGTGGGCCAGGTGGTGGCTGTGGCGCTTCGTCGAGGCAGTTTTTTGATCCCAATGACTATCACATTATTCTAATGGACCAGCGAGGTGCTGGGCGTTCGTTGCCCCATGCCAGCTTGGAGGCCAATACTACACAGCACTTAATCAGTGATTTTGAGCTGTTGCGGCTAGAGCTAGGCATATCTAAGTGGCTTTTGTTTGGTGGCTCTTGGGGCTCTACATTGGCTTTGGCTTATGCTCAGGCCCACCCATCACAGGTGTTGGGGCTTATATTAAGGGGCATTTTTTTAGGCCGCCAAAAAGATGTGGATTGGCTCTATGAAGCTTCAGGGGCTAGCCGCATGTTTCCAGACTATTGGAAGGTTTTTGAAAAGCCGCTACTAGGCACTGATGCGCAAGCCACTAAGCAAATGGTTAATCGATATTACCAATTGTTATGTGGCAAAGATGAGCTAAAACGCTTTGCCGCAGCCAAAGCATGGGCCACATGGGAAGCTAGTATTGCCACCTTAGACCCTAATCCACATCTGGTTAGCGGCTTTGCAGATGGCCATTTTGCCCTAGCGTTAGCTCGCATTGAGTGCCATTATTTTGTCAATAAGTGCTTCTTTGAACCAGATCAACTATTAAAAAACATGTATAAAATTAGTCATTTGCCAGGGATTATAGTGCATGGGCGCTACGACATGATTTGCCCATCTGAGCAGGCTTTTGAAGTGCATGAGGCTTGGCAAGAATGCCAATTAAAGATAGTGCGAGATGCAGGCCATTCACAGCAAGAGCCAGGCATTGTGGATAATCTTATAAAGGCCACACGCCATGCTGCTAAGTATTGGTGTAGCTGATTAAAAGGTAGATTAGTAAACTTAAAGTAGGAGTTTTAGTAATGCGCATACTAGTGTTTCAACACATTGATTGTGAACATCCAGGGTCTTTGAGGCAGTTTTTAGCGGATGATGGTGTGCAGTGGGATGCAATATATCTGCATCGTGGAGATAAAATACCAAGCTTTGATAATTATGACGCGCTGTGGGTGATGGGTGGCCCAATGGACGTGTGGGATATTGAAGAAAACCCATGGCTTGTGGCTGAAAAGGCCGCCATTAGGCACTGGGTTAAAGATTTACAGAAGCCCTATTTAGGCTTATGTCTTGGGCATCAGTTGCTTGCTGATGCGCTAGGGGGTACCTGTGGGCCGCAAGCTATTCCAGAAATCGGGGTGCTTGAGATTGAATTGACCGATCAAGGCAAAACTGACGCGCTCTTTGCAGGCACAGCCCACAAACAAAAATGCCTGCAATGGCACTCAGTTAGAGTAGCGCAAGCGCCAGACAATGCAGTAATTTTAGCTAAATCTGATGTGTGCGCTATTCAAGCGATGAGAATAGGGACTAACGCTTGGTCTATGCAATATCATGTTGAAATAGAGCCAGACACGGTGGATAACTGGGGTGCTATCCCTGCTTATGCGCAAGCTTTAGAAAGCACACTTGGCCAGGGTGCATTAATTGGTCTTAAACATAGTGCCGATAAAACTATGAGCCAATGCCTTAGCTGTGCAAAGCAAATCTATGACAACTTTATGCAAACAATGCGTTAAGAATGTTTGCAAAATATAGCAGGGTGTTTAGCCTGGTAAGGCTATCTTAACGGCAGACACTACAATAATGACAAACAATACCAAGGTGCCTAAACCCACATAAATCATGCGCTCTAAGCCAGACTTAAAGTCTTCTTCGCGTTTTTCATTGGACTGAATGCCTATAAGGCCAGCAAGCACACTTTGTGAATAACTTAAAAATGCCATTAAGTTAGATTTCTTCTCGGTCATGTTATTGTCCCTGTGATTTCTTTATATAAGTATAATCTAATAGATGAATTAAAGCCAGATTTAAGGCCTAAGGTTGCAGGTCTTTCATGTGAGTGCTTGTGTATGTAAACTTGCGAGCATATACCAAGCTAAACATAGCTTATGTTTTAAAATTAACCACAGAAATTACAACTATGAGCGGTCAAAGACGATTTTTAAAAGTATGGGCAAGAACAGTGGGTATGCCCATTGGTATGGATGACGATGATAAGCCAGAGTTTTTACCTATAGCTCAAACTGATGTAAAAAAAGCCCTCGCATTTAGAACATTTTGGGTGGTGTTACATGTGGTCACTTGCCTGCTTATTATTATAGGCAATGGCAGGGTATTGGCTTGGTGGTAGCTAGCCAAAGCTAACTGCGCCAATTTAATATATTCACAAAGGCCACGCTATGAAAAACACACCTCACTATGCCCCACCAGCAGACGCTCAGCAGCGCTTAGATATAGCCCCAGTGGTGTGTTATCCCAATGACACGCTGCCTGCCTATGACAAGGCGTTTTATAGCAATTTACAAAAAGGCATGACGCTTGTCGACAGCATTATAATACCGCCCAGAGATGCCCGTAGCTTTGTGGTGCCAAAGGGCCATGTATTTCGTATTGTGAGTGTGGAAGGCCCCCAAGTAGGAGACTTAAACCTATGGCACAAAGATAACTTAAACGAACGGTTTTTTAGTGGTAAAACACGGGCTTTGCACGGCACTCATGTGAGCACCGGTGACAGATTATGGAGCAACCTGCCCTACCTTAGGCCCATGGCTACGGTGATTGATGACACGCTAGATTGGTATGGCTGGGATAGCTTTGGGGGCAGTGTGCATGATGTGATTGGCACCCGTTGCGACCCTTATACCAATGAGGCCTTAGGGCAGGACGAATACCACCACTGCTGCCACTCCAACCTTACGCGGGCGATGTTGGCCCACACTGCGCTGCCTCTTAACACCGCAGAAGCTATGGTGCACGACGTGCTTAATGTGTTCATGTGCACAGGCTTTACCCAAGATACCCACCAATATTTTATGAAAGCCAGCCCCGTAAGGCCTGGGGACCATTTAGCCATGTTTGCAGAGATAGACTTGCTAGGCGCTTTATCAGCCTGCCCGGGTGGCGATTGTAGTAGCGAGCACTCCAGTGATACGTCTAAGTGCTACCCACTCAAGGTAGAAATATATCAGCCAAGCCCAGAAACGCTAGCAGGCTGGTCTAGCCCTAGCATCAATGGCTATAGTCGCCACCATGGCGTGGATGATCAATCATGAAAGCCCTAATGCAGCGAGTAACTCAAGCCAAAGTAGAAGTAGATGGCCAATGTGTTGGCCAGATAGACCATGGCATTATGCTTTTGTTGGGGGTTGATAAAGGTGACGACCAAGCCAAGGCTGATCAGCTGTTACATAAAGTGCTGCACTATCGATTTTTTAGTGATGAAAACGGCAAAATGAATCACAACGTGCAACAAGTGGGGGGCAATATACTCATAGTAAGCCAGTTCACCTTAGTGGCAGACACTAAAAAAGGCCTAAGGCCTGGGTTTTCTAATGGTGCATCTCCAGCCCTTGGAGAGCAAATGTATGATTACTTTGTGGCCCAAGCAAAAGAAAAGATCACCGTGGCCACAGGCCAGTTTGGCGCTGACATGCAAGTGAGCCTTACCAATGATGGGCCTGTCACCTTTATGTTGGAAGTTTAGGGCCTTTTAAAAACCATCTGATTAAAAACTGGGTTGTTTATAGTATGACGGGCTATTTTATGTAAAAATTAACTCATAATACAATATTAGTACGAATATTTAGGCATGCTATGCCACTTTTCCATTGGCTTACAGGGCGACAGCTACAAAGGCCTCAATAGCGCATTGACTGAATGCCTCCAGGAAACAAATTTAAAGGATTAAAACACATATGGATAAGCTCAAAATGCACAGCCCAGACATCACCCAACACAATATTAATAAACTGCTAGAGCTCTTTCCTAATTGCAAAACAGAAAAGCAAGATGATAACGGCGAGTTGAGCATAGGGGTAGATTTTGATCTGCTGAAGCAAGAGCTGTCTAAAAATATTGTTGAAGGGCCTAAAGAGCGTTACCAGCTTAACTGGCCGGGTAAAAAAGAAGCGCTTTTGACGGCCAATGCACCGATTGCCAAAACCTTGCGCCCTTGTCGTGAAGAGTCGGTTGATTTTGATACTACTGAAAACCTGTTTATTGAAGGGGATAACCTTGATGCGCTAAAGCTACTGCAAGAGACTTACCTGGGTAAGATCAAGATGATCTATATCGACCCGCCTTATAACACTGGCAAGGATTTTATCTATGCGGATAATTTTGCTGAGTCGACTGACGAATATTTACAAGAATCAGGTCAGAAAGATGAAGATGGAGGTCGACTTGTAGCCAATACAGATTCTAATGGAAGGTTTCATTCGGATTGGTTGAGCATGATGCATTCGAGATTGAAGCTTGCTCGAAATTTATTATCACAGGATGGGGCTATTTTTATCTCTATTGACAGTAATGAAGTATTTAATTTGAAACTGTTATGTGATGAGACTTTTGGCGATAGCAATTTTTGCGCTGACTTTGTTATCAAAAGCAATCCCCGTGGAAGCCAATCTAATGGGTTTTCTGCAAAGCAACATGAATATATTTTGTGTTATGCAAGACAAAAGGAAACTTGTTCATCTTTTACTTTGGCCTTGACCCAGGAAATGCAGGATGAATACAATCGTAATGATAGTCGTGGAGCATACAGGTATCTAGGCTTGAGGCTTCGAGGTGGCTCATGGAGAAGGGAGCAGCGACCTCTGTTATTTTATCCTATCTATGTGAAGGAGGATGGTGAGTGGTCTCTTGAAGACAATGGAGGCAAGCCAGTACACCCTATCAAACCATCAACAGGCGAAGACGGCACATGGAGGTGGTCGAAACAAAAGATGCTAAAAGATCAAAATCTGATCACAACCAAAAAGGTGCAAAGAGAGGGTAGTGTTGTCTGGGATGTTTTCACAAAAGATTATCTAAATTCAATAGATGGAGAGAAGAAAGGTACTAAACCTAAGTCACTCTTTGATGAAAAAGAAGTTAACTATCAGAATGGCGCAAACGAGCTAAAGCACTTATTCGATGATCGTGCTCCATTTGACTTCCCTAAGCCAACGTACTTAGTTAAAAAGTTAATAGAAATGCATTGTGATCGAGATGCAATAGTTTTAGATTTTTTCTGTGGTTCGTCAACAACTGCTCACGCGGTAATGAAGCTTAACGCTGAAGATAACGGGAAAAGGAGGTTTATTAAGGTTCAGTTACCGGAAATCTGTGATGAAAAATCAGTAGCATTCAAGTCAGGGTATAGAAATATTGCAGAAGTCAGCAAAGAGCGCATTCGTCGAGTAGGCAAAAAAATTAAGGAAGAAAACTCTCAGTCCACAGAGCTAGACGGCGGCTTCCGCGTCCTAAAAATCGACTCAAGCAACATGAATGAGGTGTACTACACGCCTGATACAATCTCTAAAGACGACCTTTTCAATCAAGTAGAGCACATCAAAACAGACCGCAGCAACGAGGACCTATTATTCCAAGTTATGCTGGACTGGGGTGTGGATTTATCTCTTCCTATTCGCAAGGAAACCATCGAAGGCAAAGAGGTCTATTTCGTAAATGACGATGACTTAGTCGCCTGTTTCGACAAAGGCATTGATGAGGCGCTGATTAAATCCCTTGCTGCAAATGCGCCAAGACGAGTGGTGTTCCGTGATGATGGTTTTGGCACTGGTAACGATAACGACAGTGTAAAAATCAATGCTGAGCAAATCTTCAAGCAGTTGGCTCCGGCCACCGATATCAAAGCGATATAGGGGCATAATCAATGAAGATTAAATTTAAAAGCCAAACCTACCAAACCGCAGCGGTTGAAGCGGTGGTCGATTGCTTTCAGGGTCAGCCAAAAATCAATCCACTAAATTATCGTTTGGATAGAGGTGGGCCAAGTTACCGGAGTAAAAGTGGTCAACAAGACAGCCTTGCTATCGATAGTGATGAAGGTTTTCGTAACCCAGATATCAAATTGGATGAGGCTGAGTTGCTGCGCAATATACAGCAAGTACAAAGCCGCCAAAATTTGCCGGTAAGCTCATCATTGATTGAATTTACCCAACAAAGTAATAAGAAGCAGAGCGATAAGAAAAAAACAATTGAACCTGTTAAAGCGGCCTATTTGAAAAATGCTCGCGCTATCGCACCCGTGCACTTAGATATCGAAATGGAAACTGGTACGGGTAAAACCTACTGCTACATCAAAACCATGTTCGAGATGAATCAAAAATATGGTTGGAGTAAGTTCATCATTGTAGTGCCCAGTATTGCGATTCGTGAAGGCGTGACTAAGTCATTGCAAATTACCGCAGATCATTTTACTGACAGTTATGGTAAGAAGGTTCGCTTCTTCACTTATAACTCTAAACAGCTGCATGAATTAGAGAGCTTTTCGTCGGACAGTGGCATTAATGTAATGGTCATCAAGATTCAGGCATTTAATGCGACTGGCCAAGACAATCGGCGTATTTACGAAGAGCTAGATGACTTCCAGTCGCGCCGCCCCATTGATGTGATCAGTGCCAACCGTCCCATCTTATTTTTAGATGAACCCCAAAAGATGGAAGGTGACAAAACCCTTGAATCGTTAGCTAAGTTCAAGCCACTAATGGTGATTCGTTATTCGGCCACCCATAAAACCAATCATTTAAAGATTCATCGATTAGATGCGCTGGACGCCTACAATCAAAAGCTGGTTAAGAAAATTGCGGTGCGAGGCATCAGTGTAAAGGGCCAAGGTGGCACGGCATCCTACTTGTATTTAGAGAATATCGAAATTTCAAAACAGGCACCTAAAGCCTGGATAGAGATTGAAGAAAAATTAAAGACAGGTGTGATCAAAAAGAAAAGAAAACTCATAGGCAAAGGCGATGATCTATATATTAAGAGTGGCAAGCTTGATCAATATAAGCACTATATGGTCGCGGATATAAACGCCAATACTGATACCGTTGAATTTATCAATGGCGTGATATTAACTGCTGGCGATGCCTTTGGTGATATAGATGAAGCTGTGCGCCGGCGTATTCAGATTCGGGAAACCATTAAGGCCCACCTAGAAAAAGAAGAGCAGTTGTTTAAGCAAGGTATTAAGGTGTTATCACTGTTCTTTATTGATGAAGTAGCTAAATACCGTGACTACGAAGCGCCAGACAATAAAGGTCAATATGCGACGATATTTGAGGAAGAATATACAGAGCAAATTGCCTATAAGTTAGATCACTTGGCGCTTAACCCTGACTACCACGCTTACCTAAAAAATATTCAGGTAGAAGCTACGCATCAGGGTTACTTTTCAATTGATAAAAAAGGCAAGATGGTTGATAGCGTTAAATCGGGCAAGTTAGAAAAGACACAAAGCACTGATGTGGATGCCTATGATCTTATCCTGAGAGATAAAGAGGCTTTACTGTCGTTACCTAAGCCTACCGATGGAGAAGAAGCACTTGCTAAAAAAAGCCTGCGCTTTATATTCTCTCACTCGGCACTGCGTGAAGGTTGGGATAACCCTAACGTATTTACCATGTGCATGCTTAAAAATAGCGACAACAGCATCTCACGCCGCCAAGAGGTAGGCCGTGGTTTGCGTATCTGTGTTAATCAAAGTGGGGATCGTCAAGATCAACCTTCGACGGTTCACGATATAAACGTGCTCACAGTGGTTGCCAGCGAAAGCTATCAAGACTTTGTAACTAATCTGCAAACTGAGATTGCTGATACCCTAGCCGCCAGGCCAAACAAGGCAGATAAAGCATACTTTTGTGGCAAAACTTTGCAGACAGAGTCGGGCGAGATACAGGTTACACAAGTGATGGCTAACCAGATTGCCCGTTACTTGATGAAAAATGACTTTACTAATGACCTTGATGAAATCACTCCCGAATATCATTCTGCAAAAGCCGATGGCAAGTTACCTGCTTTGCCTGACGAACTAAAGCTTTATGCAGAAGCCGTTTTTAAACTAGTAGATGGCATCTTTGATGTCAGTCAAATGCCTCAGTTTGGTGATGGCCGAAAAACCAAAACTAACCCGTTAAATGACAACTTTAATAAGAAAGAGTTTAAAGAGCTTTGGAATCGGATCAACAAGAAAGTAGTTTATAAAGTCGACTTTGATTCCGATGAGCTAGTAAAAAATTCAATCACTGTGATTAATAATGAGCTTAAAGTTACCGAGCTTACCTATCGTGTAGAAAGAGGTGAACTTATTAGTGGCCTAACCAATGACACCATTCGCGCAGGTCAAGGTTTCCAAGTTAAGGAAAGCTATGACGAGCGCTCCAAAGGATCAGTTGAGTCAAAGGTTGAATACGATTTGCTAGGTAAGATAGGTGAAGCTACCGTACTTACCCGAAAAACTGTAGCCTCCATTTTATCAGGCATTGAAGACTCTCAATTTGATAAGTTTAAAAGGAACCCTGAGCAATTTATTTCAGAAGTGTCACGCCTTATAAAGGAACAAAAGGCCACTATTATTATCAATAGGCTCAGCTACGATGAAACCGACCAAACTTTTGATTCTGACATCTTCACCGCTTCGCAAAGTAAACAAGACTTTAGCAAAGCAACACAGCCATTAAAGCGCCATATCTATGATTATGTGGTAACAGACTCGAAGGTTGAAAAAGAGTTTGCTAAAAAGTTAGATGTGAGTGATGAGGTTGTAGTTTATGCGAAACTTCCAGGAAGCTTCTTCATCCCAACACCAGTAGGTGACTATAACCCCGACTGGGCGATCTCTTTTAAAGAAGGGTCTGTTAAACATGTATATTTTATTGCAGAAACGAAAGGCTCTATGTCTACCTTGGATTTACGAGGCATTGAAGGTAAAAAAATCGATTGCGCTAGAAAATTCTTTAAAAAGCTTGAAAATACTGGCTTTGGAGAAAAGATTAAGTACGAAGTGATTACCGATTACGACAAACTAATGAGCGCAGTGGGTAAGCCAGCGGCTGCCTAGTGTGGGCTCTATTCCAAAGTAATATATTAAGCTCTTGGCTTTGCTGTATCTTCTACTTTCATAATAGTTGCAAACATCACATTGGGGTGTGTAGGCGAAAAAGCGTATCCACTAAAATGCCCGATTGGCAGGGTATTGGTTTGGTGGTGCCCCAATGACACCTTACCTTCCATGACTAGCTCTCTATTGCTCGATGGCTAAGTGCCGCAAAAAGTATGCTGCACTGCCTCCTCTGGCATAGGTGCAAGGGCAAAGCTTTTTAGTGTTTGTTGAAATTCAAAAGGAGACTGAAGCACTTTTAGCAAGGCATAAAAGGGCTGGTAGTTGCCTTTGTCCTCGGCGGCTCTTATTACTAGCTCCACTTGGTGGTTGCGGGCAATAAATGCGGGGTTAGCTAGGTTCATTTGCTGGTAGCGCTGCTCGTTGGTTTGCTGGTCTGTGGCTAAACGCTGCTGCCATTGCTGCTGCCACACTATTAGCTCTTGTGGGGCATTAAAGGCATCGCCAAGGTTTTGGTGCTGGGCAGGTGTGGCTATTTGATCTACCAAATATCTAAAGCACAAAGTGAAATCTAGCTTGTGCTCAGCCATAATGGCAAACAGCTGCTTTGTTAATGCCTGATCGCCAGGCTGCGGCATACTCATGCCTAGCTTGTCGCTCATGATGCGCTGATAAGCTGCACCATAATGGGTAACGTAGTTGCCCAGTGCTGATTGGGCATCGGCTAATGCTTGTTCACTGTCTGTGTGTATTATGGGTAACAAAGCTTGTGCCAAACGGGTAATGTTCCATTGGCCGATGCCAGGCTGCTGGTTATAGCGATAGCGGCCTTGGCGATCTATAGAGCTAAATACTTTGTCTGGGTCAAAGTCGTCCATAAATGCACAGGGGCCATAGTCTACTGTAGCACCACAAATAAGCACGTTATCAGTGTTCATTACCCCATGAATAAAGCCAAACCCTTGCCACTTAGCAATAAGCTTTGCTTGGCGCTCTATCACCTCATTAAGCAGTGCTAAGTAGGGCTGTGGTTGCTTTATTAAATGTGGAAAATGTCGCTGAAGGCAGTAATCTGCTAGTGTTTGAACGCCATCCTCATCGCCTTGCATGGCAAAATTTTCGAAGCTGCCCACACGGATGTGGCTAGGTGCAATGCGGGTTAACACAGCCCCAGGTGCTGGGCTTTGGCGCATCACTGTTTCACCTGTGGCCACAGCTGCAAGGCTGCGGGTAGTAGGCACGCCTAAAGTGGCCATGGCTTCACTGAGCAGGTATTCCCTTAGCACGGGGCCTAAAGGCGAGCGGCCATCTCCACGACGAGAGTAGGGCGTGGGGCCAGAGCCTTTAAGTTGTAAGTCAAAACGTTCGCCACTGGGTGTAACAATTTCACCTAAAAGGTGTGCTCTGCCATCACCTAAGGTGGGGTTAAACGAGCCAAATTGGTGGCCTGCATAGGCTTGGGCCATGGGTGCGGAACCCATGGCGGTTTGATTGCCAGCTAGCACTTGCAGGGCTTCATCAGAGGCTAGCCATAGAGGGTCTATACCTAGCTCTTCGGCAAGGGCTTGGTTATTAATAATAGGTGTCGCATTGGCCACGCTAATGGGCTGTGCGTAGCTATAAAAGCGCTCTGGTAAGCTGGCAAAGGTGGTGTCAAATTGTGGGCTGGTGGCAGGTGTTTGGGTGCTCATTTGTCGATACCTATAAATTTTCTAGCTTTGCATAGGCTAATACTAGCCATTTACTGCCTTCGTTTTCAAAGTTCACTTGCACCCTTGCTTGGGGGCCAGAGCCTTCAGAATTGACTACGGTGCCTATGCCAAACAAAGGATGGCGCACGTTTTGACCTAAGGCAACTACGGGGGTTTCTAGCACTTGATGGCGGCCCCAGCGGTCATATTTTTTGGTGGGGGTGGGTCTTGCGGTCACTGGCCTGCTAATGCTAGATTTAAGCCGCACTTCGTTCATTAAGCCTTCTGGCACTTCGGCAATAAAACGCGAGGGCCGGTTGAAGGTTTCTTGGCCATGTAAACGACGGCTTTCGGCATAGGAAATAAATAGTTTTTGCATAGCCCGAGTAATGCCCACATAACAAAGACGGCGTTCTTCTTCTAAACGGTCTCCTTCTTCAAGGGACATTTTGTGAGGAAACAAACCTTCTTCTACGCCCCCCAAAAATACTACTGGAAACTCCAAGCCTTTGGCTGAGTGCAAGGTCATTAGCTGCACACTGTCTTCTGATTCATCAGCTTGTTGTTCACCTGCATCAAGTGCGGCTTGGTCTAGCATGGCTGCCAATGGGGTAGTGGCCACTGGGTCTAGCTCACCATCTGGGTCGTCAGACTCTTGCACTGGGTTCCAAGAGTTGGCAAATTCTTTGGCGGCACTCACAAGCTCTTTAAGGTTTTCTATACGTGTTTGAGCTTTTTCACCTTTTTCTTTAAGGTGGTGCTGCACTAGCCCAGATTGCTGAATAACTAGATCTACCATCTCATTTAAGGACAGTTCACTGGTTTTTTCATCCAGTTGGTTGATTAGGTTTATAAAGCTTTCAATGGCATTGTGCGCGCGTGTGGGCAGTGAATTATGGCCCAGGGTTTGGTTGGTGCTGTCCCACATAGAGCAGCCTTCAGTACGGGCATTTTGGCGTATTTTAGCGACAGTCGCGGCACCTACTCCTCTGGTAGGTACGTTAAATACGCGCTCCATTGCCGCATCGTCGTTGCGGTTTTTGATGAGGCGTAAATAAGCTAGGGCATTACGTATTTCTAGGCGATCATAGAAGCGTTGGCCACCATAGATGCGATAGGGCATTTGGGCACGAATTAAGGCTTCTTCTAGCACTCGAGACTGGGCGTTAGAGCGATAAAGAATGGCACATTCGGCACGCAGCCCACCCTCTTTGTGCCATTCTTCAATTTGAGACACAATAAAGCGTGCTTCATCCATTTCATTAAATGCCGCATACAGGGCGATGGGGTCACCATCTTTACCGTCGGTCCATAGGTTTTTGCCAAGGCGGCCACTGTTGTTTGAAATAACACCGTTGGCTGCTTTAAGTATGGTGCCAGTAGAGCGGTAGTTTTGCTCTAAGCGCACAGTAATGGCATTACCAAAGTCTCGCTCAAAGTGTTGGATGTTTTCTATTTTTGCACCACGCCAGCCGTATATCGATTGGTCGTCATCACCCACAGCCATCACTTTAGCAGCCGAGCCAGACAAGACCCTAAGCCATGCATATTGAATGGTGTTAGTGTCTTGAAATTCGTCCACCAACATATGTTTAAAGCGGCCTTGATAGTGGGCCAACAAGGCACTGTTATTGAGCCATAGTTCGTGACTACGAAGCAGTAGCTCACCAAAATCTACTAGCCCAGCACGCTCACAAGCCTGGTGGTAAGCGGCATACACTTTCACCTGAGTGTCTAGCTGAAAGTCGCCATGGGTTTCTATGTGTTGTGCGCGTTTGCCTTCATCTTTGCAACCATTTATAAACTGCTGAAACTGACGTACAGGCCAGCGGCTTTCGTCCAGCTGCATTTCTTTGCACAGCCTTTTAAGGATGCTGAGCTGGTCATCGCTGTCTAATATTTGGAATTCTTTTTGCAAACCTGCTTCTTGCCAGTGGCGGCGCAGAAGCCGATGAGCCAAGCCATGGAAGGTGCCCACCCACAATTGCTGCGTATCCAAGCCCATGAGGCTTTCTATACGAGCACGCATTTCACGTGCCGCCTTGTTGGTAAAAGTAACCGCCATAATAGACCAAGGAGACACATTTTCTGCCTCAATCAACCAAGCAATCCGGTGCACCAATACACGGGTTTTACCACTACCAGCACCTGCCAATATTAGTAAGTTTTCTTCTGGTGCTGCCACAGCCTCGCGTTGGGAGGTGTTGAGTTCATCTAAAAGGCGAGAAACATCCATTATTGTATCCGTATTGGCGTGACAATGACGCGTAGGTAATGCGTTGGTATCACGCAAATAAAGTGCTTATTTGAGTGATAAAACATCTTGGTTAACTTAGCTTATTACGCGAGTTAAATAGGCCATTAACTCAGCCCTTAATTTAACATTTATTGTAACGCCAGATAAGGTATATCTCACTGATATTAAGGATTAACCCAGTAGCACTTTAAATACCACTCCCTTTGCTAGGTTTTAGTATCTATTTTAAAATTATTTCCAATCTATTTCTGTGGAATTTATTTCTTGTACTAAAGTTAATATCGAAGTTTCTATTTTTATAATATCCCTTATAAAATCAACAATGGAGATCAGGTAATGCAAAGACGTGAAATATTAAAAAAGGGTTTGGTTGGTTTGGGTGGTGCAGCTGCAGCGTCCACTATTGCTGCACCAGCCATCGCAAAGGAGCGTGTTGAAATTGCTATGGTGGCAACGTGGGGGAGAGATTTTCCAGGCTTAGGTACTGGGGCACAGCGTTTTGCTCAGCGCCTAAATGATATGAGTGATGGCCGCATTCAAGTTACTTATTATGCTGCTAATGAACGTGTTAAGGCGTTTGACTCATTCGATGAAGTGGCCTCTGGTAATGCACAAATGTACCATGGCGCTGAATACTACTGGAAAGGCAAACACCCAGGCTGGGCTTACTTTACGAGTGTGCCTTTTGGTTTAACCTATACCGAGATGAACGCTTGGATTCGTTTTGGTGGTGGCCAAGAATTATGGGATGAGCTTGGCGCAGGTTATGGCCTTAAGGGCTTAATGTGCGGTAACACAGGCGTGCAAATGGGTGGTTGGTTCCGTAAGGAAATTAATAGTGTAGATGATTTTAAGGGCTTAAAAATGCGTATGCCAGGCCTTGGTGGGGATGTATTGGCCAAGTTGGGTGGTTCTCCTGTTTCTCTGCCTGGAGGTCAGATTTATGAAAACCTTATTTCTGGCTCTATTGATGCAACTGAGTGGGTGGGGCCTTGGAACGACGAGCTAATGAAGTTTTACGAAGCGGCTAAATATTACTATTACCCAGGCATGCACGAACCTGGCGCTATGTTGGCATGTGGTATGAACAAAACTTGGTGGGATGGGTTGAGTAAGTCAGATCAGCTCATGATTGAAGCGGCCTCTTCAATGGAAAATGACGTCATGATGGCTGAATACAATGCCAAAAATGGTGCCGCACTTAAACGTTTGGTTAATGACCAAGGTGTAAGGTTGCGCCAGTTTAACGACGATATTTATGATGGCTTTGCTGAGGCCTCTGAAGAAGTGTTTGCTGATGTTCAAGACCATAGTGAGTTGGCTTCTCGCATTCACCAAAGCTTCATTGCAGCGCGCACAGATATAGGAGCATGGACGCAAATTTCTGATCAGGCTTATTTACAACAACGTAACCGTGCCCTTAAGGGCTAGTGGTGTGAAAAACGCCTGCCTATAGTGTAATTATGGGTAGGTGTTTTAATGCTATTTCTTTATCTTTATACCAATGGTTTTCACCATGCAACATTCCCATAGCTATTTAATGTCTTCTGGCGCTTTGCTTAAAAAAGACTTAGTGCTTCGCAGCTTAGCCTTTACTGTGGTGTACGCCACGATGATGTTTGTGGTTAATAATTTTCTAAATTTCTGGGCACTATGGCCTGGTGCATTAAATACCTTGTTAGGCAAACCGCCGCTGGTAATGTCTGTAAACTTAGGATGGGTGCAGGTGTTGAGCTATTTAGCAGCTCCCCTATTAGCCATTACCCATGTCTATAGGTTGCGCGGGCAAAGCTATCAAAACCTTTCTAATAAGGTCTCTCACTGGGCGGCGACCATCATAAAAGCTGCTTTTTGGATGGTTTTCTTAGTGGGTATGGCAGATATGATCGTATCATTTTTGCGCATTGAATCTTTGTTAGCACCGTTGGTGGGTAGCGAGCTTACAAGTGAGTTAGGCCGGCCAAACTTTCGTGGTGCTTATGTTCATCTTCCACTGATGCTTTTGTCCTGCATTATCGCTTTTCGCAGCAAAGGATTGGGGTTTATTTGGCTTACTTTAATGGTGGTTGTAGCTGAGTTTTTAATAGTGATTACGAGGTTTGTTTTTTCCTATGAGCAAGCGTTTATGGGCGATTTAGTGCGTTTTTGGTATGCCGCATTATTTTTATTTGCCTCAGCACACACCTTGCTTATCGAAGGGCATATTCGCGTAGATGTGGCTTATACCCACTTTAGTGCACGCACCCAATCTTGGGTCAATATTTTTGGTGTGAGCTTATTGGGTTTGCCCTTATGTTTTACCATTCTCACGCTTGGCATGTGGGATAAAACCAGCAGTATTAACAGCCCATTACTCAGCGTGGAAGTGTCTCAAAGTGGCTATGGTATGTATGTGAAATACATCATGGTGGGGTTTTTGGCTATTTTTGCGTTTTCAATGGTCATTCAGTTTTCAAGCTACTTACTCAAGCACTTCGGTGTGCTGCGCGGTGAAAAAACTTCAATTTTAGCTAACACCTAGGGCTTTAATGTATGGAACTTTTGTTTTTAGGGATTTTAGTCCTGTTGATGGTAACCGCACTTATTTCTGGCTTTCCGGTGGCATTTTCTTTGCCGGGATCGTCTATTATCGCTATTGGTTTAGCTGCCTTGGCAGGGTGGTTGTTTGCTGATAACCCAAGCGCATACTTCCATGAGGGTGGCCCCGTGCAATGGCTCAGTGCTGGGGTTACAAATTTTAGAAGCCTGTATTGGAATGTGGAGCGAGATACGTTAATTGCTATCCCGCTATTTATTTTTATGGGCATTATGTTGCAGCGCTCTAAAGTAGCTGAAGATTTATTGGTAACTATGGCCCAGTTGTTTGGCCAAGTGCCTGGTGGGTTAGGTATTTCTGTGGTGATTGTGGGTGCTTTGCTTGCAGCTACTACAGGCATTGTGGGTGCTACTGTGATCGCTATGGGGATGATTTCTTTGCCGGCGATGTTGCGTAATAACTACTCTCATTCCCTTGCCACCGGCACTATCTGTGCCTCTGGCACCTTAGGTCAGATTATTCCACCCTCCATAGTGTTGATCATTTTAGCGGATCAGCTTAGTAGTGCAGCGGACCAAGCCAGTGCAATGCGAAAGGCTTCATACCGTGAGATCACAGGCGAATTTTCAATGCCATCTGTGCTGGATATTACCTCTGCTAGTGCGGGGGATATGTTTATGGGAGCCTTTATTCCTGGTATTTTACTGGTTGCGCTATATATCTTATATATTCTCTTTACAGCTATTATTCGTCCAAAAATGGCACCACCTGTAGGCTATGTGGGTGCTTATGACGGCCAATTTTTGATTAAGGTATTGATGTCGTTATTACCCCCACTGAGTTTAATTTTTGTGGTGTTAGGGTCTATTCTATTGGGTGTAGCAACGGTTAATCAGGCAGGAGCAGTAGGAGCAGTAGGAGCCATGCTGATGGCAGGCTACAGGTTACATCATTGTGACAAAAGGCGATATTGGCCCGCTTTTATAGCCATTGTGGCGGTTATAGCACTAGGTTTTATAGTCACTAATTTCGACCTTAATATTAAACGCATTAATACTGATAAAGATCGCCTTGGTATGGTTTTAAGTTTGATTGCTGTCACCACTCTTCTTGTCTCAATAACATGGAGTGGTTGGAGGGTGTTTAAAACAGGCACCACTTTGCATGAAGTGATGGGAGAAACGGCTAAAACCACCTCTATGGTATTTATCATTCTTATTGGTGCTGCAATGCTCACCTCAGCTTTTCGAGCCTTTGGTGGTGAGGAGTTGGTAAAGCACATGCTCACAAGCTTACCAGGTGGGTTTTGGGTGCAATTTTTTGTGGTGATGTTAGTTATCTTTGTGCTTGGTTTTTTCTTGGATTTTATTGAAATTGCGGTAGTGGTAGTGCCTATAGTGGCCCCGATACTGTTGGCTGACCCCAGTGCAAATGTTACAGCAGTCTGGCTTGGAGTGATGATTGGTTTAAATATCCAAACCTCATTTCTTACCCCACCCTTTGGTTTTGCACTGTTTTATTTACGAGGTGTAGCTGACAAGGTTGTGAAAACCGTGTCTATCTACAAAGGTGTGGTGCCATTTATTGGGTTGCAGATATTGGCCTTAGTCATTACCGGTTTTTTCCCCAGTTTAGTCAACTACCTACCCAACCGTACCTACCTTACGTCTGAATCTGCACCACCACCTATGAACCCGCGCATTCAGCCTTGTTTAGAGGATCAGGTGTTTAGCGTGTATGCTAGCCAAAAAACTAGCCTGTTAGCAGCAATTGATACCATGGCAACCATAGATGCTAGTTATGTTTCATCTGCTGCCATGCAGGTGCTACAAGACAGTTTAGCTAAGGCCCGGAAAACCTTTGTGAAAGTAGACGCCATCTATTTAGCCCAGGCTAAATTGACAAGCTTTGAACAATCTTATGCTCCATTGCATCAAAGCGTGAGGGAGATTGAGCTGCAGGTGCGCAGTAATGAACGCTTGATTGAAGAGGCTAAACTGCGGTTACGACGTCTGGATGACACTCCATTAAATGCAAATCGCAGGTCCGATTTAGCCACACGTATTAAACAACTTGGGCAGTTGAATAGCCGATTAGTGAAAAACATCGATCCATCATGGGCAACCCAAAGGCCTATTTTTGATAAGCTCAACAAGGCCCAAAAGCAGGCTCGTAATGACTATCGGCGCAATGCAGATGAAGCTTATGAGGGCATTGTACAACTGAGGTTATGGATTTCCCAAGCACCGCAGTTACTGCAGGCGCAAAGTGGTGTAGAACAATTGGACTATGCCATTGGCCAACTGGATGCTAAAGAAGCAATGGAGGCCATCAAGCACCAAGAAAAATATTTGGCAGAGTTTGCGGGCGTAAGTGCTATAAAATCTAAACTATCTAAAGCACGAAGGGCTTTAAAAGGCAGTCAATACAATCCAGCAAAGGCCAAGGCTTTTCATGCTGAAGCTATGGAGTTGCTCATCGAGGAAATAAGATGGCGCAAACGTGCGTCACAGCAAATGTATATGGCCTTAAATGACTATGATTTGACCATTAGAGACAGCATTGGATTGCGTTTGCAAGAACGCATGAGTGATGATGTTGCTACAGCTATTGCTGCCTGTATGTCTGGGCACAATAACATCTCTTTACAATTCTGAGTATAGGCTCTGGATTGAGCCGAAGTGGATAGGGTAGAATAGAATTAATCCCTTAATGGTTCGACTTTGCCCATGTCCACATCTAAACACGATTTATTTAAGACCATCTCTCAAGCGCACCCACAGTTGCGCAAGTCTGAGCGCAAGGTAGCAGACTATGTGTTGGAGCATCGAGAAAAAATTGTGCAGATGCGTATTGTGGATTTAGCAGCGGCAGCGGCAGTGAGTGAGCCCACTGTAGTGCGTTTTTGTAGAGCGTTAGATTTTGATGGTTTTCAAGACTTTAAGCTTAATTTAGCTCAATTTGTGGGCACCAATACCTCTTACCAGCAGTTTCGCTTAGACAGCCGAGACTCAGTAGAACAGTTTAAAGAAAAGATTTTTGACTCTACTGTGGGCAATCTCATGCGAGTAAAATCTGACCTAGATGCGGCTAATTTAGAGCAAGCCATTGCCGCCTTAGCTCAGTGCAAGCGTTTAGACTGCTATGGTTTTGGCGCTTCTGCGCCCATTTGTAGTGATGCTCAGCACAAGTTTTTTCGTCTTAATATTTCTGCTGCAGCTTATTCAGACCCCCACCTACAAACCATGGCAGCGGTTACTTTGCAGCCTGGTGATGTGGTTATTGCTGTGTCCCAAACAGGGCGAACCAAAGACTTACTACACACCACTCAGCTAGCAATGGATGCAGGTGCCACAGTTATCGCTTTGTGCCCAAGTGACACACCTTTAGCACAACAAGTGCAAATACCTTTGTATATAGACTTGGATGAAGACAAGGAGCTAAACACGTTAATGTCTTCGCGTATTACCCAAATGGTTGTGATAGATGTGTTGGCTGTGGGTGTTACTATGAAGCTAGGTGAAGACACCATGACCCACTTAAAAACCATTAAGCGCTCGCTTAAAAGCTTGCGTGTTCCTGCTAAACGCATTAAATAGCAATTCTATGGTCAAAAACTCACCCTTTTTAAAAAGTGCAAGCTTGCAGTTTAAGGGCGTAGCTAGCCATTAAAAATAAGGAAAATAGTAATGAGTTTATCTTTGGTGATGCGCATCAGCGCAGGCTATGCCGGTTTATGGGTTTTAATGATGAGTTTAGCCCCAGAGATGGTGGCCAATGACTTTTTTGGTGTGGAGCTAAGCGATGCACTTGGCGCACAAATACAATTGACCTCGGTAGCGGTCGCAGCTATTGCCAGCATGCAATGGATGGTGTCTTCATGGGCCCCAGAAGGCATGGCCAAATTTGCCCGTTTAGGCGGCATCATTTGGGCGCTGTTTGCGTTGCTTTATATGTCTCTTATCTCCTCTGGTGTGGCCCTTGATACGCTACAAAATTACACTGCTTGTGCCATCATGGCTGCGATGGCTTTGTTGTTATGGATTAAAGCTCGCTAATATGAAATTTAATGGCAATGCTAGCCGACTACAGCAAAAAATGGCTGCTAGCAGTGCAGGTGTTGCGCGGCGTCTTGCAGTAATGAATGCCCTAAATCTGCGCAGTGGTGACACAGTATTAGATGTGGGTTGTGGTGCGGGTCATTTAGTAGAAGACATTAGCCTGGCTGTTGGTGCTGGTGGAAAAGCCTTTGGGCTTGACCCAAGCCAGACCCAATTAAAAAATGCATTGGTGCGCTGTGATGCACTTAAAAACACTCAGTTTTTATGCGCTAGAGCTGACAATATTGACCTAGATAATGGCTCTTTTGATGCGATAGCATCCATTCAAACCTTAGACTATATCCCTGATGTAGATGCTACATTGGCCGAAGTTGCTCGGCTATTAAAGCCTAAATCTCAGTTTGTTAATGTGTCTGTGTTGTGGGATCGCTTCAAATTTTATGGTGCGCAAGAAAAGCTCAACAACATGATGCATGAAGCTTTTAAGGCCCATTGCCCTCATCAAATGCTACCCATGGAATTGCCAGGCAAGCTAGCGAAGCACGGCATCGATCACCTGCGTAATGAGTCACTGGCATTTGTGGCGACCAAACGTCACGCAAACTCACCAGCTGCCTATGCCGAAATGGTGGTGGCTAATTTTGCTATTACTCAAGGTGTTGAAGTAGAAAAAGTGCAGCAATGGCAAGCTGAGCTAGCCCAAGCAGAAATAGATGGACGTTTTGGTTTTACCAGTTTTCCTGTGCTTACTGTGGGCTACAAGTGTTAGTGCGTTGTTTTATAGGTATTAAATTAATATTAATGAGCTTGAAATAGCTTGGGCCTTTGTAAAAAAAAGTAAACTATTACTGCTGGTAGTGCCATCAGCAGTGCCCCAGCGTAGAGTAGATTGTATATTAGAAAAACGTGTAAACAGATATGAAAAAAATACTCTCAGCACTTGCCCTTTTAGCCTTTGTAACTCACGCCTACGCCCACAAGCCTGTTTTAAATGAAAGCTCTACCTACCCTGCCGACGCGCCATACGTTATAGAAGAGCCAGAAATTTCCAAGGCAATCTACTCTACACTCACGGGCGAGCCTCATTATTATCGAATAGATTCGGCCATTGACTTTGATTTTTATGCCGGCATCTTGGCCGCAAAAATCGGTGAGTGCACCCTTGATAGTAAGTTTTCCTTTGAGGTTTTAGATGCTGAATTTGAAAACATATACCTTGCTGATGGTGAAGCGCATACCTGGACACCATGGTATGAAGAGTATGGCAAACAATGGTATTGGAATGGCCCAGAAATTGGTGAAGAATTTTTATCTAACACGGTTTTTAAGGCAGGTGTTTATTACATAAAAGTGTTTAACCCCTCAAATACTGGCCAATATGTGATTGCTGTGGGTGATATTGAACAATTCTCCTTTACTGACATTGTGGGTTTGATTTTTTCAATGGGGGATATCGAAGATGAGTTTTGGAACCCCGACAAATGTAAAAGCGGCCAGTAATCACTCTATTTTTAAGCGGGTGCTCTCAAAGCTAATGAAAGTCCCGCGAGCTTACGCTTAATTGCTCTAACAAGTGGCTGCAATCTATCAGCTTGCCTGCAATGATGTGGATCACTTGGCTGTCTGGATCTCGCTCTAAAATGCCCTTTACTTTCAATATCGTAGCATTCAAATAAGCCTGTCTTTGCGCTCTAGCGGTGCCTTGCCATACCACTAAATTGGTATTGCCGGTTTCATCTTCTAAGGTAATAAAAGTCACGCCAGAGGCTGTTCCAGGCCTTTGCCTACCTGTGACTAATCCAGCTGCTGTGACTAAGCTTCGGTGGGGTTTATCAACCATTTGACTAGTACTTAGGCACCCTTTTAGTAGGCCTGCATTACGTAGTAAAGCCATAGGGTGCTGCTCTAAGCTTAGGCGTAAGCTGGCATAGTCTTCGGTTAGTGCATCCAAGCTGCTAGGCCCTGGCAATTGATCTGGCTGGGCTTCTTGCACTTGCCGTAGCAATGGCAGGTGTTGATGATTGTCCAATAATTGCCACCGCGCCTGGTAGCGGTGACCACTAAAACAGGTGAGTGCATTAGCGCTAGCCAAAGACTCTAGCTGGCCTTTAGCATGGTGTAATGCCTGCACTTGGGAAAGGTCTTTAAAACCTTGTTTGGGTCTTTGTTCTAATAAGCGATGCATATCCTCTTGGCGCACACCTTTGACTTGCCGTAAGCCCAAGCGTAAGGCTAATTCTTCAGTTTGAGTAGTTTCCAAGCTATGATCCCACAGGCTTTTATTGATGCATACCGGCAGCACCTGCACTCCATGGCGGCGAGCGTCTTGCACTAGTTGAGAAGCGCTATAAAAACCCATAGGTTGGCTATTTAAAATAGCGCAATAAAACACGGCAGTGTAATGGTATTTAAGCCAAGCAGAGGCGTAAGTTAAAACAGCAAAGCTTGCAGAATGAGACTCTGGAAACCCATACTCTCCAAAGCCTAAAATCTGTTGATATAAGCGCTCTGCAAAAGCCAATTTGTAGCCCCTAGCGACCATACCGTCCACTAGCTTGTGGTGAAACTGATCCAGCTCGCCATGGCGTTTCCAGCTGGCCATAGCTCGGCGTAAGCGATCGGCCTCCCCACCACTAAAACCAGCAGCTACCATGGCTAGCTTTATCACCTGTTCTTGAAAAATAGGCACCCCTAAAGTGCGTGCAAGCACACCTTTCACTTCTTTTGATGGGTATTCAACGGGCTCTTTGCCAGCGCGGCGGCGCAAAAATGGATGCACCATGTCCCCCTGAATAGGCCCCGGTCGCACAATGGCAATTTGAATCACTAGGTCATAAAAGCAAGCGGGTTGTAAGCGTGGCAGCATGCTCATCTGGGCTCTAGACTCCACTTGAAAAACACCTACGCTATCGCCTTGTTGAAGCATTTCATACACTTTGCTGTCATCATCCATGCGGGTGATATCTGCCAAGCTAAGCTTGCGCCCATGGTGGTGTTGCACCATGTGTAAAGCGCGCCGTATAGCACTGAGCATACCTAAGGCCAAAACATCCACTTTGAGTAAGGCAAGGCTTGCCAAATCGTCCTTATCCCACTGAATAACTGTGCGATCTTTCATAGAGGCATTTTCTATGGGCACAAGCTCACTCAGTGGCCCTGCACTGATAATAAAGCCCCCCACATGTTGTGAAAGGTGACGAGGAAACCCTTGTAGGCTTTGCACCAGTTGCAAAAAACATTGGCCCACATGGCTTTGGCTATCTAGCCCCAAGCTTTGTAATTGTTCTTCCCACTTTGTGTGCTGGTCTTTTTGGTCTACATTTTTGATGAATAGCTCTAGCTGAGGTAGGCTAATGCCTAAGGCTTTGCCTACCTCACGCACGGCACTCTTAAAGCGGTAGGTGATCACTGTGGCGGCCAAAGCTGCACGATGGCGGCCATATTTTTGATAGATGTATTGAATGATTTCTTCGCGTCTTTGGTGTTCAAAATCCACATCAATATCTGGTGGCTCAGCCCGTTCTTTAGAGATAAATCGTTCAAATAACACCTGTATTTGACGGGGGTCTACGGCGGTTATTTCTAGGCAATAACACACGATAGAGTTTGCAGAAGAGCCACGGCCCTGATATAAAATTTGCTGACGTTTAGCAAATTGTACTAAGTCGTACACGGTTAAAAAAAAGTGAGCATAACCTTCTGAAGCAATAAGGCTGAGCTCTTTATCGATGATAAGAGCAATGTCATGGGGCACTCCAGCAGGAAATCGAATGCCTTTGCCTTGCTCCACTAGGTGGTGCAAATAGCTGTTGGCGTCATAGCCACTAGGCACCAATTCAGCAGGGTATTCGTAGCTTAGTTGTGATAAACAAAAATCACATTGTTGAGCAATAGTGATGCTGGCTTGCAGCCATTTTGATGGGTAAAGCTTAGCCAGTTTATCTAATGCACGTAGGCTATGTTCACGGTTAGATTGTAAGGCATAGCCACAGGCATGCACTGGCATCCCTATACGAATGGCAGTAAGCGTGTCGTGTAGCATTTGCCGCTTTGGGCTGTGCATAATTACTTGCCCTACCGCTACAATGGGCAAATCATAGGCACAAGCCATGGCTTGGCAGTGGGCCTGCAAGCGCTGATCTAGTGCACTTAAACGGCGGTGGCAACCAACCCACAGGTTGTTTTTATATTGGGCGCTTAATGTGGATCCTAGCTGGTTAGTGCTGTTGGGATGAGGATTCCAGATAAGTAAGCACTCACTTAAATCATCAAAATCATCTGCATAAACTTGATATTTACCCTTTTCACAGCGCCCCCTGGCCAAGCTTATAAGACGACATAGCTGGGCGTAGCCTTGTCTATTTTTGGCAAGCACTACTAAACGTTCATAGGCTTGAGATGGATCAGAGCAAAGTGAAAACTCACTACCAATAATAAGCTTGATAGCCAACCCATGCTCTTTTTTATATTGATAAGCGCGCACCACGCCTGCCACTGAACATTCATCGGTGAGTGCTAGGGCGGCATAACCTAGCTTGCAGGCTTGTTGGAGCAATTCATGTGGGTGAGATGCTGCCCGTAAAAAGCTAAAGTTGCTCAAACAGTGTAGCTCTGCATAAGCGGCTTTAGAGCTCATGAAAAATAGCCATGTAAAAACCAGTCTTCTGCCGGGGTACGAAATAACCAGCACACTTGTCCGCAAGAATTGCGGGCAATAAAGTAGTCACGACAAATGTTCACGTTGTCCCACCAGCCGCTTTGAATACGCTCAGGGCCAGACAAAATACACCAGTGATGGTCGGGTTTATGATGCAAGGCTTTAGGTAAAGTGAGTAACAAACTAGGTCGCAAAGATGTAGTGGCCTGCTGGGTTTGGTTATGGCTTTGAGGCATGCCTTGGTAAAAGCTGCGTTCTGGGCGATGGTCATCATGCAAATACACTTGTTGCACAGCATGATCTCCTAGTTTGCTTTGTAAACGGCTGATCAGCTGTCCGCTGGTAAGCTTTCCTCCTGTAGGCTCAAATAACTGCTGCGACAAAGGCGCCCATGGCATTTGGCCTTTGGTGTTAAGGCTAATAGCAATAATGGGTGCAGGTAGTTTTAATTGCTCCAGTTTTAGTGCAAATAAAGCCAGCCAAGGCTCTGCTTTATACTCCCCATCACTACACCCTACATGCATTCGTTGTGATTCATGCTCACGGTATTCTATGCCCAAGCTCAGCCCTGCAGCTCTAAGTTGGCGAGGTGCTAAAAAGGCTTCTAGGTCGGTTAACATACGTTTTAATGGAAACTTCAAAGCAGTGCTATGTTCGATTTCATAGAGTAGCTCTAAGCGTTGGCGAAAGCGCTCAGGGGGTTGGTATGCCGGCCTACTGGGTGCGCTGCAGTCCTCTAGTTGTTGCAAATAAGTCACTAAGGTTTTGCCTAAACGCTGACCTAGTGCACAGCGGGGTAATGCTTGAGCTTGGCCAAGTGTATTAAGGCCAAGGCGCTCTAGCTGCAAAGCCAGCTTATGACCAAGCCCGGCATGCTGGATGGGTAACTGGCTAAGTAGTCTTGTGGCATCACTTTGGTGGGTTAATAAACGGTCGTTACCTGCTTGGGCCAGCACCTTTGCTGCTAGAGGGCTATGAGCACTGGCATAATGGTAGTTTAGTGAGCGTTCTTTCAAAGGGTGCTGTAGCTGTTGCCAATAAGCTGCCAGGCCTTCATATAAGCGTAGCATATCGCTAGTTTGTAATAATAACCCTTGAGGTGGGTCTAGGTATAAGGTGGCACTGGTTTGATACAAACATTGGGCCAGCTGGCTTAGCAGGCGTTGTTCTTGTTTGGCGTTATAGGTAATCACTTTAATCTGGGCACATAAAAGTGCTGCTTGGGCTAAGCCTGTGCCATTTTTAATACCCAGCTGGCGTGCTTGTGGGTTGGCTTGCACCACCTGGTTTTTATCAACTAAAACGCAGGCATGGTTATAAGCTTGTTGATGCAACAGGCTATCTAGCTGAAGGCTTGGAAAGTATAAATAAAGCCACTGCATAGATTACTGTAGCTTAAGGGTATTAAGTGGAAACGCTTTGATGTTGTTCTTTGGCGCATTAGTAGGTTTGGGCGCAGCAACATAAGCAGGCATAGCCAAAGACGGCCACAGCTCATGCATATCTACTTGGCATGGGTGTTGTGGCCACTGGCCTTGGTATTTATGGATTTTTAGATGTAAGCCTGTGGCTAAAGGGGCAAGAGAAAAGCGCGCACTCACAGGCAGTGCACTGGTGCTAGGCTCAGCCTGAGGGTGTAGCCAAAACATAAGGGATTGGTTGTCTTTAGCAGACACTTGTAGGCGCTTAGCTTGAGGGGCTGTTAGGCTTTTTGCCCACAAAATAAGGTGGCTACAGCAGCCACTATTAAGGCTTTGTTCTGCACTCCAAAGTGCGTGCTGAGGGTTTTGACAGCGTATTAATAACGTTTGACTTAGGCTAATGCCATATTGAGCTAAAGCTTGTCCATTTAACTGTGCGGGGGGGTTAATCCACACTTGCAAGCGTGCTTGAGCTTTGGCCAATAAGGGAAATAATAAGCGTAGCTCACCAATGCCTGTGGAGCCACAGGCTAATTCTACCAAACCTGTTTGGGGCCACCCACCTTGCAGGTGGGCATCTAAGGTAGGGTAAGAGCTGCTTTGGCGGCGTTGATCTGGCCCCGTCACTTGCCGAGCGCGCCAGACTAAGCGGTCTTTTTCTAGTTGTAACAAAGCCATAATAAAATCCATAAATACTGTATGTATATACAGTAGTTTGACATATTTTTAGCTCAGGTCAAGTAGAAAAAATAGGCAAGTGTTAGCCGCTTATGTGGCTAGAAAAATAACAAGGGCTAGATTGTTCGGTATTAAATAATTATTGCTCCTAAAATATCAATTAAATACGCATAGGCAATGCCATCATTGATCCATGCATTTGACATTAATTAATAGAGGGCCTTAGCCGTGCCATTACAAGCTAGTCAAAACGTTTTTATTACCTGTGCCGTTACTGGATCTGGTAGCTCACAAGATCGCTCTGTGCATGTGCCACGTAGCCCTGAACAAATTGCAAACAGCGCTATTGATGCCGCCAAAGCGGGTGCAGCCATAGTGCATTGCCATGTACGAGACCCAGAAACTGGTGTGCCAAGCCGTCGCTTAGAGCTATATAAAGAGCTAACCGAACGCATTCGTGCCGCCGAAGTGGACGTGGTGCTTAACCTCACTGCAGGCATGGGTGGCGATATTGTGTTTGGTGATGCTGAAAACCCATTACCGTTACAGCAAGGTAGCACTGACATGGTGGGGGCGAGTGAGCGTGTAGAGCATGTACGCCAGTGCCAGCCAGAAATCTGTACCTTAGATTGCGGCACGATGAACTTTGCAGAAGCTGATTACGTAATGACCAATACCCCAGGCATGTTGCGGGCCATGGCAGAAAAAATGACAGCCATGGGTGCGCGTATTGAAATTGAAGCTTTTGACACAGGCCACTTATGGCTGGCCAAAAAGCTGGTTGAGGAAGGTTTGATTACTGACCCGGTTATGGTGCAGCTATGTATGGGCATTCCTTGGGGTGCGCCAGATGACCTGAATACCTTCATGGCGATGGTCAATAATGTACCTAAAGATTGGGTAATGTCAGCCTTTTCTATTGGCCGCAATCAAATGAATTACGTGGCAGCTACAGTATTGGCTGGAGGTAACATCCGTGTAGGTTTGGAAGACAATATTTGGTTAGAAAAAGGCGTATTAGCCACTAACGCACAGCTGGTAGAACGTGCGGCCACTATTGCTACCAACATGGGCTCTACACTGATGACTCCAGCGCAAGTGCGCACATTGATCAAAGTAGAAAAGCGAGCGCCTTTAGCATGAGTCATAACCTAAACACAGGGTATAAAACGGCTGCGTGTATCGGTGGTGGCGTGATTGGTGGAGGCTGGGTAGCGCGGTTTTTGTTACATGGCTTTGACGTTAATGTTTATGACCCTGGCGCAGATGCACAGCGCAAATTAGATGCAGTGTTAGAAAATGCTCGCGCAGCTTTACCTCAGCTTGCAGATGTAGCCATGCCTCGTGAAGGTAAGCTTACTTTTTGTGACTCTATAGAAGCTGCGGTGGCTAACGCGGATTGGATACAAGAAAGTGTGCCAGAGCGTTTAGATATTAAACATACAGTGTTTGCTCAAGTGCAAGCTGCATGTTTAGAGTCGGCTATTATTGGCTCGTCCACCTCTGGTTTTAAGCCTTCTCAATTACAAGAAAATGCCCTAAGGCCAAAGCAAATTATGGTGGCTCATCCATTTAACCCTGTGTACTTGTTACCCTTGGTGGAGCTTGTGCCTAGCCCTGTAAATGAGCCGGATATTATAGAGCAGGCCAAGGCGTTGCTCACTAGTGTGGGTATGAAACCATTACATGTGCGCAAAGAAATTGACGCGCATATTGCAGATCGCTTTTTAGAGGCGGTATGGCGTGAAGGTTTGTGGATGATCAAAGATGGTATTGCCACCACCACCGAAATTGATGATGCCATTCGTTATGGCTTTGGCTTGCGTTGGGCGCAAATGGGCTTGTTTGAAACTTACCGCATTGCCGGTGGTGAAGCAGGCATGGCGCACTTTATCGCCCAGTTTGGGCCTTGTTTAGAGTGGCCATGGACTAAGCTTATGGATGTG
>Ga0209815_1000391_pt1 | contig 32785 bp, 48 predicted proteins | sample CoawatmetaG00DNA_FD_187507 | JGI IMG/M metagenome (GOLD analysis project Ga0209815, IMG submission 187507) | Marine microbial communities from the West Antarctic Peninsula - Coastal water metaG002-DNA (SPAdes) (version 2) | ecosystem: Environmental > Aquatic > Marine > Coastal ...
AAATTGTTGAATCCTTAGTCTCTTTACACTTATCAGAACGATCTTTCAACTCATAACACATGCTAGTCGCAAGTGCATACATCGCTGAAATCTCTTTGGTACGCAAATCAGATACCTTACCATCTAAAACATCAGACGGATTAGGTAGATCACTAGCAATCTTGCGATGTGCCATGAACTTGATCGCAGTACCTTCGCCAACACAACCTGCTACAATATCAGTCTGTAAACCTTCTGGCAATACACCTGCCTCGCCATCAAGGAATTCACCAACATAAGTCCATGAACGAGGTGTTGCAAATCCACGCGACGATGACTTAGGATCAAACTGATACAAATCGTTCTTTGCAAAGTTCAAGAAACCTACCACATCAGAATTGATTTTTTTATCTACTGCCCAGTTAAACCAATCGTCAAAGTCTACACGCAACTCAAAGTGAACAAAACGGTTTTCCAACGGCTTAGGCATACGATACGATACACCCTTGTCAGACTCACGGTTGCCTGCTGCCATCACAACAACATTTTCTGGTAACACATATTGACCAATCTTACGATCAAGAATCAACTGATATGCTGCTGCCTGTACACTAGGCGCTGCTGAGTTAAGTTCGTCAAGGAACAAGATAATTGTCTCATACTGTGCAGACAATTCTGCGGTAGGTAGATCAGATGGTGGTAGCCATTGCATAGTACCTGTATCAACATTAGGCACAGGATAACCACGAAGATCGGTAGGCTCAAATAATGCCAAACGCATATCAATTACTTTGGTAGTACCAAGTACACCAGAATCAGCAATAGATTTAACCATTTCCGATTTGCCAATACCAGGAGGTCCCCACATAAAGATAGGACGCTTTTGACGGAATGCAATCGGTAGAATCTGATTTGCTTCTGACATCTTGATAGTACGAGTTTGCGTTACATTAGACATAATACTTTTCCTTTTAGGATTTACTTAATTTAATTTACTTAATAATTATAACAAATAACTGAGAGACTGTCAACTCTTTTCGACAACTATTTAAAGATAACGCGGACCTGTCCATTGAACAGTATAACCACCATCAACAATGTTACCACGAGGCTTATTGCGTGCTGGAGTAGAATAACCTGCTGCCATCAAGATATCGCCTTTTTTAAATTTAACATCATCATCAACATTAACAACGAAGCCCCATACAGCACGATCAGTCATTACTTTTATGTATTTTTTACCAACTTTGTAAGACAACCCATCATTGAAGTCTTTAGTCATACGCTGACGAATTTCAGACTTACCACCAACAAACAAGTAGTCTGCTTTGATGTTGTCTAACAAGGTATTCATTTCAGTGCTAAGTACAGTATTCATAATCTTTCTCGCTTTGCTTTATTAACTTACTTAATAATTATATCAAGGATCCTTACTTTTGTCAAGCGTTTTCAAGTATTTTTATGAAAATAAATTACGAGAAATTATTACTTTCATAATCTCGCTCGTGCCTGCATATATACGCTGAACGCGTGAATCAAGGAATGCTCTCGCCACTGGATATTCCATCATATATCCATAACCACCATGTAATTGTAAACACTCATCAATCACTTTACATTGTAGTTCAGAAGTCATCAACTTTACTTTTGCTGCCGTAACATCATCTAACTTACCTTCTACTAACAGTTCAAGACAACGATCAACGAACACTTGTGCTACTGTAATGTCAGTATCCATTTCTGCTAACTTGAACTGAGTGTTCTGAAAAACTGCAATAGGTTTGCCAAATGCTTTACGCTCTGCTGTATATGCAATAGTCTGCTGTAGAATAGACTGTGCTGATGCAATAGCACCTACCGATACTGACATACGCTCGGTTGGTAATTCACTCATAAGCATAATGAAACCCATACCTTCACTTCCCAATAGGTTCTCTACTGGAACGCGAACATTATCAAAAAATAATTCAGAAGTATCTTGCGAATGTAACCCGATCTTCTTCAAGTTCTGACCACGAGAGAATCCGACACTATCTGCTTCTACTAAGAATAGAGAAATTCCCTTTGCGCCCGCTGTCGAATCAGTCTTTGCAACTACTAACACTAGATCAGCATGTTGACCATTAGTAATGAATACTTTAGAACCATTCAATATATAATCGTTGCCATCTTTTACTGCTGTCGTTTTAATACCTTGCAAATCTGATCCTGCTGCTGGTTCTGACATAGCAAGTGCTAATACAATATCGCCCGTAATACATCCCGGAAGATATTTTTCTTTTTGTTCTTGTGTACCATAATTCATTATATATGGAACAGTGATATCCGAATGAATACTAAAACCTACCGCTGGACTAATAAATCCCATCGCTGATAGTTCTTCACCGATGACAGCGTTGACTCGGAAATCTGCTTCCATTCCACCAAACTCTGCTGATACATTAGGTGATAATAATCCCGCTTCACCTGCTTTACGCCACATTTCACGATCTACTTGACCATCTTCTTCCCATTGCTCATAGAATGGAGCAATATGCTCAGTCGCAAAACTACGCACTGCATCTCGGATTAGATTGTGTTCTGTTTCAAAAATTGTTCTTTCCATTTCTTTACCTCTTGTATTGCATTGTATTTGTATAACCAACAAGTAATCTGAATATTCCACCAATGGGAGCGTAGAATATAAAGATACCTATATTGTTCGTGCTTAGGAAACATTATCAAAATTCAAATAAATCAGAGAATGTGTTATTCGCTGCTGCTGATTGCAAATCCCATTTCAACACACCGATTAGATTTTCAATCTTCTTGGTGATAATAGTTTCTTCCATTAATCCATCATCGAATGGTAGTTCTTTAAACCAATCAGGAATACGCTTAGTGTCAGTAGGATAACCAATACTAGTCATACCCATCGGATTCTTCTTCAACTTACACACAATCGTTTTCATACCATCAGTGATATCAATACTATATGCATCATCATTGATATGTTTCAAACGATTCCAATTGATTGCTGCCATCGCATGACCAACACCACACTTACCAATCTTATTATATTTCTTTGTATGATTAGTCAAGTTGTTTACACGCTTAGGTGTACCCTTCTGCCAACTATCCATTGCCCTGAACTCACTACGGAATGCCACAATACGATCTATTACGATAGGCTCGTCAACACTGGTTAGTACCATTTCAAGAATCTCTTTCAAGAACTCTTGCATGAACTTAGGTGTATCACTACGCTTCAAGTCAAGTCCCATCGCTTTGATTTTGCCGGGCTTGCCATCTACATCAGTTCGCTTTCCCTCGTCGTCAATCACCATAAGTGCATAACGCTTCTTTTTTACAAAGAGACCAGAACTCGCAACAACTTCACGACCCGCTGCGATGATCGTTCCTAACGCGTGTGTCGCATGGAATGTGTCTTGCATGAATTTAGCAAAAGAAGTATCAACCTCTTCGCATACCGCATCGTAATACGCAATCATTGTATCTTTATCCCAGTTAATCGAACCATCTTCGATTTGATCTTTTAGGATAGGATATGCACTAAAGTACGCAGAGTCAGTATCACCATATACAATAGATTTACCTACGTGATTGTATTCACCAGCAATAACTTCATTCACTTTCGCAGACATATGTCGAGCAATGCAACGACCTGTCAGTGTAGTCGACTGACCCAATCGCTCATCAAAGAAACGAGATCCAGGGTTTAGTAGGGCACCATACAATGAGTTAAGCAAGATCTTTTTAACTAACTGTCGTTTATCCCAATATGCAAATTTATCGCCACCTTCATCGCGAGAATCACGTGCTTTTGCTTGTAGTACCTTTCGTTCTGCATACCAAGTTTCAAGCAATTGTGGAACAATGCCCTTCTTCTCATGTGTGAATAATGTACCGTTTGCTGTAAGTATCCAAGGTTGATCACTTTCAAATACAAGTTCGTAGATTTCTGCACCAGATAAAGTATGAGCAGTACCATCTTCAAATTCAAGTGTCAGTAATGACGTGGTGTTCTTTTCCATAACCATTTCATATTCTATACAAGCAAATCTACCTTCCCAAGCCTTTGGTACGTTTAAGTCATGCTCTTCAAGCATCTGTCTAGTATGTGTGTGCTTTATCTGACCAATAATTGTCTCGGTAGACATATTACATGCACGCAAGATAGACGGATATAATGAATTCAAGTCAATTGATGCGATGTCTCTATGAACACCCTTCACAGGAGTTGCTACATACGCTCCTGCTGCTGCAATAGGCTTTTCTCCACGCTTCTTGTCAGGTACAATTAAACCGTTTGCATGTGCTTCATTAATGATTGCCTGATCAATCTGTGCAACTGATCCCATTGTTGTTGGTAGTAGAACAGTGTTTGAGTGTGCAATAAGATTTGCCAAATCAATAAATTGAAGTTTCTCATCTAATCGAACCATCAAGTCAACATCTTGTATACTATACTGAATGAACTTAAAAAAGTCATTATGGTATAATTGATCTAGTGTTCCTTCGTATTCAACCTTTTGATCACCTAATTCATATTCACATATAGCATCCAATGAGTATGAGTGCATTTCGTGATATGTATATTTACGATACAATTCAAGATAATCAAGATGTATACGACCAATCAAATCATATGTCTGTGTTTCTTTTCCGTATTTAACAACTTCTTTCTGCTTTGGAAACTGATCCCATAAACATAATTGTCGTGTGTGACTCTTACTCAATATACGCGCTATACGATTTACTGTATACGGAATATCAAATCCCTCACTGTTCCAACCCGTCAACACATCTGCTTCTTGAATTAACTCCAAGAATGATATCAACATTGACTCTTCAGTCTCACACAAGATAGCATTGTCAAACCTATCAACAATCGCTTGTGCATCTTCCTCAGTCATTGTACTAGGCTTGATTACCAAACACACTGTTTGTTTCATCCAACTCATATGCACCGATATAGCAGTAATCGCGTTAAACGGATCATCTGGCGGCGCATAACCTATCTCTTTATTAAAGTCTGTCTCGATATCGAATAATGCTACGTTGAGTGTGGGTGGTTCAGCATCAAGATAATTATCTGCGAGACATCGAAACACTGGGTTTGTGTCACTCTCAAATAAACCTTTACGATGATGCAACTTCTTCTCTGCGGCAAATTTACGACCAGAATTACACACCACTCGCTCTAACGAATCACCAAAGATCGAAGTATATTTTCCCTTCGGTGACGGATAGTACAATGTATGATGCGCAGGATATTCAAGAAAACGACGGACACCATTCACACGTTCCACCACATGAATGATATCCTTGTCACGATCAATTAACCCATCGACATAACTCATTTACAGAGTGCGTCCAGTGATCTCAAGGATATCTTCCAGTTCACTGAAATCTTCACGGTTCTTTTGAAATTCTGATTTATATGCAATACGGATTGCTTTGTTTAGAATTGCAGGTTTTACATCTAGTTCTTCTGCAATTGCTGCTACGGTATCCTTTAGACCTTCTTTTAACACATTCACTTCTTCTGTGATATGCATGCCTTCAGTGATAATTTGCTTTAGTTTTTTTACGTCTTCTGGTGAAAAATGAGCCATTTTGATATTCTCTTTAAATTAATGAATATGCATATTAGTCAATGCATTACACTATAATACACTATAAACACAGAGTTGTCAATTGATTTTTTAGGTTATTTACAAAGAGAATGATAATTGCACTGAGTAGTGCAATCAAGGGATACTACAAGTCTAATACAACTCCAGTGGAAAATGGTGCATTAGTAACCACTAGTCTTAAATTGTTTTTATGCGTTTCTGGATTCTTTAATAACTTAGACAAGCCTAATGTATTTTTTTCATCATATGCTACTTGAACTGTCTGGTTATCTGCTAAGTCACGCTTACGCATTCTAAAATAGAAATTACCTATTTTATTAATATACTCTTCTACTGTATAGAATTTTCCATTTAAATTCAATATATTATTATCACCAACTTCACCAATTGCATTCATAGGACCCACATACATATAATCAATAGGACCGCCCATTTCTTCGTTACCTCTCATGATGCTTTCTACATAATCATCTGGTACACGAACAAATATTTCTGGAATATGCTTTGCTGCGATAATATCACCATTGCTTAATCCCAATTCATTCTTCATAAACTCTTCAATTCTTGCGAATATCTTTTTGAATAAATCTGGGGCTACTGAATTAATGCCCGCTGCACCACCACCACCTAATGAAGGAGCAGTTGTTCCTTTCATTGAGATACCATATTCTTTACCAGTACTATCAGTTATGAATATATCAATGTATCGTTCTTTGTTCATTGCATTCATTCCCTCATTACTACGGGATGACTGCGCTGTAATACCCATTGTGTCAATAACACTGCCTGGGTTATTATTGATAATGTTTATTAAACCATATTCTTGCTTTTCAGAAGTTTCTTTTTTACTACCAATACCACCGAATTCTTTTGTTTTCAGTAATTGAGTGAGTCGTATTGAACCACCATCTACCAACTCAAATATCGCTGGTATATCATTCTTCTGCAAACGCTCAATCACATCTGAATCATTAACTAACACAATAGATGGCTCAGTCTCTCCAACTTTTACAAATGGAGAACCCGATTGGATTTTTGCTATGAATGTTTCCAAACGTTTGCCTCCATATTTGCGTAACTCTTGTTGAGTTAGCGATGCTTCTTGTAAAAATTGTATTGCTTTCATAATAGTTCTCTTATTAAGATGGTATGCACTTATTGCACTGACATGAATCACACACTTTAATTCGTCTAGGCGGTTCGCCCAAGATGGTTAGTGTGCGATATTTTGCGGCTTGGCCATGACAGATTCCACCACATTGCTTGCATTCTGTCTTACTTTCCAGTGAGGGTTCAAACATTACTTTTTCGCGTTTAATTTTGCTTTCTTTCTAGCAGATTCAAACATAGATGATGCCTGTTCTGCAACATGTACAGTATCTAGCAAATATGCTGATACACCAGCCGTTGATTTTAATTTCCAAATCGCTGCTGCTTTGGTTGCTGCTTCATAACTAGTAGATGCTTTAACTTCAATTGGTTGCTTCTTTACATGAAGCACTTTATACGGACGCAATGCTTCTTCTTCTGTAACACCTACAGTTGGTGCTAGTGGTAGATTTTCAAGAGATTTAACTGCATCGTAACCTGTCTTGATCTCAGTAATTATATCGTACGCTGCGCGTAACTTATCAAGCACTTCTTGTGATACTTCTTCTTCATCTTGTACCATTTTGTGTAGACGTGTTGCACTTTTTGCAAGCATGTACAATGTGTACTTAGCCATTACACCAGTGTCTTCTTCTTCACTTAATACGCCTTCGTTAATTTTTTTGTTTGTCATGGGGATTTCCTGTTTGGTTGATTCTTCAATTTTACGAATTACGTTGTAGCCTTGGCTATCATCAATTCTGTATGTGTCGTTATGTACTGGGATAGATTTTCTAGATTTACCAAATCCTACAATTACTGTTCGCTTATCTTTATCAAGATTGACTCCTACTATTTCTGCTACATTAGTATCATCAATTTCAATATAAACTGTATCACCACGTCCAAGCAAGTTAGAAACTTCTTGTGATAACGGTAATGTTGAGTTTTTACCAGATTCATCAAATTGGCTGCCATGCTTTATTGATTTACCTGTCATATTGCGCCACCATTTTTTCATCTTACTTGATAACTTCTTACGATCCGCTGGATCTCGTATATCAAATTCATCAGTATATGAATCAATAATTTCTATAATAAACTGCTGCTCACTAGAATCGTGTATATTATATAGATTTATAATCTCAGTTCCATATTCTATTGCATCTGCGCCGTACATGTGATTCCAATTCGCAAGGTCTTTTTTCTTTATTTTTGTGTTTTCACTTAATTGATTAAATCTCATTTCTATTTCTTATCCAGTTTGTATTGCCTAAAGCCTTTAAATGATTTATTTGATTTTCCTGAACCTAAATGTCCTTTCGGATCAACTGCCTTTCTAGAAGCCATTTTGGTAGTTCCGGGAGTCATTGGAAACGAAACACTGGCTATATTGCCTGCCATTGTATCACCTGCTGCTGCCTCTTCACTTATAATTTCATTAATTTTCATAGTATTATTTATGCAATAATGCACTTTACTCCTTATCTGTTTGCTTAACTAATTGCTTCGATATACGTCTATCTTGCTTTTTGCTAGACTTCTTCGCTTTCTGTTTCTTTGCAACTACTGTCCTATGTTCATATAATTCATAATCTTCTTCGTCTTTATGTTCTAGTCCTGTCCATATTTTTGCATCTTCTTTTGCAACACTATTCATAGGACCATGTAAATCTTCGATGTCATGGTGTTCTACTTTCTTGTTAGCCATAAATTGTCTCCCTACATAACTATTTATCTATAAAATTGAACTCTCATCTTTGCATTATTTGCAACTTTTAAACTCGCTTTATTATCTGGGTTAATCATGCACCACAATTGTCTATCGTAAAATATTTCTTTTATTTCCTTAATCGCTGCGGTCGCTATACCATTATTTTGATATATACTTGCAACCAAATATGCAGTCTCGTGTGTATCTTTTATCTCTATTGCACCTGCAAGTATACCACCGTTAATCCAAATACCCCATGTATTATACTCAGTAATAAATGATAACGCTACTTCTTTTGTAAATGGCCACGTGATGTATGCTGCTTCTGCTATATCTTTCTTTACGATGGATTGCAGTTTATATACATCAGTAGCCTTTAATCTACATACAGTAATATCCATTATTTCTCTATATCTTGTTCACTTATGGTTACATTTGGATACTGCTTATTAAATACCTTCACCAATGCTCGTCTGTCAAAATCATGTGCAGTACGTCTTGATACTAACGCTGCTAGTTTGTTTAAACCATACGATGGGAATTCTTCATGAATTTTTGACATCATTTCTGCTGCTTTTTTATACATCTTTCCATGTGATGGAAGTACCATACCCATTAATGCGCCAACTGATTCATCTAAACCCTTATCTGCTGTTGCAATAAGTCTAATGTCATTGTATCTAACTAAGTCTGCATCATTTAATTCAGCACTGATTTCTTTTTTACCTTCGGTCCACTCTATCTGTGCTTGTTCTGCTGACAATTCACCTGATTGCTTACGACTACCAATATCTTTCATTAATGCATCTAATTCATCTCTTAATACATCAGTTGATGAATCACTATGATAAATTACACTGTCGGAGTCTTCGGTAGGATCCCATTGAAAAAATTCTTTATCACCCTTTGCTCTTGGATTCCATCCATACACAAACACACCAGACATATTTGCTAATCGTTCCCATAAGGTCTTGCTACCTTTAGACTGCTGATAATCACTAACAATAATATGACCATAATCAACTATCGCCATTTTATATAATAACGGTGCTATACCTTTTCCTTGAATCTCTTCATCAAAGAACACAACACTCTTACGCATGTCTGCATACTTGTGTTCAGATTTTAATCGCAACTCACCTAAAAATCCGTCGTCGGATGGATCTTTTACCAAGAATGATACATCGCCTCCATCATCAATTGTATGAATCTCATATCCGTTTATCTTCTTACCAGTTGATTCAGTTGATCCTACCATATCATCTAGATCAAACTTTGACATATCATCTTTTTGAACATCTGATGAATACTCTATCTCATCAATACGATCTTCTTTAACAATACCATTAGCGATACGTACACTTGCTCTATCCATCATACGCTTCACTTTCATGATGCCTTTACCAGTTTTAAACAATCCTTTCAACACTGGAACTGTCATAGTCAATGCTGCGCTTAATGCTACTATCTCTTCACCAGACAATGACATCAATGTCTTTGCTATTTCCATAGCGTCTTCTTTAATGGTAACTACTTCATTAATTTTCATTCTTATTCTCCTAGTCCCATATTAAATAATTTATGAGATGAACTGCCGCCCAATATAGGCGGACCCTTCTTTGTTATTTTGTTTCCGAACTTTGCTGCTTGTCGCTCAGTTTCACCCGGCTTTACATCTACTGTGGTATTAACGCCTGGCACAATCTTACCATCTTCTTGTACCAATTTACTATGTCTATCTTTGAATACCTTCTTATCACCCTTGGTAGTCTTCATTACAGGTTGATTGTGAGCATCTTTTGTAAACCCCTTTACAGTTGCTTTACTGTTCTTGAATTTACCAACCAGCACTTCATCACCTACTTCTATCGTAGGTAATGTTAGTTTTGTTGGTTCTACTATTTCATTAATTTTCATATACTATATTACCATTTTTTACAAGACCAATATCCTGCTGTAGTTCTATCTTTTTTATCATCACACTTATGACGTGCACGAAAACTCTTTCTTGCTGCTGGATTAGACTTTCTAATACGCATATCAGGATCACCAAAGTTAACTTTAACTACGTTACCTTTGTCATTCTTTACATACACTTTGAACTTCTTAACATCACCCTGCATAGGCTTGCCTAGTTTAACTTTGCGTCCTTGATACTCTGCTTCGTCTAAGATTTCTAATTCATCAAATAACATACTTACTTCACCTTCGTATGTGTACTCTTCTTCACTAACCTTAACACAATTGTTTACACGAACACCATTGTCTATTTTTGTACCATCTTTGCGATACCCTTTCCAACACTTAGGGTCTAATCGCTGTGTTATCTTTTTTGCTTCGGTTATATCGTTGTTCTTAGCATGACAATCACAATGTGCACAATCTGGGCCACATTTACATTCGGTTATAGGCTTACCGCAACATGCTTCTGAGCACATTTCTACCTTGTCTTCTGTTAATAAATCTTGTATTCTCATTTTACATAATCCTTTAGTTCATCTGGTATACCAACTGCACCTACTTGTGCATTATTTGCAAAATTTGCAAATATCGTATTTTTATCTTCATCTGTGAAATTCTGTGTTACCGCATCTACCAATGTCTCAAGACTATACAACACATCACCATCACCTAGATTTAATACATCTGCAATCTGCTCATCTGTCTTCCAAGGTCCAGCAATTATTGTGTTCTTGTTTTTTGCTGTGAATCCATTACCATCTTTTCTTGGTACTGGTGTACGATTAACACGAACTAATCCATCTCTTGGGCTAAACATAAACATTTCTGTTTCTTCATATCGTCCGTCTGGTAGTTGATTACCACGATTTTCTCTATTAAATACTGCTGCAATTGACGCAACCATAATGTTACGATGCATACCTTTGTACTTACTTGAACGACCATCATCTGACATTCCTGCTTCATGTGGTGAATGATAATACACCTTCATCCAATCAGGATCGCCTGGCATAAAATCAACTTGGACAAACCCAGTTCTATCTTTTCCATCAACTTCTTTACTGTCATCATAATCTTGTATTTTTACTTTTGTCATGATAACACTACTCTTTGACGTATCAATTATTTCTGGAATAGTCTTTAATTTTTCATAGAAGGCTGGGATATCTTCTGCTGGGATATTTAATGCTACATCAATATCACCTGAAAATTGCTTCTTACCCACTGAACCTAATACATTGTTAAGCAAATCAATACCTAACACTTTCTCTAATGATTGCAATGTGGGAGTTATTTCGGATACATGGATTGCACCAACTCCTGGGAACGCGCCCTTACCTTCTGTGATTCTCATTGAACCATCAAATTCATTTAATCTCATAATCTAATCCTTTTCATACGGCTTTTCGCCTGTCATTTTTGGCAACGAAAACCATAGTTTAAACCATTCGGGCGTGCCAGGCTTGATGTCATGCTCTCGTTCAAGTTTACGTTTTTCTGAACCCGTAATTGATATATTAGATTCATCGTCTCCGTCTACAATATCCTTATCGGTATTGTACGGTTGATAAATTCCTGCTAATATTTTTAGTTGTTTAATTTCTTCTTCTAAAGACATGGACATGGCATAATACCTCTATTAATTATAGTAGTATTTATGCTGTTGTTTAATTTACTGAGAGTTTTAAAGTACACTAACTTCTGCACAATGCTTCAAGCATCTTGAAATAATCCCAAGCATCTTGAACTGCGGGTGTCATATGTTCTTCTAACGGTATAATGTTGTACCAATAATTTGGCAAACTACTTATTGAATCTAGCACGTGTGTGCGTTCTCGTTTTACTAATTTTCCATCAAATAACAAATCATCTATCAAATTGTGAACATCTTCTTTATCGTAGAAATTCAATTTATGTCTGTTATTTCCCATCATCAAATGAATAGGATCAATCGTATTCTTCCAGAATATATTCCATTGGTCGTCATCTCTGAAATCAATTTCAACGCAAGTTACTATTAGTAACACATCGCTATAATCTACTTTCTTTTCTAGAATATCGCTCAAGCAACGGACTAAATCAAATCCAAGTAACATTACTTATTTTGTAACAACTTTATGTTTAATATGAAATTTTCAACAATCAATTTTGTGACCGTTGCAAGTAACACTACTTCGTGATCATCTGGGCTTCGCATCATATGATCAGACAATACCTGATTCGCTATGAGGTTATATGCTGACTCTTCACTCACATTTAACTCTTCCCAATTAATGGGATCTTCAATTTCTACTTCTCTTGCGATTTCTACTAATTGCTCTACTGTGGGTATTTTATTATTCATACTTATATTTAGTATCATTACGAGAATTTATTCGGTGTAGGTTAATAAAGAACGCTGTTTCAATCTTATCAATATCGGTTGTAGACAACCATGCGGTGATAGCAAGACGATAGCAATCAGATGCATGATCTAACTCAAATCTTATATCAAAATTATTAGGGTCTTCTATATTACATAGATGTTTACCTAAAGCATCATTCACATACCAATCATATAGATATGGGTAATATCCCATCTTCTCACGTGGTGGTGTTGCTGCGTGTATCTGATATTCGTAACGTGAGATGGTTATTACATGTACGGTAACGTGTCGCATTTCTATTATTTTCATAAAGAATATTATAACACAATAATGATACTACGTCAACTAGATTATTCCGCGTCTTTCTAACCATTCCAATATTTCATTATTATCAAACTCTGGTGCACGACGATGCGTTTCTGTAAGACTATCCCAATCTCGCAATGCTGGATGCGTTTTTTCTGATGAATTGAAATAAGATCCATGTCTCCAACCTTCAGACACTTTCTCACTAACCCAGCGATTATGATGCCACTTCTTCATATCAAACACTGCTTGATTTTTTACATCTTCATCAATATGAACTGAACTATCCATACTTCCCATTATACCAGCATCATATTGACTAGACAATTCAATATCAAAATCACCATCAAATTGATAATCCCAGACATTAACAATAAACAATGCTTCTTCTGCTGTGATATCACGTGTTAACGGGACAACATATGTATGAGGGAAATCGCAATCTGCACAATGACCATACTCCATGCCTATTAGATCTTCACCTAACTGATACTTTAATACTGTTTCAATTGGTGAAAATTCCTTAACTGCCTTATACCAAGTTAATGCTTGTACTTGTGTTAACGGCTCTGCTGTTTTTAATTGAATGTGATGCTGATAATACATTTTACTTAATCCTTTTGTTTTTATGTTTTTTGTGAATCTGAACTCACATACAGACCAAACCATGCTGCGCCTGCACCCACTATGACTGATACTAATCCCGCTTGTGCCATGTTAGGATCTTCTAGTAGCATGAACCATTGCGATACATCATATAACAAATAGATATATACACTAATGAATGCTCTTGGAAACAATCTCAATCTATCAAACCAATATGGGAATGCTTCTAGAATACTTACTTTACCGTCTTCATTTAAATCTGTATTTGACATATTTACTTCCTCTATTATATGATAGTATTTATATAAAGTCAAGCCGTAAAAAAACCGAGCATGCAGGAAAACATACTCGGTTTTTTAATTAACTTAAAACGTTAGTCTTATAGTCCGCCGTCAGTAACAGTTGCTGCTGCGAAAACGCCGCCAGTTGCCTGTACTGCTGTTTGTAGGTCTGCTGCTGTCCAAGATGAACCTTCAACATAAACGTTGAATGCGCCTGCTGCAAATACGCCAAGACCCAATGAGGTGCCTTTCATCTGTACTGCTTCGATGAATGCTTCCATGTCTTCGCCTGGTGCTACTTGTGCGTCTGCACCTGTTGCGCCTGCTATTGCAAAAATTGATACTGTTGCACCAAAGTTAACTACGTTAAATTCGATTTCGTTTGCTGGATTACGTGTTGCCATGTTTATGACTCCTTTTTAATTATCTGTGCTTTTGCACTATATGTATTTATCTTTTTAATTATTTCTGGCCAATAAAAAACCACCCGAAGGTGGTTTTAAAATTGTTAATTTCAACTTAGATTAGTATGCAAGAACTGCTACTGTGTAACCTGTCAATGCTGCTTCTAGGTCTGCTGCTGTCCAAGCGCCGTCATTTTCGATTGCGATGTTAAGAGTAGTATCACCAAGTGCACCGATTAAAACGATTGTTGCTTTTTGTGCTACTGCCACTGTGATTGCTTCTAGGTCTGCTGCAACGATTGCCCCGCCTGCTGTTAGTGTGAAGTGATCTACAGATCCTGTTACGAATTGTCCTACTGCCCATGTGTTGTTTACTTTAGTTGTCATAATTTGACTCCTTTAATTTTAATTTTGTGTGCTTTTGCACTAATTGTATTTATCTTTTATTGAAAATAATTATCGTGTTACTTCTGTTAGTTCAACAAATACAACCCAGTCTACAGTAGTAGCGGCTGCGCCTTGAACTGTAACTGTCATTCTATCGTTAACGCTATCTACTGATACTACACCAGTGAATCCAGAATCACTATCTTGTGTTACTTCATAACTATTATTTCCGATTGCAACCAAATTACCTGCCATCTTGTGAACAATTCCAGTAACTTTAAAACTATCATGTACAGTGCCACTAGTAGCAACATAGGTAGCAGTAAATTTAGCAGTTGTATTATCAGATAATGTAATATAAGTACTATCACTAAATGATACTTCTGTTTCTATTGCATCAGTAGTTTGTATTGCAAATACCAAGTCACGTTTCTGTGCAGTAGTTGATACCCCACTTGCTACTTGTCTAATGTCTGCTCTAAACTCAACATTATGAGTGAAGTTTCTATCACCAGTAATATCTGGTTCTGCCCATCGGTTATTAACAAAATCTTCAGTTGCTAACCCGGCAATACTCGGAATATAAGGCTTATTGGCTAGGTCTAAATAATTACCACTAAACAGTACTGGTAAATTTATTAGCGCATTATAATCGCCAGTAAACAATGTCGGCGAGTTTGTAAAGTTGTTATAATCTAATGCAAGATCACCTAAGTCAATCTGGTTTCCGTTACTTAATGCTAATACATTGTCGACTAATGTAAGTGACAACGATGCAGCTTGTTCTGTTGGAGTATTGTATAAATCATTATAATCACCACTAAACAATATAGGACGATTCACTAAATCATTATAGTTTCCACTAAAGTGGTTTCCGCGTTCTACTAATTTCTGTATTGTCCAACTTTCTCTAGCATATCCTTCTAAATCAATTGTGCCATCTGTACTAAATGATGATAATTGCGATGTGACATAATCTTTACTTGCCCAGTTTTCTGATAAGTCTACATTCTCCCACATTGAACTCAATGCATTGTACATAAGAGTATGTGTATTTGCTTCTGTGCCGTCTATTGCAACATCATTTAAGTCATTTATTGAACTAATGGCGGCAATACTTGCACTGCTAATTGCATTAGTCACATATGTTTCTGTTGCCAATCCTGCAATACTTGGGATTGTCGGCGTGTTAGTTAAATCGTTATAATTGGTCGTTCCACCACCACCTAACAAACTTGTGGTATCCGTTAAGTCACTTACGTCTGTTGGTATAGTTGGGTGTACGATTGCTGAAATAGCAGTGTTTAGTGAAGTAGTAGTTGCATATGAACTTAAATCAACTGTTGGTTGATAATCTGCCAATGATGTTGCTAACTCTGCATCTGTTACATAACTAGACAAATCAATAATACCACCACCAGCGACATTTGCAATTTGTTGATCTACATATGCAATCGTTGATAATCCAGCAACACTTGGAATAATTGGCTGATCTGTCAAATCAGTATAACTACCACTGAATATGATAGGTGTACCGATCAAATCAGCAAAATTGCCACTGAATACTGTAGGCTTGTTAGTTAAATCTGTATAGTCACCACTGAATAAAGAAGTCGTTAATGCATACCCACTTAAATCAATAGATGGCTGATAACTTGCTAATGTATTCGCAAGATAACCCGTTGTTACCAAATCTTGTGGTACATTAGTTAGATCAGTATAACTACCACCGAACACAGACGATGTCAATGCATATCCTGCAAGCGAACTAGTTAATGAAGTTGAAGTTACATAATCACTAAGATCAGTACCACTTACATTTGCAATTTGCTGATCAACGTATGCTATGGTTGAATGCGCAGATAAATCCGTCGTAAGTAGCCCAGTTGTGTCTGTTAATTCATTTACATCAGTTGGCAAACTACTTATCAATGCATGTGCAGATAAATCAGTTGCTGGATGTGTTACTGCTGCAATTTGTTGATCTACATACGCAATCGTAGATAATCCATCAATACTTGGAATAATTGGTACATTGAGTAAATCACTATAACTACCACTGAATATTGTAGGTGTGCCAACCAAATCAGCAAAATTTCCACTGAATACAGCAACTGCTGCTACTTGTTGATCTACGTATGCACTAGTTGCATATGATGCCAATGATGGTGTGTTTGTTACATTGGTATAATCTACAACTGGTACATATGCAGCGAATAATGATTGTACTTGCGCATCGGTTGCATATGATGACAAATCAATATCGTCGCCATTGCTTGCACCTGCTATTGCATGGGCATCAATTGCTGAATTAACATCCGCAAGTGAAATGACATCAAGGTCATTGAAAAACTCACTTAGTGCAAACGTATTACCAGATGCTGGTACATACATTTTCTTTGTTGCGTCATACTTTAATAAATCACCATGCGTTACTCGCATTTCGGTATCAACGATACCTGTTTGTGATCCATCAGTGACTGCACGTGGTCTTGCTGCGTTAATTGCCATTTTTTAACTCCTTAAATCATTAATACTATTTTGTTTACCGAGCCATGCACTGATGGATCATATGTCTGATCAACCAAATACGTTCTGTCTATTTTTGCACGTACATATACAAAATTACCAACAAATGTGACACCTTCTGTTGCCGATGTGCCATCTATCTGCAAATATTCAGTTGCTGTTGCTAATGCAATATTAAACCAATCGGCTTCTGTTGGAGAATCAAGCAATGTTGCTTGTAACCAAATACGACCCGTGAAATTATTTACATGAAAACTAACGGTATGTAAACCATCACTGTATCCATAAAATCCATCACCTCTGGCTTTATCGCCTGTGTATGACATTTCTGCCGTGTTTGTTAAAATTACTGTTGAACTAGCCATTTTATTCTTGTCCGTCTAATGTTTCAATTTCAATCAATACACCAACACCAGCCAATTCTTCAATTACTGCTGTAAGTTGGGCGATTGCTTCGCTATCTAATACTTCTATTGATTCTTCACCATCTTTTAACAATTTACTTGCTTTAATCACGATGACTGTTTCTGCTATCTTAGCCATAAGATACTCCTATTCTAATAATAGTATTTATCATTAAAGAGATAGCGTTAACTATGTTGTGATTATGGCGTAGCTGGTACGAATGTAGCGGGGATTAGTTGTATCCATGATGTTCCGTCATATCCTTCAAACATTTTGGTTTCTGTATTGAAAAACATCTGTGCTTCTACGGGGTTGGTAGGACGTTGTGCTTCTGTACCTTTTGGTAGTACGAACTCAGTCGTGCTTACATTCATGACATCTGTGTTGATAACAGACGCATTGATTGTACCAACGTCTAGTGTACCTTTTACCAGACTTGCGTCCATTGCACTGACATCATTGTTAGTCTGTGAACTTAACGTAATCGAATCAATTAGAATGAATTTTCCAGAATCGGAATCTTTTATCAGTCCAGCATAAGATGATGCACCGATTCTTCCTAAGAATCCCACATCTTTTGGGGTAGTTCCTGATTTATTTAATATAAGTAAAGAATCATCAAATGCTGTTTCTGTACTTATTAAATTTGTTGTTTGTATGCCTCTAAATGCCATTGGATTAATCTCTCTTTATAATAATAGTATTTATCATTATAAAGAGAGTACTTAATGATTAGTATTGCATATCTGGATCAATCGCCCAGTGAGTCTTTGGTTGGTCGTGGGTTAACCCACAAGCGATATCGTACAGGGTACGCACGCCAAATCCTACTGCACCTTTTGGTGTTGTATCTTTAGGACTATCAGCCCATGCCATTCCAGCAATATCCAAATGCGCCCATGGAGTATCACTATCAACGAAACGATATAAGAACTCTGCTGCTGTGGTAGAACCACCATACGGACCACCAATGTTCTGCATATCTGCAATAGGCGAATCAATCATCTTATTCCATACTTTGCCCATCGGCATACGGAAATAATTCTCTCCCGCATCTGAACCAACTGATGCAATATGACTAGCGAAACCAGTAGAATTACTAAACAAGCCTGCTGCTTCGTGACCCAGTGTTACCAAAATAGCACCAGTTAATGTTGCCAAATCAATGATCTCTGCTGGCTTGTATTCATTTTGTACATATGTTAGAATATCAGCAAGTACTAAGCGACCTTCTGCATCTGTATTCAAGTTCTCAACTGTTTGACCATTCAATGACCCAATCACATCTCCTGGACGGGTTGCACCACCAGACGGCATGTTTTCTACAAGTCCTACGATTCCTACTACATTGGCTTTTACATTCTGTGAAGCAATTGCATGCATAGCACCAACCACTGCTGCTGAACCACCCATGTCAGTCTTCATATCACCCATACCCTTTCCAGGCTTTAGTGAGATACCACCAGAATCAAATGTAACACCTTTTCCTACTAGAGCAAGTGGTGCTGCATCTGTACCAGCATTCATGTATTCCATCACAACAACATAACTGTCACGATCAGAACCTTCACCAACACTCAATAGTAGATCAAATCCTAGTTTACGTAGAAACTTCTCATGCATGACCTTTACCGTTACACCTAACGGTGTTAACATTTGGTTGATACGATCCGCGTACTCTTCTGGATACAGTTCGTTACCCGGCTCAGTAACTAGGTCACGTGCTAAGAATACACTTTCTTCAATGGTTTTTATTGAATCTGTACCGTGAATATATGTAAACGCATCACTTGCGTAATCTGTCTTGTACTTGCTGAATGAGTATGCAGCAAGACGTGCACCTTCGATGATAGACGCAGAGGTCTTATCATTAAACTCAAAATAAACATGACTGCGCTTTTTATTATATTTGGAAAAACATTTACCACCAAGATTACGGAATTCGTCATCTGTCGCTGCTGTTGTTTTTACAATAAGCACTGCGTGTACAGACAATCCAGATGGATATGATACTTCAATCATATCATCATCTTTACTGGAATTGTTCATATCCCATGCTGCTTGTAACTGTCCCTTAGTTGCTTTGTCTAATACTTTGTAATACTTTGATTTATATTCAACTACGATTGCTGAATTATTTTCATATTCGCTCACACTGCCTCCAGTTCTTTATTTGTTATTAACACTTCACCGTCTGTATAACTGATCATCAGTTTTTCAGAGATGGTGTCATTCATAATATGCTTTGCTAATGGTAATTTAATACGCTCGTTAATTAGTCGTGACAGCGGTCGTGCACCCATCGCTGGATCATAACCTTCTGTTTCAAGGAATACTAATACACTTTCATCCCATTCAATCTCAACACCACGTGCTGCGATATAACCTTCTAATTGTCCCAAGAACTTTAGTACGATACTGCGCATATATTTTAATTTTAATGCATTAAATTGTACAATACCATCTAAGCGATTTCGGAATTCTGGTGCAAAGAATTTGTTGATTGCTTCATTAACTGCTAACGCGTTATATGCTTGATCACCAAATCCAATCGCTTTCTTTGAACCTTCACGTGCACCTAAGTTAGATGTCATAATGATGATTGAATTCTTACCCGATACCTTTTTACCTGTACTAGACGTGATTACACCATCATCCAATAATGCTAATAATACTGACATAATATCTGGATGTGCTTTTTCTACTTCGTCTAACAACAATACGCAATTTGGTGAATCTTCCAATGCAGTGATCAACAAACCATCTCCCGCTTTGCCGTCACCATGTCCGACATAACCAGGAGGTGAACCGATTAACTTAGATACTGAATGTGCTTCTTGATACTCACTCATATCAAATCGTACAAGTTTCATATCCATCGATTCTGATAATCGCTTCGCTGTTTCAGTTTTACCAACACCAGTGGGACCAGTGAATAGATAACTTGCGATAGGCTTGTTTGGTTCTTTTAATCCTGCTAAACTAATGGTAATTGAATTGATTACACGATTGATCGCTTCTTCTTGTCCAAATACATTGTTTCGTAGGAATGTCTCTACTTGAGTATGTTTATTACTTGTTTGTTCTTCTGCTTTAGTTCCCAAATGCTCTGCTGGGATACCAGTATAGCGAGATAATTCTGCACGAATTGCTTCGTCAGTTATCAATGTAACTTGATCGTCGCTAGGTTGAATCTTATTGAATGCACATGCGCGATCAATTACATCAAATGCCTTATCTGGTAATTTCTTATTAAATACATACTCTGCACTTAAATCAACTGCCAAATCACACGCAGATGGTTCAATCTCAAACCCATAATGAATTTCATATGACATTGCTGCATTACGCAGAATCACTTTTGCTTCTTCTACAGATGGTTCTTCAATATTAATCTTAGTGAATCGTCGTGCCAATGCTGCTTCTTTTTCAAATAATTTACGATATTCTTGATCTGTGGTTGCACCAATTACTTTTAATTTGCCGCTAGATAATGATGGTTTTAGTAAATTACCTGCGTCCATTCCACCTGACCCGCCACTCGTAGATCCTGCTCCGATCACCATATGAATTTCATCAATGAACAATATGACATCGTCGCGCTTTTCTAATTCTTCTACAAGTAATTTCATGCGTTCTTCAAAATCACCACGATACTTAGTACCTGCAACCAATTTTGCCATATCGAGCATCAATACTGTTTTGCCTTTAATAACATCTGGTACTTCATCTTCTACGATAAGTTTTGCTAATCCTTCTACAATAGCAGTTTTACCAACACCACTACCACCTACCAATACTGCATTGGATTTCTTCTTACGTGCTAATGTTTGTACAAGATCTCGCAACTCATCACGACGACCAACTACATCATCATAATTACTCGATTCTTCATTCATATTAACAGTGAATTGCTCAAGCGCAGTTGGTGCTGCTGCTTGACGTGATGGTGCACTAGTGGTGCGGGCGCCCGTGCCATCGGACAACGCATCGCCAACTGCCATATTCACGTCATGTAACCATGCTGACAATGAATGCTTATCTAACCCACACTCGTATGCGTAGTGTGCAGTTACTGATTGCTCTTCTGACAAGATGCTCAACAGTAAATCAACATTGTTGATTGATTTCTTTCCGTAAAATACAGCCTGTGTCATAGCACGATTGAATACTCGCTCTAACATCTGTGTCTTACGTGGTGTGACCTCTTCATCTGATGACATAACCAATTCATCGCATTCTGCTGCTAGATAATCTTCAATCGCTATTTGGATACTCTCACAATCTGCTTGTATTTCATAACACATAATACGTACTGCTGTGTCATCTAAAATGACCAAAGCCAAATGCTCTAGCGTCACATATTCATGCTTGTGACTTTTCGCTAGATCAATTGCGCGAACTACAATGTTTTCAATTTCTGACATTCTCTTAACCTTAATATAAATTGATCGATACTAGTATCAGTATCTAATGTTGGGATTTTTGTATTTACAATAATGTGCAAAGCTGCACGCTTCTTTGTTAGTTTATTCATCAATCCCTTTTGTGGAACAACAATAACTTTACCATCTGACGTTCCCGCTGGAATTTCTATTTCTAAATGTTCATCACACGGACCTACTACTGGAATTACACTGCCTCGCATTGCATCTACAATATCAATTGTGATATTCATTATAAGCGATAAACCGTGTCTTGTCAATGCTTTATGTGATAATTCTTTGATATTAACAATATATTTGTCAATAGGTGTGTTCACTTTATACTTATCATCTAACTTAGATCCTGCTGGTATTGTTACTTTTAATATCTCGCCAGTATCTGTCTCAATGTAATCATCTACACCTTCTATCTGCTGCTTGATTGTTAATTTTACATTTACCAAATGTGTATGTGGAGTTACAATAATAGGTACAATAGTACTCTTTCGTAATTGCTCGTATGCTACCGCAATACGATTGAAATCAACCGCTTTACCACCACGATCTGGATGATGCTTCATTGCAAGTTGCTTAAATGCGTGTTTTATCTCTTCCTGGGACGAAGTTGTCGCGATGTTTAGTATATCCCAAGGATTGCTGTTTGTTTGTTTCATAGTGTTTCTTATTGTCGAAATAGTGTGTTCCTATAAACTATTTCGTCAACGTTGCCATATATCTCATTGCTCAACAATGAACAATCACACTTCTAGTGTAACTGTATTTAACTAGGTTTCTACATGAGTTATACATCACTATATATAAACTGCGTTTTTTACTAGTCATTAAATATCTTTAGCACTTTGTCAGCAATATCTGCTTCAACGGGAACTGGAATAGTTACATCGCGATTATCGTTGTAATCATCGACATTAGTATTTATACCCTCGTAGTACGATTTGTATGCTGCTATGATTGATTTTTGCTCTGCTACTAATTTTAATATATCGGCATTATTCAGACTTAAATTTTCGTACCCAATATCAGTTAATGCAAATAAGGCAATATTACTGTTTACTTTTTGTAACTCTAACATCACTTCATCCATATTAGCAAGCGTCACTATCACGAAATCTACATCACGCAATTCCAACACAGTAGCATCTGGTAATATTAAATTAGGCTTGTCAATGGGTGCTGATTGGTATGTAACTGTCTTTGGTACAGATGAACAACTACTTAGGAATATAGTTGGGATTAGCAATGTCAGGACAACTGCTATTCGTTTGACTTTTCTTAACTGCATTTAATTCTTCCTTTGTTAGTGGTGAACCACTTACTATCTCAAAACATCTTAGCACATCTTTAGTGCCATTGTCAACAATCTTCTCTACTAATCCAGGCTTTGCTTCTGCTAATGCACCTAGTTCATGTCTACTTAATTTAGCCTGTAGATCTTTAACTCGTAGGTTCGCTTGTTGAAATTTAGTAGTCACAACCGAAAACTGTGCTTTAACATTTATCAAATCAACTTGTACTGCTTTCAATGCCGTATCAGTGGATTGTCGTGCTTGTTCCGATTGTGCTGCACTGACTGCATATGCTTGAATTTGTGCTTGGGTATATTTATAATATTGCCATGCACCATAACCAACTGCGCCGAAGATCACTGCTGCTATTAGATATATTTTAATACGTGAAAACATTATTTGTTCCTATATACGATTCTACATTTTGTCAAATCATATGGTGATATTTCTACTTCAACGTTATCATCCAGAAGTACATTGATATTCATTTTTCGCATCTTACCACTCAAGTGTGCTAGAAGAATATGTTGATTTGCTTCTAACTTAACTCTAAATTGGGCATTTGGTAGGCACTCGGTTACAGTGCCCGTTACTCTTATTGTTTCTTCCTTAGCCATTAGTAATTAGTTAGAAACTTAATTCGTTCTGATATTACTTTTGCATCTGCATCAGTTGCAATAACATATTCATAACTTGAGGTGTGTACTGCTTCTTCAAACTCTTCATGTGTCCATTCTTTTGGAATAGTGTCTTTGTAAGAAACAAATTGCCAAGAAGCAACTTCATTGTCAACATTGAGAATGTCTTGCAACATCACATCAATTAACTTGAATAGGAAACTGTTACGATTGTATTCAACAAATACCGTGTATTTTCCTTCTGGTGTAGGACCCACTGATACATCAACATCTATTGCATCTTTGTGCCCAGTCTCTATGAACTGACTAAGATCTGAGGCTGCTTCAATATGATCAACTTCAAGTGCGACTACAACAATGTTCTTGTCATCTCCAATCTTACTTTTGTATTGATCAATACTAACCACATTGCTTACAAGACCACGTAGATCATTGTACTGCATTGCTTCATTAAGTGTCGTCTGATATGATTGCATCATCGTCTCCTAAATTTTGATCATATGCTTGCTCGACTGACTGACTATCAAACTGCATATCATCTACTTGCACACGACTTGTCTGAACTGTATCGATTAAACCACGTGGTACTTCAAGCGTAACCAACCATACTGGACGTTCAATCTTCTTTGCTCTACGCTTGTTCGAATGATTTGGGTCTATCTCAGTATCTTCTGGCTCGATTAATTTTGCTGCTGTAGTAAGTGTATCTTTTGTATAGAATACCTTACAACCATTGTTAAGCAATCGTTCTGCTCCAGTAGGATCTGGCATCATCTTATGCGGATATAACAAAGTCACTGTTACCCAATAACGCTCGATATGCGGACCGTCTACGATTTCGCCTTCAATCCAGTTCTTATATGCATACACATTTAATGACTCTAATACACCATCAATTTGCATTAATGTTTCTAATGCCGAATTTCGCTTGATGTTCTTACCCAACTGGGTAATGATGTCTGTTTGTTCCATAGTATTCTCCTAACTATTAATATAACAGTATTTAGTCTTTTTTATTAATTGACTTACTGTATATTAATTATATATGTTGTTAATGTGAGCATTAAAAAAATGCTAAATAATAGTGTACGAGCAAGTATGAGGCACACTCACTAAAACTTAAAAGGAGTTTTTAATGGCCAGACGAGCAAGAAAAACAAAAAACCAACAACGTCAAGATCGCGATGTTAAACAGGACGTTATTCAACTTAATGGAATGAAGCGCAGAGAGCGATTCGTTACCATGATTCCAAAAAACCGCAGACAAGAAGACTACATCGAATTACTCGATGACAACAATAGACACATAGTATTCGCAATGGGACCAGCGGGAACAGGAAAAACCATGCTAGCAGTTTTAGCCGCTATTCGAGCATTCAAAGCAGGCACATGTGAAAAAATAGTCATTACACGACCCGCAGTTAGTGTAGACGAACAACACGGCTTTCTTCCAGGCAGTCTAGTAGAAAAAATGGCTCCATGGACTCGACCAATATTCGACGTATTTGAAGAATATTGGACACCACAAGAAATCGAAAGTATGGTAGAAGATGGCGTTATCGAAGTCGCACCACTCGCATACATGAGAGGACGCACATTTAAAAATGCATGGATCATCGGAGATGAAATGCAAAACGCCACACCAAGTCAAATGAAAATGCTTCTAACACGTATCGGCACAAATAGTCGCATCTTCGTAACAGGCGATCTCGCACAGCACGATAGAGGGTTTGAAGCGAACGGTCTAAAAGACTTTTTAATCCGACTTAAAGAACAAAAAAGTGATATGATCGGTGTCATTGAATTCGAAAAACAAGACATAGAACGACATATCGTAGTACAAGCCATATTAACAATTTATGGTGATGAAGACTAATTAACCGAGGATTTCCTCGACTATATCTGCCCAAGTACTCGCTCGTACTATTCTTTCATCACTATATTGTTCATTATGCGCATGGTCAACCAGAATTGATTTCAATCCCAAATCTGCACCCAACACAGCATTTTCCCATTTGTCTTCAATCCAGTACATGTCACTACCGCGATAGTGTTCTAGTTCTTCATCTTTATCAGCACCCGTATCAAGGCAGATTACATCAACAAATACATCACCGTATAACTCTTTCAAGTTGCGAACACGCAATGCTTTTGACTTTAGATCTAAACTTAAACTAGTGATTGCAACAAACTTGTAGCCCGCTTCAACCAACTTCGCAATACCAGAACGTGAATCACGCATCGCTGGTAAAGATGCCATCCAACCACAGTTGTTAAACTCACGTATTAAACGCTTTCCTTCTGCTTTCTCAATACCATACATAACGGAAATGTCATATACTGCAAACTGTTGTTGTACATATCCTTTAGTAGCCATCCATTCTTGGAAAGATGCTTCCCAATCTAGACACACTCCGTCGCAATCTGTCAATATAATTTTATCTTTCATAGTCTTGCTCTCTTTATTAACTTATGTAACTATTATACAACAATGAGCCTTACTTGTCAACACTAATTATAATAAGTTTACAAATTCTCATTCTTTATTTGCTCTTCTTGATCACTCTTAATTGCTTCAAGCCATTCACCAACAAGCCCGGCTTGAGTATTATTAATTGTTTCCCATACTTCTTCATCGAACACATCTGCTGCTTCATCAACCCATTCATCATCAACATAAGATTCTTCTGTCAACTGTTCAGATTCATTAATGACAAGATGAATGATTTCTTCAGAATCATATTCAATCCAATCAGACATGTCATCGCCTTCATATATATCTGCGCCAAAGAAGTTTGGTGCTTCATCCTCATACATAATAGATGTAATAATTTTAGGATCATATTCTACAAGAATACCTAGTAGTTTCTGCAACCCCTGTGCTGGCGCTGACCAAGCAGATTCTCCTACGAAATATACATCACCCTCTTCGACAGAGTAGTCCTCAAAATAACTCCACTTAGGACCTATGTTATTGGCAGTCCACTCATACTTTTCTGTCTCTTCATATGTCAGGTCATCCTCAACAAAGATATCAGAAAACCATTTGTGTGGTGCATCCTCGCGAATACGCCCAAACATCTCTTTCAGTTTTGTTCGTGCATCATCATTGATTTGATGGAATTGCACATAAAAGTGTACATGATTTGCCATTTTTAAATTCCTTTAACTTATATATAAATATTATACAACAATAAGCATTGCCTGTCAACACTTATTACAGATTAAATACACTCAGTTGGACATTGCATAACGTAGTTATTAAAACCACCTATAACAACGTATACTTCGTCGTATCCAGTGCTTACGAGTTGGGATGCTACTTGACGTGCACTAATACCTTTGTAACAACACACGATGATTGGAAGGGTTTTGTCAATATTATTGAAATATGACGACATGTTATCTTTATCAAGATGGTGACTATTCTTGATTTTAGATTGATTGAAATCTGCTTCATTACGTATATCTAGTAATTTAGCACCTGCTTCTACTTTGGATTGTACATCAATTGGTGCAATTAATATAGCGGGATGGTCGTTGGTCATTAATATTTTTCCGTTTAGATGGGCGCAGTTAACGTAACGATATCACTAAAGTGTTCGTCAAATACATTAACTAAATGCTCGTAATCACCACTATTCATATCTCTTACGATATCTGCATGATCAGGACGAGCGAGGCTAGTTGCCAATGCGATTAAGTTAGCAGGTGTACCACCTTCACCAGTGATATCTACTACAATGGATTCTTTTAAATGATTAGAGTTAATCATGATTTAAAACCGATTAGCGTTGCGTTCAAATAACTGCTCACGCGTAGGCTTGCTACTAAAGAAACTTTCTAACGCTTCGTTATCTTGTGCTGCTTTTGCTACAACAGTGTTATCATACGATAACTGACTAATGTAACCGAATGCTAGGAGATCACCTAACACATCCTCAAACGGACTACGATCATTAGACTTCCATAATACGACACCGTCGTGGTCACGCACGTATGCTTTAGACCATTGCTCGTAAACCTTTGCGCCCTTTGCTGTTTTAATCATAGTCTTGCTCTCTTTATTAACTTATGTAACTATTATACAACAATGAGCCTTACTTGTCAACACTTAAATAGGAGTAATTGAAGTAATATTCTTTAGCGTCTTATACAGAAACTTATCGTGAAGCACATTGTTAAGTGGTTTTAATTGTCCTCTACCATCTAATCTCACACTACCTGTCATACCAAACAATGCATCAAATGCGGATGCCGTACTAATCATGTCAGACACAGTAGAATCACCATCGCGTCTTTTTGAAATAGATAATTCATATACCTTATTATGATTATCTGCCAACCTATATATGAATGACTTCTCACGTACTGTGTCATGTCTATATTTTTCGATAAGACGTAACTGTAATCCCTCAAATTCACAATGAGAGTAATGATTATAATCATGAGACACATATTTGTCAGCAATAGCATCAGTGCGTTTTTCATACGAAGTGATTCGCGGCAACGTAATTAACATCTTCTTGTACGATTCCATCATTGGTGTATTTCGATTACTACACATATGAAGCAGTTTTTTTCGCCAAGACGTAAGTGTAATATCATCACTTAATTTCGCCATGAAGAACTTGTTTTCCCAATATGAAAATATATCAGCAGCGTTTGCGCAATCTTCTGCAAGAGGAACTGTTGCGTTAAGTGTATTGCCTTCTAAGCAGTTAATGAAAAGATTCATTGCCTCCTTGATTGAACGAGTTCTATTCATATAGAGTAATACAGCCAATGCACCTTCTATGCTAACTGATAACTTTTTTGGCGAGACATTATTTTCAAAATTACTGTGCATGTCTTCAATTTCATCATGTTTTAGTAGAGTATTTAATGTGACTTGTGGGTTAAAAATTGCGGTAGACATAATTCTCTCTAATGTTCAACTTTTACAATGCTGAAATCTAATAGTGTTATGTTTAACAATTCAATGTACAATTGAAATATGGGAGTATGTAGCGTAAAGTCGCCTCGCAAGATGTTTACCTTGAAATCTACCAATGATAAACCTTCTGAGAAGTTCTTATCTTTGCGTAATGCTAATAATTCCCACCCGACATTATTTTTCGAGCGACCACTGAATAAAATCATACCTTTTCCTTTTTACGAAAGTTATCTGAATAATTTTCTGTAAATGTGTCATGTGTTACTTTTTTAAATTTGCGCCGAGACTTATAAAATGCCAACGGCTTTTTGAATTCAATAAGTGCATTGTCGTTCACTCGTATATAAGCAAACAACTTACCTTCGGGATTCAAAAAATATGTGTGAGGTGGAAATTCACCACCAGTAATTTCTAATAAACCTTCCATAATCGTATTACTCTTCTTTATTAATTTATTGAAACCACAACCAAGTTCCATGCGCCCACGCTACTGGAAATGCTATTGCACCAGCAACGAGGAAACCCCATGATGCACTAGCGAAACACGTAAACACATGGGTGAACCACGCTGCGACTATCCAAACTCCCAATAATGCTTTAAACATAATACTTTCCTTGCTTTGATTAATTTATATAACTATTATAACGTAATAAGCCTTACTTGTCAATAGATAATGTGATATATTTAACCATTTCTGGTTTTTGATTTTCATCACTATTCACAATAGGAACCATCTTATTGTAATACGGACACATGTATTCTGTTGCAGAATCCCTATAACCTATTCCAATAGTCATTTCTGGTACAAATCCAATTGCTTCAATCATTAAATCATCGTAGTTTATACAACGTGTCATTCCAGTATCAAGACCCTTATCGGATGCGCTATATATAATAGTGCTAACTGCAATGCCAATATCCATGTAATAATCTTCATCCCTCCATGGATGATTGGTATGCGAGATATCGCGCTTTTTAAAGAACAACAACCAAGGCGCTAACGTTTGCGGATTGTGTCTAGCAGTATCGGTGTGATCAACTGCGTGTGCCCTGTATATTTTATTTCGCGTTTCTTCATCATCATTCTTATACGCAACCACTTCATATCTTACTAATCGTTGCTTACTAGGAGAATAATCATGTAAATCTTGCAAGATGCTTTCAATCAATTCAGTACTTGGCTGTGTGTCTAACCAGTTGTATGTATTAACTCTCGTTTGTGCTGCTTCTATCCAATTATTCATAATTCTTTCCTTTCTACTATTTAAAGTTTGATAATTATAAAATCAGGCTGCGATCTTATAATTATCAAACTTCTTATTCTTATGCTTCACTGCACCACGCTTTGATGCTTTCTTACGATCTTTCATTACTGCACACTTGTTAAACTCTCGTGCGTTCTTTGATACTAAATTTCTTGCTTTCATTTCATACTCTCCTTAATTTATAACGTAATGTATATGGGTGGGCCTACTCAGACTCGAACTGAGGACCTTACGATTATGAGTCGTGCGCTCTAACCAACTGAGCTATAGGCCCCCGATATACACTACCATTACTATGAGTTTCTATTTATAAACTAGGAGTCCAGAAAAAAGTCTTATTTGTTTTAAACTGAGTTTTAGTTTTAATCCATTTCATATTATCTAATTTATAGATAACATTCGCATCAATCTTTTCAGAATTCTTAAATTTAACTGACGAAAAACTAGCACCTTTGACAAACATAGGACAGTTATCATTTCTCCACATATATAAATTTCCTTTTTTGAAATATACACATGCAAATGAACCATCTACCTCACTCAATTTTAACATACTACCGACAATGTGCTTGTGCAAACAAGCAGTGTCCCAATTTGAATGGTAATTCCATTTCTTCAATTGTTCTTCTTTTATAATACCATTATGCCATAATAATGTTTCTTCTAACACAGATGGGTGCACCGATGCAATAGTCTTTTCAGATGTAGTAGGCGCTTGTACGTGACCAACATGCAATGAACCATATCGCGTTTCACTCAGTTCAAACTTACCCAACGACTTATCAATTATGTCTAGTGATTCACCATCATACATTGCTGTTGAAAATGAATGGTTCCCACGATGTGAATTCAATACTGCCAAATCATTAAACTCTTTTACATCGTAACTGCCAAATATACTACACATTATCTAAACGTTCCAAGGAATGCCAATCTGATACTCAATGGGATCTGCAATAGACCTATCCATGAATGCTTTGATACGTTCTGCACAACTAGGACATACACCACATGACTTACCATCAATATCAGGATCGTAACATGTCAATGTATACTCGTATAGATGTACTAAGTCAAGTTCCTCTAATAATGCAATCTCTTCATCTTTGGTCAATGTATTAAATGGTGCTACCAATTGTACAGGACAATTACGATTCATACTCATTACATTATTCAATGCGTCTGCAAAACTAGGCGTAGTATCCCAATAACCATATGCATCAGTTGCTTGAATACCAGCAAATACATATTCTGCACCCATCGCTTCTGCATATGCAGCAGTCAATGAAAATAAGATCATATTACGATATGGCACATATGTCGAAGGCTGTGGTTCACCTAATACATCTTGAATAGTCGGCATTACTACATCAGTGCCCGCAATGTTTGCACTCATAGGTTTTGCAATTTCACCTAGAATAGAAAGATCAAACAATTGACGATGAACACCAAGTTTCTCACATAACTGTGCTGCGCGATCTAATTCTACTCGCTGCTTTTGTCCGTAATCATAACCAACTGAGAATACATTTTCAGCGCCGTATTTGTGTGCAGCAATAATAACAGCAGTTGAACTATCAAGTCCACCACTGTGTGTAATAACGACTTTGTCCGTATCAGGTAATGTATTCATTACTTCGTTTAATTTCATAAATGCCTCTTAATTGTTAAATCATTATACTATGATTATGCGTGTTTGTCAATCCCTAATATGCCATGCTGATGACGATAACGCGGTAGATAATTTCGTTCGCTGGGCACGATCTGTTATACCCAAATCATATTGACCATAATCTCTTGCTGTATCAACTGCGGATTTGGCGGTTCTCAATTCCCAGCCAAATACCATGCGAAGTGCCTTGATTGAAGAAATATAAGTATCTTCGTCACCTCGCGTATTATCATATTTTAATGTCGCATGTTTTGTACTGTCTCCAGAGAACATAGTCATTAACATAGATCCTCGTATAGATGGATCTAATGCGTCAAACATCGCCAATGCTTGATCGCCACCAAACTCGTCACCAAGTTCAGTCTTGCAAGATGCATAAAATGATTGTACTGCATCCATCAACGTATCAGAAATTATCATTAGTGTGTTCCATATTAATTAAGATATAAACCATGTAGGCATTGAACGACCTGTCCATGTCATTTTAAATCTAGATTGCTTAGTCATATAGTACTCGCGATACGATCTAACCGCATCTCCAGGATGTATACATTCTGGATTAGATTGCATCGCAAGCCTGAATTCAGTCTTTGATTTGCTTACGATATTGGTGGGAATTGATTTAAGAACTGTACGTAGTTTAGTATCTGATGCATGTACTTTTCCATAGCGATGCGTGTATTCGTCACATAATGCAATGAAATGAGCATAATGCCATTGATAGTTGCTGTCCGATTCAAGTGTCCACTCAGTACACGGATGATACATGTGCACTGCTTTGTACAATACATCGTCATGTACAGGATGTGACCATTTCTTTACCATGCGCTTGCCTGAATTAGAAGGTGCTGTGTATAACTTACCATCTAGCATAC
>Ga0209815_1000397_pt1 | contig 32502 bp, 39 predicted proteins | sample CoawatmetaG00DNA_FD_187507 | JGI IMG/M metagenome (GOLD analysis project Ga0209815, IMG submission 187507) | Marine microbial communities from the West Antarctic Peninsula - Coastal water metaG002-DNA (SPAdes) (version 2) | ecosystem: Environmental > Aquatic > Marine > Coastal ...
ATATTATAACTACATACATAGACTATCTATATCTTACCAAGATTGCGAAACATTTATGAATGAAGCAAATAAACACTTTAAACCTTACTTTGATATTCGCTTTAATGGTAAAACAATTAAAAGAAGTAATGCCGGTTGGCAAAAAGAAAAACATATACCGGAAAATAGAAGAGGTGGTTTGTATAGATGGAAAGAATGGGGTGGTTGGTATTGGGCTATTACATTAAACTTATCTCGTAATAGTGAGTGGACAAAACAATTTCTACATAAAAGAACTAAAACACCTATACCACAATATAAAGGAGATGCTTTTTCTTTAACTACACTTATACACGAATACGCACATTGCTTAGACTTTGATACTTTGATTACTAATAAGAAAGATAAGGAAATAAGCAAAGAGTGGCTTCCTTTAACAATACACGATAGAACTTTTTTAGTTGCACTAACAAAGATATTGATGGCAAGTAGAAACGGCAATATACCTATTGTTGCTGATATAGACCAAAGAGGGGTTGATATACAAAGGCAATTAGATGGCTTGTTAGGACACGAGGTTTTACAACACCAAGAGAATATAAGGTTAAGTATAATAGAAGAGAAAAGAAAAAAAGAAATAGAAGAGGGTAGTTTTTATAGTTGGAATGTGGTTTGGAATAAAGAGATTACTAACTTTATAAAAAAGTCTTTACAACCTACAAATCCTTTGCACTCAAAAATTGGAACTAAAAAGATATTGAGTTTTGAGGACTTAATTATATTAGACCACCTTATTACTTATTATGAGCAAAAACCTTTTAAAGCACTTATAAGCAACAATCCACAAAAAGCAGATGATGTTAATAATGCTCTTCAACAAAGCAAGAGTGAAATTAAAAGATTAGTTGTAAATCATAAATCCAATATGGCTAATCATTTTTCAGACTTTGAAGTTAGTGAAGCAGTTAAGGGTGCTTATATTGATTGTTTAGGTAGTCCTAACTTTTTTGATTGTATGAAAAAACAAATTTTAAAATAATGAAAGAGTTTATATATAAACACGCAAAAATTATAAGTTGGGTTGTAATAAGCACTATTACGGCTATTAACCTTTATGTTGCTTATACTATTTGGATTACTATGTAAGGTAGTAATTATACCTTACTACAACATATCTTGTAAATAAATACAAAAACATTTGGTCGTTCCATTTAATTAGCATATTTTTGTCTTGTCAAAATTAAGTTAAATTAAAAAATGGAAAAAATGGAAAATTTCAAAATGTATGAAGTCCTCTACTATGTAGGAGATGGAGCAGAGCAATGTAATTGGATTATGGGTAGAAGTAAAGTAGATGCCCTTAAAAACCTAAAAAACCTACCAATAGTAAAGAGAGCCGGAAACCTTACTGCATCAGTAAATGACTTTGAAGAGTTAGACTTGTTGAGTAAAGGAGAAATGTTTTTAAGAGAACACACTCTACCAAGATACCAATTAGAACAAACGAACTTTCAAGTTGATGTTAGAATTTCAAGGGTAGATGAGCATAGTTGGATAAACAACAAGTATTCTAAAGTCAATATGGATTTAACCTTAGAATACTACCAAAACATTTGTGAGTATGTAAGAGATACTATCCACACATTAGCAACTACTACTAACCTTAAAACAACTAACTAAAATGGAAAACACAATGAATAACGAACAAGAAATAATAATGGAATTTAATCAAGAACAATTCCCTTTAATATCAAAAGAAACCCCTTTTACAAAAGACTTGTTTGATGGGTTTAATAAAGGAAACTTCTCTGCAACTAATAAGGGTATATGGAACTTGATATGCTCTAAAAGAGATATAAACTTATATGTAAAGGTTAATATGAAACCTCATAGGTTTTGGAAAATTACTGATGTTAAAAAATACTTTGGCATTAAAGGAAGTGGAGATACCTTATTGGGCAGTTTTATGGACTTATGGAGTGAATATGAAGTTTATATGAAAGAGGTAAAAAAGGCACTTAAACAATTAGATAATGAATAAGCAATCCAAATACAAAGAGGGTAATAGAGTTATCTTTAACACCCAAGATAATGAGCAAGTAGAGGTAATCATTATTGAAGCGACTTGCTTTGATAGTGAATACCAAACTTGGTATTACAAAGCGTTATCAACTATAACTAATGAAGTGGTTTATGTTGAGGAAATGAATTTAACAACTAAAAATAAATAAAATGGAAAAATTAAAAAAAGAATTAGAGGGGGAAAATAGACCTTATCTATTAAGGATTTGCCTAACACCGAAAGGGAAGTATGATTGTATATGTGATGCTTTAAATGATGGGTTGGAGTATGCAGACTATTCATTTAAAACAATAATTGAACGAGATGCAACGGAAGTTAAGATTTCAGAAGAAATGAATAACGAAGCAACTGAAATACTTTTTGCGTATGGAGAACTTTCAGAAGCGAAACCAAAGTGTAATAATAACTAATCTTAAAATATAATAAAATGTCAGAAACTAAAACAAAAGAAATAGAAATTTATTGGAATGAGAACGGAAAATTCCAAAAGGAGTATAATGAAATGTGGGAATTAGTGCCAAGTCAAGGCGAGGTAAAAATACCGGACAATAAAGAATTAGAACACGCACTTGAAATGGTTAGATGCGTTAGTAGATGCTACTATGAATACTATAATAATGGTTGTTGCAATTTAACTGATACCGAAACCGAGAGTTGTGAGCAATGTGAGGGTTGTGGATATTTAGAAGTAGGGAGAGAAATTTCGGAAGATGAAGAGGACACAACGGAAGATTGTTATTATTGTGATGGTAGTGGAGAACAAAATGGAGAAACAACCATAAATGAATATTGGGAAAATTTCGTAGATAAAGCACAAGAATATTCCGGTAATTACCGAATGAAAAGCGTATTGATTAAAGCCGGTAAAAACTATCCAAGTTTCTCGTTTAGCGATAGCGATAATATCCGATTAGAAAATGTAGCAGACTTAGTGTTTGAAAAAGCGTATATAACTTATAAGGCACACGCAAAGGAAGTCGCTTAAAAAGTTATTGTTATTAACAATGAAATTAAGGGTAGATTAACTTCTACCTTTTTTTATATATTGCACCTATGAAAAAGAGTAGGTATAAAAGAAAGATTATAAGGTATCGTGTTAGTAAGGAGTTAGTAGATTACTTTGTAAATGAAGTTAAACAAAAACAAACACATAAGGAGTGGATAAAGGAAAACACCATAACACCTAATGTATTTTTATTTGGAAAAGAATATCCTTATTAGTTATTTTGTAATATAAAAAGTTTTGTATTTTAAAATAAATTACTATCTTTGCATATATTATAAAATAAAAACAAACCAATATGAGTGAAGAGCAACACGAAGTATCTTCAAAGGAAGAGTTTGGCAAGATACAAGATGAACTTATTAAAAGAAATGGAGATAAGTATTCTAAAAAAGGATTAAACCAATTACAAGGTAAATCTGACATATCCCTTAAAGATGAGGTAGAGAGAATAAAAAAAGAAGCGAGAACTAATAAGGGTGCTATATGTGGTTGTTGTGGTCAAAAAGTAAAACTATATAGCAGAACGATAACTGCCGAAATGTGTGTAGCGTTAATTTTAATATACAAATACTACCGACACTCCCCTAACGCTAAAACAAATGAGTATTACACAAAAGAGGATTTTTTCTCTGAAATTTTAACGGATAAAGATGCTAATTATATTATCAATGATTTTACGAAATTAAAGTATTGGGATTTAGTAGCACCTATGCCCACACACCCAACGAAAATAAAATACAAAAAAGGTTATTGGGGAATAACCGATAATGGAGTGAAGTTTGTTCAGCGTGAAGTCGCTATGCCTAAATACGCATTAGTATATAACGATATGGTAGATAGCCATATTACCGAGCCGGTTATGATAGATGATATATTAAAAGAAGCCGGTTTTGATTATGAAGAATTATTAAAAATAGATTTATAGATTATGGCAACGAAATTAAAGAGCATATTAAAGAGTAGAGGTATCAGTCAAACCGGACTACATTATCTTATAAAAGAAAGATGCAAAACTTACTTAGGGCAAGATGTTATTAGCCGTATAGTTAATGGTCGTAAAACGAACTATGAATTACATACCTTATTAAAGATTTGTGTAGCGTTAAATATAACTCCAAACGACATTATAGAAAAGGAAGAGTTTATACGCAATCAAGTAAAGGAAAACTACCAACCAAAATAGCGTATGAAATCGGTTATAATTAACGATAAAAAATATAGGATAGCAAAGTGTTATTCGTTTCGTAATAGAATTATAATTAAACTCGTTAATATACATACCGAAAAAGCCAAGTTTATCGGTGTGGATAGTTATACCGATATTACCTTTGGAATATACAAAAAACCATCTCCTTTAAGTGGCTATATCTCTCGCTTTATTGCTTTTATATCTAAGTATAAAAAGTAAATAATCACATAGTTTTACAAAACTTATAGTTTTTTTTGTAAGTTTGTAGTCGGATTATTGTGTTTAATTACAAATTTTATATCTATGAACAAATTAGGAATACCATCTCCATATACTGATGACAATGGAAAGGTAAATACCATTGGGCTTTTTTTATTAAGTCTAACGGCTGTTGCTTTAGTTTATCAAATTAGAGCATCAAAAAAACAATACGAAAGACTTTTAAAGCAAGACAAAGAAATACAAGCGAGGTTAAATAAACTTGAAAATTAAAAAATTATGAGTGCAAAGGGTGGAATAACAAAAGGTAAATCACACAAAGAGGGTGGAATACCAATGCAAGTAAAATCAACCGGACAACAAGTAGAGTTAGAGGGTGGAGAGGGAGTTATCAATAAATCTGCTATGGCTGATACTGAAAAATTTGACTTTGAGGGAGAAAAACTTACAAAGTGTGAAATAGCAAGTCGTATCAATAAAGATAAAAATTATGGAGTTAGTATAAATTGTGAAGATATTATCGGTAAGGTATATAAATATGCTGATGGTGGAAAGGTTGATACTGCAACTATTGAAGAAGCAATTAGAAATGCACTACAAAAGAATGATGCAAAAGGTGGTAATGTAAAAGAGGAATTTAAGGAAAGATTAAGAAAACAAGCAGATAAACAAGGCGAAACATATTCAGATGAACAAATAGATAGTATGTATGAAAGATATAGGATAAATGAAAAAAAATATAACTTGCCTTATGCAAAAGGTGGTAAAGTTTTAGTTGTAAATAATTACGACAATTCTATTATTGAGAGATTTTCCTCAAATAAAAAAGCAAAAGATTTTGGAGAAACTTGGCTTGATGAACAAGATGATTTAGGAAATAAAAATGCCGAAGTTGGATATATGGGTTATGAGGATTGGTTGAAAATGGATAAGATATATTATCCAAATAAATACGCAAAAGGAGGTGAAATATTATGGAAAAAAAATATAGGATATGATGGGTGGAGTTCTACTATGGAAAATGAAAGTGCCTATGATAATGAGGGAGGATATATTTCTGAAAGTGGAAATTGGAAAATTTATAGAGATGGTAGGTACTATTATGATAAATGGCAAGAGAGAGAAAATTTCAAAAGAGATGGCGATTGGATAGTTATGGGAATGAATGAATATGGGCGAGTGGAGGATTACAAAGGAGAATTTGAAACTCTTTCAGAAGCCAAAAAATATATAGATAGGTGGATAAACATAAACACTGAAGATTATGAAAAGGGTGGTATGATTTCAGTTAAAGACACTTTAGATGAAGCACTTAGAAAACTAACCCCAAATCAAAAGAAGATTTATAACAAACACTTAGAAAGAACAAAGAAGTTAGGGGAGGGATTTAATGGTTTTACTGATGATAGTTTAGCAGATTATGTAAATGGGTGGTTTGGAGAAGATGTTGTGGATAGAATGGACTTTAGTGGTGTAAAATCTTTTAATTTAGGATATAAGGTAGTTGCAATGAGTATGAGCCAACAAGAAGATGACTTTTGGGAGTTTGATGATGATTATGCAAAGGGTGGCTCGGTTAGTAATAAAGATATGACTTTTGATGAGTGGGAAAAAACAAGGAAGAGAGATTATCTTAAAAAAGGTGGGGTTGTAATGACTGACTTAATTTATCCAAGTAATAGTTTAGGTATTGCAAGAAGTGAAATGCCACAAATTCGCAAACATAACTATCCGGAATTTTTAACTGAATTAGAAATAGATGGTATTGACTATAAATATATAGATGTTGATGCAAAAACCCTTAAACCTACTCAATCATATATTGACTTAGAGAGAGTAAGACTTATAGAGGAAGCACCGACATATAAAGATAAACCCATTGTTGTTTCTAATGATGGTTATGTAGTAGATGGACACCATAGATGGTATTTTAAAAAGAAAATAAAAGATGATATTCCGGCTATTGTTATTGACTTGCCGGTAAGAGAGTTATTGAGTAGAAGTAGGGATTTTAATAAGGTAGAGTTTGAAAAATATGATAAAGGTGGAATTACAAGAGCAAATTATCCATCATTATTTTTAGATACTGATAGAGATGGAACTCCAAATGTAGATGATGTAAGCCCTTTTGATGCGACAATGAGTGAGCAAATAGAAGAGGTTAGTTTATCAAAAGAAATGGGAACTATTATTGATTATCGTAATAAGTATGATGATATTCGTAAAAAGTTTGTTTCTAAACTTGCTACTATTTCTGATAGTTGTGGCAATACTGCTTGTGGTATTTTAAGCAGAACAAAAACACCTTATTCTATTATAAACAAATTAAGAAGAAGAAGTTTAACCGGAGTTAAAAGATTAGGGAACTTAGAGGGCAAAGCAAAAAAGAAATTAAAAAACAAAGACCTTAACGCATTAGACCTTTATAAAGGATTAACGGATATAGTTGGAACAATGGTTGTTGCAAATGATAAAGCAACGCTTGAGAAACTTAAAAATAGAATACTTAAAGGAGATATGGGAGAAGTATTAGAGTTTGAAGATTTTTATGCAGAGCCGAACAATGGATATAGAGCATATCATTTTATTATTGGAGTTAAAGATAAGGATATTGACAATCCAAGTGAAACAAGAATTTATCCTATTGAAGTTCAGATTAAAACTAAAAGAGCAAAGAAACTATCAGAAGTTTCGCATACTGCATATAAAGAGGGTAGATTGAATGGTAAAAAATACAATGAGTTATTTAAGATTATTGTAAAAGCAGATGATGGAGATAAAAAAGCACAAACAAGAATTGATAAGTTGTTTAAAAATAAGTCGGTTTTAAAGAAAGCAATTACTTCTACTAAGAAAATGGCTTATGGTGGAGAGGTTTCTTTTGAGAATTACGAACAACTACCACAAAACATACAAGACCTTTACTTTAAGTATGGAGAAGAGTTAGAACAAGGAGATGAGAACTCTTACGATATTTTAAGGAGAATGGAAGAGGATTTTAATAATAAAGGATATACTTTTGATTGGGATTTAGATGCCGTTCCTTATAATTTGCAGAAAATGGAAATGGGTGGATTAACAAGACAAACTAATTTTATTGATGGTCTTAAAAAGAAATATGCAAAAGGTGGCAGTATTGATGTAAGTGAAGTTAAAGGTATTTTAGGTGCAAATCAAGGGGGTTTAACTACTGATGGTATGTTAGAAGAGGTTTCTAAGTGGTATGATAAAACACCAAAACTTAACTCGCAAAATGAGAAAGGTAAAAACGCAGTAGTTTATTTACATTATTTTAACCCAAGTTCTGATTGGTATATAACCGAACTTGACAAAAAAGATAAAATGGCTTTTGGTTATGTTGTTTTAAATGGAGATGTGCAAATGAGTGAGTTCGGATATATTTCATTAGATGAACTGAATGATATGAGTGGAGTTAGAAATAAGATGTTAATGCCGGAATTAGATTACTATTGGTCGCCAAAAACATTAAACCAAGCGTTTCAAAATAGATACCCAAGTTTAGTGAGTGGAGAAGTGGAAATATATGAAGAGCCAACAAATGAGGTAAATGTTGATGTTGTGGAAACTTCAAATATATTAGAGCATAGTTTTAAAAATGACTTTGAGAAAAACCTTGCTATTAGAGAATTGATAGACCAAAAAGGAAGCGATACAAATAACTACTCGGTTGAAGAGAAAGAGTTTATATCTACTTATAGTGGAATGGGTGGATTGGAAAAGTTTGGTGCAACCGGAAAAGGTTTATTATATGAATACTATACCCCAAAAGACCTTATAGAGAAAATGTGGGGATTAGTTTATAAGCATAGAAAAGATATTGAGATTAAAAGAGTATTAGAGCCGAGTTGTGGTAGTGGAAACTTTATTTCATTAGCACCGGACAATGTTGAATTAACCGGATTTGATATTGATAAGTATGCTATTTCAATTTGTAATATCTTATTCCCACAAGATAGGTTTGATTTCCAACATAAGAGTTTTGAAACTATATTTTTCGGACAAAACAATAAGTCAATTAGAGATAAGACTAAACACTTAGAGCAGTTTGATTTAGTAATAGGAAATCCACCTTACGGAACTTATAGTGGTAGGTATGCCGGAATGGGAGAAAAGAAATATACACACGCTACTGATTTTATAGACTATTTCATTTTAAGAGGTTTAGATGTATTAAAACCAAACGGATTACTTGTATTTGTTATTGGTGCAATGACTTCAATAGGTGGTAAGCCGTTTTTAGATAAGAAGCCGAATAAGATTAGGCAAATGATAATGGAAAAAGCAGATTTAGTAGATGCTTATAGATTAGGAATAGGAATTTTCCCTACTACACAAGTAGATAGTGATATAATAGTATTAAGAAAAAAATAATAAAATGGCTACATTAGAAGATAAAAGAAGAGTAATAAGTGATTTGAAAAAAGTAATTGCTACATACTTAAAAAAATGTGATGAGAGTATTACTCCATTTGTTTGTGGGCTACAATCAACACCAAAAGGTTATAAAAAGGTAGAGCAACTTATAATCAATCAATGTATAATAAATAAGTATAGGGTAGGAGAAGCGATAATGGAATTAGAACATACTCTAAACCCTAACTTAACAAACGATTAAAGATGACTGAAAATACAAATAATAATTGGGGAGATTTTTTTAAAGATAACCCAAGTAAAGTTTTAGGAACTTCAAAAAAAGTAAAAGGTAGATGGGGAGATACTATTATTACTGAAAGTGAAGAGAATGGCTTAGATAAAATAGAAGTAGAAACTAACTACCGAACTATACAAGCAGAAAACCCTTTGGTATCAGTAGAGCAAGAGGATATTAACGAAAACACTATTACGGAAGAGGGTGTAGAAGATGCAGTAGAGGTAATAGAGAAGTCAAAAAGTATATTGGCTGATATTATAATTGCAGAGGAAGAGGGTGTAGATACCGATAAGGAACTTTGGACTTTTGATGAGATTGATAGTGAGTATAACAAAGGTATTTCAGATGATGAGAAAAGTGCCTATATTTACTACATACAAAAAATGTCTGAAAAACAAATTTTCGGTGGTTTTGAAAAGTATAAAATGGAAACTACAAAAGAAAACGCTATATTCCTAATGAAAAAAGGGGTGCTTTTCTATGATGTTTATGAAAAAGAAGAAAGGAGAAGATGGCAACCTAAATTCTTATATCAAAGTGGTAATATATATGATAAGAAAGCCGGTCTTACAAGTAAAAAGGATTATTATATAGAGCAGTTTGGAGAAGAGATATACAACATACATCTTAACGCAATAGAGGACAAATACATAGAGGTTTGGGATAAAAGACTTACACTTGACAATCCTATACATAATATGAGATTAAAGATTTTGGCTATTAGTGATATGGCTAAAGAATTTATAATAAAAGAGTTTATTCCACCACAAAAAGGAAAAGCAGTAAATACATTTAGAACAAATTTTACTACTTCAAAAGGAGAGGTATCTTATGATATGACAAAAAACACTAATAGAAATGTGGAATATCTAAAAGAACTGAACTTACAAGATGCTTTTATTAAATGGTTAGAACAAGGTGGCAACCCCCAACAAAGTCTTAATTTGGGTATTATTTACCGAAACTATAATACATTTCAAAAAATATACGATTGGTATGTTAGGGGTAATACGAAAAATATGTCTAACTCATTAAGTTCAGATAAAAAGAAAGCAAAAGACCAAAAAAACAAACTTATAGCGTATGCTAAAGCAGATGGAGAGAGGTTATTTGCTCAATTTCTTTCTGATGGAATAACTACTGATGATAGAAGAAGATTAGAGTTATTATGGAATAGCAAGTATAATGGTATAATAAATTACGACACAAATGATGTTCCAATCGGATTTCAGTTTTCAAAATGGTGGAGTGGGAATGGTGGTGCTATTTCTTTAAATGATATTAGACCGGAAAAAAGAGAAGCGATAGGGTTTTCAATGGTTAGAGGTAGTTCATTGTTGGCTTATGGAGTAGGTATTGGTAAAACATTTGCTTCTATTTTTGTGTTAGCACAAAATTTAGAAATGGGATTAACTAAAAGACCTTTGGTTGCAGTTCCTAACCAAGTATATACTCAATTTAAAAAGTCAATAGAAAACATTTTACCACAATATAAACTTAACGCACTATATAATTGCACCGGAATATATGGGGAACTTGCAAAAGATATATCTGATTATACAATTTCTATTTGCACATATCAAGGATTGGAGAAAATGGGTTTTTCGGAAGATGCTGATAGTGATTTTTTAGACAGAGTAGGGTTGATTTTAGAAAATGGTAGTGATAGTATGACTGAAAGACAAAAAGAGATTATTCAGCAAAAGCACGAAGAAATGCTTGGTGTTGGTAAAGAGGGAACAACTATTGAAGTGGATAATCCAAGCGTTAATTTTGATTATTTAGTTTGTGATGAAGCACATAATTTTAAGAAACTATTTACAAGTGTAAAGGGAGATGCAAAGCCAAGTCAAACTTCAAAAGATGGAAGAGTTTTAAGAGATAGAACTTCTTATTCTTTAAATAGTGGAGTGCAATCAAGTAGAGCAATTAAATTATTTTTCTTAACTCAATACATACAAGCAACTAATCCTAATGGAAATATATTACTATTAACGGCTACACCATTTACAAATAGTCCTTTAGAGGTTTACTCAATGCTTACATTTTTAAATTACAACTATTTAAGAACGCTTGATTTTGGGAACATTAAAAACTTCTTTGATATATTTGCTGACATTAAACTTGAATTAACACTTAACACTAAACTTAAACCGGTTAGAAAACAAGTGTTTGTAGGGTGGAATAATGTAATAGGATTGCAAAATCTTATATTTAAGTTTATAGATAAAAGCACACCGGAACAAGAGGAAAAGTCTGTTAAAAGACCGAATAAACTTATACTTCCGTTAAGAAGTAAAATGGTAAATGATAAAATAATTACCTTATCTGATAAAAATAAAATATCCACCACGCTTCAAATGACTGATGAGCAAAAAATCTTAATGGATAGATTGAGGGAATATGCAGAGATGAAAATATCTTGGAACGATTTGTCAAGTGGTAATGAAAATGTAGGTGGGTTATTTGGAAGCAATGGTCTTGGGGGTAGTAGTGGTAGGCAAGAAAAAGAAATACAAAAGTTAGTTGTAAAATACGATATAAGTGAAGAAGATGCTTTGTTGTTTTTTGAAGCAAAAGCAAAGGCAAAGAAAAATGGAAAAAGATTAACATTTAAAGGTTTCTTAAATTTAGATGAAGAAGAAAGCGAAGCACTTGGAGAGGGGGAAGTTGTTTTTGATGAAGATGAAGTGCAAGTAGTTGCCGGAATGGGAGAAGATAAAGAGAAAACTTATGAAAATGCCGGAGTTAGAGCATTGCAAATGTTGTCTTATTCTCGCCAATTAGCAGTTAGTCCTTATTTATATGGATATGCCGGTATTACTTCTCCACCTACTGCAAGTGAATATGTAGAGAGTTCTCCTAAACTACTTTATACCTTTGAGTGTATTAAGTCAATTAAGAAGCACCATAAAGACACCGATACTTATATGAGTGGTCAAGTTGTATATATGAATATAGGTAAAGATGCTTTCACTCTTCTTTTAAAATATGCAGTTGATGAGTTGGGATTTGCAGAACACGAGGTAGGAATGATAACCGGTAGCAATAGTCGTATTGGTGGTAAAAAAGCAACTAAGTCAGAAGTTCAAAACGCATTTCAAGGAGCAATTTGGAATGAGGAAACGCAAGATTTTGAGCCGATTAGTGATGAAAAACGGCTCAAAATTCTATTTGGTAGTTCTGCCATTAAAGAGGGTATCAACCTACAAGACCACGCTTCCGTTCTATATAATTGCTACTTAGACTTTAATCCAACTGATAATATACAATTAGAGGGTAGGATATGGCGACAAGGTAATAAGTTTGCTAATGTTCGTATTGTAGTTCCTTTAATGGAAAACTCTATGGATATTTTTATGTTCCAAAAACTACAAGAGAAAACGGAAAGGATTAACCAAATTTGGCAAAGAGATGGTGCTACAAATGAAATCAATACTACTGACTTTAATCCATCAGAGTTAAAATATGAATTATTAACTGACCCAATCACTCTCGCAAAATTAGAGGTAGAAGATAGGGAAGTCTTAATTGATGAAAAGATTGATGATTTGAATTTTGAATTTAATGCACTTAATAATTTTAAAACTATATATGATAGTTGGGATAATATTTTAGGATATAATTGGAGTTTGTATAATAGTAAATTATATGGAATGTATCAGTTTCTACAAGCATTTAGACCGGATTTAGTTCCTTTAAAGTTTATTAAAGATGAGTTTCTTAATTTACAATACTTTAGTGAGAATAGTCATAAACAACTTGATGATAAAAAAGTATTAAATTATAGTGCAAGTGTTTTAATGGATAAGATGGTGCAATTACATAAAGAAAAGAAAATAGCATACCCTACCGGATATACTAAGGATTGGGAGAGTAAGCCAACTCATAAGCGACCTATAATGTTAGGAGATGAAGTAGAGTTTGACACTAAAAAAGGTAGAAAAAAAGGTAAGGTAAGTGCCGTATATAACGCATATAACCAAGATATGGCTAATGAATATGATAATGATAGGTTAATTCAGATTTACGATAATAGCAATAATAACCCACAGAAATTGTATTCTAAAGTTGTTCCCCTTTCCGTTGATATTGAAAAAGATGATTTTGAAATTGAAGATGTAAATATAGATGGTAAAAATGTAGTTCGTATTGAAAAAGAAGTAAAGAAAAAAGAAAAAGAAGATACTTACGAGCCATTTACTTGGGGAACAAAAGAAGCAATTTCTAAAATACTTGACATTAGTAGATACCAAGAAAGAAAATTAAATGGAGCAAATTTATGGAATACGGAAGCATTGATAGAAAAAATAATTGAGAATGGCGATAATAATTTACTCTCGTTAGATAAAAGTTTGGGTAGAAAAATTGGTTTTCGTATTTGGAATAATGAAGATGCTTCTTATTTTTCCCACAAAAACTTACAAGAATGGTTAGAGAAAAATAAAAAATGGATAGACCTTACTGATGCTCTTAAAAATACTTCTGAGGGATATGGTGCTTTTGGTGGTTTTTGGAACTCGGAAATGCCTTTAATTTTGAAAAAGATTGAAAAAGGAGAAAAAGAGTTTTTGAAGCCAAAAGGAATTAAAGACCAACAAGATTTACTTGTTAAGATGGAAGAATTAAAAAGTGGTATAAACATCTTACAACAAGACAAGAAAGACCTTACTGATGAAGAAAACATAAATGAAATGGCACAAGAAATTGCACATAAGATTATGGAAGAAAAAGAGAAAGGTATTAGAAAGTCCGGTGGATATAAACAGAGGGCAAAAGAGTTTGCAGATACTAATGCTGATTATTTAGGTAATAAGTTGTTAGATGAAATGTATGAGAAAGCAGATAAAAAAGCATCTACCCCTAAAAATGAAAAGGTTAAAGAAACTCCTAAAAAGAAAGTGCCTAAGACTTCAAGTAAGTCAGATGGACTTGAAAAAAGGTTAAAAGGACTTAATATACTTATTAAGTTAGCCAAAGGAGATAGCAAGGCACAACTTGAAAAAAGGAAAAAAGGAATTGAAATGTTAATTAAAGTAAACGGATAATGGCAAATGATTTTTTAAAAATACCGGCAGATAAAAGGAAAAAGAGAATACCAAGTCCGTTAAAGGATTTGAAATTCATACCTACTAACGCTGATTTTGGTAGAGTTTGTGATATTTTCAGAGGTAGAGATGGATTAAGACCGGCTATGACTTATGTTAATTACGATAAGGATAAAGGTCATATCGTATGTACTGATGCTCATAAACTACTCTTACTAAGTCCAAGCCCATTTCCTAAGTTTGATGGGTTATATAGAACTCCAAAAGAAGTATTGTGGGAACTAAAACATAACGCTTGGCAAAATGTATTTGACCTTACACAACCAATAGATGATAAATACCCTAATTATGAAGCAGTTATTCCAACTGCCGGTCTAACAAAGGTAGATGTAGATGCTCAAAAACTATTCTATTATGTCAATGTTTTAATTTCTGCTAAGGAAAAACACGAGGGAGAAATGTATAAGAGAAATAATTATGTAGAAGAAGAGTATATAAAATACAAAAGACCACTCTACATTCCTTATCTAAATGGAATAACGAGAGAGATAATTTTAAGATACAAGAGTAATGGGGTAGATAATAATAACTTTGAGGGATATACTTATGTAAGTATGAATGGTGGTTTTTTAGTAGATAGTTTAAAGGGTTTTTTCCTTATGTATAATGAGTTTTCTAACATAAAACCTACATTTTATAACCAAGTTAGTAATAGAGCAATGATATTTGACTATACGAGCAATGGAAATGATTTAAGGGTGTCTGATATGAATGGGTTTTTACTTATGCCCACAATGAATAGAGATGGTTTCAACCCCAAAAGCATAGATATTAGTAATCATATTGACTTTAAAGAAATACCAACACTAAGTTTAGTTTACGATTTGAACGAAAACAAGATACTTTCAAATGGAGAACTTTACGATATTGATGAGCAGTTAGGGTATAAACCAAAATATATTATATCTAAAGACAAAAATAGTGGTAAATCGGAAAAAAATACTAACTTTGTGCTTGAAAAAAGGATTAAAGGGCTAAAGATTTTATACCGAAATACAAAAAACGAAACAATTAAGAAGAGAATTAAGGGTTTAGAAATCTTATTGAAGAAGTCAATAGGAGATGATTTACCTTTTTAAAATTATAAAATAAAGAAATTATGGGATTATCAAAAGAAGAAATAGAGTTTTTTAAAGAAATGGCAACTGATAAAGGAGTTCCGGCTGATGAGAGAAAGGAATATGTTGCTCAATTAAAAAAAGAGGGTATTTCAGTTGGTAGTAAAAAAACTACTAAAAAGAAATCCAAAAAGAAGTCTAAGGTTAAAATGAGTTCTGAAAGTGTAGCCGAGTTGAAAAAGAAAATTAAAGATACTACCGGCAAGACTGAAAAGGAATGTGAGGATATTATTGCTCAATATAAAAGCGTAAGAGAGAAAACTAACAAGTCTAATAAGAAGAGAGTATCTACTTTAAAGAAAAAAGGCGAGATTATCAAAGGAACTGATGAGAAAACGGCTGATGCAGTATTAGAAACTACTAAAAAGGAAGTAAAGGATAAGATTGAAAAGGAAATTAAGGTAGTTGAAAAAGAAGCAAAGAAACAAGTTGATAAAACAAATCTTAAACCGGCTGACAATAAAAAGGCAGTTGAGAAAAAAGTAAAAGCCGAAACAAAGAAAATAACAAAGAAGATGGTTGTAGATACTTCCGGTATCATTAGTGCAATCACTTCTTCATTGGCTTCACACGATAAAGATAGTGCAAAGGAGTTTTTAATTAAGTTAAGGTCTGATGTAGATAAATTGATTAAGAAATATGTTTGGGGTGGAAATATGGCTATTACTCAAACTTATAACATTGCTCAATCTAATATGAGTTCAAGTTCAGTTAATCCAAGTCAGTTCGCTGATGGTGGTAAGATTAACACTTTTAATTCAGAAAAAGATTACGAAAATTACTTAAGAAAAGAGGGGAAACCTTTTGATAGTGTGGTAATTGATAAAGAAGAATTTATACAAGATTTTTACGACAGAAGTGGAAATACAATGACTTATAGAAGTAAATATGGTAATCAGTTAGAAATAGAAAATGAAGATAGATACGAAAATGGTTTCGGAGATAGTAATGTGTATATAAACGAGGGTATGTATACTCCTTTTGATGAAGAGGGTAATTTTGAAAAAGGTGGAACTATTATACATTCTTCGGATAAATATGGAAGTGATTATTGGATAGATAATGATGGAGATTTATTTTATAGACCTATGGGAAGTAATGAGGAATGGTCATTAGTTTCGGAAGAAGCGTTTTCAGAAAGCGAAAGAGAAGAGTTTGATAAAGAAATGAAAAAACTTTTTGGGAAAAAGATAAATTTTAAAAAAGGTGGTCGTGTGAAGTTTTTGGCAGAAATTAGAGGAGTAGATTATGAAAACCAAGCAAATAAATTAGTGAGGAAAAAAATGGTTTTTGCAAAATCCAAAGAAGAAGCAAAAGAAATTCTAAAAAAGGAGATAGAAAGCCCAAAAGGTAGTCAAAAACATTTTGAACAATATATCTATCACATAGAAGAACAAAAATCAGATTTTAAAAAAGGTGGTAGATTAAAGTCTGCTTTAATGAGAGATAGAAAATATGTTTCAGAGCAAGAGTGGGAACAAAGATATTCTAAAGGTAAAAATAGACCGAGATATAAAAAAAAAAGTAAATTTGAAGTAGGTGGTTTTATCGTAATGAATAGAACTGATGGTTTTACTGCAAGTGGAGAAGTTTTTGAAACGAGAGAGGAAGCACAAGAGTTTGTAGATAATTTTCCTAAACGATATGAAGCACAAGGTTATTATAGAAATAACAATTTGGAAAAGATAAACCCACAAGATGTAGAACTTGAAATTATTGATGTTGAAGAATATGCAAAAGGTGGTAAGATTGAAGTAGGTGTAAATGTAAAGTACCCAAAAGCCACTATGATAGGAGAAGTAATTGCTATGAAAGATAGTAGTGCTATTCCAAATGAAAAATCTATTGTAGTTAGATATAATGATGGAAAAGAGGTTAGAGATTTAGCAAGTTCGTTTGTTTATGTTAATGATAATAAAGTGTTTGAAAAAGGTGGGAGTGTTATGACAATAGAACACCAAGATTATGGGGAAAGCACAATTAACTTACCATCAAAAAGATTTAGTATTACAATAAGTCCACCTAATCAAAAATCATCTACTGAACTTGATTTTATTATTCAAGAGTTTGATAGTAAGTATTTTGAATTATATTGGAATAGCGATTTAGATGAATACCAACTTGATTATATGGGAGATTTTCTTGGCATTAATTCATTTACGAGTTCTTCTGATAGTTATGATGCGAATGGAGAGTATTTGTTATTTACACCATCAAAAGACTTAAATAATCTTATTGATGATTTCGTTTTAAGACTTAAAACCATTGATGATTTAAACGTAAAAGTTGAAGATAGTTTATTTAAGTTAAAAGTTGATGAAGATAAATACCCTATTGGTTTAACTTACGCAAAAGGTGGTATGGTTGATTACTCAAAAGATGGTAATGTTAAGGCGATTAGAGATATTGATGGAAAAATGATGAAAGAAGTTATAGTTGATGGTGTTAAATATAGAAGAAACTCAACTTATAAAACCTACAACTCTATAAAAGACAACGAATTATTACATAAAAACAATTACGCTAAAGGTGGTAAGATTGCATTTAGAAAATTAAGTGATAGAGGTTTTGATATAATTGTAGATGAGGGTAGGTTTCAAGTTGAGAATGATGATTACCAAGAAGTTAAGAACTTTATAGATAAAAATGGATATAGAAGAAGTGTAGATAAGGGTATTGGATTAGAACTAATGAAAAAATACGGAAATGAAATTAGACACCAAATAATGCTTGAAAATCTACCATTTGCAAAAGGTGGTAGTGTTGATGGAAACGCAGAAGTTGTAGAAGTTAGATATAGAGGACTTCCAATAGACAAATCTTTATTAGGGCTACCGGTATTAACGGAAGAAATAACGGATAAATTAGAAGAAGAGTTTTCGCAAGACCTAACATTTACCCCTGTTAAATCAACTAATTTAAAACCTATTTCCTATGAAGTAGCGAGAAAACATATACTAATTGTAGATGAAAGTTTCCATAACAATTTACTAAAAGGATATGATAGAACATTATAACCAAAAAGATGCAAGAGAAAGTTTTAACGAATATGTATCTCGTTATAAATAATAATTTATATATTTGCATATAAATCAATTACAAACCAATACCAATATATTATGTCAGAACAAATTGAAAATGTAAAGCAACTACCACATCAGTTATTGCTAACAAGACACTCAATAAATCCAAGCGACCTTAATTCGGAAGCAAAGGAAATGTTGAAATTGTTTAAGCAAACAATGACTGCCGTTAATACTAATTCTAAAAAGAATGGAGAGGTTAGGATTTCTGATGCCGTTAGAAATAAGATAACTGCATACGATAGATATATTTGTGATGGTATTTTTGAATACTTAGAAAAAGAAACGGAAGTATCAAATGAACAAATTGATAGTGAAGAGGAAAATGCCGACACTCATAGAGATAAGGTAGAAGAGAAAATAGAGGAAACGGAAGAGAAGTTAGAGGAAGTAAACTCGGAAGAGGAAGAGCCACCAAATTCAGCAGATGGAGAAGAGCAAAAAGAAACTCCATCAGATGACAATGCTAAGATTGGTTTTTGGGATTGGCAATAAATTAGCACACTACTAAATTTGTATTTAGTTAAGAAGTCTTTTACGACTTATAGTTTTTTACCCCACAATTATTTAGTTGAGATTACTCCTTTATAGTTGTGGGATTTTTATTTTAAATTCACAATGAGAAAAGCAAACGAAACAAACCTACATATCGCAATAGCAAATTACATTAAACTCCAATACCCTAATGTTATATTTACTTCCGAAAGTAGTGGTATTAGATTAAGCATAGGACAAGCCACTCAATTAAAAAGAATGAGGTCAAGTGCCGGATTGCCGGACTTATGGTTGTTAGAGCCAAGAAAAGGGTATCACGCTTGTTTGTTAGAACTTAAAAAAGAGGGAACTATTATATATAAGAAAAATGGGGAATTAAGAAAAGATAAACACCTTAAAGAGCAAGAAGCCATATTAAGTAGATTACAAGAAAAAGGATATTTTGCAAAGTTTGTAGTTGGCTTTAATGATGCAAAGGCAGTAGTTGATTTCTATTTAGGTTAATAACTTTGTTTATAAATATAGTATAGCAAACCAATTTATGCAACCATTTTTTATATAGTTTTGTGGAACTAAAAGAATGTATGCGTAAAAATATATCAACACAACTTATTGAGGAATTACTAAGGTCTATTGATGAAATAGGAATAGAAAAGACAATAGGGACACTACAAATTGCAAGGCAAAGTAAAGATACAAGCGAGGTATTAAAGGAATTTATTATCATTTCCACTTGTAAAGAGTTCGGTATCAATAAGAAAGAATTACTTGTTGGTAAAAAATATACGGCACAAAGAAAAAACGCAATAGGAGTTGCTTCTATACTACTAAAGCAACATTGCAATATATCTCAATCTAAAATTGCTATTATATTAAGAAAAGACAACTCAAACATTTCTAAATATATAAAGAAATATAATAGATTAGATACCAACTTTAAAGAAGATAGAATAGTGTTAGTGCATATAGAAAATCTGCAACATCTAATAAAAGAGTTTTCAACTAAAATTTTAAATAATGGCTAAACGAGGTCGCCCATCAAAAATAAAAGAAAAAATAACTGATATGGAGAATAAAGAAACTACACCGGAATTAGATGCTTTTGGAAATAAAGCATCAGACAATGTAGAGCCAACAAATGAACAAATGGCTGAAACAACACCACAACCAATGAAAACTGATAGTGGAGTAGTTGGAGATGGCACGAGTGGTGGTTTTAATCCTTTTGGAGAAAGTGTAGTTGAAAGAGATTACTCAACACCAAAAGTTGCAGAGGGAGAAGTGCCGGATATTGGAGAGCAAAGTTTTGTTCCACCAAGTTCGTATGAACAAATAGCCGGTCAAAATGCAGAACAAGGAGAATTTGAAAATCCTTTTGACAATCCTAATCCGGCAGTAAACGACTTAGACAATAAGGACAAGAAACTTGCTTGTGAAAGTATGGTTGATAGTGTTTTAGATGGGTATGAGCAATTATGTAAGTTCGGTGCTTATAAGACAAAGGTTGATGAAGATGAATTATTGCAAAAAGAAATAGATGGTAAAATATCTTTACACGAACAAATCCCAATCAATGAGAGTGGAGATACAATGAGTGTTAGTGATTTTATTGGTAGTTTTAATAGTCAAGTAGATAACGCTTTAAAGTATGATGCTTCGTTTGGATTAAAAGTAAGACCGGCAATGGTGCGTGTCTTTATGAAGAAAGGTTGGGGAATGTCTGATGAGCAGTTTCTTATGTATATGTGGGGAAGAGAACTTGCAACAAAAGTAGGTATTATGTATTCTCTTAACGGAACAATGAATAGCGTTTTAGGTGCTTTGCAAAAAGCATATCTTAGAAATAAAGAAGAGGAAAGACCAAGACAACAAAGACCACATAGAGCCGAGCCGATTAGAGAGGAACGATTTGAAGATGATGATTTAGAAATGGAATTAGATGATTTAGAAAACTCTACTAATGAAGAGTTATTTAACACTACGGAAGTGCCACAACAAGAATTTACTGATAGCCAAATAATTGATGATGAAAATTCTTTTGGAGAAAAGTTAGATATAAATATGCCGGAACGACCAACAAAAAAAACACACCCAAAAGAAATTCAAAAAGAATTAAACAAAGAGAGCAAGGAAGATAATGACAACTTAAAAGACCCATTTGATAATGAGTAAAATCCCAAGAAATAAATTATTACCTAAGATACTAATTGCTATTCCAACTTATGATGCAAAGAATTATTGCTTAGAAGCGTTTATAGATAACATAAGGAACTTTACCTATCCAAAAGATAGGATAGATATTTTTATTGCCGATAACTCAAAAGACAATAAGAACGCTTTAATGATAAATAAGAAGTATGGAATAAAAACCTTTTGGAAAGATTACTCCGGTATGGGTGTAATGGAGAAACTTGCAGATAGTCATAATCAACTAAGAAGATTTTTTTTAGATGGAGAATATGATTATATGTTTCATTTAGAAAGTGATATATTCCCACCAAAAGATATTATAGAGCAGTTGTTATGGTGTAGGAAACCCATAGTAAATGGTTTGTATCAAGTTTTTGATGCGAGTTGGAGAAGTCCTTGTATTGCATTGCAAGATGATAAACACGAACTAAGTGATAGTTTTGTTTTTCATACTACATTAGATAATTTCCACCATTTTTGGACTGATGGAACATTGAAAAAGACCTTTATAGCCGGAATAGGTTGTTGCTTAATGAAGCGTAAGGTTATGAAAAACTTTAAGTTTAGATGGGATAGGAACGAGCCAAAACCACCGGACACTTGGTTTGCTGAAGATTTAAGAAATGCCGGAATACAAAATTGGGTGCATACCGGACAACTTTGCTTTCATTGGAATAGAGAAGATTGGGGTAGGCACTTTGAGTATATGCAATATGAAAAATCCGAATAAACTAATAACTAAGAATAAAAAGGAGTATAACCGAAAATTAAAAAAGAATAAAGAATGGAAAAAAGAGATTTAAACAACCAAGAAAAGACTACTGATATTTTAGCAAATAGAATGTTGCCTAAAAGAGATTTTGAAAAAGTAATTGAACACGATAAGACTTACGCAAATTCACTTAATCAACATATAGAATTTCTAACTATTAAGCACGATATATTAGGGAAAAGGTCGCAAGAAGTTTTACAAAAGCAAACAAGGGAATTGATTACAAAAAACATTGATACTCTTTGTGATTGGACTGAAAGCCACATACAACTTTTGGATTATACTGCAAAGCAAAGAATACAACAAAAGTTAGTTGATGACAAAGTAAACCATTTTGAAAATGTATTTTTACCACAATACAACAAAGAGATTAAGGAAAGTGAAGAGAATTTTAATACTACTTTAAAATTAGCCCAAGATAGAGCAGACAAAAAAGAGAAAGGATTTGAAGAGTTGTTAAGTAAAATCAATATGGAATTAACTTGGTGGGGTAAGGTTGATTTAAAGACAAAAGCAAATGAAGAGATTAAATTGCAACTTTACAAGCCGTTAAAAAGGTTAAACTCTGCTTACGATAGGTTAGAAAAAGAAAATGAAAATGCCAAGACTAACTCCTAAAGAAAGAATAAGCATTTGTAGAAGATGTAGGTTTAGTAAAAAGAATTTCGTAGGATTAACTTGTGGAACTCTTTTAAGACCTACCTATGATAAGTATGGGAACGAACTCACTTGTGGTTGTCAGTTAGATATTAAGATATATATTAAACGAGAATTTTGTCCACAAGAGAAATGGTAATAAAAGAAGAGCATAAGTTTTTTATTGACTTCCAAGAGAAGATGTATAACGATTGGGGATATACAATGGACAAACTACAAGCACAAAGTTTTTGGTGGCGAACTGATAAGAAAACCGGTCTTATAGAATATCATAATACTTTATCACACGCTTACTATTTACATTACTCAAATTATCTACACTCAAAGAGATTTGAGGTAAAGAAAGTTTTAGAAATAGGTATTTTTAAAGGACACTCTATGTTATTGTGGAACGATTATTTTCCTAATGCAGAAATTTACGGAATTGATATTGACCTTAACCAAACAAACATTGGGAAAACTCCAAAAGATATTTGCAAAGGAAAGGATAGAATAAAACTATTTGAGTTTGATTGTTCTAAAAAAGAGAATGTAGATAATTTCATAAAAGAGGTAGGTGGGGATTTTGATTTGATTATTGATGATGGAAGCCACCACCCTACACACCAAGTATTAGCCCTTTTATTTTACTTACCTTACTTAAAGGATAATGGATTGTTTGTTATGGAAGATATTATAATAGAAGAGAATACCGAGTGGGTGCAAAGGGAAGAGGATATATTTAAGTTGTTTAATGAGCAGAATGGAGTTGTTGGAAATGAAATATCATACTTCAAAGACTTTTTAGATGGACTAAAAGAAAATAAAAGTTTAAAGAGGTTTGGAATTAGTGATGATATAGATAGGAGTATATTAAAAACTATTGATAACATTGAATTGTATGAGCCGTTGGAAACCAAAATTTTTGGATTAGAATACACACAAAAAGGGCTGTATCAAATAGGATTTATAACTAAAAAACAAAAAAAATGAAATTAGGAATAGCATATAATATATTTGATGGGGAAGAGATGTTGCCACACACATTATTAAACCACCAACCTTTCGCTTATTATAAAGTAGTTATATATCAGACTACTTCTAATTATGGAAATGAAAACCCAACTCTTTTAGCAAAGTTGATTAAATTAAAAGAAGAGGGGTTAATTGATGAGTTAGTTTCTTACGAGCCGGAACTTATTAAAAATGAAGATGGTAGTGTAAATTGGAAGAGTGGAACTATTAACGAACAAAAGAAAAGACAATTAGGTTTAGACTTTTGCAGAAAAAATGGTTGTGATACTTTTATGACACTTGATTGTGATGAGTTATACGACCATAATGAGTTTAAGTTCGCTATGGAAGATTTTGAAAGGGGTGGTTATGATACTTCATTTACAAAACTACTTACTTATTATAAAAAGCCAACACTTCAATTAACACCACCGGAAGAGTGGTATCAACCTTTATTCTATAAGATTAAAAAGAAAACAAAGTTTGAGTTTTTTGACACAACTGATTATCCGGTATTTACTGATAGAACTAAAATGATTAAAGCCGGTTATTGTAGAATTTATACAAGAGAAGAAATACAACAACACCACTTTGCGTATATAAGGCACAACCTTATAAGTAAGACCACAAACTCTTCTGCTCAAACTGATGAGCAAAGTAAGTTAATGGTAAACTATCAATTTGATAATTGGGAAAAAGGAGATGGTGCTTTACTTATAGGATTGCAAAAGTTTGACTTAAAAGAAGTTGATAATCAATTTAATATAAAACTATGAAAGTAGGAGTTTCTTATAATCTATGGAAAGGGGAAGAGTTATTACCTTACTCTATTAAAACAATTCGTAATGAAGTTGATTACATAGTTGTAGTTTATCAAAACTTGTCTAACTACAAGCAAGATAGACCGGATTTAACACCACTATTAGAAAGTATGGTTTCAGATGGTTTAATTGATGAGATTATATATTACGAGCCGGATTTTAGTGTAGAAAAGATATGGTGGGGAACTCACAACGAACTGATTAAAAGAAATTTAGGGTTAGAAGCGTGTAGGAAACAAGGGTGTACTCATTTAGTTGATTTAGATGCAGATGAAATTTACGAAACAAAACAATTTACAAGGGCATTGCAAATGATTGATGTTGGTGGTTATGATAGTGGATTTGTGAAAAACATAACTTACTATAAGAAACCTACAAGCGTTTTATTGCCACCGGAAAAGAAATACACACCCTTTATATATAAGATAAAACCTCACTCAAAGTTTGAGCCAATAGAGAATGAGGACTTTCCTTGTATAGTAGATGGTAAAAGAAGAGTTAAATGTGGTTATTCTTATTTGTTTGAAAGAGATGAGTTGGTTATGCACCATTTTTCGTATGTAAGGATAAATGATGAAGAGTTAAGAATGAAGTTTGAAAACTGCTCTTCAAATATGAATTTCAGTAAAGATAGAGTAAATCAAATTGTAGAACAATGGAATAACTTTAATATAGGGGAGTATGTGGATTTTGGTAAAGATGAGGTGCTTAAAACTATTGAGGTTGAAAATAAATTTAATATAAAGATGATATGAGAGAAGCGTTATTAGGAGTTGCAGTTGGTAAAAAGGGGATAGGTAAAACCTACACCACTTTACAAATTATAAATAACTATATAAAAGGTGGGGTTAATGTGAAGCCGAGAAGAGCATTGATACTTGATGTTAATGATGAGTTTGAAGATATTAAAAGTATTAGTGCAAAAGATGTAGCGTTATTCTCACACCACCCAAAAATAGAATGTAGGAGAATTAGACCTTATAAAGATGATGGAACTAAAATGACACTTGATGATGTTGCTGATACTTTATGGCAAGTGTTGAAAGACTATAAGGGTGGTCTTTTATTAGTTGAGGACATAAATCGTTATGTTGGCGATTATCTCCCTAACGATTTGGTCGGTGCGTTATGTACAAATAGGCACTCTTCATTAGATATTATATTGCACTATCAAAGTATAGGAAGAGTAGGAACTAAGATTTGGCAAAATATAAATTGGTTGCGTTTCCATAAAAATACTGATAGTGTGGATAGGCATAGAAAGAAATTTGATGATAAGTGGGAAGCGTTTAAGATTATAGAGATACTTGTAAATAAGCAATACTTTAACGGAAACAAATACTTTCATTTAACATTTGATTGTGATAACGAGAAGATTTTAGGAAACTACTCTGACAAAATGATAAGTGAAGCCATAGATGAGTATATCGCAATAAATCATTCAAAACTTGTAAAACCATACATAAACCAAGTAAATATCAAAGGAAAGAAAAAATATACAAGAGAGAGTGCGACAAAAGAGGTTAAAAAGTTGCTACAACAAATGTATATCAAATAAAGTATTTCAACATTTAAACCACCTACACCTAACTAATAATCAATTAGTTATAACAATTTCAACAACCTATTTAGTTGTATTAGAATATAATATATTTTATATTTACGGCAAAAATGATATATATTTGTATCGTGATTTTTTCCCCCTATTTGTATAGGAGAAAAACTAAAAGAGTGTTTAACTAAAATTTATATGATGAACGCAAATGTAAAAGGTCTTATATGGACTGCGAGTGCGATTATAGTAGGGATTGTTGTTGCCGGAATGGTGCAAAAACAACTTGCTAAGAAATCTGCATCTTCAGATGAGGAATAGTAAGTTATTTGTATAACTGAATACAACCTTAAACCATACTTAACTATTTTAGTATAGTGGTGTGAAAGTAGTAAAAGTAGCAAAATTAAAATGAATATTAACAAAAAAAAAGTATCTAAAATGGCAAAAGATTTAAGAAAATATTTCGCAGAAGCACAAGTTGAAGCGAATGACAACTTCTTTAATTATGATGGTTATGATGATGATTACGAAAGTGATGGTGATGATTACGATTTTGTAGATGATGAGGATTACGGATTTGATGGTGATGATGATGATGCGTTTGATATGGCAACCGGAAGAGGACATTCTGCTCCAACTTCTCAGCCGTATATCGTTGTGGTAAAAAATACTGCAACTGCAACTGCACACCCTTGTACGCTTTTAGGAGCATACAACACACTTGCAAATACAACTCCAAATTGGCAAAATGTAGTGTCTATTTCAATTAGTATGGGTATTTCCGGTATTACTTACTCGGAGTTCTTGTACCAATCAATGAATAAACCTTTCGTTGTAGGATTAACATATTACCAATCTTCAACATCTAACCAAGTCTTAGAAACTCTCACTCTTGTACAGAGAGATGTGAACGGCAACAATAGTCAAAAAACATTAGTACCGACTATTGACCCTTACCAACAACAAAATACGATTATTCCAATTAAGTTTTCGTATAAGATTGATGGTTTTACTTCGGTAGTAATTAGTTCTGTGTTAGCATCTGCTACACTTAAACTATACTTCTATCCGGCTGAAACTGTTAGTACTGCACGAAGCCTTACAGGTCGTAGAGCAGTTAGAGGTTATGGTAATCCGAACATCGTTAAAAAAGACACTATGCGTTTATCTGCAAGGTCTTTAAGAGCATTAAGTGGGAGAAGAAGAAGAAGATAATTAAGAGATTGATTAACTGATTTTATTAGATAAATCATTTACGATTTGTCCACCGAAAAATCCCATTAGGGAAAGGGTGTCTTTATATAATAAAGGGGTTAGTTGAAGTAATTTGACTAACCCTTTTTTTTCTTAACAAGAAGAAAACAATAAATGGCAAAAAAAGAAAAAATAACAATATATGATTATGTTGCTTCCGTTAGTCCGGCAGAAGCACATTTTTTAATCAATAAGTTTGGTAGTTATAGGAAAGCGAGAGATGAAAGAGAATTAGCATACCAACTTAAAACTTTTGTAAGAGAGTTTGGAGAAAATGGACTAAGGGAGTTGGCTAAGATACACCCCGATAGAGAACTAATAGAGATTGAGTGTAGGGAGTGTGAGATTAAGGATAAAGAAAAAAGTAATTTTATTCAACCTACATTAACACATAGTCCTTTGCCACATTATAGCAATATGAGTGGAGAGGATAAGGGAAGTGAAAGTAAAATAGATGGTAAATTGATTGTTTTGGGTGCGTTTGTTATTATGGCAGTAGCACTTATAATGGAAAAAAATAAAAATAAATAGTATGAGATACGATAAATATGAATTTGAAGATAGTTATTCTAATGCAAGTGGGAGTAGCAAAAAGAATATGGCACTTGGAGAATTGTCAAAGTTATTAGCAACTGATAGACAAGCAGTTATTACGGCAGTTAGAGATGCTGATGTAGATTTAAGTAGAGGTGCTGATGTAAAAGAAATTTTAGAAACTATAAAAGAGAATGGGGGTAATCGTAAGATGATGACACATATTTCTTTAATGGTAATGGAGAACGCTAATTTTAGTGGTGCTGATGGAGTTCCTACTAAGGGTGGTTGGCTAAAAGGTTTAGGTGGTAAAATTGGTGGGTTGTTTAAGAGAAAAACTAATGCTGATGGAACTAAGAAAGATGGTTTCTTTAAAGGTTTATTTAAAAGAGGAACTAATGCTGATGGAACTAAGGGGTCAAGTAAATTTGGTAGTTGGTTTAATAATAATAAAGAAGCGATTGGTGGAATAGGTAATTCTATTTTAGGTGGTTTATTTTCTAAGGGGGGAACTCAACAAGTTGAAAGTGGCACAAATTACTATCAAGGAAATCCAAATGGTGGTGGTGGTGGTGGTGGAAACAAACCATCAATGTCAATGGGTGCTAAAATAGGTATTGGAGTTGGAATTTTAGGAGTATTAGGATTAGTGATATTCTTGGTAAGAAGAAAGTAGTATGCCTAAAAACCAACTTGAAAAGGACTTAGCGACTATTAAAGATATAGGCGATAATAAGTTTGGTGCTAATATAAAGAAGCGAATGGAAGCAAATGTAAAGGGTGCTTTAATTGGTGGTGGTATAGGAGTTATAGTTGGTATAGGATTAAAGAAAAATCCGGTGTATTTCGGTATAGCCGGTTTAATTTTAGGAAGAATAGTTTTAAATAAAAAGAAATAAAATGAACAAACCAACTGCAAACCAACTCTATAAAGAGAGTAAAAGTAAGAAACCATTTAAAATATGGTTAAGTGAAAAGCAACAAAGTGGAGATTTAGAAAACCACTTTAACGCAAATGGAGAAAAGGAAGAGGAAGTTGTAAAGAAGAAAAACAAACCAACATTAAAGAAGTCAAAAGGAGAGTTAATTAAGTGGAATGTGGTTAGTGTGTTGTTTGTAGGGGTTGCTTTATATGGAATATATACACTATCACAAGGAAGCGTAAGTGAAAGTGCTGAATGATAAGAAAAATAAGATTAAACGAAAAACCTACTACTCTTAAAATAGTTATTGAAACTAATGGAGAGCAGAGAATTTGGTTAAAAGTAAAAGATGCAAATCGTAAAAATACTTTTTACACTAAAAGGTTTTCAGACATAAATGGCAGACAATCGTTCTTTGTAAGATTACCTCAAGCACCGGAAGTTGCCAAAGTCATTGTTTACAATGATAAAACCGGAAGAGGTCGTAGGGATTTTGGGTTTAGAGTGTTGAGTATTACGGAAGTTCCGTTAAAGACAACACCGGTAAAGATGAGTAAGAAAACTAAATCATTTGTAAAATTCGCACAAGAGTTTTGTGATGAGTGTGGTTATTTAAGTTCATCTCCAACCGGTCATACTTATAGAAGTAATAATGGTAAGTTTAGAATTGACTTATTTGATAAGATAAGAAGTAAGAAATCAAAGAAAGTTATAAGAACACCGGCTCGTATATCTCAATTAACCGGTAAGATAGAGGTAAGTAAGGCAATGTTTAAAAGATACACTATTGCTATGAGAATGGCAATTTTATTGCACGAATACTCACACTTCTACCTTAATAGAGTTCCGAGTGATGAAAGTGAAGCCGATATAAATGGTTTGAAAATTTATTTAAGTTTGGGTTATCCGAGAATTGATGCCTATAATGTGTTTTTAAATGTCTTTAAAAAAAGTGCAAGTGAGCAAAACTTACATAGATACGAGAAGTTAGATAGTTTTATAAGAAATTTTGAAGAGAAATATGGTTAGTAAGGAAATGATTAAAAGTTATAGCACTAATAATAATAGTGCGTTATCAATGATACCACCGACTGCGTGGTTTTATATAATTGGTATTCCGGTTGTAGTTGGTGGAGTGTATTTTTTAGTTGCAAGACCTATTATGAAAAAACTAAACATACTTGAAGATAAAGAAGATAAAGAAATGGATAAGATAAACGACAATGTAAAGTCGCAACCATTTTGGACACCTAACTTTTATAAGAAATTTGGTGGAGATACAATAAGTTCAACGGAAGCCGTAAATTTTGCTAATACGCTATATCGTGCTACAAGAGGTGGTATTACCGGTTGGGGAACTGATGAGGAAGCCATTTTTGGAGTGTTCAATTCGTTAGGAAGTAAAGGAAATATAAGTAAGGTTGTAGAAGCATATCAAATAAAGCACAACTCTGATTTATACACTACATTAGTAGATGAATTAGACAATGAAGATATGTTTGAAATCGCACAAAAAATAAGTTTGTATGCAAGTTAATCATATAAAATATATAAAATTAGGTTTGGGTTTAGGTGCTTCATTCTTATTAGGTCGTTATATATATAGAAAAATAAGACAAGCGAAACTTATGCGTGGGTTTGGAAACCCTAAAACATTAGGAGAAAACAAAATGGGTAATGAGGGTGGTTTCTCACAACCAATAGATAAATCAACGGAAAATGTATTTAATCCAAGACCATCAGCCCAAGCACTTTTAGATGCTATGAAAGGTTGGGGAACAAATGAAAGTCAAATTTGGAATACATTAGAGCCGTTAAATATGGAACAAAGAAAAAAAGTTAGAAGTTATTTTAATATATACTTCGCTGATGGCTCAACTCTATTTGAATGGTTTGATGGAGATTTGGGTGGTAGTAGTTTAACTAAAGCCAAAAGTTATTTTAATTAGAATTATAAACAAAAACAAAAAAAGATGAATTTAAACAAAAAAAAGGTATATAAGGTTGCTTCAAAGCACGATATATCACTTGAAGATGCTAAAGACTTTCTTCAAGCAAGAATGGAATGGAGAGCAGAAAAGCAAGAAAACTTACCATTCCACAAATGGGAAAAAATGAACTCTAACTTCAATGAAGATATGGAAGATGAGAATGGAGAAGAATTTGACAACTTATTTGGAAAGAAATTGAGAAAGAAACTTAAAAGGTTTAACAAGAAAAGAAAAAGATTTCATAAGAAAGTTTTAAGTGCTATCGTTAATCCATCTGCAATGGCTTCTCCAAGTGGAAGAAGTAGAGTTCAAGCAATGGTTAGAAAAATGGCTCGTAAAGTTGATAGATGTAATTGTGGTAGAGGTGTAAGAGTTAAGAATGGTGGTAATAGACCAACTCCATCTTATAGACCTAATGCAATTTATAGCAGACCGAGAACTCATAGATTTGATGGTTTTGATGGTGCAAAAGCAAAGTCTTGGATTAAAGAAAATAAAATGATTGTTGCCGGTGGATTGGTTGTAGCATTATTTTTTACTCCATTTGGAAAGAAGTTAATAGGAAAATTGTAATAAGACAATGAATAAGAAAACTGCATTTATTATAGGTGGCAGTATCTTGTTTTTAGGGGTTTCATTTATCGTATATAAAAAGATAAAACAAAAACGACTATTAAACAAATACAACCCACCGAGTATCACTACTGACAATAGTTCAAGTGGTGGTAGTAGTAGTAGTAGTAGTAGTAGTAGTTCTTCTTCAAATTCTTTTGACCCAACTCCTTATGTTGAAAAAATACATAAAGCAATGAAAGGATTTGGAACTGATGATAATTTATTTTTTGATACTGCAAACGGATTAACGGCTATCCAAAGAGGGAAAGTAAAAGATGCGTTTAATAGCAAGTATGGAGATTTAAAGAATTGGATTGAGGGAGATTTCTCAATGAACGCAGAGAAGAAAGCGTTAGCATTATTTGGATATTAGAATATGAATACGAAGTTGAAAATAGGATTATGGATTGGGGGTGTGGCACTTTTTGGAGTGGGTGGTTTTCTTTTATATAAGAAATTTATAAAAAATTCATCTATTGTTCCACCTAAGTCAAGTTTGCCACCGGTAAATTACACTAAAACAACTCCAACAAAAGATGTAGTAAGTAATCCACCATCAACTATTGAGATTAAGTCAATTCCTATCCCTTTTAATAATAAGTCAGAGGGAGATGCTTTTAGAGGTTATGTGAATGATAATTACTCTACTTATGCAAGGGAAATTGATTTAGATAGAAGTGGCTCTTATAACAACTCGTATATCCAAAAAGCGTGGGAAAAATATGGTGCTGAATACTCTAAAAAGAAGCCGGAAGTTATGCAACTTGTGGTTGAGAAAATAAATACAAAGATAGCCGGAACACCGGTTGGAAACATTGTAAATAAAGTATTAGGAGAGGTTGGTGGAACTGCACCGACTACTCCTTTTAATGCTTCGGTATATGCCCAAGCGATATTAGATAGTATGAAAGGTTGGGGAACTAATGAAAAAAAGTTTTTTGATACTATGGACAACATAAACACAACACAAAGAAAAGAAGCAGAAACTTACTTTAATCAACATTTGGGTAATGGAGAAACATTAGAGCAATGGATTATGGGAGAGTTTAGTGGTAAACAATTAACTAAAGCATTAACATATATAAATTAAGAAATTATGGCAGAAAATAATAGCAATAACACAATACTTTACATTTTATTAGGTGTAGGTGGTATGTATTGGTGGTCTGAAAAGAAAAAGAAAGAAGCACAAATGAAAGCATTATCAAGACAATCAGCACCCAAAGGTGGTGGTGGTGGTGGTGG
>Ga0209815_1000400_pt1 | contig 32399 bp, 26 predicted proteins | sample CoawatmetaG00DNA_FD_187507 | JGI IMG/M metagenome (GOLD analysis project Ga0209815, IMG submission 187507) | Marine microbial communities from the West Antarctic Peninsula - Coastal water metaG002-DNA (SPAdes) (version 2) | ecosystem: Environmental > Aquatic > Marine > Coastal ...
AGTTCGCTTTGTAAATTGATATAATTTTCATAAGTATATTCTGTTTTAGCTATGATATTTTTAATAATTTTATCAACTTCATTAAAGGATAAATCATCAATAGAGAATTCATCAACTGATAGCAACTCAATATATTTTTTAGAGGATATAGTGATGGTTCGTAAAAGAGGTCTAATTAGAGTGTCTTCTTTAAATACAGATTCAACTTCTAATTTGTTTTTTACTTTGAAAGCATTAATCAAATGGAAGTTAGTATATGTTTTATGATGTGTTTTAACTCTTGTTTTTAAATCATTCGAATTTCCAAACTTAATTAATTTCTCATTATTATCAGAAACATTATCAATAATGCCATAATAAAAACATTGAGTGTTTTTTGGAAAATGTTCTATAAGAGTTTTTTCACGTAATTTATATTTGTCTTCTTCCGAGGTTTCAATCAGTTTTTCTGCGGATGAAAGTTGTTGTTTTAATTCACTATTAGCTTCTTCTTCTAATTGTAATGTAATATCTTGTATTTTTAAATAAATATCGTGTATTTGGTCTGAACGTTCCGTACCAGCTTTTAAACAAAGTGATTTAAATGTCTTTACTGAAAGTAAAATAGTTTCTTTATTATGACCGCCGCGGGTTTTAATTTTAGATTCAATAACCGGTTTTTTATAATCGGTATTAATCGTAAAATTTCTTTCTAATAATTGTTTTGCCTTCACCTTTTGACTGAATCCTAACCATTTCCAAACGTTATCTAAATCAATAATAAAATCATTTTTAGGATGGTAGTTTAAGAAGCAGTAAAAGTTTGTTGAAAAAATATTGAGTTCCTCATCTGTTAACTCGTGTTGTATTTGTTGTAGTAATTTACTCTGATATGTATTAGATAACTTGGTAACCGGGTTATTTTCTATAAAATTTACAATATCCAGTGTGTTTTCTACCATATCGATACAATAAGTATAGGGTCTCTTTTATATACTTTGTATGGGTATTTCATTATGCTTTTAAAAACGAAAACGAATCCGAAGGTTTATCAGATGGACTTTAGTGTAAGGGTTTATCAAGTGGTTTATAAAGAGGTCCATATAAAGATGCCCTTATAAAGAGGCCCATATAAAGAGGTCCCTATAAAGAGGGTTACTTAAAAGTATTCCAATCGGGTGGGATAGTGACTGCGGTATGAAGTGCGAATTTAGTCAAAAACCAATAGCCTACTCCTTTATCAATACCCTACTCATTTCTGGATAAGTATTATTAGGTAATATGCTGTAAAACTACCATATACAAGATATATATTGTGAATATAGCCGTTATCACAATAGTGTATGTTAGATACCACAGTATGTAAATAATAAGGTTATCAAATATCCAACTGTGCTATACCTCCATAACAAGACTTCTATAAAATACTTCTATAACAAGCCTCTATAAAAAGCCTTCAATAAAAAGATACATAAAAACTTAACAGAATGTATTACATAATGCCCCATTTCCCAGAATACAATCTATTGTTTATTCATATCCCTAAGACAGGGGGTACATCATATGAAGAATATATGTTAAATAAAACAAAAACCAGATTATGGGGTCATAAAACAATTTTTCCAGACTCTAATTTAAATAAAATATCATTACAACATCAAACATATCAAACACTATATAAATATCGCGAAGTATTAGGTATAGATTTCAATGATAAATTAAAAAAAATAGCATTTGTGCGAAACCCATATGACCGTATCGTAAGCGATATATTTTGGTTGAAGTTTAATATGAAAACGGATAATCAAGAAGAAATATATAATATTATTCGCCACAGTTATTTCGAACGAGATGATTTGGATAATCACAATCTCCCTCAATACAAATTTGTGACAGATGAAAATGGGAAACTAATCCCAGACATAACCATATTGAAAATGGAAAATCTGACAGACGAATTAAAAAAGTATGGATTCACGGATTATAAAGGTAAATCCCAATCGAACTCATATATAAAATATTTAAATAAGGATAGCATAAGATTAATCAATCTGTTTTATAAAAAAGACTTTGAAATGTTTGGATACCCAATGGTTGAATAAAATTGAAACTATTATCACATATGTATATTCAATAAACAAATAGTTACACATAAACGTAATAAAATGCCATCTATTGAAGTCGTATCCACTGAAGAACACCATGTATGGAATGCTCGTAAGGCAGAATTAACAGAGCATTCATCATACAAAACTAAACAACAACACTTCCCACATAATATGGATGAATGGCAAGAGAAAGGTAAGGAAATCGAAAGGAGATATCGTCAAGAATTGTTGTCTCTTAACAAAATGAGAAAGGAAGACGACGACCGAAAGGAATCAATTAGACCAACAATTAAAAGAACTCCCCTACTTAAACGTACAGTCCCCAAAAAGAACAATATCCCTACTCCAACTACAAGACAATCAATACGTCAAGCGGCCCAAGCATTATTGGATTTAAAAACGGCCCGATAATTATATTATTATAAAACCCACAAAGACACTATAAAAAATGTATAGACAAAATATAAAAACAAACCATCTATATAATTTAGATGGACGTAACGAATGAAACAGAAGAAGTAAAATTAGCAAATGAAGACTACAAAAACAAAAGCATAACCCAATATGAAGGTAAGATAAAAGAACTAATAAAAGAAAAACGTGAATATATACAAAAAATAGACAATATTCAACATACTATACGTATGTTAGAAGAAAAAAAGACATTTTTTTGTCATAGTATGGGGGGTCATACGTGGGTAACTGAGAGAGAAGGTGGTATATATGGAGAATCATTTACGTATTGTGAAATATGTAAGAAATAACGTTAGTCTAATGTTATTATCAAGATAATGAAAATGTTGATAATAAATTATAAATCTGGTATAGATTTTCCATTCCATTCTTTATTCCATTTCGATTTGTTCCAGTGTGATATGTCAGACGCGGTTTGTTGATAATATTTTTGACATGGGGTCAAATTATTAGGGTCAATATACCAATCTAAATGGCGTGCGGAATATGGGGAAAAAAATCGTATAGATTCAGGATGCGGAAAACGCGTAGGTCTATTTTTGAAAGAACATAATTGAAATGTAGTATCTGTGCTACACGCAATGAATCTATATTTCTCTTTTTTGAATGGAATTATAAATTTGCCCTGACTCCAGAATTGTTGAGTATGGTAGTCAATCGCCATATCTTTTCTAGAGTAGTAATCTGGAATATCATCAATTCTTAACATAGGTCCAACGCTAACCGCCTTCGTTTCTTTCAATGTATGTATATAAAGTTCGAGAATATCCCCGTTAACGTTGTCTAATTCAATGTCGGGGTCAGTCATAACGTAATGTTCGCATTGTGGGTGTTTTTGATAATAATCATCAATGGTTTGGGTAACTGTATGATGGTCGTTGATTTTTGTATTGTATACAACTCGTCCTAGTAATTCTTGTTCTTTCAAGAATTGAAGAGTAGGTTCATATGTAGTAGCAACATTATGATAGACAATTTTAAATGGCGTTTTAATATATTTTTCATAGGATGCGATTGTTTGTTTTAATATTTCAAATTGATTATGAACAATAATAAATATAGGTACATATGATTCCATTATGCTTATACCATAATTAATAAAAAAGTTTTAATATGTTATATTATAATAATATAATTATACTTTGAATTTATTGGTGTCTGTGTCTGGTAATGCTTCTGGTCCAATCAAATACTTATACATTTCTTCTTGTTTTTGTTCTTGTTGTAGTTTAACTGTATGTAATTGTTGTTGTAGAATTGCGTATTCAGCACAACTTCCACAATGGTCTTCATTTGCGTAATTACTTTTAAGTTTTGCGTGTTTATGGTTGTCAAGATTCCATCGCCCCAATGGAGTTTTAACCTGTTTGCGAGAGGCCGCTTTGAATACTTCGATGATATGTTTAAAGTTCATATTATAATTATGTGAATCGTATTTATAATATATGTGTTTTCAATTTTACATATAGATAGGCAAAATGAATTTCAATTCTGTGGTATTAATAGCATTATTACCAAAATACAAGTCAACAAACATCTTGGTTTTCTCATTACAAAATGATTCTATAATTTTATTATATTGCTCCAATAATCTCTCTTTTGAAGGCGCTCCACGTATACGAATCGCAATTACATGATTCTCGATCAAATAGGGTGTGTCTATATCAACCAAACAATATGAGAATGTATATTTTCCTTTTCCATATCCTCGATTCAAAAGTAACATAGGCCCAGTATGCCCGTCTTTCATAATATAGTTTTTTTTAGAAGGGTCCTTATAGCTAACCTCCTCCAACTTATTCGTTTTGATATCTCCACTATAAATAAGACGTGTTTGTGTATCATCGTCAGTCAATATATCTTTACATTGATTCCAAACAACAGTGCCGACACTAATCTCAGCCCCTATAGAATAGAGAGAAACAGAGTCTTTGTATAAATCCGTGATTAGGTGTATCTTAGATGGTGTATTGAAGATGATGTCATTATTAATAGATAGACTGAATTTGATGTTATCGCTTTTATCCTGTTTCTTTTGTAAAATAAAAATGAGGGTATCCTGTTTGGTATCTACAAACGTGTCGTCCATACAATCAATAATATCTAAGATGGCAAAGTTCTCATATATATGTTTTCTGATTTTAGAATAATAAACACAATTCGTAAAGTTATGTGGAAGAACAAACGCCAACACTCCATTATCATTTAATTTCTGTAATGCGTGAATCAGAAAAATAACAAAAATATTAGGACGTCCTTCAATGAGGTCGTAAAACGATTCATCTACATCGTCCTTTTTTACAACAAAATACGGAGGGTTACCAATAATCAAATCAAATTTATATTCGTTCATGATATCCCATTGTAGAAAGTCGCGATGTAAAAGTGATACCCCTAAGTTCTCATCGAATTTATCTTGTATTTGTTCGTAAATGCGTGTGTTTTTTTCAATTCCAGTGATATGGATATTCTCATAATTCTGATGTAGATGTTGAATAATCTCACATGACCCACAAGATGGTTCTAATACAGTGCGGACATTAAAATCGGGGATATTTTGAATACGTTCAGTCATAGTTTGAATAATGGACGGTGGTGTGAAGAAAATCCCATCCTTTTTCTTCTCTTCCTGAGTGAATCCTTGTGTAATACATTTGGATAAATAGGTAAAATCCGTCATAATCTATTATATTATACGTTCATAACTTTATATTGTTGTGTAATGTTCTCAACATAACAAAATAAAAATGATAAATAGAATAGTAAATCTAAATAATAAATGTAGGATTTTATTATTTAGTCCATCGATGCTTTCTTGTCAATCGTGACCTCTCTCATAACATTTCGCATAACCTTATCTTCAAACGATTTGGTTTCGTCTTGTCCGCACCCGCCTAATGTGGATTGCATATAGGTGAATAATTTTTCGTAGTTCTCTGTTCCCATTGTATTTACATCCGGTGTATTTTCCATCCATACAGTAGTCATTTTATGGTTCTTATTTGCGATGCGTTTCACTGCTTTCCTGAGTTCAACTTTGTCTTCATCTTTTTCCCATTTTTCGCCATCTTTAATGTAGATAGTTTCACGTTTCAGGTCGGTGCAGTGTAGAGGTCTATCATATAGTTCCATATCATTTATACATTTCACTATGGTCTTGGAAATCCCTTCTACAAACCCTAATTCACCGGTTTGTACGTAATCTTCTAGTGATATATTCATAGAACTAACAAAATCCTTTAATGACATAGCATCTTTACATTTCTCATTTAAAAAGACATTGAGATTGAACTTATTATTACAGTTTGTATTATTATTGTTCGTAGTATGGTGATTACTTCCCATATTTTTAGACATCTCCATCATCTGTTTGTTCTGGTCTATTAACAATTGCTTGAAATCGCGATTCTCTTTTAGTAGTTCTATAATCAAATCATCCTTGTCTAATTTATTAGAAGAGGGCTGGTCGGTAGGAGGGCTTACGTCAGTAGTATTACAAGTCTTTTTATGGCGATATAATCCCTGTCGGTGTTTAAATTGTTTCCCACAGTCGCATATATGATTAGCAACGTTTGAGTAACCTTGGGATAGCATTTGATGTTTCACCGTTAAAATATGTTTTTTATAACTGCTTGTTTTAGACGTAGTATAGTCACATATTTTACATATATATTTAGGATTATCATTAAGCAACTTTGACGTAAGCATTTGAACCTATTGGAAAGATTACGAAAAAGTGTCTAAGTCATTTTCAGCGTAATATACTTAAATATTTTATGGTAACAAAAATACTATAAAATATGTAAAACTAGAGCATAATGGTAAGAAGTCATATTTGCAACACCTTGTTTAAAATTCTCCATTGACAAAATGAAAATTGGACATTTATTTTATGTCCTTTTTTTATTTTCGTAGCCATTTCTTTTTTGTGTTTTTTCAGCGTAATATATTTAATTCTTTTTCATTAATTCAATTATTTGTTTATTTTGTTCTATTAATGTTTGTTTGGAATCTCTGTTTTCTTGTAATAATTGTAATAATGTATCTGATAACATTTCAAATTTTGATAATAGTTTAAAATATTCGTCGTGTGTCGGTTCGCAGTGTGTGTTTGTCGAGATTTTTTCTATTTGGAAAACGCATGTTTGGCGATGAGCGAATAATCCTTGTCTATATTTATATTTTTTCCCACACTGACATATATAACCAGGTTGAACTATATCACGATTAGACGTAATTTGTATATGTTTTGATGTGTGTAAATGTCGTTCATATTGAGATTGTCTATTGGTGTAATAGTTGCACTCTTTGCATATAAACTTACCAGAACAATCTCGTATAAACTTACAAGAATTAACACGTATAGGCTTTTGTTTTGAAGGAGGTAGAGGTTGAATACTATTAAGCGTAGCACCTAGATTATCATAGTATTCTTGTTCTACTTTACGAGCTTCACGACTGTCATTACAATTTCTGAATGCTATAATCTCCATGTTCCAGTTATCCCAGCCTCCACATTCGCGAATTGTTTTATATAATTTAACAGGATAACTCCCAGATTTTGGATTGTTACAGCTAGTTTTATGTGCGGATTTGCGTTGTACGAAGTTGGTAGTATGTCCTATATAAAGTCCATTATTGGTTTCGTCTTTACACGAAATTTTGTAAAATATTGTGTTAGAATAATCTATTTCCGTTTTCGGCATAGTTAAGTTATTATAATAAGTAATAAATGTCTATATCATTATAATAATGACATTATAATAATGATATTATAATAAGACCATATTGTTATACAAAAGTCAAAGAACGAAGTAAAGTGAAGAGTCCAAGCATAAAAAGAATACTGTGAATTCCGAAGATGGCTTGTGATATGCGTAGATATCCATTAAGTTCATCCCCAAGTTCTTGTTTTTTGATAAATGCTAGAATATCTTGATATAAGAAGTAATTAATAATGAAAGCAATCAAAAGGAATGCGATACTGACAGCAATAAGCATGTTATCATAAATGGGCGTATTTCCCCGGTAAACGCGAGAGTAAGCTAATGAGCCATATGATAATGTGGTATAAAGTCCTACATTACGTAGAGTGGTATGAAAATACATAGAGAACTTATGTAAATCGGTTTGAGACATAACTATATACATAATAGGAACAAAATATTACGGTCGAGATTTTTTTTTCCAAAAACAGCAAAAATACCTACACCTATAACAGTTTTTATGTCTGTCCGGTTGTTCGATTAATTCAATTGTAGAGAGCATTCGGTCTTGATTAAACGACCATTCCATTTTGTATAATAAGCATAAAATGGAATAATTAAATATTATAATTCATACAATAATATGTTTTCAGACTAAATGTTATATATTATTTGGTTATGCTTTTTCTTCGTGGTTATTAGAGTCTGCCTCGTCTGGTTTCTCTTCATTCTCGTCGTCACTTTGTACGTCAACCTCATATTGAATATTATTTTTAGCATATACGATAGTTCTTAGCATCCTGACGAGCATTTTGTTTTCTTCAATGAGTTTGGTATTTTGGTCGATAACATTTTGTGTATGTCTATGATGATGTGAAAGAACTTGTGTTAATACTGTCTTTAATAATGTTTCAATAACAAGAGTGTTAACAGTAACATTTTCGCCTTCAAGTTGTTCATTTCGTGGAAGCTTTCCCCCTGAAGTCATAAAATCTTGTAGATCGTTTTTCATATCATTGTCAACTTGCGCTAAGTATTCTGCGTCTGGTGCGAGGTGTCTACCAATGCGTGGTTTTTCCTGTTGTTGTTCGGTAACATTTTCATCTTCAGTGGTAGCATTGATTTGGATATTATCGTGTTGTTCCTCGGTCTCGGTCTCGGTCTCGGTCTCGGTCTGGTTAAATTGACATTTTTGTACGTGTTTAATGTAAGGTGATTTGGTCTTATATGTTTTTCCACATTTGCAAACGTGTATAGTAGATTCAGTCGTAGACATTATTGTTAATATTAAATATCAAATCATTTTTATATGATTTAAAAACAATATTTAAATAGAGGTAATTACCAATAAAAAATAAATAAGTTTGAGTAATATTTATGAATAATAAGTAGGTGGAGGACAATCGGGAGACGGTGGTCTAGAATAATCAGTAGGTGGAGGATAAAGTGGAGATGTAGGTCGTGATATTTCAGCAACATCACATACACTGACGTCAATATGAATATCATTGTAGTAGGGTGACTTCCGTTGTGCTACATCCGGTAGTTCATGTTTGAGTATATTAGCCCATGAATTAAGAGGTAGATCGGGTGGTTGATTGTATGATTCTGACTCAACTGGTTTACTTGATAACCTGGGACAAAATTTTATCCAATGGCCTTTTTCCTTACAATAATTACAAACAGTATTTAAAATGACTGGACAAATAATATTGCCATCTTTCCCTGGTTTATCTCTGGTCCAATGATTGGTGTATTCATTATAAGATTTCCCTGCGTTATGGCAAGTTCTACAGTAAGGAGTATTAGCCATATAAGTGATTAGATTGGGATAGTATAGTAAATTGGTAATAATCAATTTTAAGAATATGGGTCAATCCCATTTTCTTGTAGGGTATAAATAAGGAATGCGACTTTAACTGGGTCAAATCCCTGACCTTGTAATGGTGCTCCATAGATACGTATGTAATAATTAAATACAGGTGCTAATTGGAAGTTTTGTGTAAGTGTCATATTATTAGAAGACAATGTAGATTGTGTTGTTGTAAGATTTTTATCAGATAGAATATCGGTAACTTGTTTTTGTAATTCGACTTTATCAATTTGTAATAATAGATTGTCTCCATATAATGATAGTGAATTAAATGTTCCCCGTAAGGTATCTTCCGCGATTTGTAATAATAATAGAGCAGACTGGTCGGTAGTTTTCGTACGCATATTCTGAACCTGTGTCACAAGGTTTGTATATTGTGAAAAGTCAGTGGGTATATTTTCATATGTTTGATTCGCGATTTTACTGCTATATTCGGTTTGTATAATTTCGATAATACCCTTGTAATATTCAGTTAAGAAGTCAAGTTCATTAACCGATGTGGGAGGAGTTACTACTATTCCCGGTTGAACCGCAACCGCGAATGCGACTGGATTAACGAATGAACCGGTGCCTCCCCCCGCTCCCGCCGTATTGGATGTAAACAATGATTTAATGGTTAGCCCCATATTATATAATTATCATACAAAAAATTAATTGACATAACGTATCATGCATATCATTTTTTTATTACCCGAGAGCCTATTTTGAGAAGAGCCCCCAACGACGTCGCTTTTAAATAACATCTTAGTAAGATTGGTATCAACTTCGTAGCCATTACTCTGTAAATAGGAGAAAATCGAAGGTATATCATCGTGACCCATGAAATATTCTGCGTTTTTGATAGAAGACATAGACCCAGTATTATTTTTAGGGTACCGTAATAGGACGTGTATGCAATTGGAAGGATTAGACGATATAGAATTTAATTGTTGAAAGGGAGAAAGTTTGGAGGTAGAGGTAGTAGTGACAAGATCAGCGAGAGGTCCATCAGGGATAGAACTGAGCGTAATAATATTTTGGTAGGTTTTATGGAAATTGTTAAGAAAAGGCTCTAAATAAAGAATACAATGACTGTTATAGTTATCAAACGGACTATTCATTTCATATACAATCCGAAATAAATAAAGTATAAAAATAATATAAAGGGGTATTAATATAATATATTGACAGTGGAGCGTGAGTATCGCGCAATGAGATTGTCGTTTGGTTGTGGAATAATATTCCATAACATAAAAGCTCTCATAGCTCAGTTGGTTAGAGCGTGCGACTGTTAATCGCGAGGTCTTCGGTTCAACCCCGAATGAGAGCGTTTATATATCAATTGATGTATTGATATATAAAAAATTGAAAACTTTAATACGATACTATACATAAGTAAATAATAATACCCAATTAACAAAGGTAATAACAATGGAGAAGACAATGAATTCTGAAGTGAAGGTGTTGAAAAGTTCTGATTTGCTGATAGAAACAAAAGAACAATATAGTTCTTTAAAACTACAAACAAATCGTTATAAATTCAACAAGGAAATCACAGAAATGATATCAGATTTTGCGAAGCTTCATCAGTATGATGGAAGTAAGCTTTATAAAGAAGCTTGGAATAATTGGATAAAAGAAGAGGAGGTAAGTAATATGATGGAAGAAGAGAAGGGTCGCTTAATAAAAGAGGGAATGGCGGATGATGTGATGAGTCGTTTGTATAAGAGTTCTCGTTATTATTATCGTAATAAAATACATAATATGAATGTGGTGCCTAAAGAGCGTAAGAAGTATGAAGGATTTGCGTCAGAAGTGCTTCATAAAATGGACGCCCAAATTATTCGCGAAATAAATGGAAATATTGATATGACTGACAATGGTAAAGTGATAAGTAGATTTACACCCGCGAATAGTTTTGAATTATATATGAAAGAAAACTCTGAGTGCGTAAGTGATTTATTATCAGGTGATACAATGAGTGCTGAAGAACACCGTATTGAGACAACTGCTGCTGTAAATCGGTTAAAGAAGACATATAAGAATCGTTTTTACAAAATTAAAGTAAAAATCGAAACTGATAATACCAATACAAAAGAATAATAATAAATAAAAATAATAAAAGCATAAACAAAATTAAAAAGGACGGGTCGTTCTTTTTTATTGTAGAGTGAATATATATAATGGTAGAAACTGGTGTAGATTTAATAAACCAAGGAAGTTATGGTTGTATATTTCGTCCTGAATTAAATTGTAAAGGAACCCCAACAAAAAATAAAAAATATATAACAAAAGTTCAGAAGAGTGCGAATACGTCACAAAAAGAGACAAAGTTGGGTAAAATAATAAAAAACATTGAGAACTATGATGATTATTTTGCGCCAATTTTAAAAACGTGTGAAATTTCTATGGCAAGAATGACTGACGAAAAAGTAAAGAGGTGTGATTTTATAGAAGACGATGGAAAGTCGTATGAGACAAACAAATTAAGATATGTAGGAAAAAATACATTAGCAAAACATATATTGAATGTAACAGAGGAGACACCAAAGCAATTATTCCGTGTATTGTTAGATACTAACAAAAGTATATTAATGGGTTTCAAAAAATTGTTATCAGCAGGAATAGTCCATTTTGATGTAAAAGAGAACAATATAATGATTGATGACAAAACCAAAAATCCAATAATAATTGATTTTGGATTATCATCCGAGATAAAAAGTCTGAATACGAATAAATATCGCGATGTCTTTTTTGTATATGGTCCTGATTATTCCCCGTGGTGTATAGATATTTGTATGTTGACATATATGGCAAACAAATTGGAGAATGAGGTGATTCCTCCAGGTATGTTAGGTTTCGTAGGATTTGAAGAACAGAAAGCCAAAACTTGGTTAGATGGTATGGTAACAAAAGAGAAAATAACGAAAGTAATAAATGATTTCATGACCCAAAACACTGGTATGGTAGAATTGTTGAAGGAAGCCAAACGAAATACTTATAAAAATACGTTACACGAATATTTTGGAAAATTCATAGGAAAACCGTGGAAAGACCTAGCGGATGCTCTAGAAAAGAATGTGTCATCGTGGGATAGTTATGCTGTATCTGTAATGTATTCATATATAATACGTGATTTGGAATTAAACAATATAGATGTGACTGTCCCTTCTTGGACTTCTTATAGAAAGACGTTAGAAGATGTTATTTTAGCATCTCCAGACAAACGTCAAATTAGTAATGATATGATAGTCAATATAGAGAAATTATTCAATAATGTAAGCAATACTGATAGTAAAAAAATGATGAAAATACTAGACAATATATCAATAAGCAAAGAAAAGAAAACAAATATTCGTGCTAAGATGTTAACCACAATCCAGAATAATTTACATAGAGAGACAAAAATATACGATGCAATAAAAAAGGTGTAATGTAAATGATAACAACAACTGATAGTTATTATCATTATAATGACGTTAAAATATAGAACTACATTTGATACACAATATAGGTAATATAATCATCAAGAACATCATATTGATAGGAATCAAGTTCGTATTGAACGGTAGTATATGGGGTGTATGTGTAATACTTTGTTGGATTATACAGTTGAGAAATCAAATGTGGAGAATAACCTGATAATAATTTGGCTTTGTTTTGTTCCGGAAGACACGGAAGCAATGTGTTTTCATATTTAGATAGATTCCAGAACGAGATATGTGGTACCGCATTGGTATAGGAAGAAAGTGTTTTGGTGAGAGTGTTATATAGACTATTATCATCGGATTGTTGTTCTGTAAATGTAGAGAAGATAACAAATTGTAGATTCTGGATTTCATTATCAGGTGTAGAATTCTGTAAAAACGAATTTCCAATAAGACGGAATGTATTGATATATGATGCTTTGGTAGAATATGCCGATGAAATAATATCTATAATCCGTTTTACTTTATGAACGAACGTCATATCATCTTCAAATTGGACCCATATCGGATTGCTATCTATAACCATAATTCTATTTTGAATAGAACTTTGTTGAGAAATAAGAATAGCATAGCCAATAGCGGCATACAAAGGTTCATCGTCGTGTTTTCGCATAGAAGACGAAATATCAATAATAGGAATAATCGGTTCCGTTTGTGCGTATGTTGTGTTGTTTTCCAAATACGCCCATTGTTTATTAAGAATATGAAATTGTGTATTGGAGTCATTCATCCCTAATTGAATAACTGAAATGGCTTGTTTTATGTAGTAAGAAATAGGTAACATAGAGGATGTATTGTATTTACCCTTATTGTCATATACATTGTGAAGTGAATATTTGGATTCAAGATGATTAATAATTTGCTGACTACATTCGAGTTTGTCATTATCATCTGAATCATAAAAAGAAACATTCTTATATTTAGAATGCGCGCATAGAGGTATATTATGTGGTTCAATAAGTTGTCTTCTATTTGCACATAATTTGATTTCAACTGTATCAAGTGCTTTATTTAAAAAGGAGACATTTTTTCTATATAATTGTTTGTACTTATTCCGTGCTTTAATTTGTGAATTGTAATTGGATGCGGAGTTAATAATATATGGATATTGTGTTTCTCCCCAATTATCAGCTAATAAATTAAAAAGCCATCCAAATTTCTTATTCTCTCGTGGAATCCATTTTGCGACGTGTGATATAAATCGTCCATTCATAGCATTTTCAGAAAATTTCCATGTATTGATATCTTCTTTAAGTTGTGTATTAATCAGCTCAATACAAATTTCAATAAGAGAGTCATTTTCACCGTGTCGACTATGTTGTTTGACAAATCCGCATAAATATTTAATATCTCTCCACGACCCATATGTGTAGTGTTGATTCTCGGTATTTTTGACAAATCGATATAACATATAAATCGCCAAAGTCGGAAAGAATTTGTAAAATTTCCAAATCATCATATATGCGGTATCGTGGTATCCTTTTCCGTGTCGTATATCTCTGGTATTTGCGATGAGTTTATAAACCAAACTTAAATGTGGCAGTGTAACATCCCTATTAATATGCATTTGTTTTTTTAAAATAGATAATAGAGTTTCATATCGATTCGAAAATGAATTGATATCTGCGTAATTTTGAAACCGTACAGAATGAAAATAAAAGAAAACGAGTTCGTCCCGAAAAAAGGAAGAATAGTCCTTGGTAACTTCTATGGTAGGTAAATGACAAGGTTCCATAATAATAAGAGTGTAGGTAAATATACTACAATAAAATCATTTATATCATTTACATTTCAATAGTTTGAGAACATTGTCATTATTGTGTTGGTTTAGTTCGGCTTCTGCGTGTTTTCGTATGTTTTTTGCGTATATTGCGATATGTTTCATTAAGTTCGGTATTGATTTTTACTTTTTTAGTATGTGACATTTTAACATTTTTATTGGATGTCTTTTTAAGTATAGATTTCATAGTGCGATTATTAGAAACAGATGCGACTTCTTGATAAATAAGGAAAATCGAATTTAGTTTATGAAAGATAAAAATAGACATTGGGACGTGTATATCTTCAACATATGGATGTATTCTGAAGAAATCGTGTGTTAAATCGCGAGGGTTTGTTTTAGAATAAGACTGTATATGTTCTGGTTCTAATGTAACAAAAAAAGAAGCAATATCAATAAGTTTATAATGGCGTTTACTAAGTTCTCCTTTGGGTTCTTTATTTTGTTGTATAATAGACGAAAGAGTATTTTTAGATATATACATATGGTTTTCTATGGTATCGTGTTTCGAAAGTGCGAGTTCTGAATTAATAATTTTATCAATATGTCTGTTGTTGTTAATAAAGATAGAATGGACGGAAATAGAATCCATACATTCTTTACAATAATTTTGTTTTATATCTTGTATTTTTTGTAGTTCTTGAACCCAAGTTTCATCTAAAAGATCGTGCGATTGCATTAATTTTAATACACTAATAAAAAAAACTATCAACTCAAACCAATTGTATAAGTTATCAGTAAACGTATTGTTCGAACTAAATGTAAATATAATGTTATTCAATACCATATCTGATACAAAAAATTGAAATACTATTCGTGTTATTATAATTAATAACAAATTAACTAATAACAAATTAACTAATAACAAATTCACTAATAACAAATTCACTAAAAACTAATAATATCATGATATTTTTAGCATTAGCGTTTCTAACCGGTTTACTACATGTATTATTCCATAATGTTCATAAACAAGAACCAAACCAAGTAATTGTAGTATTGGGATGTTCGAATTCCCAAATACAAAACCAACGTATTCAATCTGTATTAAATTATATAAATTCTACTACCAAACCGGTTACTTTATATTTATCCGGAGGTTCCAAAGATGGGAATACAGTATCTGAATCGTCCATTATGCGTAAGAAAATAATAAAAGAATACCCTAATCTTATTATTTATACCGATACAGAATCGACTAATACTGCCGAGAATTTTATAAACTTGAATAAATGGATGAATCATTCGAATATTTCAAAACCCGATAAGATTATAATCACTACATCGGATTTTCATAAGGAACGAGCAGAAAAAATATTTAATGGAATAATCCCCGATATTACACCCGAATGGAACTTAAGTAAAAGCAATTGTAATTGGTGTTGGGATGCTGAACCATTCCATATGAAAAACGTAGACGCAGATATTGGTCGTGCGCTATATCCGGGACATTTGAACGATTAATCGTGATTATAAGTCCGGGCCAAAATAAATCTTTTTAGATTTTTTGGTTGAAATGTCGAATAATAAGTATTATAAAACAAGTTAAAGAATTGCGTATATATAATATGTTTCGAAACAGCAAAAAACTAAATTCCGTATTTAACGGTATATAAACATTTGATGACAAATTTAATTCTAAGAATGTTATTCGAAACAGCAACTCACTACGTGGGTTAAATGGGGGGTTGGAGTCTTTTATAAAATTGATTTTTCAACTTTATAAAAATATGAAATAAAATACAAGATAATGCCAAGCACCACAATATGTATACCGCGTGTAGAAGCAACTATGTCACGTAATTATATCGAAGACATAATCAGTAATATGAAAATCGGATTAATTGAAACAATCCGTGAGATACCTTTACATAAAGACATACGCCATAAACGAGTGATTATAAAGATAAGATGGGATACAAAAAATGTAAAAACACACCAAATTCTGACAAGCATGAAAGATAATGGTTCAGTAAATCTGGTATATGATATGCCTTGGTATTGGAAAGTATTACCTGCTAGATAGATTATTTCATAGGTAATATAAGCGGTCTAAGTGCTGGTGAAAGTTGTTGTACCAATTCGTCAATCATATAATCCTGACTATTATCTGTGTTATTCCAATAAAAACACAATAAACAAAACCACCATCTGTTTTGTTTTTTTTCAGCTGACGATATTTCCCTATAAAAGATAGTATCTATAATAGAATATGCGTTTTGTAGTTCAATAAGTTCATTTGTAATAGTATTTTTCAATGCATATAATTTATTTAATCGCGAGATCTCTTTGGATTGTTGTTCGTTTTCATCATCCATCGTAATAGTAATATCGTTGTGCGTATTGGTAGATGTTTTAATAGATTGAACTTGTTTTCGTTGTTCGGTTTTATAATGAATATATGAAATTTCGTTTTTGATGTTTCGTAATTTTTCAATAGTTCCTCTTTTCAATAGTTCAATTTTTTTAATAAATGAAAAGATATTGACGTGTGAAATGATAGGGAAAAGAAGTTTTATTTCTGGTAATAGTAGAGCTTGATTAATAAGTTTATATTCTGATATTCTATCTTCTGTTTCATTAAATTTGGTAATGATTAATTCCGAAATATCTTTTTCTTTTTTCATAATCATGATTTTGGTAGATGTTAATTCCAAGTCTGTTTCCGATTTATCAAATAACGAAGCTAATATGAGATATTTTTCAGATAAGGTTTCTAGTTTAAAAAATCCAACCATAGAAATAAATAATGTAACCACTCCATTTAATCCTGCGACAATGTTTGTATTCATAGCATCGCATTCAAGAAACGGAGACATAAACGTAATTGCGGCGGCAATCATAAGCGCCGGACATATTAAAAGATAGAGTTTTTGTTGAGTAATATTTCTGGACTGTGCATATAGGTTTTTTTGTCCTCTTACAAAGGTAGTTAATATATCAAGTTCGTTTGAATAACTATCAACCAACGAATTCGAATAATATTTTTTGATATATTTTTCAATATCCGTAGTATTTAATTTTGCGTATTTTCCTTTAACCGAATATTTTTTAAATTTACGTGCGGCGTTGGTTTCTGTAAGACTGTTAGTTTCATCATCACTATTGGTATTGCTATTGGTATTGCTATTGGTATTGCTATTCGGATTACTATCTGACATAATTGGACTATTACTACCAGAATTCGAAAATTGTGGTGTAAAGAATGGGTCTGTATCGTGAAGGTTATCAAGGTCTCTATTAGATAATGTAACAAAATGATTATCTGTATATGTGTGAATCGACCCTTCGTCTTGAATATGATTTGGTTGTAGTGGAACATCACTGTTAACCTTAATCATAATAGGTTGTTCGGTGTCTTTCATATCTGTGCTGCTACTACTACTTCCATCAGAACTGCGTGGTGTATCATTGTATGTAGTATATAAATTCGTCTTATGAAATTGAACTGGGGGTATATTTATAGTTGCGTGTTCTACATTAGATATATCCATATTCATAATATGATTATGTACAGAAAAAATAATGAAAACTCAAACCAAAAAATTGATTTAATCAAATATAATATGAGAACATTAACAATAAAATACAATGCCAACCGCAGTGCCAACCGAAGACCGTGTATATAGGAAGCAAATCCGATTATTTAAAAAGAATTTACGTAATCAAATATTGACTAGTCGTTTTACAACCGCAACGTGGAATGAAAATGAAGTTTATAGGCAAAAACATAACAATGTAGGATGTATATATGGTTCACCCGACCCTATATCTAAATCAATAATGGTAGACACAAATTTATTTATATTGGAAATGAATAATGATACAAATAAAATAATAGGAGTTGGATTGATACGTAATCACCCCATAAATGGTAAATTAAATGTATATTGTAAAGGGAACTATAATCGTTATACATTTATTGGTAAAACCCGAATAGACCGTAGCGAAATGAACGAAGAAGAAGATTTAGTCATGAAGATATTCGATATATTATGCTTTCGTGGAAATAAGCACATGAAACGAGGACAAGGACTAAAGAGTTTTCCAACAGAATTATTATTTACACTAATAAAAAAGGTGGATTTGGTAAAATACATAGGAAATATGTTTAAAGAACGATTATTGAATTCATCCAACGAAACAAATAAATAGAGCGAATAGTATATAGAAGTTGTATTTATAAATATATATGATGAATACTACCAAGAAAGAAGAAACAAAAACGAAAAATATGTACGATGTGAAAAGTTATACTGATCGAGAATTACTTGACGTATTAGATTTAACAAATCCAACCGACCGTGAACTAGAGGCAAAGACCATTTTTTTAATCAATAAATATCGCAACGTGCAGAATGATTCTGGTGATGAATTGGCGACGTTTTTTGAAGATATATATTCCCATTTTTTTGAAACGAGTGATGATGACGAAAGTATAATAGAAGGTATAGATGAAACAGTAGATATAGAAGAACAAGACGAGCCGACCAACTCCGAAATGATGGAAAAATTAGAATCAAAAAAATATTTGGAGACAAGCCAAACAAAAATGGATAAAGTAATGAATTACACAAAAGATTTAGAATACGCAAAGGGCAACTTAAACCCTCTATTACAACAAACCGTAAAACGCGTGGTAACAATCGATAGTCAGTATAGACAAGACAAGCGTAGTGCTCCTACCGATTTTACATTGAACTTATCTGAACCATTGAAAGATGTAGTATCCATGAAATTATACTCTGTAGAAATACCTTATGTTTGGTGGACGATAAATTCTAGTTTCGGTAGTAATTTTTTTATATTAAAAGGAAATGTTCCAGGAATAGACAATGGTAATCACGATTACCAGATAGGAATAACACCTGGTAATTATAGCCCAAGTGAATTGTCTGCGTCGATTAATGAAAACATAACATTACTCAAAAATACATATACAGACGTAGATTTCGGAACAACCGGAATGGAATACAATAAATACAGTTCATTAATTACAACGAACACCGAAATATATAAACAATACAATGAAACCAGTTATCGTTTAAATTTCCCTGGGTGGACTACAACCGAATTGCAACCGCAAGATGATGAATATTACACAGAACGAACTAGTAGTATACCAAATTTCTTGGGGTTTAATGAGAGTTTATACGAGTTTATTAAAGTAGATGGTGCGAATGAATTGCCGTTGATATCTTCACCAGATACATTTAGATATATGATTACAAGTGTGAATAATTCATTTACAGTAGAGAAATTTATTAGATATCCTGGTAGTACTGCTGAAATTATAGACATTCCAATCGTAGTAACATTATCATTGACTACTGGAATAGCCTATACGCGTTCCGCGATTTATAACAATTTAAACAAAGTGATAGTCGAAAACCAATATTTAAACAATGAATCAAATATACAAAGAATAGATAAGGCGTCAAACTCTTATTTCAAGTTATCTATAAAGTCAAATCGTCTTACAACAAACAATGTGCCAAATTCTAAAATACGTGTTAAATTCCCAATTGAAACAATTACAGAAGAAACTCCTCAATACATTTGGACTGGTGCTTCATCTTGCTTTAAATTCATCAATAAAGAAACCGTATTAAATGATATATTATCTGAAGTATCTCCTATGGTTCAGCAAACCGACCAATTTTCAGTGACAACCTCACCTTATATTTACTTGAAAAATATAGAGCCTGGATATGACGTAAGTAATAATGACTATCGAATCGATATACCGAATTCAGATACAGTGTATAATGTAAATACATATATTCAGGAAATAAACAATCGTATAACAGAGGTAAGTAATGGAGAACTGTTAAGTTCAACAAATGCTTACTTAGATATTTCAGGGCGTTTTCATATGAAATTTGATATTTTGCGAACTATTACAACTGGCAAATATAAAATAGATTTTTCCAATACTATATTTCAAACATTAATGAGATTGAATGAAACCTATGACTTAGACGAAGGAATTAATATTATAGACACAAGTTTTGGATACCTGAATAGTTATGTAATGCCGAGCAATAAAATACTATCTGTTACTGCAAAAGCGAACGACAATTATGTAGGAAGTGATCTAAGTTATACCTTCTATTCAACTAATACTAGTGGCGTAATAGGTAGTGGTGTGCTATTCAATGAAATAAACAATTTCTTCACAAATTTTAAAGACGCAACCAATCAATATATTTTTGCGGGTTCTTCTTTAGATATAAATGTTACAGATGATGGGGTAGTAGAAGCAAGTTTGAAATTAAATATAAATAAACAGTTAAATGAAGACACCTATTCAGTTCAATTCTTAGAAGATATAAGTTATGCTATTACAAACCCCATTTTTCAACTTGAACAAGGAGATAGCATAGAGATTGGAGGCGAGACCATTCCATATGTAAAATATGACAGTGAAACGGATAATACTTTGTTAGTGAATGACGAAGAAAGTTTCAATATAGGTATTTTACGTAACAAAGGATTTTTGGGGTCAGCTACATTGACTGCGATAACGGACGATGCGATGGAGTATACTATAAATATACAGGATACAACATCGTATATAATAGATTCATCGTATTTGATGTATATTTCAGTAGCAACCCCCGATACAATTAACCCAGATTATGGACGTTCCGCATTATACCGTTCGTCAATTCCATATGGTTATTTGATACCCGCGCCGACAGATTCATCATATGATAGTTTGGCTGGATTACAAACAGGAATCAATAATGAATTAAAGCGGTTTCCAGATTTAGCTGGAAGTAATGTAGAAATTATAGAAAATGCGGATGGAATAACCGCAATAGTAAAATTATCATTAGTAATACGCCAAATGTATTATTTTAATAGTTGGAATAAACAGGTAAACATAGATAATGCCATGGTAGACAATGAATTCCCATTACTAAACAGTCAAATTTCATCTGTATACGATGTGAACCGTCAATTTACAGATTTATCATTTTCCGACATAGACGAAGATGGAAATACGGTTTTAGGTATTAATAGTAATAGTTATATCTTACAAAACTTAATTACATTAACTGAAGGAACAAACACAATTGAATTAATTGCGTATGAAGAAGGGGTAATTGCACCGGAAAATAATATTATTATAGAATTACCTATAAAATCGGGAAATGATGATATACGCTATACGCGAGATACATTATTGGCATCCATTAATGCTGCGTTTTCTGGAACAGTAGCCTCAGACTCATCAATTACAATAATAACAATAGAAGGTGCTGAATATGTTAATTTACGCATAACCGTTAATAAAGAATATCGTGCGAAAGATTACAGACTATCATTTTTTGACCCATATAGCTTTGTAAAATGTTATCAGGGAGTTAGTAGTGTTCGGAATACAACGTGGGACAGTACATTGGGATGGATATTAGGTTATCGTGAGTTTACTGTATATAATTTGTCTAATTATGAAAATACTGATGGTTCATCTGTAATCAGTATAACTGCGGATACGGGAATTAGCACAGAATTATTTAATTATTTTATGTTGTGTATCGATGATTATAATCAAAGTCATCTAAACGATGGACTAGTAACAATTACATCCCGGGATACCGAAATTGCTTTGCCATCATATGCTCTACGAACAAACTTTATATGTGATCCGGCAACTGGAGAAAAAGTATACAATACACAATCGCGAAACGACTACAATAAATTAACTGAGAAGCAAATCCAATCATTGGTGTCAAAAGCAAATGCTACATCGTCTGAAAATAATTTAACAACGGGTAATGTAAATTCAAAGATATACGGTTCTACGCCATTTGTAAGCGATGTTTTTGGTGTAATACCTCTCAAGTTGAGTGGTAAGAACAATGGTGAAACAATTGTAGAGTTTGGTGGAACATTACAAAATCAAGAACGTCAATATTTCGGACCTGTAAACATACAGCGAATGAGCGTAAAACTCGTGAGTGACCGTGGAAATGTGGTTGATTTCAATAATGCGAATTGGTCTTTTTCATTAATCTGCGAACAGTTATACAAACCGCAACCAATATAAGTATAACTAACACCGAAATATTTGTAATGATATGTATAATAAGCTCATGAACGATTTGGTAAACGGAAATAAAATAATAAGAATAATGGATACTATCGGTTTTTTGGGTCCATTTATACTATTTGGTATCGGTGCATGGCAGTTGTGGGGAAATCGTGGATTTTGGTGTGCGTATTTAGTTGTATCTGTGATGAATTCTTTCATTAACAAAATAGCAAAGGTAATTATAAAGCAACCACGCCCCCAAGATGGAGAAAGTATAATGAATGAGAATTATTTGGGTGCTGAACTGTATGGAATGCCGTCGGCACATGCTCAGTCAGTATTTTCATCGCTAACGTTTTTATATTTAGTCAAAGAATCACCAGCGTGGTTATTAGGTGAATTATTTATTGCTGGTTTAACTGTATATCAACGTTGGAAATATAGACGTCATACGATGGAACAATTATGCGTAGGTGCGTTACTGGGTGGTGTTGTAGCATATGGTGGTTATTATATGACAAAACAATATTTACAAGAAAATACACTTATCAAAAACGAAGAATTATAACGAGCGTGTATTGAAATACAAAATATCGCGTGTATGTATATAGGGTTAAAATGTCTCAAAGTGATTATTTAAAATATAAACGTGTGGCTACTCGTCTTCGTGTGGATAATAATACCACGAACCAACCACCGGTATTTGCGTCGACCACATTAACCCAGAATCAACAATATGCTCTTTCAAATAGTATAGCAAATACAAAACCAAGATATAATCAATTAGTTCCTTCTGGGCGTCAACCCGTATTTAATATGGAGAAAGTTGTAACAAACTGTCCTACATTCCCTGTATGTAAGGATACAAATACGCGAACAAACCGTGTCAATATGACGTGTAGGGCAGACCCTTCGGTTCCTACACCTGAGCCATTGAATATTTGGAATCGTGGGTGGGATAGCACCGTAAACGCAAGTGAAAATCTGAAAAACGGATGTAAATGTTCTTTACATAAAAGTCATACAGATGCGAATAGTTGTAGTTGTAAATTGGGTGCGTTTGGTATCGTGCGTTAAAAATACATTTAATAAATTCATTATGTTATGAAATGTATTGTATTATGTTATGCAAATGAATAGAAGTTATGGTTTAGATTGCTCTAATTCTTGGACTCGTTTCTTAAGTTGTTGAACTTCATTTAATAAGAGACCAATGAGACCATTATAATTAACAGATTGATAATTTTCTCCGTCCTTTTCTCCTGACACCAAGAATGGAAGTTGTTGTTGTAGTTCGTGAGCGATTACACCGAAATCCTGTTTTTCCGCTTTTGTATTTGTATAGGTAACCGGTCTTAACTTATCAATATTATAAGATGTATCGGAAATAGATATCACATTTTCTTTGATACGATAATCAGAAGAAGCATTGAAAGAAGTAGCATCTACGGCTGCGAATGTGGCCGCACCAGTAACTTTCAACGTATTACTCACCGTGGTAGCACCAGTAACATTCAATGAATTACCCAATACGGTAGAACCAGTAACTTTCAACGTATTACTCACCGTGGTAGCACCAGTAACATTCAATGTATTATTTAATGTGGCAACACCAGTAACATTCAATGTATTATTTAATGTGGCAACACCAGTAACTTTCAACGTATTACTCACCGTGGTAGCACCAGTAACATTCAATGTACTATTTAATGTGGCCGCACCAGACATTTTAAGTTCTCCATTTAATGATATGTCTTCTGAAACAATTAACGTATAATCATTAACGGTTGTATGGATAGTTGTCGTATCCTTCGTTTGATATACACTTAGGTTACCGGTTATTACCAAATCGCCACTAATATCAACATCGGAATTAAAATTACAATTACCAGCGACAGAAAGCGAAGTATTCATAGAAATATCAGGAGTATTCTTGATAACCATTCTCGCTTTTGAATTATTTATATCGTTTGTTCCAGTGACCGCAGTATAGAATATTAATTCGTTATCTACATCTGGGTCAATTCTTGTAACAGTAGATGCGTTACTTAGACCAGTAAGTGTTCTCCACGTACCACCTGGTCCATACCCTTCAAAATTGCTTCCCTGAGTATTATACCGAATGGAACCATAATAAGAAGCATTAGACGTAGCTCCAGTTACATCAATCGGGCGTGTGCTATTTTCTCCGACAGGAATACGTAAAGCTCCTGTATCATTAATATCAAGTATAATGTTCTGGGTTGGGGTTGATGTTCCAATACCCATAGTTCCATCTATCCAAACCTTTTCTTTTACATATAAATTATTATTGAATGAAACATCGCCATTAACCGCAAGATTAGAGTCCATAGAAACGTCCGTAATAAAATGATTTTCACCAGTAGATTTTATAATATATTTGTCACTAGCAACATTGACCCCGTCGCTAGTGCCAAACGCAAGATTACCGGAAGTATCATATGTATCATTTTCAAAATAAGAACGGATATAACTGGAATGATTGTTGTTACTAACATCGCGTCCTATTCCCGCCCAAACAATACGACCGTGCTCTACTGAATTTCCGCTTGTATTTTCACCATAACTGGGTTTTGAAATAACCATATCTCCTGTAACTTCTAATGCGGAACGAGGAACCGTAGTTCCAATACCAAGATTACCATTGTCAACGTGTATTCTACTACCTAATACATCGCCATTAAAACTTAGTTGGTTTACTTCTATACTGTTATTTTGTGCGGGAAAAATAACTCTAAATTTATTACTGTAAAATGTATGAGGTATAGGTATATCACTACCGCTACGAAATGAAGTAGATAGACTGTTACCCGAACTTATAGTCGCCAACCAATAAAAACTATCATCATTATCGCTCGCAATTAATGTGACACCATTATTAATACTTGTTGTAATGATAGATTCATTAAGTTTGATATAGAAAGGGAATGTAATTTGTATATATTCACAACTTATGTCTACAACAGAACTGTTATTATCAATATATGATACTCTTGAACTTGGATTGGTATTTGAATTCAATGCTGGACCCCATCCAGAACCACTAGTCGAAGAAAATGCGTTCCAAGGTTCCTTATTGTCAATCGCTGAACTTGCTGAAACGTCATACAGACCATTGAATGTGCGGTCTGAACCTGAATAGGTTGAATAAAGTGTTTTCTGATTACTGGTAAAATTTCCTGTAATACTAGTAGGCAAACTAGTAACATTAAACGAAACATCATTTACTGTAAATGGTCCGTGTGATATAGATACATTTCCAGAAATATCAACATCAGAATTCAATGATGTCTTCTTAGATACGGTTAATGTATCGTTGAATGTAGAAGAGCCATTAACATCAAGTGACGACAATAATGTGGTGGCATTAGACACGTTCAAATTGGAAGAAACCGTAACATTAGAAAGGGTAGACAAGCCGGTAACATAAAGTGTAGAAGAAAGCACGGTTGCGCCGTTCACGTTAAGTGTGGAAGAAAGAGTAGATGCGTTAATTACATTTAGATTATTCAAAGAAGTGTCACCTGTTGTTTTGAGATTATTCAAAGAAGAATATCCAGTAACATTAAATGAACTGTCAATCGTAGTGCCATTATTAACGGTTAGGGTGCCATCAATAATCGTGTTACCTGAATTATCAATCGAAAAAACATCTAATATACCTTGCGAAGTTTCATCAATAAATGGTATAAATTTTATACCAGAAAATGGGTCTCCCGCTGTTCCTGTGCCATCTTTGGGATAGATACCCAGACCATTAGATGTGTCACCAATAACAATACTACTGGATGATGTTGATGTATCTCCAGATGATGTTACCGTCCCGCCTGCTTTCAGTGTCACATTACTCGCTGTAATAACACCTGTAACGTCCATAACTTCATCTGTAGCATTTAGTCCAGTAATAGTTAGTTTATTGTCTATAATCTCAATAAACCTTGTTCTGGTTCCACTATTTAGAATATTAATAACATCATCTTGAATGGTAGTTATGTTATTGTCAATTCTTAATTTATTTGCCAAGTTAATACTATCATTGGGGACGGTGAGACTTCCTCCGATAATAGCATCTCCAGATGTATTTAACTTATCCAATACTATATTTCCCGTAACCTGTAAATTATTAACAGTTACATTTTCGTTTAATGAAACATCCCCAACTACATCCAATCGTGATTGTAATGTAGTTGGCTCGGATACGTGTAAAGTAGACTTCAAAGTAGTCGCATTATTAACCGATAACGTGGAATTCAACGTAGTCGCATTATCAACTGATAACGTATTATTTAATGTAGTATTACCAGTAACGGTAATCGCATTTGTCTGTACGCCGCCAGTATTTACAGTAAGTTTGTTATTAAATATACTGGTGTTATTAACTTCCATAGTGGTAACTGTGGTTTTACCAGTAACTTTCAAAGTTCCATCCAATGTAGTAGAACTCGAAACTTTCAATGTAGAATTCAGCGCGGTAGAACCTTTTATTTGAATATCATCATTAAACGAAACATCACCTTCAAATATACCATTAACTTGAATCGTTCCTGGTATTTTTATATTATCCAATGCGGTGCCAATAACAATCTGGTTATCGTCAGTAATGGTAGAATCCGCACCAATGGCGGTAGAATGTGAAAAATAACCACTAATGTCGGTATTATATCCTAGGAATGTATTATAGTCTCCATTATAATTAGAATATCCTGCAACATTTCCGATAAATGTATTATAGTCTCCTCTATTATTAGAATATCCCGAATTATGTCCGACCGCAACATTACGTTCGCCCGTAGAATTACTTAACAATGTATCTGACCCAATACCAATGTTTTGAATTCCACTAGTATTAGCTATTAATGAATTATATCCAATCGCAATACTATCGCTGGACGTAGTCTGTGATAACGCATAATTACCCAACGCAATATTATTCTTACCATCTTGATTACTTGTTAATGTAGCAAATCCCATGGAAGTATTCGCTGTATTTTGAGAAAATCCAGCACCAATTGATATACCTGTAGTTCGAACAACTCCACTGAAGTTAATATACCGAATAGCTACATTGTTAGAATAATGAATGTCATCATTCGAATCTGGGTCAATAACAAAATTTGTAGATGCCTTTATTTTTGTGATAACAAACCGTAACTTGGTTGTTTCAAATTGTTTTTCAATACCTATCGTTTCGGTAAATTGTTGGTTTTTAATGTCAGAATCGTCTACTATATTAGTTTTATCAAATTTTAATAACTCAACCCATTTACTAACATTATTACTATCAATGACCTCGCCGAATAAATAACCTTCACTTGGCACTTGATAAGTATCTGTATGGATTTCAACCCCATCTATAGTAGTAGGGTATGGTAAAAGTGTTTCTATATAATCACCAACGATGTTTGTTATTTCTGTAGCATATTTCGTTGAATAATAATCAGTATTATGTTCACTATTTGTATTTGTGGTGTAATGTGACAACCCTGTAACTTCTACATATCCGTCTCTTGCTGATTTCCAAGATTGTTGATTATTTACAAACGCACTCGATACCGCGTTCCTCCCAGATGTGGAGTTTAATGACGAAGACAAAATATTATAAGAAGCATCCGCAAAAAATACGGTAAACTCGGTTACTGCGGGTGTTGTGTCGCTGTCGAATATAGAACCAGCAATAACAGAAGACAAATAAACCGAATCGCCAATAACTAGATTTTTATTATTTATAATAACAGCTCCATCTTTATTAACTAAAATTTTATTACTGATATTCGCATTACCATTAAGAGACACATCCGCACTTATCGATAAGTTTCCATTAACATAAGTATCACCAACAACATATAAGTTGGAATTAACGCTCACATCACCTCCAACTATTAATGCGGAATTCATAGAAACATCACTGAATGTAACAACATTTGAGTTGAACTCCGCGTTTCCGCCAACTGCTAACCCAGAATTCATAGAAACATCACCACCGACAATAAGTGCATTATCCATAGAAACATCATTCACTACATACAATTTGTTATTCAGCTCAACCTCGCCCACCACATACAATTTTGAATTGAGACTAACATCGTTGCCAACAAACAATGTAGAATTCATAGAAACCTCGTTGTGGAAAGTAGTTTTACCGGATTGGTCTATAGTTAACCTGTTATTATCACCATCCGTTTTGATAACCAGAGATGTATTGTCATTAATAAGGGTAGTTATACTAGGTCCTTTATCATCATCTGCCGAACCGAGTTTGAGTGTACCCACTTTGGATGTAGTAAGTTCAATTCCTTCACCACCAGATATAACGAAATCCCTAGCAACAATTTTACCAATAACAGTTAATACCTCATTAAAACTAGTATCTTCGGAACCAATTACAACTTTATCTAAAACAGTAAGATTATTAGTAGAAATATCTTTTACTGTCATCGAATTTACATTTAGTTCTGAATTCACAGAAACATCGCCAATAAAATTTGTGGTTGTTTCGAAAACCGCATTTCCACGAATGGTTAATCCCGAATTCATAGAAACATCCCCCCCGACGAACAATCCAGTATCCATAGAGACATCTCCAATAACGTTAAGTTTTGAATTGAAGCTAACATCGCCCCCAACGATTAATCCAGTATTCATAGAGACATCTCCAACAACATTAAGATTTGAATTGAAACGAATATCGCCACCAACAACAAGGTTCGAATTAATAGAAACATCAGTAATAAATTCGTTTTGTCCGGTGGCATGAATGATGTACTTGTCGTCGGCTACATTTACACCATCACTTGTTCCAAACGCAAGATTACCCGAGGTATCATTTGTCCCGTCTTCAAAATAGGAACGAATATAACTGGAATGATTGTTGTTACTAATATCACGTCCTATTCCCGCCCAATCAATACGTCCGTGTTCTTGGCTTTCGCCGGAATTATTTACGCCAGTTATAGCATTGGATAAAACCATATTACCGGTTATTTCAAGAGCACTACGAGGATTTACATTACCTATACCAATATTACCATTATCAAGATGTAATTTACTACCGATTACATTTCCCGAGAATGCGAATTTGGAAATACATGCGTAATTAGTCGCGGTTGATACATTTTTAATTACAAATCTTATTTTGTTAGTAAAAAACTTATTGGTGATGTCAATTAAAACATCACTAGATTGGATTCCCGTGCCGTTATCTTCATATTCAACCAACTTACTCCAACTATTATTTATATAACCCAATAATACGAACTTAGTAATACCTGGATTATTAGTAGAATCAAAATTATCACACGCAATGGTTATTGTTTGAAGATCTGTGTAGAATGGTAACTCTAGCTCAATATATTCGCCAAGGAATTGCTCCCCAAGGATATCCTGACTTATTGGTGAATTGTCATTTGGAACACCACCTTCATAATTAGCAGAACTTCTCCAATTTGTACTTAAGTCAGTTGAAAACGCATTCCATTGTTCGTTCGTTTCTTGAAATGAACTCGCCGAAATATCATATAACCCATTAAAAACGCGCTCAGAATTAGAAAATTTCGAATATATAACTTTGTTAGTATCCGTAAAATTCCCGGTAACACTTAATGGTAAATTTTGAACGTTAAACGAAATATCATTTGATGTAATACTACCATTTTCAATAACAATGTCAGCATTAACTGATAATCTAGAATTCAAAGTGGTATCCCCATTCACGGTAAGCATAGAGTCCATAGAAACATCATCTCTAATATACATTTTGCTATTAACCGACGCATTCCCGCCTATATAAATAGCATTATCCATAGAAACATCCCCAGTAACATATAATTTGTTATTCATAGACACATCACCTCCAACACTTAACTGTCTATTTAATGATAAATCACCGTCAACAAATAAATTTGAGTTGAAACTGACATCATTTCTTACCATTAATAATTCGTTCATAGAAACATTACCACCTACTGTAAGCCGCGTATTCATAGAAACATCCCCGACTACATACAATTTTTGATTCATAGAAACATCATTACCGACAAAAAGCATATTATCCATAGAAACATCATTACCGACATATAATTTTTGATTAAAACTAACATCGCCTCCGACAGTAAGGATAGTATCCATAGAAACATCATTACCAACATATAACTTGTGATTTAGAACTGTGTCTTTTCCAACAAATAAATCAGAGTTGAAACTAACATCATTTCCAACCATTAACATTTCATTCATGCAAACATCATTGGCAACAAATAACTTGGAATTCATACTAACATCATCTTTAACATATAAATTCCCATTTAAGGAAATATCCTCTGTAATAATAAGTTGATAGTCGTTTACCGTAGTATTGATAACTTTGACTTCTTGTCGTTGATAAACTCCTAGAGTTCCGCGTATTACCAGGTCCCCCGAAATATCTACATTGGAATTGAATGAAGTATCGCCTTGAACTAGAAGTTTGGAATCAAATATAACATTATTGCCAACGTGTAGTTTTTCGTTCATCGAAACGTCATTCGCAGCAAACAGTTTGGAGTTAAAACTAACGTCATTTCCAACCATTAATCGTTCATTCATAGAAACATCATTAGCAACAAACATTTTTGCATTGAAACTAACATCACTACCAACCATTAATCGTTCATTCATAGAAACATCATTCGCAACAAATAACTTGGAATTAAGTGAAGTATCGCTATTTACTAATAATCGTCCATTTAACGAAATGTCGCCATCATTTACATTAATATTATTGTTGCGAAGTGTTAAGTTGCCGCCACTCATATCTAAATACCCACGCAAGTAAGTATCTATAAATCTATTGGATTTGGGGTCAACTAACCAATCATCTTGAGATGACATTATAACCTCTTATATATTTACATGGATAGAAGATTTACTGTATTATAACAAAATACTAAATAAATAGATAGACTTTAGTATTTTGTTATAACATTTGCAGAAAATAAATATTTACTTAATAAATTATGTGCAGACTTTATATAATCATAATCATTGAATAATGAGTTTGTGGTTTGATCAATCAAATAATGCGAATAAGTTACGACAAAGTTACTTAAAGGGTTTTTTAGACATAAGTGGCGGTGATGTTAATATTCGTACCGATAATTCATTGAATTTTTATACTACTGCTGAGGATGGTGTATCAAAAGTTGCTATTGATGCGTCTGAGTTTCACGTAATGGGTAAGCGTTATGCAAGTGATGCTTCTGAAATTATGACTGATGTGTCACGTCAGAAGATTGGTTTCTTAAAAGATTTGTCAGATAATGTCCAGTTTCAGTTGGATAAACACGAGAATACGTTGAAATACGTTGCGTCTGATGCTAGTGGTAATGATAATACATTAATCCGTTTATTAGGAAAAGACCAGGCTGGATTTACTGATGCAAGCACAAACAACCAGATTGAACTAAACGGACATTTAGTTCCAAGCGAATCTTTTCAATGGGATATTGGTAGCGCGGAAAAACCATTTAGAAGTTTGTATTTAGAAAATAATACCATTTTCTTCAAGGTAGAAGACGAACGTGAAGGAACACAAGGAAGTTTCACATCCTTCTCGTTCAATGATGCTACTGGGCAATTAGATTTAAGTTTTAATGGAAAAACAGGTTCAACTGTATTAGCATATGACGACAAAGTATCTATTGGTTTCGACCCACTTAATAATAATCCTCAGGCTAATTTCGATTTAAGTGGCGTTTCAAGGTTTCAAGGTAATATGAACGTAAAAAGTGGAGACATATCTTTAAATGATAATTTAGTTGTGGGTAAATCCTCTACATTGACTACCTTGGCTGTTTCCAAAGCTGCTACATTAAGTTCAACATTGAAGGTAACTGGTGCTTCCACTATGGATAGCACTTTGACGGTTGCTGATGCCTCTACATTGAGCTCTACGTTGGCTGTTTCCAAAGCTG
>Ga0209815_1000403_pt1 | contig 32198 bp, 28 predicted proteins | sample CoawatmetaG00DNA_FD_187507 | JGI IMG/M metagenome (GOLD analysis project Ga0209815, IMG submission 187507) | Marine microbial communities from the West Antarctic Peninsula - Coastal water metaG002-DNA (SPAdes) (version 2) | ecosystem: Environmental > Aquatic > Marine > Coastal ...
TTAATTTTCCATCAACCTCTAGAATTCTTTGTATTACAAACATAACATCGGGTCGCCCAGCATCATATTCATCAAAAACGATTGCTACTGGATTTTGAATTGACCAAGGTAAAATTCCTTCCTTAAATTCTGTAATCTGCTTTCCATCTTTCAAAACAATGGCATCTTTTCCAAGCAAATCAATTCTACTTATATGACTGTCAAGATTTATTCGAACACAAGGCCAATTTAGTCTCGCAGCAACTTGTTCTATGTGTGTTGATTTTCCAGTGCCGTGATAACCCTGAATCATAACTCTTCGATCATGCTCAAAGCCTGCAAGAATAGACAAAGTAGTATCTTTATCAAATACATATGTTGGATCAATTTCTGGAACCCAAGCAGTCTTTTCTTTAAAACCTAGGACCGTAAGATCTGAGTCAATGCCAAAAGTTTTTTTAACATTAATCTTCTGATCAGGCGTTTTTGGCAAGTTTATTCTCTCAGAATCTATCATAATTTAACTCATACGTTTTCAGAGGCTCTATGCTAACTTTTGATGAGATAAAGTTCTAGTTTTAATTGAATCAATGTAAGATGAATTTTTATTCATTCATCCTGCACCAATCATGACCAATGCCCTTAAAAATACTCTTGAGCTATTTAATTTAACAAAAATAGATAGAGATCTTTATTCTTGGACTGGAAAAAGCGTAGGTTTTCAAAGAATTTTTGGTGGGCAGATCATGGCGCAGTGTTTAATTGCTGGCTACCAAACTGTCGAAAAAGGAAGAATGGCACATTCTTTTCACTCATATTTTCTTAGACCAGGTGATTTTAAGCAGGATATTATTTTTGAAGTAGATCGTATAAGAGATGGCAAAAGTTTTACCACTCGTAGAGTTAATGCAATTCAAAATGGAGAAGCTATTTTTAGCTGCTCTATTTCATTTCAAAAAAGAGAAAAAGGTCTCAGTCATCAAATTCAAATGCCTGACATCCTCGGACCAGAGAAATTAAAAAATGATTCGGAGCTTAGAAAAGAGATGAAAACAAAAATACCTAAAGAATATCGTCCAATGTGGCTGAGAGAGAGGGAGATTGAAACTAGGCAAGTTGAACCTGTTGATATGCTAAATGCAAAAAAACTGCCTCCTTACAGAAGTACTTGGATGAAGCCAACTGGTAAGTTGCCTACTAATGAAAGAATTCACCAAGCATTGCTATTGTATGTTTCGGACATGGGATTGCTTGGAGCAGCAGTAAATCCTCATGAAGTAAACTTTATGTCAAAAAAATTTCAGAGCGCCAGCTTGGATCACATTATGTGGTTTCATGGCAAAGTTAATTTTAACAATTGGGTTTTGCATCATATGCATAGTCCAATATCTTCAAATGCAAGAGGGTTTTCTCAAGGATCAATGTATACCAAATCAGGCAAACTCATTGCATCCACGGCCCAGGAAGGCTTGATGAGAGTTTGGGATTAGTTATTTTCTTTTTCTTGCTTGCTAATCATTTGTAGCTTCTCAAGGCTAACCTTGTCTTTCATGCTCATTACATAAGCGGCTCCTGACAAGACTAAAATTGCTCCTGCTTCACCCAAAACTACAAGCGCATCCATTTCTTTGCTATGCATAATAATTAGCCTACAAAGAGCAGTAATAGCAATAATGATTGGAAGAGTGACTGGAATCCTATTAGTGCTATAAAAAGCTCCAACCATGCCAATAATCTCTGCGTAAATAAACAGCATAAATAGGTCAGGAAGCGTAATAGCTCTTGCTACCAACATTCCAAATAAATATTGCGCAGAAGCAATGCAGGTTGCAATTCCAATGGCCGCTAATAAGGCTTTCTCACTAGCAATTGTGGTCCATGAGAGACTTTTACTAAATACTGATTCTGTAGAAGTGAATTTAGATAATTTAGATTTCATATTTATTTTAAATAAAGATTCAAATATAAGGATACTTTAATTAAGTTCTCACTGCATCAATCATGACCTGTACTTTTTCAGGCTTTATATCGGGTGTAATTCCATGACCTAGATTAAAAATAAATCCTGGAAAGTTTTTCATTGCACCACAAATCTTTTTAGTTTCAGCTTGAATAATTTCATCAGACTCCAGTAAAAATAATGGATTTAAGTTTCCCTGAATCGCAAATTGACCTTTCAAATTTTCTGAAACGCTTTCAATTGATTCACTCCAGTGCAGACTTATGCAGGACAAATCCTCAAATAAAATATCAGAGATTTTTTTTTGAGGTGCTTTTTCAAACAAAATAATAGGAGTATTTGATGTCACCACATCTTCTTTTAATTTTCGTGCAAGCTTTCGTGTATATTCCAACGAGTATGTTTCTAAATCATTTGGATTTAAAAGATCTGCCCAAGAGTCAAAAATTTGTAATGCATTCACACCTGATAAAACTTGTTGTTTTAAATACTGAAAACAAGCATCAGTAATAATTTCTAAATAATCTTTAACAGCTTCAGGGTGATCAGAGATAAATTTTTTTGTTTTTGCAAAATCTTTAGATCCTCCTCCCTCGATAGAATAGGCTGCTAAGGTCCAAGGGCTGCCACAAAATCCAATTAAAGGAAGAGTTGCAGGCAGAATCTTTTTAGTCTCTTCTACAGCTTTATAAACGTAACTCAATTTTTCAATCTCAAAATCTTCTAACCTAGCAATATCCTGCGGAGTTGAAATTGGATTGCTAAACTTTGGGCCTTCTCCCTCATGAAATGCTAAACCTAAATTAAATGCATCAGGAATAGTCAGAATATCTGAAAATAATATAGATGCATCTAAATCAAATCTTTCTATCGGCTGTAATGCAAGTTCAGCACAGATTCGCGGTTCTTTGCACATGTCTAGAAAATTTTTATAATTCTTTCTTATTTTTTGATACTCAGGAAGGTATCTCCCAGCTTGACGCATAAACCAAATTGGCGGAACATCATTTTGCTCGCGACGAAGAGCTTTTAAAAAAGGAGAATTATTCATTTATGAGGTGAATTGTATGATACTTTTGGCTGCTTCTCGCCCTTCCCAGATAGCGGTTACCACTAAGTCTGATCCTCTCACCATATCTCCACCAGAAAATATTTTTGGATTTGATGTTTGGAATTTTAATTCTTGTTTTTCTGGTGCTTCGACCAGACCTGCATTATTAATTTTAATATTGAAATCTTTAAACCAATCTGCGGGGCTTGCACGAAAGCCAAATGCAATAACAACCTCATCTGCAGGGTAGATTTTTTCACTACCCGGAATTGGAACCGGAACTCGCCGTCCATTTTGATCCGGTGCTCCTAATTTTGTTTGTATGGTTTTTACGCCTTCCACTTTATCATTTCCAATAATCGCAATCGGTTGAGTATTAAATTCAAATTTCACACCTTCTTCTTGGGCATTAACAACCTCTCTTCGTGAGCCTGGCATATTTTTTTCATCTCTTCTGTATAAACATGAAACTGAATTTGCTCCCTGTCTAATTGCAGTTCTATTGCAATCCATTGCTGTGTCACCACCGCCTAATACCACAACATTTTTTCCTTTCAAATTAATGTAATCTATCGGTTCCTGTTTTACTTTGAGCAGATGATTGGTATTGCCAATGAGATAGTCTATTGCTTTATGAACTTGAGGCAGGCTCTCTCCTCGAAAACCTCCTTCCAATGAAGTGTATGTGCCCATTCCTAAAAATACAGCATCGTAACCTTCATGAAGCTTTTTAAAACTGATGTCTTTGCCAACCTCTTTATTTAAGTGGAACTTAATTCCCATTTCTTCAAGAATTTTTCTTCTGCGACGCACCACACTTTTTTCGAGCTTAAATTCAGGGATTCCAAAGGTTAACAATCCTCCAATTTCAGATTGCTTATCGTAAACATCGCATTTAATACCAGCTCTAATTAAAATATCAGCACATCCAATGCCTGCTGGCCCAGCACCAACAATTGCGACTTTCTTCTTGGTCCATTTCCGATTGCTTAGGTCAGGCTTCCAACCCATTTCCAATGCCTTATCAGTAATATATTTTTCAATATTGCCAATGCTTACAGCTCCAAAGCCATCATTAAGCGTGCAAGCTCCTTCGCATAGGCGATCTTGTGGGCAAACTCTGCCACACATTTCTGGGAGTGAATTAGTTTGATGGCAAAGATCAGCTGCCTCCAGAATATTTCCTTCATTCACTAACTTTAGCCAGTCAGGAATATAGTTATGAACTGGACACTTCCATTCACAATATGGGTTTCCACAATCTAGACAGCGATGAGATTGATTGGAAGCCTCAGGTTGATTGTAGTCACCATAAATTTCAACAAAATTAATTTTGCGCTCCTCAATATTCTTTTTATTAGGATCAAAGCGACCCACATCTAGAAATTGGAAATCGTTTTTTATTGCTACGTGTTCAACATACTCAGATCTTGATTTAAAATTTTTCTTGGGTGTAATTACTTTTGTCGGGGCTAAGTCTTTGGCTAAAAGCTCACGTTGCCATGCATAAAGCATCACTTTTGCTGATTCTAAATCTGTAATAGGCGCAAAAGATTTTGTAACATATTTTCTATTTAATCTTATTTTTCCATAGAAATAGGGCGAGCGAGGCTGGGTAAAAAGCAATAAGCCCTTTTCAATTTTGTATTGTTTATTTTTAGAGTTCACTAGCCTAAGATCTAAATGATGTATGACATAGTATGACATTATTGTGTTAATATTCATAACTTACATGCCACATCATAAAAAAAACATATCGCTATACAATGAAAGTCAGGCTAAAGATAACTGTGGTTTTGGCTTAATCGTTAATCGCCATGGAACTCCAAATAGAGAAGTTGTAAAAAGATCAATCGTTGGTCTTACCAGCATGACTCATCGAGGTGCCATAGGCTCAGATGGAAAAACGGGCGATGGCTGCGGCCTTTTATTTGATCTGAATAGAAGATTTTTTCAAAAAGCTCTAAAAAAAGAAGCGGGCATTGAGCTCCCAGAGTTGTTTGGCATAGCTCAAATATTTTCCTCTCATCTATTGAAACGAGACATTGCTAAGATTAAATCTATTTTAGAGTCTGAGACCCTAACATTGATCTGCAAAAGAGATGTTCCAGTTAATACATCCATCCTCGGTCCAATTGCTTTAGAATCCCTCCCAAACATCAACCAACTTTTCATAGTTCCCACTTCAAAAGATTTTAGTCGAGACCGCTTCGAGTCATGTTTACTGCAAGCCAGAAAAAAAATTGAAGATATATATAGTAATGATGAAAAACTTTATGTTTGCAGTATGTCTAGCCAAACAATAGTTTATAAGGGCTTAATGCTTCCAAATGCTATCAGTGATTTTTACAAAGACATTGGAAAAAAATCATTTAGGGCAAAAATATGCTTATTTCATCAACGATTCTCAACCAATACTCAACCTCGTTGGCATTTAGCTCAACCCTTTAGGTTATTAGCTCATAATGGTGAGATTAATGCTATTAGAGGCAATAGGAATTGGGTCAAAGCGAGGGCTTCCAAGTTCTCTTCTCCTTTAATACCCGACATAGATAAATTTTCATCTTTAGTTAACGAAACTGGATCAGATTCTTCTGCACTAGATAATATGGTTGAGCTGCTTGTGAAGGGAGGTATCAATTTTTTTCGAGCAATTAGAATGGTCTTACCGCCAGCATGGCAGAATATTCATACCATGGATCCAGAAATTAGAGCATTTCATGAGTATAACTCCATGCATATGGAAGCCTGGGATGGCCCTGCAGGGATAGTTATGTCTGATGGCCAATGGGCAATATGTGTATTAGACAGAAATGGTTTACGCCCCGCAAGATATCAAGTACTTAATAATGGGATGATTTGTGTGGCATCGGAAACAGGAATTTATCCAACAGATGAAGATGAGGTTCTGCAAAAAGGCCGCTTAACTCCTGGTGGAATTTTTGCCGTGAACACTGAAACAGGAGAAGTCTTAGATCAGCACATAATTGATGATCAATTAAAACAGAAAAAACCTTACCGAGAGTGGTTAAAAAAATCTGCTATTTATCTTGAATCAACTTTAGATGCTTTCGAGGGACCGAGTATCAAAAAAATGCCACACAAAGATTTAATTAAATCTTCAAAACTCTTTTCTCTATTTAATGAAGAAAGAGTCTCTATTATTAAGCCCCTTGCTCTAGAGGGTATAGAGGGAACTGGCTCAATGGGAGATGATACTGCGTTGGCTGTTCTGAGCACCATGCCAAGATCTATATATGATTATTTTAGACAGCAATTTGCGCAAGTTACGAATCCTCCGATAGATTCTTTGAGAGAAGCTAGTGTTATGTCCCTAGAAGCCTGCTTCGGCCCTGAGTTAAATATTTTTGAAGAAACAGAGGATCATGCAAAAAGAATTGTTAGTACCTCACCAGTTTTATCACATAAAAAATTAAATTCTTTGCTTGATAATTCTTATTTTCAAGCTGAAAGTTTTGATTTAGTTTACTCACCAAAGCTAAAGCTTAAGGATGCCCTGGAAAGCTTGACTACTAAGGTTGTAAAAGCGGTTAGAAAGGGAGTGGTCATAATCCATTTAGATGAAATTCTGCCTAGGGGGGATGCTTTATCTATTAATGCATTGCTTGCCGTGGGCTGCATTCATCAAGAGCTTGTAAAACTAGGATTGCGATCAGATGCTAACTTGATTGTTAGTTCTGCCACAGCCCGTGATACTCATCAGATTGCATGCTTGTTAAGTTTTGGTGCCACTGCTGTTTTTCCATGGCTTGCGTTTCAAATTATTTTAGATCTCACGCATCGAAATGATCTTAAAGGAAGTCCAACAGCTAACTGCGCAAAATACAGGAAAGGAATTAATAAAGGGCTACTAAAAATTATTTCCAAGATAGGCATCTCAACTATTTCTAGTTATAGAGGCTCTCAATTGCATGAAATTGTTGGATTAAATACTGACGTTGTTAACCTATCTTTTACAAATACTGTTAGCAGAGTAGGCGGCAAAACTTTTTCTGATTTAGATACTGAAATGAGATCTCTAACAAAGTATGCACATTCAAATGTTAGTGAAATAGGCCTAGGTGGCTTATTAAAGTTTGTGCACGGCGGCGAATATCATGCCTATAACCCTGAGGTTGTTAAAAAACTTCAAGAAGCTGTAACGTCTTGCTCAGAGAAAGTTTACAAAGAGTACGCTGATTTAGTGAACCTTCGTCCGCCTGCTATGTTGAGAGATTTGATGGCATTAAAGTATCCAAAAAAATTAAAACAAGCGAAGGTGATGCCCGTTTCATCAATACTTAAAAAATTTGACTCGGCGGGAATGAGCCTGGGTGCCTTGTCTCCAGACGCTCATGAAACTTTAGCTGAGGCGATGAATAGCATGGGTGCTCGATCTAATTCAGGAGAGGGTGGCGAGGCCAAAGAGAGATATGGCACAAGCAAGATGTCTAAAATTAAACAAGTTGCCTCGGGAAGATTTGGGGTAACACCTGAATATTTAGTAAATGCAGAAGTGCTACAAATTAAGATTGCTCAGGGCGCTAAACCTGGTGAGGGTGGTCAATTACCTGGCGGAAAAGTAAATGCACTCATAGCAAAACTGCGATATTCCACTCCTGGAATTACCCTTATTTCGCCACCGCCACATCATGACATTTACTCAATTGAAGATTTAGCACAGCTTATTTTTGATTTAAAGCAAGTCAACCCAAAAGCTCTAGTATCAGTCAAGCTTGTTTCAGAGCCAGGTGTTGGGACTATTGCTGCGGGTGTTGCAAAAGCATATGCAGATTTAATAACCATCTCAGGCCATGATGGCGGCACCGGTGCTAGCCCGTTGTCTTCTATTCGATATGCAGGGTCTCCATGGGAGCTTGGTCTATCCGAGGCGCATCAAGCCCTCAGAGACAGCAACCTTCGACACAAAGTAAGATTGCAAGCAGATGGAGGTCTTAAAACAGGGCTCGATGTAATTAAAGCAGCAATTTTAGGCGCAGAATCTTTTGGGTTTGGAACTGGTCCAATGATTGCTATGGGCTGTAAGTACCTTCGAATTTGTCATCTAAATAATTGCGCTACTGGAGTTGCCACCCAGCGCAGAGATATTATTGATCATCATTATGTTGGCGAAAAAGAAAAAGTAGTAAATTACTTTAACTTTATCGCGAATGAAGTCAGTCAAATTTTAAGCGAGTTAGGAGTTTCCAGTCTTGAAGAGATAATAGGGCAAACCCAATATCTCAAAGATATTTCACAGCTGGATTCAAGAACAAAAAATATAGATATATCTGCAATTCTTTATACAAATAAAAAGTCCCAGTCACCTCATTTTTGTACTACTAAGTCAAATGATCCTTGGGATCGTGCAGTATTAAATAAGCAAATAATGCATGACTTAAAAGAGCCTATTATAGAAAACAAGCAATCTAACTTTTCTTATAAAATTACTAATCGTGATCGATCTGTGGGAGCGCAAGCCTCAGGCTTTATTGCATCAACTTACGGTGAGAAAGGAGTGACACAAAAACAGACTCTAAACTTTCAGGGCTCTGCAGGTCAAAGTTTTGGAGCATGGAATGCCAATGGATTGAATCTCATTTTGCAAGGTGATGCCAATGATTATGTTGGCAAGGGTATGAATGGCGGTAAAATAGTTATCTCTAATTCATCGCAATATGCCTCTCAAACTTCACCAACAGTTCTAGCGGGAAACACTGCATTGTACGGCGCAACTGGAGGTGAGCTTTATGTTGGAGGAACTGTTGGAGAGAGATTTGCTGTCAGAAATTCTGGCGCATCTGCTGTAATTGAAGGTTCTGGTGATCATTGCTGCGAATATATGACAGGCGGTCATGTAACAGTTTTGGGAGCGGTAGGTTCAAATTTTGGGGCTGGCATGACCGGAGGGTTTGCCTATGTCCTAGACACCAACAGAAGGTTCTTTGATCAATGTAATCGAAGTTTAGTAAATTTAGATAGAATAGTCAGCGAAGATATGGAGTCTCATCGAAAATTTTTGAAGCAAATATTATTTCGACATATTAAAGAAACGAAAAGCCAGAGAGCTAGAACTATTCTTGATGAATTTGATAGATACTCCCCATCATTCTGGTTAGTGTCGCCTGCTGCTTTAAATATCCAAGATTTATTAAAGGCTACAACAGCAAATGCAGCCTAGATTTTTAGAGCATTGAATGCGGTAAATTTTTTATATCAAATGCGCTTGAAACAATTCCATTAGAAATCCCCTTCAATAAAACTAAATTCAATTTTCCTTTCTGTACTTTTTTATCTCTAAAAATAAAGGGTTTTAAATCTGAATATTTGTATCCTGAAAGGTCGAGATCAAAATTATAAGCCAATAATAAATCATTTATTGTTGAAGCATCCCTCTCTGTGAGCAAGCCTTCTAATACAGAAATTTTACTTGCGATCAGCATGCCTTTTGCTACTGCTTCCCCGTGAAGAATTTTTTTGTATTTTCCACTGGCTTCAATAGCATGACCAAATGTATGGCCAAAATTCAACAAAGCCCTCACTCCTGTCTCTTTTTCATCCTTGGTTACTATTTTTGCTTTAGTTTTGATTGATTCAAAAATAATTTCTTCAATTATTTTATGCTCTCGATCCAAAATTTTATCAGTATGTTTAGATAATAAAGACAATAAATATTTGTTTTGAATCAAACCATACTTTATAACCTCTGCAAGTCCCGCATTGAATTGCCGAGAGGAAAGGGAGCTTAAAACAGTTGTATCTATAATTACTCCGCTAGGATTATAAAATGCGCCAACAAGATTCTTTCCAGCAGGAATATTTATGGCAGTTTTACCACCAACGGATGAATCAACCTGAGCTAATAGCGTCGTTGGAACCTGAATAAATGAGATACCTCGCAAGTATGCTGAAGCCACAAAACCAGAAATATCACCAACAACACCTCCACCAATTGCCATAATTCCATCTGACCTATCAAAATTATGATCAATTAAAAAATTAATAATTTTTTTGAAATTTGCTAGAGATTTTGCTTTTTCCCCCTGGTCTAAAATTATAGTAAATATTTTAGATTTTAATTTGGATAGGGAAGCAATATTCTGAATGATATCCTTTGGCACACCAGTATCTGAGATGATCAGAAGCTTTTTATGACCCTTGGTAAAAGAGGATATATTTTTTTGTGAAATCGAGTTTTTGCCAATAATAATCCTGTATTGATTATTTTTTTGACCTGCAAGTAGCTCCCTAGCCATAGTTTTTCACTAGTTTAACTATTTCATTCGCTACGTCTGAGCCGCTTTTATTTTCTGTGTTAATTATATGATCAGAAACTTCTTGATAAAATGCTTGTCTAGATTCTTGAAGATCTGTAAGCACTTTTACAGGATCCTGCCCCTTAAGAAGCGGCCTATCTTTATCTTTGGAAGTTCTACTTATTTGAGTCTCGAGCGGAGTATGAAGATAAAAAACGGTGCCTCTAGACGCTAGTAATTCCCTATTATCAGGCTCGATCACAATACCACCACCCGTAGCTAGAACAATGGAGTTGGATGATACCAACTCTTTAAGCACCAAGGTTTCTCGTTTTCTAAATCCTGCCTCTCCTTCAATATCAAATATCCAGTCTATGGTCACACCAGTCTTCTCTTCAATCGTTGCATCTGTATCAAAAAACTCTAGGAATAGCTCATTAGCTACAATTTTTCCAACAGTAGTTTTTCCTGAGCCCATAGGGCCGACAATAAATATATTCATGGTTAGTATTTTAGAATTCAGATTCTACCATTTAAAGGGTTAAAATAATTCTTATTATTAAATCCAGAAATTTAATTATTAAAATAGTGAATTATTTTCTTGCCTCATGCTAATTAAGCTTTTTCAATGGATGCTGTCTCTTGCGTTATTAGCTGCCGTGGTTTCTATTCTTGTCATCTCTGCTGGGTATATTGCTTTAAAACCAAATCTTCCAGAAATAAATTTAGTAAACGAGAATGCTTTGCAGGTTCCTCTTAAGGTATTTTCAGAAGATGGAGTATTAATTGGGGAATTTGGAGAGCAGAAAAGAAGAACAATTGAATATCAAGATATTCCCATAAACTTAAAAAATGCATTTTTAGCCGCCGAAGATGATCAGTTTTTTGAGCACAGTGGAGTCAGAATTCTATCATTTGCAAGAGCTTTTCTTCAGCTTATTAAGTCTGGTGAAATTGTTAGTGGAGGAGGAACAATTACTATGCAGGTTGTTCGAGGATATTTATTATCTAGAGATCAAAAAATCATCAGAAAAATTAAAGAAATCTATCTAGCATTTGAATTGGAAAGCAAGGCCTCTAAAGAAGAGATATTTTCTTTATATCTCAATACAATATTTCTTGGTAACCGAGCTTATGGTGTCGAAGCTGCTGCTGATAAATATTTTGCTAAGTCTATTCCAGAATTGTCATTAGCTGAGTCAGCTCTGATCGCTTCATCTGCTCAACTGCCTTCAAGGATCAACCCAATTCGCTCTCCAGAGCGCTCCACTGTTCGAAGAAATTGGATTTTAGGAAGGATGTTTAAACTTGGATATATTGGAAAGGCTCAGTTCCTCTTGGCAATTGACGAGCCTATTAAGATAGCTCAATCAGATTCTCCTTTTGATTTAGAAGGACGATATATTGCTGAGCTTGTTAGACAACAAATGGTCAATAGATACGGATTATCTGCCTATTCTGATGGATTATCTGTTTACACTACCATCCAATCCTCCCTTCAAAGAGCATCAATTCTAAGTATTCAAAAAAATTTATTTGATTATGATAAGAGGCATGGATGGAGAGAACCGATAAATTATTTTAATCAACTGCCTGCAGAATTATTTACCTCATTGAGTAACGGGAATCTTGATATTTTAAAAGAGGAGTCTGGAGAGTTAGATGCGCTTGGTATGAATCAGTCATTAACCTCAATTATTAGAGAACTTTTTGATCAATCACTTAATTTAGACTCTCATGTTAGAGCACTTGTTATTGATATTAAGCCAGAAAGAATAATATACCTGGATGATAATTTCAGTGTGCAAACCTTATCTTGGTCTCAAGATTATCAATGGGCTAGACGAAGAATTACAATAAATACATTTGGGCCAAAGCCTCAGAATTTTTATGATCTTTTGATCATAGGAGACTTAATATATCTTCAACAAAATTTACAAGATAGAGCATTAGATCAAATCCCAGATGCAGAAGTGGCTTTTGTTTCATCAGACCCATCAACTGGAGCAATTCTTTCTTATCAGGGTGGATTTAATTTTTCTAAGAGTAATTTTGATAGAGTTAAACAGTCATTTCCTCAGGCCGGATCAAGTTTCAAACCATTTATTTATTCAGCAGCGTTTGCTGAAGGTTATGAGCCATCAGATAAAATTAATGATGCCCCAATTATTTTTGAAGATAAAAATTTAGAAAGTGCATGGCGTCCAGAGAACTATACAGGGAAGTTTTATGGCCCTATTAGGCTTCGAGAAGCGCTAGTACAGTCTGTGAATATTGTTTCCATAAAGCTTTTAAGAGAGCTAGGAATTAACAAGACGCAAAACTTTCTTGAAAACTTTGGATTTTCCAAGTCTAAATTAGCTCCCGATTTATCTCTTGCGTTAGGTTCTTCAGGATTCTCTCCAGCTGAAATGATTAGAGCATATAACTTTCTTGCAAACTCAGGAAAGGGAGAAGATTTATATTTTGTTAAAAAGATAGTTGATAGAAATAATAATATTATTTTCCAACACTCGCTCTCTAAAGACGAACTGGATGTGGGAGTTTCAATAGATGGATTTCCTTGGTTTGAAAAAGATTTATCAGATCAATCTAAACCATTTCTACTATTACCAGCACTCGATAAGGAAAAACAACCTATTGATCCAAAAATTGCATTTATTACCAAAGATATTCTTCGAGAATCTTTGCAGCGAGGAAGTAATCTTAGGAAAACAAAAGTATTAAATCGCTCTGATATTGCAGGAAAAACAGGGACGACTAATAACGCAATTAGTACTTGGTTCTCTGGTTTTCACAAAGATTTATCAGCAACTGTCTGGGTTGGCACTGATGATTTTTCATCTTTAGGTGATAACGAGTTTGGGTCGACTATTGCCCTACCAATATGGGTAGATTTTATGAAAACCGGCTTAGCTCAATTACCTATAGATCCATGGAGAACTCCCCCAGGACTCTCATATATTAGAGTCAATAGAGACTCAGGGAAACGAACAGAAGATTTAGATAAGAACTCTTATTTTGAATTGATTCAACAGGAGCAGGATTAACTTTTAAATAGGCTGTGTGATAGTAAAGCCCAATAATTTTCCAAGTAACCACTTGGCATCTCTTTAAAACCATTCCTAATAAATCTTGAAATAACACCCTCTATGGTTGAAGTGATTAGATGAGCACTGATACCAGGAGTTAATTGAACCATCTCTTTGTTAGAAGATAAAATTTGTTTCATGGAAAGTTCCAATCTCTCATAAAACTGATTTACAGCAGTTATTACATTTTTTTCATTTGGGCCCAATGCTTCTCTTGATAAGATTCTTGCAAAACCTTTATTCTTTTCTAGAAATATAATAAAAAAGAAAAAGATTAATCTAATTTTTTCGCTAGGCTCAATCTTATTATCTTTTTTTATCTCACCAACTTTTTGAAAAATTGTTTGATCACAGAAGGTGAATAACTCCAGAAAAATTGCTCGCTTGCTTGGGAAATGTCTATAAAGAGCTGCTTCAGTAACGCCGCTTTCCTTTGCCAAGCTTGCTGTTGTAACTTTCGTAGAATCTCTTTCTTCCAGCATCTTTGCTAAGCTCTGCAAAATTATTTGTTTTCTTTCTTTGCCCATACTTCTAGCTTAGCTCAATCTTAATTGATTCATCAATCTGTTTTAATTGAGTTAAAAATAATTTCTGAATCTCCTCTAGTCGCTCAGATGTTTGAGCTTCAAATCTTAGAACTAATTTCGGAGATGTATTAGAAGCCCTTAAAAGACCCCAGCCATCTTTAAAATTTACTCTTAGGCCATCTATTGTAATTTTTTCACCATCTAAAAACGATGATTTGTTAATAAAATTTCTTACGATGTTAAATTTTTTGCTTTCTTCAACATCGATATTTATTTCTGGGGTTGAAAAAGCTTTTGGCAGGAGCTTAAAAATATTTGAAAGAGGCATATCAAGCTGATTAATAATTTCAATCAGCCTAAAAGCAGAATAATGCCCGTCATCAAATCCATACCACTGGTCATTAAAAAAAATATGACCACTCATTTCTCCTGCAAGAGGTGCCCCATAATTCTTTAGCGCATTTTTTATATGAAAATGACCGGTTGGAGACATAATGGCTTCGCCTCCAGCATTTTCAATAATCTCAGAAAGTAAATTAGAGCATTTCACATCAAATATTATTTGTGATCCTGGTCTTTTAAGAAGAACATCTTGGGCAAAGATCATCATCAGTTGATCAGGAAAGATCATTTCTCCGAGTTCTGAAATAACACCCAGTCTATCGCCATCACCATCAAATGCTATGCCTATATCCGCGTGATTTTCTTTAACCGCCGAGATAAGATCAATCATGTTCTCTGGTTTTCCAGGATCAGGATGATGGTTTGGAAAGTTTCCATCAATCTTGCAGAATAGCTCAATTACTTCGTGCCCCAAGGTTCGCATTAATTTTGGAGCGATTTCCCCAGCCGCACCGTTACCGCAGTCGATAACTATCTTCATCTTTTTTGAGCTCTTAGATTGGGAGCATACTTCTGCAATATAACTACTCATTAAATCTTTTTGATGAAACTCAGTTCCAAAAATTTCAGCATTGGGAACTTCATCATCAACTAGACCTAGTAACTCTCGTCCAGAAATTGGAAAGTCATTTATAACCACCTTAAAACCGTTATAATTTTTTGGATTATGACTGCCTGTAATCATAACTCCAGATTTTGAAGCAATCTTTTGAGCTGCAAAGTATAAGAGAGGACTGGTGACCAAACCTACATTAATTATTTTGATGCCTCTTTCTTTTAACCCTATGGAGAGTAAATCCATAATCTCAGGCCCTGATAACCTTCCATCTCTTCCTAATGCAATCTCATTTACCCCTTCAGCAATACACTTAGCAGCAATTGCATTGGCAATAGCATCTATAGAACTAAGATTTAATTGTTGCGGGACTATTCCTCGAATGTCATATTCTCTGAAAATAGATTGATCAATCATGCTAATTTAGATTTCTTTATATTAGTGGATTTGTCATAATAACTGAGACTTAAAACCATACACAACATGTTTCTAAATACTGACGCAAAATATATTTGGTTAAATGGCTCCTTCCAGCCATTTAATGACGCGAATATCCATCTTTTATCCCATACATTGCACTATGGGCTTGGAGCATTCGAGGGTGTCAGGGCCTATGAAACACTCTCGGGTGGAGCAATTTTTAGATTACGAGAACATACAGAACGATTATTTGATGCTGCAAAAAAAATTAATATTACCATTCCATACTCTATTGAAGAATTAGAGGCAGTCCAGAAAGAGGCGATGATTAAAAATAATTTACAAGAAGGGTACATTAGACCAATTATTTTTTTGGGCAGTGAGTCTATGGGATTAAGAGCAAAGGATTTAGTATCCGTTAATGTTGCTGTTGCATGCTGGGAATGGCCATCATATATGGATCCGGCAGCAAAGAAAAAAGGCATCTCAATTATTAAATCCCCATATCAGCAATATGAAAATCCGCTTTACTCCAATAATAAAATTATAGGCACCTATATCAATTCCATTATGGCACTCCATGACGCACTATCTAAAAATGCTGATGAAGCAATCCTACTTGATAAAAATGGGTTTATTTCTGAGGGTAGCGGAGAGAATCTATTTATTATTAAAGATTCAAAATTGATGACCCCTAAGACAGATTTTTGTTTAAATGGTATTACTCGGCAAACAGTGATTCAAATAGCTGCAGATCTTGATATTGAATTCGATGAAAGGGATTTAACGTTTGAGGAATTGGTTGATTCAGACGAAGCTTTCTTTTCTGGCACTGCGGTTGAAATCACCCCAATTACGAAGGCAGATAATTCAATAATTGGTAGTGGGACAATAGGAACTATTACTGAGAGCCTGCAATCTAAGTATTCTGAAATAGTATGCGGGAAAGATGCAAATTACTCAGATTGGCTCACTGATATCTAAAACAAATAAATCACTTGATGAAACCCTTAAAAATTGTGATTTTAAGCTATCGAAGTGCTCCATTTGGAGGCGGGCAAGGAGTGTATGTTTTTGAGCTATCAAAAATATTAAAACAATTAGGCCATAATGTTGATGTCATTTCTGGGCCACCTTATCCAGAACTCATCCCTGAGATAGGGTTGATTAAATTGCCTGGCCTTAATCTTTTCAGCACCTTTCAATTTAAAGAGCGCCTTAGTCTTTTTTTTGCTAAAAAAAATAAATCTTTCGATGATTGGTATGAATTTACCTCAACTTTACTTGGTGGCTTTCCTGAACCGCAAACATTTGGTAATAGAGCTCATAACTATATGATGGATAAAAATTATGATGTTGTTATAGATAATCAGTCAATTAGCTATGGTGCAATTAAAATTCAAGATACTTTTCCTCTGATTGAAATAATGCATCATCCAATTTCTAAAGATTATTTCTATGATCTAAAGTTCGCCAAAGGAATCTTGCAGCGTCTCTCTAAGATCAGATGGTATTCTTTTTTAAAAATGCAGAAGAGAGCTGCTAAAAAAATAAATACCGTAGTCACCCCATCTATGAATTCCAAAGAAGATATCAATATTGACTTTAAAGTACCTATTGAGAATATTCATGTTATTCCTAATGGCATTGATTGTGAGGTTTTTTGCCCACTACCTCAAATTCAATCTAAAAAATATAGATTAATTACCACAGCAAGTGCAGACGTACCGTTAAAAGGTTTAGATTTCTCATTGAAAGCAATGGCCAGACTAAAACCTGAGTATTCAGATATTCACCTAATTGTTATAGGTAGCCCAAGAAAAGAAGGCCATACGGAAAGGTTGATTAAGAAATTGAAATTAGAAGAGCATGTTTCTTTTAAAACCAATTTAACCAAGGATGAGATAGCTTGCGAGTATGCTCGAAGTGAAGTTGCTATTGTAAGCTCTTTATATGAAGGCTTTGGTTTTCCTGTTGGTGAGGCGATGGCATGTGCAACTCCCTTAGTTGCCACAAATGTAGCATCTATTCCAGAGATTACTAGTTCATTCGCTCAACTCATTCCAGCTGAAGATGAAGATGCAATATATCAAGGGATAAAAAATATCTTTCAAAATCCTAAAAAATATAATCTGCTAGCAGAGTCAGGAAGACAGCATATAATTGAAAACTTTAATTGGAAAAAAATTGGTCATGCTTATGAAGCATTGCTGTATAAAACTATTGATGATTTTAAATGCTAACTTTTAATTTTAATAATATTGAGCTACCTGCCCGTGCAAAAATACTAGATGTTGGATGTGGAGAAGGCAGACATATCTTTGGCTCACTGCAGGCATTTGAGCAGCCATATTGTATTGGATATGATCAGCACATTCCTTCCTTAAATATTTGCAAAGATGGACTAGAGTTTTTCAAAGAATTAGATTCAGGAGCCTCTATATTTGTTCAGGGTTCAGTGTATAAACTTCCTTTCGAAGATAATAGTTTTGATTTAATTTTTTGCTCAGAAGTCTTAGAACATCTAGATAATTATCATCTTGCTTTAGATGAAATCCATAGGGTCCTAAGGTCTGGTGGCAAATTCTTGCCAAGCGTTCCCTCATTTTGGCCTGAAAAAATTTGCTGGGCCCTTTCAACAGGTTATCAAAATATGCCAGGTGGCCATGTAAGGATTTTTAAGAAAAAACAGGCAATTATTGAAATTACTAATCATGGATTTGAGTATGAAAAATCTGAACGTTTCCATGGCCTACATAGCGCCTATTGGTGGCTTAGATGCATGTTTTGGAAAACCCAAGAATCAAATTGGTTAGTCAAAAAATATAAGAATTTTTTAGAGTACCAGATTCTTCAAAACCCCCTATGGCTTCAAAAAATAGAAAATTTTATTAATCCTATGTTTGGAAAGAGCATTGCCTTTTATTTTCAAAAAAAATAATGACATTCCCTCATCCTTCAAAAATTGATACAACTTCGCTTGTTGGTATGAATCATTTGGGTAATTTTATTTCTCATTTGCAATTCACCTCTGGTGCTATTCCTTCTAATAAAGATGGATCTCATGATCCCTGGGATCATCTTGAAGCTGTTATGGGATTGGCTACACTAGGTTTTACTAATGAAGCTCTTCTGGGACTGCAGTGGATGAAAGATAATCAAAATGAAGATGGAAGTTGGTATAACCTTTATAAAGATAGCAATGCCATAGAAAAAAATAAACAATCTAATTTTTCTACTTATCTTGCCGTTGCTGTTTGGCATAATTATCTGCTAACAAATGATCTGAGCATTTTAGAGAATTTTTGGGATTCTATTGAGAGAGGAATGATATTTGCCCTTTCTTTGCAAAACGATAATGGGGCTATTGCATGGAACATAGATGATTCGGGCAATATTGATGAGGACTATCTGCTAACAGGATGCAGCTCGATTGCCAAGAGCATTGAATGCTCAATAGCAATCTGCAAAATTCTAGATAAATTAGATTTTCAGTCTGCCTTGATTCATGCTCATTCCAATCTTCTAAATGCTATTGAAAATCCAATAGGTATTTTTGACTTAAAAAAAGATAGGAGTAGATTTTCGATGGATTGGTATTACCCAGTTCTATCTGGAGCTACTCAGGAAGATAAATTTGCTAATCTTATTAAGGCAATCACTAATATTTTTTGGGTACCTGGCTTTGGAATTAAATGTGTCGCAGATGAGCCCTGGGTCACAGTAGCCGAGACTTGTGAATGCTCAATTGCATTTAAAAAAATGGGCTATGAGAATCATGCAAAAGAACTTCTGCTCAATGCTGCGGCAATTGTTGATGAAAACAGTATTCCTTTTATGGGCTGGCAATTAGAAGAAAAAATTTACTGGCCAGAAGAACAACCAAGTTGGACCGCTGGAGCCTTAATACTAGCTGCAGATGCAAACAACGCACTCACAAAAGCATCAAACTTATTTCTCATAAAGCAGTTTAGTTCTTAACTAAACAGACTATTGTGTCTACTCTTTCATAAAGACTAAAACCATCTTTAAGAGCTTTTTGATAGATTAGAAAAGGAGCTTGACCCCCTTCCTCAGGATTTTCAAAAATATCATGAATTACCAAGCCACCGCCTGAAATAATCTTAGTATTCCAATTGGCATAATCATTTTGTGCTGAAGATTCTGTATGACTTCCATCAATAAATAACAAGCCTAATTTTATTGTCCAGATTAATGCTAGTGAATTTGCATTTGCAATTATCGGGATAATATATTTACTCTCTTTAAACTTACTAAGGTTTGATTGCATCAAAGGAACTGTGTTCACTCGGCCCAACGAGACATCATAAATATCAGGATCAAAATAGTCCTCTCCTGTTTGATGTTCCTCTGAGCCTTTATGATGATCAATTGTAAAAACTAACTGTTCATTGACTGACAAACCTGCGGCAATATAAAGACTAGATTTACCACCAAATGTGCCAATCTCTAAAGCAGGCCCCATACTTGAAAATTTTTCTGCCCATTTTGCTAGTGCCTCACCCTCATGTTGAGGCATGAAACCTTTAAGATTATTTAATTTATTAAAATCCATATACTCCTCTTATTTATAGAAATCTTTACCCAGCGTTGATTTAAACCTTCGATGAGCCCAAAGATATTCCGAAGGATGGATTATGATTTTTTTCTCCATCAGATCATTAATTTTTTGTGCCAGTTGAATGGAATCTATACCATCATAATTTATTAACTCTAGCTCAAGTATTAACTTTTTCTTTTTGAAGTATGAGTTCATAAATAGTAAGTTGCAGTTAGTAATATTAATGATCTTTTTTGTTGAAGTAATAGTAGCGGCAGGCATATCAAAAAAAGATAGTTCAACAGAATTCTCCCAGCCGTAATCTTGGTCAATGGCATAGAGAACATTTTTTCCTTCCTTTAGCCATTTAAGAAATCTTCTAGGATTATTTTTATCTGCAGTCGCTTTAATACTAGAAAGTCTTCCCTTTGTTTGCAACTTATTCATCATGGGTGAATTGTGCGATCTTCCCACTCCGAAGATTTCAGCATTTAAACCTAACAACCTTGCATCAAGCTCTAAGTGTTGAGAATGTTTAAATAAAACTAGATTTCCAGAACGTGTATTTATACTATCTAAAAGTTCTAATCCCTTGATTTCATATGCCACTTGTTTTTGAATTTTTGCATCCGACCAGAACCAAGCAGAGCCTGTTTCAAAAATAGAAGTTCCTAAGAATTTAAAGTTTTGATACAAAAGATTTTTTTGTTCCTTAGGCGAGAGCAAGGGAAAGCATGCTTGAATATTTGCTTTAGCAATTCTCTTTCGTTTACCAGCAATAATAAGCAAGAAACCTCCCAAGATTTGTCCAAGCTTTTTTTGCCATGTGACTGGAAAGAGGCAGGCGGCTCGCCATAATGAAATTATTACTTGCATCAAAATAATGGATACTTAAAAATTAAAGGATGTATTATTACATTAAATTAAATATTCATATGCTATGAAGCTTGTTATCTATAATCTGTTGATTCTGTTGCTGATACCTATATTTCAGTTACGAATACTTATTAAAAGCTTTAGAGATAGAGGGTATAGAGAAAATTTTGCCCATAGATATGGAAGAAATTTTACAACTATTAACTGGCAAAAGAAAAAACTTATCTGGTTTCACGCAGTAAGTTTAGGCGAGGTCATAGGATCTCAAGATGTTATTAGGTTAATGTTAAAACACTATGATGTAGTCTTGACTACAACTACCCCTACTGGTTTTAGAAAAGCACAAGAGATATACAAAGACAGCATTGCAATTAATTATGCTCCATGGGATTTAAATATCTTAATTCAGAGATTCATTGATTTTTATCAACCCGAAGCACTTCTAATTTTTGAAACTGAAATATGGCCAGCAATGATTTCCACCACTTATAAAAAACACATTCCTATTTTTTTAATAAATGCTCGCCTCAGTTTGAAATCTTATAAAGCTTATTCACAAGCATCTTGGCTGCTCCAGGACATAATGCAAATGATTACCTTTGTGTTTGCTCAAACTCCCCGGCATCTTGAGAGATTTATTCAATTAGGAATAAAAAAAGAGCAAATTAATATTGTAGGATCAGTGAAATTTGATGCACCAGGACTGCACCCAAAGGATTTAGATTTGCCTGACTTCATCTTGGGGGCTAGTACTCATTTAGGTGAAGAAGAAATTATTCTCAAGGCTTTTCAACAGATAAGAAGCAACTATTCTCATAAGTTATTTATTTGCCCGAGGCATCCTGAGCGATCTCCAGAAGTACTGGCTCTGGCTACCCAAATGAACTATAAAGCTCAGCTTTATTCTCAGATGAACTTGGAAGATTATGATGTATGTGTTGTGGATGGCATTGGATTATTACCAGATTTTTATAATGGAGCAGATCTAGCATTTGTTGGTGGAAGCTTAGTTCCCCGCGGTGGACATAATTTGATTGAACCAGCAGTCCTAGGAACACCTATCATAGTTGGTAACCACACCTTTAATTTTGAAGAGATTGCTGCAAAATTTATTGATAAAAAAGCATGCTTCTTGGTGCGCGATGGGAAGGAGTTATTTTTGGCTATGCAATCAATTTTAGAAGACTCTCAGATCGCATTGAGTCTTTCGAGGAATGCAAGGGAAGTTGTCGAACTGAATCAGGGCTCAACACAAGTCCAAGTCTCTTATATACTTAATATACTTAATAAATTAGGAGAAGAGGCATGAAATTAATAGCAGGGTTATTTGGACTTCATAATTTTTATGATGGGGATATAAATTCATACATTGAGATTGCACAGGCAGCAGAAGAGATGGGATTTCACGGCGTTAGCTTAACTGACCATGTAGTTATGGGAAAGAACCTTCATAAATACCCTTTCGGCTCATTTCCACTTCCTTCAGAAGCGCCTTGGTACGAACCATTAACAGTTTTAACTATGATTGCATCTCATACGAAAACATTACACTTAGGGACAGCAGTTCTAATTGTGCCACTTCGTAATCCAGCTTTGCTTGCTAAGACTGCAGCTACAATTGATATGATTTCTAAAGGTAGATTGGAGTTAGGAGTTGGAATGGGATGGCAGGCTGAAGAATATCATGTAGCCGGAGTTCCATTTGAGGATAGAGCTGAAATATTCTGGGAGACTCTAGAAATATGCAAGTTGTTATGGGCAGAAAGTCCTGCTTCTCATGATGGAAACGTTTATCAATTTGAAGATATTTGGTGCCAGCCACAGCCTATGCAGGGTGCAGATCTACCCTTGTTATTCGGACTTAAGATGACAACTAAAAATGCAGAAAAAATTGCTCAGATCGGGCATGGTTGGATACCCATAAAAACAGATGCAGAATTTATTTCAACTGGAAAGGACTTATTAAATAAAGCTTTTAAAGAACATAATAGAAATGAAGCGCCAAGAATAAGAGGGCAACTGCCAACACAAATAGATAGTTCGGGAGTTCCCAGCCTTGATTTAACTTTAAAGGAATTAGAAAATTCTATCGCAGCTGGATTAACAGAAGTTGAGATTTTTCCCATTAATTTTGTCCGCTCAAAAGAAGATATAGTTCCAGTATTGAAAGCTATCAGTGAGCTTAAGGGATAAGTTGAAGACATGACACTAAGTTTAAGAATTTTAGCAATGCGCAATTTTATTTTCTTAGGTTTATTAACGCCAATCTTTTTGTTAGGAGCAACTGAAATGGAAATTAATAATGAAGCGAAACAAGTCATTTATCAATATGCTGAAATTATTGATTCTAGAAATTTTGATAAATTAGATTCTATTATGTGGCCAGATTTTTCAATGTCTGGGGGCTATGATCTCAAAGGTATTGATGGGTTTATGGGGGCTATGAATTATTTAGCTGCGACTTATGACAGCACAATGCATTTCATAGGAAATATAGATGGTGCCTGGGATGGAAATATTTATAAAGGTAAAACTTATTGCATAGCGAGCCATATGTTTGTTGAGGATGGTCGGAGTAAAAAAATGGATATGGGCATAATCTATGAAGATACGCTAGAGAGAAGGGGCGAGGATGTTAAATTTGTTAATAGAAGTTTTAATTTGCAATGGCAAAAAACTGAACTGCTAGATCCTCAATAAATCTTACTTATTAAATATTAAGCTATAGATATTAAAACTTCATGACTTCGTGGTTAGTTTTCCCACAAAAGATTAAAAATGGTGCTCTGTTAGAACATCCTTGCACAGAGATTGTAATAATTCAGCATTTTTAATTCCTGTATATGTCGGCCGAATGATGAGGGCTATTTCTCTATGAGGGCCTGGCTCATCTAAATGAGACTTAGATAAGTCTTTGTGTGACGCCAGTAATTGATTTAGAGCCATTTTAGGCACTAATGTGCTGCCCATATTTCCTTTTACTAGCTGGATCAATGTAACTAAACTGGATGCTTTAAGAATATGTTTTGAATTGGAAGATATTTTACAAGCATCTAAAATATGATCTTTTAAACAGTGACCATCCTCAAGTAATAATAATTCAGAATGCTCTAGCTGGTCAGCGCGGATTTGAGTCTTGCCAGCAAGTTTATTCTGATGATGAGAAATCCAGTAAAAATCTTCTTCCCAGAACTTTAAACTAATCAAGCCATTTAGATCATACGGTAACGCTAATATTGCAATATCTAAATCCCCATTTTTTACTTTATTTAATAAGCTATGAGACTGACCTTCTTCAATTTTCAAGAGGAGGTTAGGAAACTCCTTTTTAATTTTAGGCAACATAATTGGAAGCAAATAAGGGCTTACGGTAGGTATGATCCCAATAGATATAAGATGGCTTAGAGGTTCAGATTGTTTTTCGGTTAGATGTTTTATATCCAGCATTTGCATGCGAATGGATTGCGCTTTTTCTAAAACCTCGATTCCTAGATTGGTAACAAGAACTTTTTTATTGTTCCTTTCAAAGATTTGAAATCCTAATTCTTTTTCCATTTCTGTTATTGCATTGCTGAGGGTAGATGGAGAAATAAAACATTCTTCTGCTGCTTTTTTAAAATGAAGATGCTTAGCAACTGCCAAAGCATAATCCATCTGTTTTAAGGTAATCATTAGAATTTATATATTAATTTAATATTCGATAAAATCGAATATAACATTCTTTTTTTATGTATTTACCAATATATATAAAATGTGTAAAGTAAGAATTACCACAGCTTTTTAAAATGCATGGAACAAATCTAATAATTAATTTCGTTTAGGAGAAAATGACTATGAGTAATAATACTGAAGGTAAATGCCCGGTAATGCATGGGAGTCTCTCAAGCAATAGTTCAACTGGCACATCTAACAAGGATTGGTGGCCGAATCAATTAAACCTTAATATTCTTCATCAACATGATCATAAAAGTGATCCTATGGATGAGAATTTTAATTATAAGGAAGAGTTTCAAAAACTTGATTATAAAGCTTTAAAAAAAGACCTCAATGATTTGATGACTGACTCACAAGATTGGTGGCCTGCAGATTATGGTCACTACGGACCCTTCTTTATTCGCATGACTTGGCATGCAGCTGGCACTTATAGAACTGGAGACGGAAGAGGGGGTGGAGGCACTGGTGCTCAGCGTTTTGCTCCTCTAAATAGTTGGCCAGATAATGGAAACTTAGATAAAGCCAGAAGATTACTTTGGCCGCTCAAGCAGAAATATGGAAAACAAATCAGTTGGGCTGATCTTTTAATACTAGCTGGGAATGTTGCAATTGAATCAATGGGCGGCAAAACATTTGGTTTTGGCGGAGGTCGAGCTGATATTTGGGCTCCTGAAGAAGATATTAACTGGGGAGCAGAAAAAGAGTGGCTGACCAATGAGAGATACACTGGCGAAAGAGACTTAGCCAATCCTCTTGGTGCTGTTCAGATGGGTCTAATCTATGTAAATCCTCAAGGCCCTGATGGAAATCCAGACCCTAAGGCAAGTGCGGTAGATATTCGTGAAACGTTTGGTCGTATGGCAATGAATGATGAAGAAACCGTTGCTCTTGTTGCTGGCGGACACACATTTGGTAAAGGCCACGGAGCTGGACCTGATACAAATGTAGGCACTGAGCCAGAAGGTGCAGAAATCGAAGAAATGGGTCTTGGGTGGACAAGCACATATGCTTCGGGAAAAGGTAGCGATACTATTACAAGTGGCTTTGAAGGAGCCTGGACTGCTAACCCTACACAGTGGGACAATGGGTATTTTGATTTATTGTTTGGCTATGAATGGGAGCAAGTCACTACACCTGCAGGAGCTATCGTTTGGCATGCAATCGATCCTAAAGACGAAGATCTTGCACCTGACGCACAAGACGCATCAGTAAAAGTTCCAACTATGATGACCACAGCTGATATGGCTTTGCGTGAAGATCCAATTTATAACAAAATTTCAAAACGCTTTCATGAAAACCCAGAGGAGCTAGCAGATGCATTTGCTCGTGCATGGTTTAAATTATTGCATAGAGATATGGGCCCTGTAGGCAGATATCTTGGACCAGAAGTCCCTTCAGAGGAGTTAATTTGGCAAGATCCTGTGCCAGTCGGAAATACTGGATATGATGTTGAGTCTGTGAAATCTAAGATTTCTGATAGCGGATTAACTATTCAAGAAATGGTTGAAACTGCTTGGGCAAGCGCTTCTACTTTTAGAGGATCCGACATGAGAGGTGGCGCTAATGGTTCTAGAATTCGATTGGCTCCGCAAAAAGATTGGGAAGCTAATAAACCAGAGCAATTAGCTCGCGTTTTAGCTGTCTATGAGAATATTGCCTCGGACACAGGTGCATCAATCGCCGATGTGATCGTCTTAGCAGGAAACGTCGGTATTGAGAAGGCGTCCGGCTTAAAGGTGGACTTTACTCCTGGAAGAGGAGACTCATCCCAAGAGCAAACAGATATAGAATCTTTTGAGGTTTTGGAGCCTGTTGCTGATGGCTTTAGAAACTTCCAGAAAGCTTCATCTAGTATGGCCGCTGAAGAAATGATGCTTGATAAGTCTCAATTACTAGGTCTTACAGCTCCTGAAATGACTGTTCTATTAGGTGGTATGAGGTCTTTAGGTATTAGCAATGATGACCATGGAATTTTTACCAATGATTCAGAAAAACTAACGAATGACTACTTTGCAACGCTTCTTGATATGTCTGTGGAATGGAAGCCTAGTGGTTCCGGGAAATCATTTGATGGAATGGATCGTTTATCTGGTGAAAAAATTAGGACAGCTTCAAGAGTTGATCTTGCATTTGGTTCTAACTCTCAGCTTAGAGCCATAGCAGAAGTTTATGCTAGTAGTGATGCGCATGATAAATTCTCCAAAGACTTTGTTTCAGCTTGGAATAAAGTAATGAATAACGATCTGATCTAATTTATTAGCATTGTTAATAAAAAGGGCTCTTTTGAGCCCTTTTTTTATGCAATTAAAATATAAATTTAGTAATGAGGAGGCCTCTCATATTCAATCGGTGGAAACTTAAATTTTTTATTTTCTGATTCAGTCTTATCTTTTTTTTTATATTTAGACATTACATCAGCCGCATCATCTACTGCAGATGGCAGATCATTTTTTTCGTCATCTGACTTACTATTTCCCATAACGCAGTATAATTTTTTTTGAGCAGTTTACATAACCAATTCAATATTTTGCTGATTCGTATTTATTTAGTATGATTCTTTAATGAAAATTGCAATTTATCCAGGTTCCTTTGATCCCATAACTTTTGGGCACATAGACATTGTGGAAAGAGCATGCGCCCTTTTTGATAAAGTCATTCTTGGTGTTGCAGAAAGTGAATCAAAGAAGCCTTTGTTTGATGTTGCTCAACGAATTAAATTAATTGAATCGATATTTAAAGACAACCCAAAGATTGAAGTTCTGGGCTATTCCAAGAAATTGACAGTTGACCTGGCAAGAGAAAACAATGCTATTGCAATTATTCGAGGTCTTCGAGCTGTTGCAGATTTTGAATATGAATTTCAACTTGCGACAATGAATCGAAGTCTTGCTCCAGATATTGAAAGTATTTTCTTTACTCCTAAAGACACCCTTATCTACGTCTCTTCAAGCCTCGTGAAAGAAATTGCTCAATTTGGAGGCGATGTTTCTAGATTTGTTACCCCAAACGTCAAAGCAGCTTTAATGGAAAAGTTTTCCTCTTAAGTCTGACAATCTTTGCAAAAAAATGTAGCTCTTTGAGCTTGAACTATTCTTTTAATTTTTTGTTTATTGCACCTTATGCACTTTTCTTCAGCCCTATCATAAACAGCTAGTTCAATTTTAAAATATCCCTTATTCCCATCTGGTTGAAAAAAATCTTGCAAGGTAGTACCGCCCACTTCTATTGCTCTTTGTAATATTTTTTTAGCAGACCTTTCTATTGCTGAAGTTTCTTTTTTAGTTAATGCTCGGCATCTTTTTGTAGGCCTAATTCCTGCATCAAACAAGATTTCATTAGCATAAATATTTCCCACTCCGACAACATGATGCTGGTTCATTAGTGCAGATTTAATGGGTGCCAAGGAATTTTTTATTGCCTGATAAAAATATTCTCCATTAAAGTTTTGTGATAGTGGCTCAGGCCCTAGTTTATTTAGCAGGAAATGATCTTCATGATCCTCTACCAAGTGAATCGAACCAAATCTTCTGGGGTCGTTATATATCAGCTCACCATTGTTAAAAGTAAACCGTAGATGATCATGTTTTTTATAAAAGTTTGAATCTTTCTCAGTAATTCGTATAGTTCCAGTCATTCCCAAGTGAAGTAAAATAGTTTTATTTTTAAGATTAAATAAAATATATTTTGCTCTGCGAGTAATGCTAAAAACTCGCTGGTTTTGTATTTTTTCAAAGGAATCTAAATCTACCGGCCAACGTAAGTTGGAGTTCGAGACGCTAATTGATTTTAATATCTGATTACTAAAACCTTGTATGGCTCTGACCGAAGTTTCAACCTCAGGTAATTCTGGCATTTCTTGAGCAGATTTAAATAGTATATTGTAAACACTGTTGAAAAGTTCTGCTACTGCTTCAAAATAGTAAATATAGAAGCAGTAGAGCATTTAAGTAATACTAAATATTTAAAAAAATACAAGACAATCATTGCTTCAGATTCAATCAGCATGAGTGTTAGATCCAGTATAATTCAGTATACTAAGCAACTTTACTGCTAGGATGCTTAAAGGCACTTTAGCTTAAAGACAGAAAAAGCATAACTTAATTCTAAATAGAGGAAATTTTGATGGATCTTGATGAAATAAAAAAACATTGGGATGTTAATGCAAATATTAATCACCAGAGATTGATACCTACATCTAGAGGAATTTTAGATATCTTGGAGAATAAAAGGAGCTCATAATGAATATAGCTGGTATAAGAGCTCTTATTTTAAATAAAATAACTTCCATCTTCTTTAAAAATATAAGATGAATTCAAATACTTCAATCAGCAAATTAACATTAGGAACAGCACAATTCGGCATGGCTTATGGCATTGCTAACAAATCTGGTCAGGTTGATGTTAACGAGGTTACTAAAATTCTTGATTTAGCTAGCGCTTCAGGTATTAGTACTCTTGACACAGCTATAGCTTATGGAGAAAGTGAGTCAGTGCTAGGCTCTCAACCTTTAAAAAAATTCTCAATCTTTACAAAATTACCAGAGATGACAGAAACAAATATAGATGTGGTCGAATGGGTTAATAGTCATGTTAAGAATTCTTTAATGCGCCTTAGAATTTCTGCTCTCGACGGACTGCTCTTACATCGACCTGAGCAGCTTTTAGAGCGAAATGGTAATAAACTTTATGATCAGATGCTTGCACTTAAAGATAAAGGCGTGATTAATAATATTGGTATTTCAATCTATCAACCTGAGGAATTAAATATTTTAAGCAAGCATTTTCATTTTGATTTAATCCAAGCCCCTTATAATATTCTAGATAGACGTATGTTACTTTCAGGTTGGCTTGAGAGATTGAATAATATGGGCATAGCCTTCCATGCTAGATCAATTTTTATGCAAGGGTTGCTGTTACTTAAAGAAGGGAATCGCCCTGACAAGTTCAGTCCTTGGAATGCATTATGGAAACAATGGGATGATTGGTTGAATGAGACTGAACAGACGCCAGTTGAAGCTTGCTTAAGCTTCGTTCTTGCGGAGAAAAATATTGAAAAGGTATTGATTGGCGTAGATTCATATGAACATTTACAACAAATTATTGAAGCAGCTGATGCATCAACCTTTTCCTTGCCTGAAAATCTTCAAACCAATGATCAGCAACTCTTGAATCCTTCTCGATGGAGTGAATTATGAGGGTAGTTGCAATCGTTCAGGCAAGAATGGGCTCTAGTCGATTGCCAGGTAAAGTGATGAGATTGTTAGAAGGAATGCCAATGATTGAAGTGCTGCTTAAACGCTTATCACTTGCAAAAACCTTAGATCAGATTATTGTCGCAACTTCTGAAGAACAAAATAATATAAAGTTAGTTGATCACATACAGAGCATTGGTTTTGATTGTGTTCAAGGAAGTGAAGATGACGTTTTAGGGCGCTACCTTCTTGCAGCAGACGTATCAAAAGCTGATGTGATAGTCAGAATTACAGGTGATTGTCCTTTGGTTGATCCAGCATTGGTAGACGATGCAGTAGAGTGCTTTAAGACTTTAAATATCGATTACTATTCTAATGTCATGCCTCCAACTTTCCCAGATGGGTTAGATATTGAAGTTTTCTCAAGGGATGCTCTCCAACGCTCTTCTGAAATGACCGACTCTACTCATGAACGCGAGCATGTATCTATTCATTTGCGAGAATCAAAAAAATTTCTAACTGACTCATTTCAAAATAATGAAAATCTATCTTCTTGGCGGTGGACAGTTGATGAAGCGTTAGACCTTGATGTAATTCGAAATGTATTTTCATATTTTTCCCCTAACCTTTACTTCACTTGGCATGAGGTGGCAGAATTACAGCGAAGAAATGCTAATATTTTTTTATTGAACAAAGAAATCAAACGTAATGAAGGAGAATTCATGGATAAAGGCAATAAACTTTGGCGACGTGCGCAGGCTTTAATACCAGGTGGGAATATGTTGTTATCAAAACGTCCTGAGATGTTCTTACCTGAGAAATGGCCTTCATACTTTTCCAAAGCCAAAGGCTGCACTGTATGGGATCTTGATGGCAAAAAATATACTGATATGAGCCTCATGGGAGTTGGCACTAATATTCTTGGGTATGGTCATTCAGAGGTAGATTCTGCAGTGCAAAAGACTATTCAGGATGGCAATATGTCAACTTTAAATTGTCCTGAAGAAGTCTATTTAGCAGAAAAGCTTATAGATATGCATCCATGGGCTGATATGGCTCGTTTTGCACGCTCAGGCGGCGAAGCAAATGCTATAGCAATTCGAATTGCGAGGGCAGCCTCTGGAAAAGATAATGTGGCAGTTTGTGGCTATCATGGTTGGCATGATTGGTACTTATCAGCAAATCTTGGTAATAATGAAAATCTTTCCGATCATCTGTTGCCAGGACTAGCGGCTAATGGCGTACCTGACAAGTTAAAGGGCACAGTCTTTCCATTCCAATATAATGATTTTTCTTCTTTAGAAGAACTGATCAATAAGCATGATATTGGTGTCATAAAGATGGAAGTAGTCAGAAATATGGAGCCTGAAGATAACTTTCTGCATAGAGTCCGAGAATTAGCGACTCAAAAAGGCATAGTGCTTATTTTTGATGAGTGCACCTCAGGCTTTAGAGAAACTTTTGGTGGATTGCATAAAAAATATGGTGTTGAGCCAGATATGGCCATGTTTGGAAAAGCGCTAGGTAATGGTTATGCGGTTACTGCTACTATCGGTCGCCGTGAAATTATGGAAGCTGCACAAACCAGCTTTATTAGTAGCACCTTTTGGACAGAGAGAATTGGATCCACAGCTGCATTAAAAACTCTTGAGATTATGGAGCGAGATCAATCCTGGGAGCTAATTACTCAAACTGGAAAAAACATAAGAGCCAATTTAGTTAAGATATTTGATAAGTATGATCTACACGCTCAGATGGTGGGATTGCCCGCTCTTACGAATTTTAGTTTTAATAGTAAAGATGCGCTTAAATATAAAACTTTTATTACACAGGAGATGCTTAAAAAAGGATATTTAGCTGGAACCTCGGTGTATGTTTGCATAGATCATTCTGATTCTGTTATTAAAGATTATATGGATAGCCTTGATCCTATAATAGGACTAATCAAGGAATGTGAAGATGGTAGATCGATAGATGAACTTCTAGAAGGCCCAGTATCCCACAGCACCTTTAAGCGTCTAAATTAAACTGCTACCAAGAAAAATGAATTACTGGTCAATGTATGCAGTATTCACATTAAAGGCATTAGACATTCCCAGCATAATCTGTGAAGTAAGCTCCCCCTTTTTAGTAAGGTAAAAATTACCCTCATCATTTCTTTGAATATTTCCATTAGCAATTTGTTCTTTTAGTCTTATATTCACAGCATCTTGCTGAAGAACATAGATCTCCTGAAAATTATTTCTAATCTCCTCTAAGCTAAGAGGGACATCTGATTTTTTCAATGATCCAATAACGGTTACTGAGACAGATCTATCTAAAATAGTTGGGATAGTTACATTAAATAAGATGATCAATAAAAAAGAAGAATATAAGGTTGTTTCTATGAATTTCTTAGGAAACATAATTGTAAAATTTGAAATTAAAAATAGAATAAATATATAAACAAATGCAATTTGAAAAGACTCATAAAAAATAATGTCGCCAGGGATTACATTTCTTTTAATGGCAAAGATAATACAAAATATTATTAAAATTATAACTGAGCATATTATTTGTTTCGCAATGTTTAGTAGCATCTTTTTTGCCCTATTTAGTTATAATGTGTACAAA
>Ga0209815_1000410_pt1 | contig 31849 bp, 32 predicted proteins | sample CoawatmetaG00DNA_FD_187507 | JGI IMG/M metagenome (GOLD analysis project Ga0209815, IMG submission 187507) | Marine microbial communities from the West Antarctic Peninsula - Coastal water metaG002-DNA (SPAdes) (version 2) | ecosystem: Environmental > Aquatic > Marine > Coastal ...
GTTGCGGCGGTTGCTGCGGTTGCTGCGGTTGCTGCGGTTGCTGCGGTTGCTGCGGTTGCTGCGGTTGCTGCGGTTGCTGCGGATACATCTCTTTAAAGCCTCCTCTCAGACGTCTTTTATTAGTTCTCCGTTTATTTTTTCGGCTTAGAGGGCGACGTTTTGACTTGTTACGCTTAATACTCTTGCGCGAACGTTTGGTTTTTCTTCCACCATACTTTCTTGAGCCACCATTCATTGGTTGACACTTACTCATTATATAATAGGGTGCTATAAATATTTAACGCATCTTTTTAGAACCAAGGAAAATTCCCAGTCAAACGGCACCCTAATGCGTGCGTATCCGCTCGCTTTCGTAGATGATCTGGACATTATTCGCACCGATGTCGGAATCACCAATCCATCGGAATTAGTTCAGGCAGCTGTGTTTGCCTATATAACCGCGATTAAAATGGCTCTAAGCGGTAATTCAAAGGAGGAAATCAAAGATGTGGTCCGGAATATCCAAATTGACGAACCGCTTTCGATAGCATTTGAACAGGCTTGTAATGGCGAATTTCGCGATGTAACCCGTTCTCGTGGCCACATTGTCCACGCCTTCTACTGTGCATTTTGGGGTCTATTTCAGTTCGGCAATTATAAAACGGCGATTGACGCGATTATTTCACTCTCGCCCGAAGAGGGGGTTCCGGCTAAAATTTGCGAACCCGGAAAGTGGAAAAAAAAAGAGGTGCGGGTTGGCGATACGGATACCAACGCGGCCATTGCTGGGGGGCTTTTGGGAGCATTCTACTGTTTGGGAGAAATTCGCTTGGACCCAGTCACAAATACTAACGTTGAAATTTTATTGGAATGCGATTCCAGAAAAGGAGACATTGTCAGGCCCAAAAAATATAGTATGGCTAGCATCAGTTTGGAATAACAATAAAATATTATTATATATATATATGGCAGCCTTTAAAACCGAGGGATTTGTACATGAAATTAACAAGGAACTATTTCCAGGAGCAATTCCACAAACGCTACAAGCATTTAAGCAGACTATACATGACGAACAGGCTAAACACAAAAAATTACATCCTAATGAACGAACACCATTGCGTATTGGCGCAATGTGTTTACAAAATATGATAAAGAAAAAAATAGCTGCTTTGCCACCCACTCAGGCAGTGGCAACCCGCCTTAATTACTTCAATAGTAAAGATTTTCTTGATAATTTCTGTGAAAAAATAGAATTACTAACTAAATATGGTAAGAAAAATAATCTGGACGGCAGTTATACTAATTTTTTTAACGTATTATTTAATACTAAGTTTAAGGGTAAATACCGAGCTAGCAGTCTTAGTCTAGATAAAAATATTAAACAATGTGAAGCGGTTTTAGGTAAAAGTAAACCCGTTAAAGTTGGTTTACAATACGACGATCCGTGTTACATATGTGGAAGAGACATTACCGAAGGTGAAGGTATAAATAAGATGGAATGCGAGCATATATTAGCTATTACAACGGCTCTTACTAATTGGTGGCTTGTTAGAAAAGATAATAAAAGAGACAATACAGCAGCGCTGTATCATGAATATAAATGGTCTCATAAGTGCTGTAATCAAAAGAAGGGAAACTATGATTTGATAATGTATACTCCAAATAATCGCAATGATTATGGTGTAAATGATACACTTGTTCGTGAACTTTTAAAAGATATTCAAACTGCTAAAAACTACTTTGATTGTGAGGCAATTGCAATTAAAGGCCAATTTGATGTAGAAGTACAAGTGAAGAGTATCAATGCATTATTACAACCAATCGTAAAAGAGTTGAATTCAATACATGCAGAATTTGATAACCACGACGAATATCTACTTCTCACAAAATTTAAGCTAGTTTCCGCATTAACCGACCCGACACTGGATGCGCTTATAACAGGTTCTGGAACAGGTGTTCTTTCTGAACCACAAAAAAAACGAAAGAAACAATTAGCGCAGAAAGCAAAAGAAGCGAAGGAGGAGGCGGAAGCAAAACTGAAAAAATCAGTAGCCACAGCAAATAACATATCTGCGAGAAGGAATAGGTCGAAAACCCGAGACTTGTTAAGAGTAGGAGGAGGCGCGGCCGTTACTATGGATATAGACTCACCCGATCCTATGGACTCATCACCCACCCACCCTCACACACCCTACAAAAATAAAAAGCGCCCCAGTGACCGCTCACACTCCAGCCCCTCCCTCAAACAACAACGTCGCCGTTTGAATAATACGCGGTCTCCGAACCTGACGATGCGTTCGAAGTTAGGTTTCGATAGCGATGAAGATGCCGTTGCCAATGAAGATGACGTTGCCAATGTTATCTTATTTGACGACGCTAGATATGCTCCTTCCGTTGAAGACCTTAACACAGAATTTGAGGAAATTTTCGGCCCGAAACACACATACTTTAATGATGACAGAACAACTACAACACATTGGCGTCCAGAACATACACCTGATAATATCAGTGTCCGCCACGACACACGTAAAGATATGACAAGCTTAACCGACCAGCAGCGCCTCCAGCTTAAAACCGGAAATAGTTCTATTTATTCTGGAAGAACACCTGTTGGTAGAGGTGCAAATAAAAAAAAGAGGCGGCGAAGTAAGAAAGCAACGCGTAAAATGAATATGAAAGGTAAAAGAGCAGTTAAAAAACCAACCCGCAAAAAAAGAAACAGTAAAAAAGTATAAAAACCGTATTTTTAATTTATAAAATTTCTTGGCATTTATAAATTGAAGTTAATTCCATCTATTATTATTAATTGATCGTATCATTTGTCTCGCTTCGCTCTTCGTAAGGTCGGTCGTCTTCAATAATAATAAACTCTTTTTGTTTCCGATATATTTTCTTTTCTCTTCATCATACAGTTTCCCATTTTAATTACAGCATATATGTTGTGGATGCTTCTTAAATGTTTATATGTTATTAAAGTGTAATTTCTATTTCAATTTAATAACAATTGGAGTTTTATATGAATTAATTAAAGTCGCTGGTTCTTGCAGATACGCTTGCAGATGGTGAGCGAAAGCGCAACGATGATGGCGATGATGGCGCTGCTGCTGACCGGCACCTGCGCGTGGTGGACGAACATGTGCATCAGCTGCGACTTGAAGCCGAGGTTGGACGCACCGTTCGGCGGCTTAATCTCGGACGGAGTCGCAAAGGGACGAAGGAGCATCGGGAGGATCAGGTTGATTGCGACGGCAATCGCGACGGTGCATGGAATTATATTAGCAAACATTATAATATAGTAATATATATTTCTATTTTACTTGTAGCAGGATTTATTTCTATTTTACTTGTAGCAGGATTTATTTCTATTTTACTTGTAGCAGGATTTATTTCTCTCGGCCAGCAGGATTTTGAGGAGGAGGAGACCGGCGAACGTGGTCAGGTTGGAAAGGAACGGAATAGGCGTCTTCCATGGAGGATGGTATAGGAACGTGACTACTATTAAAAATAGCAAAAATAGATTGTTGATTATTTTAACAAGATTGTAATCTACATATTTACATTTGAAAAAATATAAAATCATTAAGGCCGAGCCGATTAGCTCCAAGATGATGACGCACAGCATACCAAGCTGACCGATAACTAGGGGCAGACCCGTCTTCGCAGAGAGAACGTTGGTTTTTTTGCTAAAATTACAGATTTTGTCGATACCCGAGTAAATGAACATAACAAAGAAGAGAATCACCGATAATTGTTGCGAATTCGCGTACATATATAATATACGCGGGTTTTTTTCTAATCTTCTCCACATATGAATATGATTTCTTAATCGCTCATAATCTTAATCTATACCATATGTAACGTTCCGGGGCCACCACGACCAGTGCCGTCGCATATAACGCAGGTTTCGAAACCGGTATTGTCACATCTAATACACGATTGCCTTCGGCATTTGCGGCACGGAGAATACGTGGCGCCCTCGCAAAAATAGTATTTATACATGTAGCGATTATAAGCCATCTACGTTCTTCGTTTGTTCCGATTATATATTTTCTCGGTTCTCGTAACATTTGGAACACGATTCGCACAAGAGTAGTTCGTATTTATGAACGTATTGTCTTGAGGTAGATGGACGAACCGAGAGATCAAAATTAGCGGAATAATTCGCATTTTATATGATAATTTTATCTTCTTAAATTATTTACACCATACCTATAGGAGCATATATTTTGAGCATTTTATTTTGTCGCACCCTAATTTTAAGGAGCATATTTTTTTGAGCATTTTATTTGCCGATTTTTTATTATCTCATATTATTTTATATGGAACGATTCCTTCATTTCGGGTGTTGGAACAATATGCACAATGGAAATGCGGTCAATGACGTTATGACTGTTATGAAACGGAAAGTCGCGGATAGAGCCAAACCAGTTGATTTCATTTCGGTTGCGGGCGATAATTACTACCCAAAAAAAAGCATCGATGCGGGGGGTAAGAAAAAAATAATAAGCCCCGAGGATTTAGATAAGGGATTTAGAGAATTGCCCGACGAGCCGGAGATATATATGATCTTGGGCAACCACGACTTGGATACGAACAACGACGAGGAGCAGCCGACGCTCTTCGTAAACGACAAGAGCAACGCCGAGAGCGGGTGCAATATAATGACGCTCCAGCAGGATTCTATCAAAAATATTTCCAACATCCATTTTGAGCTCTTCAAAGCGGTTTTGATGCGCGATGATACGCTGGTGTTGATGGTGGACACGAGCATGTATGAAGATGAGGCGAACGAATACTTGGAGTGCTACAATATTTTTCTCCGCGAGGATTATTCTTTGGCCGAGCTGAGAGATTACCAAGAGGGGTTAATTATGGATGCGATTGATAAATACCAAAACGGTCTCAAGAATCTGATTCTAATAGGCCACCATCCCATTATAGGGACTAAATCGAAAAAAGGCAAGGTTATAAAACCGCTGAATGATATTCCGTTCTTCAATCCGGTTCTCACGGAAATATACGGGAAAATACCAGATGCGAATTTCTACTATTTATGTGCGGACTTACATATTTACCAGAAGGGAACGGTGGAGATTGAGATGGACGACGGTGTGATGAGCATAGAGCAGCATATTGTCGGGACGGGCGGAACTAAATTAGACGACGAAATACCTAAATCCGAGTTAAATAAGGTAAAGACGCGCGGCTCTGTATCCTATGTGATGCTTGAAGGGGAGCGTTCCAACGGATTTTTAGAGTGCGAACTCTTGGGAGATGCGCCAGAGTTTAGATTCCACCGGGCGAGCGCGACCGAACTGTCGCGCCGTCGCACTAGAAACACGCGCCGCAGAGAAAAGCGAACCAGAGGCCGCCAGAGAAAGCGGACGCAGACGCGGAGTCGTGGTCGCAATGCTAAATCATTTACCAGAGCTAAAAGCAGGCTAAAGAGCAAGACTAAAAGCAGGTCGCGTCGTTTAATTACGGTGTAATTAAACTGTGTAATTAAACTGTGTAATTAAACTGTGTAATTAAACTGTGTAATTTACATGTGTAATTTACATGTGTAAATATTTCAAATATTATGTAAATATTTCAAATATTATGTAAATATATTATGTTCTAAATCTTCATATTCTTTCAAATATTTGGCGACCGCATCAAACGCCAATTCCATATACGCAACTTTATTTGCCGGTATTTTCGTAAAACAACCCAACGCGTATAGATTGTCTACTTTTCCTTTAATATCTAAATCGGAATATTTGCTCTTGGTGTAACCGGTATTCTTGGATAGCCAGACGTTATTTTCCTTCTTCAACCCGTTACTCACGGTTATCACTTTTGGTTTGGGTATGTCATAGCTATCTTTTATTTGCAGCATACATTCTGCCAACACCTCGTTTAGCTCGCATTCATTCGCCGTTTTATTATTCCGTTTGCTTTTGGTCTCCATATCTACGATACAACACGACCAGACCGTTTTAATCGTAGGATCCTTTGAACACGTCTTTAACCAGTTGCTCACGGGGAGAATGATGACGGTCCAATCGCCCGTACAACTCCAGCACCATTCGGTCTTAAATTTCACGTCTTTATCAAAATGAAGCTGGAATCCAAACCCCGAATAATATGTATTTTTACTCCATTGCGCCATCTTATCGCTAGGCATCCAACTATTTTTGATATCCTCGGAGCTGTTTTTTAATATTGGATATATTCCATTTGACTGGGTACACAAAAACACCTTATTAGAATGGAGCACTTCATTATATCCGCGTTTCGTGTTTTTCGTGTGAATTACAAACGACGAATCCTTTTTATACAAATTCGTTACCTCGGTTTCCTTGAAAATTCTAACATTCGTCTTGCTCTTCAAATGTTCTTCAATTAATTCGTGCCATTTATTTGGTTCTTTCATCTGCTTTGGTATTATACCCGTAATTAGAAAACAAAAGAAGTCATTTATATTCGTTTTTTCTGGTTTATCGCCTATAAGAATGGAAATAATTTTGATGCATTTTTTGGCGCCCTTTGATAAATTGGATTGGTCCATCCATTCGGACACGGTAATATTGTCAATCACAAAACTATATTTTATCGCCGCGAATAAAAATATAAAATAATCAAATAAATTAAAGTATTTTGATATGAAAGCAAGTAATTTATAATTTGTTTGAAAAAAATTGCCATATACATTCTGAAAATCTGCGCTTGTAAAACCCAGATGCGAGAGCAATATCTTACTGTTACCCGAATTAGAGTAGACACGCGGCGAGTTTTCACTAAAGTATTTACCGTCAATCCACTGCGAATTCCAAGAGCCACCCAGCTGGCTGTCTCTTTCCATCAAATCTACTTCTATATTGTTCAATGATAATACATATGCTAACGATAATCCGCTAGGTCCAGAACCTATAATAGTATATTTCATATATATTAGGAGGCGTTAAATAATTTAGAACATATTAGTGAATATTCGCTGTGGTTGAAGATTATTTGTCTGTGTAGGTTCATGAAGATGCTATTGCGGTGTTGGAGGAGATACCAGTTATTGCTATGCTCCTCTAGAAATTCCGAGAACGTGTTTAGTTTTTTGCTGGGAAGTATATTTTGTGGCATTGGAAAGTCGCGTGCTTCCAATGAGAGGGAGACGGCGTAGTCCAGATTCGTCACGAGCACGCCCGATTTTCTACCGAACGGGCATCGGAAGCTCTTGTTTTTCGTCATTGTGTCGTAGCAGGTGCCGCATACACCGTGTCCGCACACGAATAGCTCCATTGGCGGGTGTTTAGGGTGCTCTTTCTGCGGAATGCTGTTGCTGAACCACGCCTTTTCAAAGCATATCCCGCACTCGTTCGTCCCTAAAGTAATACTGCAGTGCTCGTTTGCAAATGAAGTCATAATCAATGTTGTTTTAATGATATAATTATAGTATTATATCATTTCAATTTTACAATAAATTACCGAGTTTTCATCGTTCTGCTTCGCTTGGACCTGCTTCGCTTGGACCTGCTTCGCTTGGACCTGCTTCGCTTGGACCTGCTTCGCTTGGACCTCGTCAGGGCGTCGTTTGCGGATTTGGTTCTGGATCGGATTCGTCGGCGCGTGGGTGTCTTCGGTTTGAATCGTCCGAGGATGGTCTCCATATTGCGTTTTACTTTGCTCTGGGTCTCGGGGTTAGTCACATCCACGATACAATTGTTGTCGTAGAAAGGTGGCATATACTCGTCTTCGCAGTGGGCATTCAGGTATTTTTCCATCAGGGGGCGGGATTTGCTGTTCGTGTCGGCGGTAATATACCTAATATTTTGCGATTGTGCGTAAGCAAATAGAATTATTTGGATTAAACTTCCAAATCCTTTTCTTCTGCTCGTTCCAGCACTGCACGCCGCGCTAATGTGGATGCGATCCTCCTCTTTATCCATATAACACCCCAGACACGACGCAACCTTACCGTCTTCCGCCAAGACGAGGTTAACATTCGTATCGGAAAATGCCGAATCCAAATCGGGACATTCGTCTTTTGTAATGGGACACGAATCGGTAAAGGAAAACGATATATTTGTGCTTTTCAATAGCGATTTAATATCTGATAAATGGTCGCTTAACTTCGCAGACGCCATTATATATATATAAAGATAATCAACGTAAAAGATAATCAACCTAAGATATATATGTACGATTACGACCTAGTAGTTATCGGCGGCGGAAGCGGCGGGCTGGCGTGCTCTAAAGAGGCGGCGAGTTACGGTAAGCGCGTGGCCGTGATGGACTACGTGAAGCCGTCGCCGCAGGGAACGCAGTGGGGTCTGGGCGGCACCTGCGTGAACGTGGGTTGTATTCCGAAGAAGTTGATGCACCACGCGGGTCTCGTCGGCGAGGTAATGAAATACGATGCGCGCGAATACGGGTGGCAAATGCCGGAGAATCCCGAGTTAACCCATAATTGGGAGTTAATGATCTCCAATATTCAGGACTACATTAAGGCGCTCAATTTCGGGTATAAAATGACGCTGCACGACGCTTCGGTCAAGTATCATAACAACTTGGCGACGTTCGTGGACGCGCACACTATCTCTTGCGTAGATAAAAAGGGGAAAGAGACGCAGATTACGGCGGAGCGGTTCGTCGTCGCGGTAGGAAGCCGTCCGACGCCGCTCGATTGCGAAGGCGGAGAGCTCGCCATTTCGTCGGACGACATTTTCTCGCTGGAAAAGGCGCCGGGCAAAACGTGCTGTATTGGCGGCGGCTACGTCTCGCTGGAATGTGCGGGGTTCCTCTCGGCGCTAGTGATGGACGTCGGTATTTACTCTAGGTCCGAACTCCTGCGGGGCTTTGACCGCGAGTGCTGCGACAAATTGGAGGAGCGGTTCCTTAAAGACGGTGTCACTATAAAGAAGGGAGTTGTTCCCATTAAAATATCGAAAACGGAGGACGCGCGCCTCGCCGTCTCTTTCTCGGACGGCTCTAGCGACGTCTTTGACACGGTGTTGGCGGCGATTGGGCGCACGGCCGACACCGCCTCCCTCGCGCTAGAAAAGGCGGGAGTCAACATGCTTCCGGCGAATCGCGGCAAGATAGAATGTGTCGCGGAGCAGACGAACGTTGAAAATATATACGCAATAGGAGACGTCGTCTACGGGGTTCCCGAACTAACGCCGGTGGCGGTTTCGGCGGGGCGACTCCTCTCTGCGCGTCTCTACGATGAGTCGTCTCCGCAAATGGACTACGAGCGCGTGGCTACCGCGGTCTATACGCCGCTGGAGTATGGGTGCGTGGGGCTTTCGGAAGAGGCCGCGACCACCAAATATGCGAATGTGGAGGTCTATCACCGCGTCTTCGTTCCGCTGGAGCATTCCATGGTGGTGGGGCGCAACGAGACGAGCGAATGCTTCTCCAAGATCGTCGTGGATGCGGATACGGGGTTGGTCGCAGGCATTCATTATTTGGGTCCTAATGCGGGAGACATTATTCAGGGGTGGGCTCTATGTGTTAAAAAGGGGGTAACATATAGAGAGGTGATTGAAACGGTGGGCGTACATCCGACGTGCGCCGAGGAGATAGTGAACACCACCGTAAGCAAGTCGTCGGGAAAGGACGTAAGTGCGGCGGGCTGCTGAGGGTAATGAAACTCGCGAACGAGACAATATGTAAATCGTCTTCATAACGTTGTTGACATAATGACGGAGGTTGCGAAATATACAATAGTTCGCACCACCTGACAAAAATTACATATCTAACGTTCACATACCACCGAGTTTATTCATCTTTTCAAGACGCTCGATGGTTTTATCCAGATTACTCTTTGCTTCTAACCCGGTTTCTAAGTAGCCCGTGTTGGGCGACTCTTCATTTTTCTTAATATCGCGATATACAAGGTCTATTTTCTTGACTATCGCGTCAACTTGGCTCTTACTATTTACGATTTCAACCGAGAAATCAATGTTCTCGGTAAGGAGCGAGATTGCGAAATATATTAGGAACCGGCGACGCTTGGTGACGCCGCTGGTGAACTTGATAGAGAATATAGAGAGGAGCGACTTGATTACCTTGTCTATGGCTTTGTTTTTGCACGCGGCGCTCTCTTTTAGAATGGCGTCCCAGATTAACCACACTGGGTCCATCTGATACTTGTCTTGGACGGCTGCAAATCCGCGTCGCTCACACAGGCATTTCTCCTTTCGCTTTTTACAGAGGGCTTCGTATTCCAGCAGCCACTCTAGCCAGTAGCATGCGCTCACCGCGTTTTTAGAGGCCCGCGTGAGATGGTATGCGAGTTCGTTTACCGCGATGAAGAGCTCTTTTGGATCGGTTTTCAAGAATATTCGCTGTGCGTAATTGACCGAAGGTGCTTTTAATTTAGAAGCGATAAATGTCATATCAAATTCCTCCTGCTTCTTAATTTTAACCGGTTCAAATGTGTGTTTTTTCCTAGAGAAACAGAGCACGGCTATAATCTCGGCGAACAATTGACGTATTTTAGGATTATTGCGCAGTCGCAATTCGTTGTCAATGTAGCCGTTAGAGACAATCGTCTTGAAATTCTCAAATCTCATAGCAATATAAATAGGAAGGCGTGGATTTCCTAAATGAATAAAACGACTCACATATAAAATTATCGCCTCCCACAGGTCGAACGAATGGCCTGCGCAGAGGAGCTCGCCTCCCCAGTAGCAGGCGGATTCTACCTTCCCGGATGCGAGACAGGTGAGCAATTCTTTTTTCACCTTTGTCTTTTGAAATTTAGAAAAACTAATGCCCTTGAATTCCTTCTGTGCTCGTTTATCGTTAATATCGGTATTACTCATATACTAAAAATAAATACAATAAAACAATTTCTTATACATATATCTATATATGAAGCTTTTGAAAGAGATCAGTAAATTAATGAAAGAGTTACAGAAGTTCTCTTCATTTAATAAATTTGGTAAACTTCCCTTGTGGGAGCGTCTCTTCTATTTGTCTTTTGGAATGCTATTGCTCGTTGTTCTGGTAAACAAGGCCAATAGTGTGCTTGGAATAAAGGAGGGGTTTGAACAGACGGGCGAATTTGTAGTTAAGAAGGGGGCGGTGGAAATATACGACGAGTTTTACGTGAGCATCTACGATGACCTGGTCTACCACACAGGCAAGAATAATTGCGAGATGAATATCATAAAAAAAATGACGACTCTGGGCGAGAACAGTCGTGTGTTGGACATCGGTTCGGGAACAGGTCATCATGTCTCGCTATTTAACGAAACGACTAAAAATGTGGAGGGAATGGATATATCGCCCGCGATGGTGAGCAAGGCAAAAGAGAACTATCCTGAATGTAATTATCGCGAGGAGGATGCAAACAATACGATGGCGGTTCAGGGTCAATCAATGACTCACATTACATGCCTCTACTTTACGATATATTACATTGAGAATAAGAAGGCGGTTCTCAAAAATTGCTACGACTGGCTGATGCCGGGTGGTTACTTTATCGTTCATTTAGTAGACCGCGATAAATTTGATCCCATCCTCCCTGCCGGCGACCCGTTTAAGATGGTCTCGCCGCAGAAATATGCGAAGGAGCGCATTACATCAACCGTTGTTAAATTTGACGGTTACGATTACAAATCAAACTTTGAGATGGTTCCCAATGAGCCAATAGCCATAATGAATGAGGAGTTTAAGAATAGAAATGACGGCAGTATTCGCAAGAACGAGCACAAAATTCATATGCCGCTGCAGAAGGACATTATCTCAATGGCGAAGGATATCGGATTCGTGATGCTTGACTACGATGAGCTTGCTGAATGTGGATATATGAATCAATTCATCTATGTTCTACAGAAACCAGAGTAATTATTATAATATATCTTATAATTTAACCGATAATTTGGTTGCTAAGCGTACTGGATGATGCTAATTCGCGAAGAAGTTTGAGCTTTATCTTATCGGTTAATGTTGATGTGGTAGAGCCGGCGATTTTGATGTATCGCTCGCGAAGCTGGTCGTTCAACATCCAATCAGGATAAAGCCTCTCAAATTCGCGCGTCCACTGTTTTTGTATACCATATTCAGCATTTTTAATAAGTTTCTCTCCATTATCCTCTTCCCAGCCCTGTGTCTCGTCCTTTACAAACCACTCTTTACGCTTAAAGTTCGCACAGTGGAATGGTCGCTCGGTTAGAGAAAGTGGTTTGAGATTTTGCAGAACAACGTCGGATATGCATTCTTGTTTGCTCTTGGTCAGATCGTCCATCGTTATCAATAGCTGGTTTGCGAAATTCTGTATGGACATCGCATCGCTACATTTGTCATTAAGATACATCTGAACGTTGATAATGTTGTTGTTGCTATTTATATTGGTGCTATTTATATTGGTGCTATTTATATTGGTCTGCTCTGCTAATTTCGGGATAATGTCTTTTAACATTCCCATTAGCTCGGCATGTGTCTCCATAATAGTTGAAACCTCGTTTTTTTCTTTATAATCACATACCTTATTGTGTCTATAAAAACTAGAATCATGCATATATGATTTCCCACATCTGCATTTAAATTTAGAATTTTTTACTAGCATTTTACTAGCATTATGTTTTCTGCTCTCAAGATGTTTTTTAAAATCCCCTTTTCTCTTAGCAGTATAATCACATTTTTCACAATGAAATAATTTGTTAGAATTTTCCACTAGCATTTTTCTATATATATGCTAGTAGAAAATTCTAAATCATTTTAAAAAAACATTGAAAATATGGCAAAAATCGGGACAAAAAAACCTTACCATAAAATACCTACATAGATTTATACATATTAATCAATAAGTTTCCTACATCATCTAGACAATTCTATTTAAAAAAAAATTTTTTTTTATTTTTTCAATTCTATTTTTTCAAATCCAGTTTTTTCGTGTTTTTTACAGGATTTCATAAAATAGAATTGAAAAAATAAAAAAAAATTTTTTTAAAGTTAAAATCTAATAAATATCAACTATATATTATATAATGTGGTATATATACACCATAGTAATAATATGTTTTATATTTCTTATGCTAAAAGCGTATCTTAAGGTAAGAGACCCTTTCTGGCATAGCCAGCCAGTTCACCACATATATGATATATTTTCCAGATTCAGGAACAACCAAGTGATAAATACTGAATTGACTCCAGCAAATCAGTATGTTAATATAATTAACGTGAAAACAACTCGTGTGACCGAGATGAGCGATGAAGATATTAAAAAAGCATGTGATTTTATATGCACTAATTTCCTGAGAGATAAGGATTATATAGAATATAAACCAACCAAGGATAATATAATGGGTTATCTTACGGCGGCGAACAACCCTTCGTATATCAATGTATATAAGCACCAAACCGTGAGATACAACGCGGATACGAAGAAATATGACGACGAAGATGAGTATTATTCGGCGATGACTGCGCGACCGCTCAATATAACTATGGACGGAGTTGCGCAATTTCCAAGCTATTATGTGGATCACCTTTGCGTATTGCCTGAAATGCGAGGCAAGGGCGTCGCCGCCAAATCGATACAGACGTTCTATTACAACGTTAGCCGCGACAATCCCAAGATAAAGACCTATATTTTTAAACGTGAAGGTCGTCTTACCGGAATCGTTCCTTTGACGATTTTCAACATTAAGGCTTTCAATGTGATTAACATTCCAAACATTTCATTTCCACACGACGCATACAAGCTGATAAAGATTACTAGAGAGAATATACCTATGTTCGTAGAATTTATAAACCGAAAAAAAGGCACAATGAAGTGCATGATTCTCCCAGAAATAACCACCCTTCTCAATAATATCAAGCTCAATAATTTAGTGATATATGGTATCTATTTTCACGGAGACCTGATATCATCATATATATTTCGCGACGCCGCAACGTTCTACTTAAAAAAAAGAACCAGCGAGCTACTTTGTTCAGCGGAAGAGTGCGACACTAATATATTTGTTGCCGGATTTACACAGGCTATTCACCAACAATGTAGAGAGACCAGTTCTGATAATATAATAATTGATGAGACTAGTGCGAATATAATCATAACAAACTATTTGACAAAAGTAAATATAACCCCGTTCATAGTAACAAACGGAGCTTACTATTTCTATAATTATATAGCTCAGTCACTGCCCCCTTCTAAATGTTTTATTCTTGCTTAATAAATTATGTTGTTCACAATAACGGCATAATTTATATGATTTTAATTTAGCGCATGTATTTACCTGCTCTAGCAAATGAGTCTGTTACGAAAATGAGGAAAATTCCCAGAAAGGAATATAGAATTAATTCCTCAGTCACATGTCCGCTCTTTTCATCCTTCTGCTCCTCCAAAAGAAATAGTATTTTATCTAATTTGGTGAGCAGATTATTATCGTTTGAAACTGGTTGTTCGCTCATCTGTGTGTAATATGGGATATGGTTTTTAAAGTAATTGTCGGCTTGGCTGCTTTCAAGAGTGGTAAATTCTTCAATATTTACTGGCTTATCATCGAATCCAGCAGGTTTAGGAGCAGAATCATTGACTTCTTCTTCTTCGGTTGTGTCGGATTTAGCAAATGGCGGCGGAGCGAAATTACCCATCGCGGATTCAGACCCAGCCGGCTGATTTTTGTGTATCTCCGATATCATATTAGAAACGTTTTCTTTTACAGGGTGTTTGCCCTTCTTTATGGTTTTAGTTTTCCCTTTTTTCTTTTCAGGACTAATAGGCGCCATTGATTCATTACCATCATAAGGAGCAGCACATAATGCTAAATAACTCATCTTGTCTATATGAAAATAAGATATTATTATTTTGAAAACCTCCTTATAAAATCTCCATATAGTCTATATGAAGGATCAAACTGAAATTATAGTGTTAGTCGTAGTATTAGTTCTAATATATACTCGCCCATCTGCTTTAGTAAGATTTAGCTCCACGTTCATAGGCAAGCTCATCCTCCTTGTGGCGGTCGTTATTGCGTCGCTCGTTAGTCCGCTATCTGGATTGCTAATCGCTACATTAATGGTGTTATATACTGAGCAAAATTACGAGGGGTTTAGCGAAGGATTCACAGATGGGATTACTAATCTAACGGTTAATGGAGAATATGACGCCGGAGCTACAGATATAATGCTGGAATATGATAGTGCCCAACACATTAACATAGGTGAATATGTAACCGATATGAATGATGGAAATTATGATATTATAAATGCTACGTTGTTTGATGCTCAAACCAGAATAATCAGCGCGGCTGCAGAAGGATTACAAATTGAATTATCAACAGGTTTAACTATTCCTACTACTGTTTTAACCGCTGGTTCTGAAGAAGATATTACAATTCAATTAAAGGAGACTGGTGAATCAGACTGGGCTGATGCGGCAACCGGTAAATTTCAAATAGATGAATCGGCTACAGTCAATGACATTAGTATTTTTCATATCACGACTGATACATTAACAGCCGATATACAAGATATTGTTGGCGATTTTTCAACTGGCGATGGTTCAACTGACGATTTATGTGTAATATTAGGTGATACTTCTTATAATATTCAATCATCAAAACTAATAGTATCAGTAACATTATCTAGTGGAATTAAATCCGGTGTAACTGGTAATACCACCGGTGAGAGTGTTACTATAGCCGATCATTCGCATACACATGATCACACAGACGGGTTTGAAGGATTAGAAAATAAATCGCAAGAGGATGAGGAGAAAAACGAAGATGAAAAGGAGGAAACAAATGAAGCGGTTAAGAATATTATGGATAAGCTTGATATTGCGGGAATTATAGATACTGTTAAAAAAGAATCGGATAAAAAGGAGGGTTTCTTTTCGGGCGGGAGAGAAAGCGGAAATGAGGTTGCTGGTGCTTTTGCCGGCGAATCATATGAGAGCGAAATAACCGGTGTGGCAGAATGTACCACGACGATATGTGAGCGTATTCACCGCGAGGAACAGCTTATCAGACCAGTTAATTCAAACGAGGAGATTCAGCGTGTCTAAATAAATACTTTATTACATATATAATGGAAATTATATATGAAATTAATTTTTGGGTTGTATTATTAATGTTTTTAGCGGTATTGCTTCTCTCTATAACCGTAACTCAGACACGCGAGGAATTCATATCAATGGGGAATTACAATATATACAAGCGCTATAGGAAGGGTGGTAAGAGATTACGACGTAGATTTAATAAGAATTTGAAAATAACAACAAAAAAACTTGTTCCTATTTTGAAAAGACAAATAGACAAATTAAGTTTAATTTCTCTCTAATAATTAATGTTGACTGCGTTAAATAAATCAGTAGCTTCACTAAACAATAGTAAATTTATTCTTGGCGTAACAATGCTTTTGCTTAATGTTGGGTCACGCTATGTGGAGCTCGGTTTTAGCAAAACACAAGAGCAGGCCCTTCGCAATGGACTCGGCCGCGAAATATTCATCCTCGCAGTCGTCTTTATGGGAACTCGTGACATAGTGATCTCCATCCTAATGACCGCCGCGTTTATAATACTTTCTGATTACGCACTTAACGAGCGCAGCAGGTTCTGTATTTTGCCGGAGAGTATGAAGAGAATATCAGAGGTAGTAGACAGGAATAACGACGGTATAATATCTCCAGAAGAGGAGGAGAAGGCGATGGGACTGCTAAGAAGGGCGGAGAAGCAGAAGAATTTCCAGAAGCAATCCGAGTATGTTAGCTACATGAACAAATTCTAATAAAATTTAAACAAAGCGCTCTATATATGATATATGGAGTATAATCTATTAATAATATTACTTTTAGATATAATATTATTCATATATGCCGTTGTAAACAGCGAATATACTATCTTAATCCAGAATTAAAATCAAAATACGCAAATAAAATCTAATATCAATTTAATATAAGATTATGGAGTTTAAAATTCCTAAGGAATTAGAGATAAAGTTAAAAATTAATGGTTTTGATGATTCAGATATTGGCGACAAAATATTCAAACCTAAACATGTTGATGAAAAACTAGGAGATAAATTATATTTTACGGATAATTATGAACTATCATCCGATAATTTGGATAAAGTGGATTTAAAGGTCGATAAAGTGGATTTCAAAAATGACGTTGATAAGCATCGTTATATTCTTTCTAGTAAATCTAAAATGCGCGAATTTATTGTTAAAATGCAAACCGGAGACAGAGGAGCAAAGGGGGCGCGATATGCCGAACAGAGCGTTAAAGAGGCAAATAAAAAATTGGACGAGGCAAAAGAAAAACAGAGCAAAGTGGATGAAACCGAGATAAAAAGCATGACAAAGGAATTAGAAACTGCGAAAGAGGAAAAAGAAAAAGAGGAAAACGTGGAAGAACGACGGGAGAAGGAAAAAAAGATAGCTATATTGGAAGCAAACTTAGAAGCAGCAAAGGAGGGGAATGAAAAATTCAATAAGTTACAAAAAACATTAGAAGCAGCAAAAGAGACACTAACAAAAAGTAAAGCTGGTTCATCTGATGATAAGCTTAAAAACGAAATCATAAAAACAAATTTAAAGTTTATATTAAAGACATTTTTCGCAAATAAAACAAATATCAAAATATCTCCTAATGATTTTATGATTTACTCTAGCGGAATTGGTACAGGTATATTACATGAGGCCAAAGATACTGAAAAAAAGGGCAGCAAAAAATCGCAATTAATAAAGCAAACAACGACCTTTAATATCAAAATATTTGAGAAGAAGGATAAGGTTGGTGTGCTTGATATGGCAAAGGTTGGGTGCAAAGAGCGTGCCGAGCGGATAGAAAAGGACGTGTTTGAGCTTTTGGGAATAAGCGTTGATTTATTTCAGAATTCAAACGTATATAATCCGGTTAATATTTTAAACAAACTCAGGGTAAATTCTAGTAAGAAGGACGCAATTAGAGAAGAACGCATCCGCGTGGAAAAGGAACGAGAATTAGAGAAACGCGAAGAGAAGTCTGTTAGGAAGCAGGCGAAATTGGAGGCTAAAGAGGAGAGGAAGAGGCGTGCTAGAGAGAAAAACAAAATGAAAGGCATTGAAGCAGATGAGGAGGAGGAGGAGGACAGCGACGATGACGACGATTACGACATAGATAATCCAAAAGATGTTGCAAATTTTACCAAGCGCGACTTGCGACATAGAATGAAGGAAGCAAAAAAGAGAAGAAAGAATAACAATGGGGGAAATGGTGAACAAAAAGGAGGTTATAAATACAGAGGAAAATCTGCACGTAAAGATAGGAAAACACGAAGGAAAACGCCCAAATCAAACCGCAAAACCCGCCGGAAATATAGATGAGGTTAAATTAATATTATTAGTATAATTTAATATTAATATTAATAAAATTGAAAAGTATTAAAATTATAATTTATTAGTATAACAGAAACTATATGAAAATGCGGACTTTATTCTGTGCTGCGCTCGTTGCACATTCGGGTTCTGTACCTATCTACCGCTCTGTTCGCATAAACTATAAGTTCATTAAGCGCAAAACAGCCAGATTTGTTGGACCTTTGTATAATCGTGTTATTAGTTATGATACTGGAGTGTATAACGATACTGTTCAGAGAAACATCCAAGAGAACTACGATTTGGCGAAACACACCACGAAGCGCATGTTTTATGAGCATGTAGAGATTCTGATGAAAAATCAAAACGAAATTATGGATAAAAGTGTTTCCATTATTAGCGACAACATTGTAAACGAGTTTTTGTATTTAATGAAAGCTTACCATCTGACGAACGACAATATTAACAGCTATATGTATATTTTGACGTACGAAGTAATGTGGGTTGGGTATAAATTAATGAGAATCAATATGAAGCCTAAAACCGATGTATTAGACAATACCGAAGAGGCAAAGAAAGACGCGAATCTCTTGTATCAGCAGGTAATTATTAATATATTGCTTTACATCTTAATAAAAAATCTTGTAATGAACTCCATTATTAATATTCTAAATAGTAAATAGTAAATAGTATCGTAAATAGTGTTTACGGCTCTTTGAAAAGACTTTTAATCTCATCGTTGGGGTATCTGTAGGTGATGTCGGGTTGGTCGTCGGAGCCGTCTTTGATGACGTGATGTTCGCCAGTATAAGTGTTTAGATGGTATATATTGAAATTGTCGTCCAGATTGAATTTGCTTGTTCTAGTTGAGAAATTGACGCTGATACTTCCCTCGTCTCCGCTGATGATTCTGTGAAAAATCCCCGCTGGCCACACAACCATAGCCGAGCCGTCGTAATATAGTTTGTCGTTCTTGTATATTTTATCTGGCGTCACGATAAATGACGCCTTTTCTTTTTTGACTGGACAAAAAATATCGATGTATCTCGTTCCCTGCAGCACGAGAAGGTTGTCGTCCTGTCCTGGATGCATATACCAAGGGCGATTGCACGGAGGAAGCGAATCCTCTACCGGTCCTGGCGAAATACTGTTGGCGGCGTGGATTATCTTGTCGATGCCGTGGATCTTGGGAATATCTGATGGGACCATCTCGTCGAATATAACGCCTGAAGTGCGTCGCATCATTCGCATTGGAATCAGCCTATACATGTTATATAATATCGCAATGATGGCTTTATATTTTTTTATATAATTAATTGCGTATGTGATTAAAGAAACAACCAGAATTAATGTAATTATAATGGACCAAACGTCTAGTATGGTGTTAGTATGTGAATATTGTCTTGATATAATTAATTCTCCTAATGGTTCAACCGATGATTTTTGTCACGAGTGCACATACAAAGTAATACTTACTCCTATTAAGATTCTTGAGCTTCCACTTAAATTTAGCGACCGTATTCAAGGTAAAAAGTATATGTTCTGTGGTAAAGTAGTTATTTGTAAGGGAGGTATATTAAACTGTATTCATGAAGTCCCTAAGAAAAACGGTTCGCTGTGCAACATTGTAAGCACATAATATAAATACCTAATGTAAATTTATATCATATAATGGATTTAATTATATCATATAATTAAATACAGATGCGCTTATTATCACTATTTCTAATAATTATTAAATTCGCAAGTGCATATAATTCGCCCAGTTTCACGCACAATATTGCGAGAGATAATTTCAAATTGGTTCCCTATTTTGCCCAACCAATTATAAAAAACATAAACTAAGAAGAGACCTTGATATTAAAATGGATAAAAAAAGGAAATACTACTAGTTATGTAGGTGTGGTTACTATATTTACGTTTATATAACTACAGATTAATCGGAATATCGTCGCGGATGAATTCGGCTACTCCAGAAGAGGTCCATCCGACTTGCATTGTTATCACTTCTACGCACGATTCCACTGCTTTTTTAAACGCCGCTTTGTAAATGGGGTCTACATTTGACGCTTGAAAGCTGGATACGTCGCGCCTCTGAATGACGTAGCACATAATCGTGCGCACTCTATTGGTGTATTTCTGGGATATCTCAGTGAGCTCGGTGATGTGTTTTAGAGCGCGCGGACTCACGGTATCCGTTTGTTTTTTTCTGTATCCGTCGGGAAAATACGCGATTTTGTCGTTAATATCGCGGTCACTAAAGTCAATGTTCTTCCGTTCTTTTGCGTAGCAATCTACGTAATCTGCGAGGGGGACGTTTTTAACCTCCATTATAAAGGGCACCTTATTTTGGTCGATGCCTATGAAATCAAAGCGAGAGGTACAAATCGTTTTCTCACGCTTATATTTCCTTACATTTCTCAACGTAGAGAGAAGGTTATTATTCATGGCGATCTCAACCAGCTCTTCGGCAATCTTCGGATCAATTCCGATTATATTTTTAATTCCTCTCTCTACGTTGATTGCCATCATTATCTTAAACTTACAAATGTTCTTCTTGTTATGAATATCTTTCATAATAACCGAGCGGTCCTTATTGACCATTCCACAACAGCCGAGAGCTGCGGTGTGCGCCATATGCTCGGTGACGCCTCCGTCAATGGTAATGTCCGCCACATAGGGCGTCTTTGACGTTTTTGACGGACGTTTCACAACAACCGCCTCATACACAGAGTCCAATTTAACCAGATTCATATGGAAGAAATGTCGGAGATAAGTTATTGAATATCTATTTGAATAATTATATAAATCAATTTTATATAATTATTTGTGTATTATACCATTTGTTATATTAACGAATTACGCGAACAGAGGCTTGTTTGTTACTAGCTCCTGTGCAATCATTCCGAGCGAGGCAAACATAGCGAGACGTCCGTTATTGAGCTCCTTGTTAGACATGTCAATAAACATTGACTCACTGAGAATGCTATTAATAGAGATACCCAAATCGCCTGGTTGGTAATCGTCGCGAAGCTTGAATGCGACAGGCGAGCCGTTTACAAAGGGGTTTTCGTATCCACGCGTCATCGTGCCGAACTCGCCCATCAGAATAAGTCCCGCGATTGCGAGCTGCGTGTCGAGCGGGAGCTTGTCGTATGCGTGAATGGCGGGTTCGGACGAATGGGTCTCCAAGAGAGGGATTGAAACGGCCGAAATCATAGCCCATCGTCCATGCTTGAGCTCGGCCTCGCGAAGACGCGACACCTCAATATCGGGGACGTTGTCGGAGAAGCCAAGCGGATCAAACTTCTTATAAAATGGACCAGTAATTCCCACATCCTTTACATAGGAACCTTGAAATCCAATGACTGAGGATGTAGAGGCGGCGATGAAAAGGAAGAACGACTGGAACACTCTCATTATATACTAACATAGTATGTTGTTTTTAAGTTAAAAAAATATATTATTATCCTTACGGTTATGCCATGGTAAATGATGACGTGGTAAATGATGACGTGGCAAAATGTTATACAAACATTTTATCTATATTAGAGAGTTTAAAATCATTAATAAGCTCAATTGGAATTCTATCAAAGTCAATGATGAGCTGATTCCGCTCGTAACGCTCGCGTGATCCATCGGTAATATTCATACGGTCTTCAAACAATTCGCTGTTTTCGTAGAATTTTGCGGCCGTTTTCATACCACACCGCGGTAGAACCGAGGGAATGTTGTCGCTCTTGTCCCCAGAGACTATCTTGCAAAATAGATCCTTTTTTGGGTCTTTAAAACTGTTCTTGCTGTCGGTTAGGTCTTTGAATTTTAGGTCCACGAGATGAATTCGTTCGCCGGCGAGCTGTAAATAGTCCATATCGCTCGTGATAATCCATACGTTGGCGTCGGGTTGGGTTTCTACGATGTGTTTCGCGGTGATTGCGAGACAGTCGTCGGCTTCTAATTCTGGATACGCCAGAATGAACTTCGCACCTGATTTCACAAAGAGATTCTCCGAATATGCGATTTCAAATAGTTTTTTGATGTTAGGGTCTCCGTCTCCTCGCCCCGATTTATAATTTTTAATGTATTTATTGCGCCATATTTCCTTTCTAGGACAGTCCTTGCCCACGAGCATGATTGATTTGTCCAGTTTCAGTTTGTTATTTAGCTCCTCCATCTTATTTGTGAATGTTTCGCGGAACTTCTCAACGAAGCGCGGATTATTGCAATAATCCTTGGTTTCCTCTTCCTTTTTTGCTAGACCCCACCATACGCGCAAGGCGTGATAGCGGTAGAATATGTAGTAGCTTCCGTCAATCAGGATGAAATTCATTTACTTATATATATTGGGCTGTTTTTTAGTTCAATTTTATATATTATATATTTATCATCCAGTAAAAAATATATAATATCATTAGCATAATGTTATTTAGTTATTAGTTAATAATTTAATGAGGTAAATTACACAATATATTAATAGATAATTATTCCCATATGTCTTAACAATGAGAACAATAGTATCACAATAATAATAGTGAACACATCCACTTCGTCTTTGGGAACAGATTTATGGTAAACGATAATATTTGGTTCAAGAACAATCTCTTCTTCGTCGCTTGAGTAATCGTTGATGATGTATGCCCAGCTATCATATTACTATACTCATAGAAAGTATAAACTAGAATACCAAAAGAAATATTATCAGAAGAACAAAGACTATATATCGAGCTATTATAAAAAATACTATGATAATAAGAAGAATAATGTTTCAATAAAAAAGAAAACAAAGCCTCCGTCATTACAAATTCGTTATGGTAATTTCGTAATCTCGTTTAAATAAAAAAATGGGTTGATTGTTGTATTGTAATTTATTTTTTATAATTTATGTATTGTGTCTATACCTGCTGTTTGGGGTCACGGAGACGATAGTAGAGTTCTTTTTTATGTTTCTTGAAATCTTCTTTTTTGACTACATAAGTTAGACCATCAGTCATGTGACCAAACGCAAATTCTGTTCGTGACATTGCTGTGAAATTAGATGATGTAAATGTAATACGATAATATTTTTGTTTGCCCCACTTCCAAGTGCGTCTATTGTCGTCCAAAAGTTCAACGTCTCCAATACCCGCCCACTCGTCTACTTGGGTGTTGAAGAACTCCTCCCAACTTGCATTTCTGTATTCGTTAAGATGAACTGAATAAAACATAATTTCCTCTTTTTCTTTTTTCATGTGTATGATCGCCTTGTGAAACCTCTCTATTTCTGCGTCTTTGGTGACAAGACGCATATTTCTTTCTTCTACTGGCGTTATTTCTTGAATATAATCCACACAAATCTGCGTATCGTGGTGTATATCCATTGTTGTTGGTTCAAGAACAATCTCTTCTTCGTCGCTTGAGTAATCGTTGATGATATCCATTGTTGTTGGTTCAAGAACAATCTCTTCTTCGTCGCTTGAGTAATTATTGATGATATCTATTGTGGTTGGTTTACATATATATATAACACCCTTGTTCATTTCAATTTTATATCGGAATCGTCATCTCGGCGACAACCTTTCGGATGTTATCTAAATATGTGGTTTCTGTGGACAGTTTACTTATTACGCTATCGGACACGGCCATACAGAGCTGAATTTTACAGAAACTTTTAGAGAGGTATAGACCATTCATGCGCAACACTTTATTAATATCATACAGAATTGATGGTTCAATCTTGCGATTCACTGAAAATATGTTGTGAAATATGAACGCCAGTTCGGTCACCATTTTGTTATGTTGGATTGGCGTAAGCGCCACCAACTTCTCTTGTGGCTCAACTAGATTGGAGAGAATTAACTGAACCAGATCAATATAATCATTGCTTTCATTTATAGCAGTCAATACTTTGTAATAATAATTCTGCTCATCACGTGTTAGTGTTCCAATAATCCCAAAATCAATAATTCCTAGACGCAACTTACCATCGGTGTCTTTAGTGAACAATATGTTTCCGGGATGGAGGTCCCCATGATAGACGCGGTTATATAAAATACACTTGATTCCGAATTTAGCCAACTGAAGACAGTATGTCGCCTTATCATCCTCGTTTATTTCGGAGAGCTTACAACCGTCTATATAGTCCATCACGAAGAACGACGCGTCTTCAGACGAATACTCGGGGTAGGATTTTGGAATCGTCACGTAATCCGTATGCAAGCAATTATTGTACATTAGGTTCATATTGTTTACCTCTTGCTGTAAGTCTGTCTGCACAATCATTATCTCGCTATTCTCTGCTATAAGTTGATTAATATTAAATGCCCGAATATAAGGGAACCTTCCGATAATCTGTCCTAAGAAATCAATCTTATGTAATGCGTCTTCCATTCTCTCGCGTATATTCTTTCGCAGAACCTTGATAACAACTGGATTTCCATTCAAGGTCCCCGTGTATACTAGCGCAACCATCCCCGATTTAGAAGGGTAGATATTGTCGCCCTGTTTGTTAATCTCAAATTTATCGTTTAGACGGTTCGCCGTCTTGCGGATGTGAGTTTCAAAATAGGGGTCAATTTCGTTAACGTCAAACGGCACGCTGTCCGTGTAGCTAGAGAGATATGCGATTTGGTCGTTTGTGAGGAGGTAGCTGTTGGTTGAAATAGCCTGAAATGCTTTCACGTAGAACATATTCAGCGAATCCAATTGCTTTACTGCGTTTTCAAATCTTAATTTTTCATCGTAGTTAATCAAATATAGTAGGTAGTATTCCATAATTATGAATAGCGTTTTTAATACAAAAACTATATTAGAAAGCATTAATAATTATATTAAATCTTTTCTATAAATTCTTTTACTCTTAATAATGTTTTTTTCATCAAAATACCGATCATATTCTCCATATAAATTGGCATTTCGTCGTCCATTTTCATATTGAAAAAATAGTCTACCACAGCTGCCGATTCAGATTTCATCCTCACGAAGAGATTCGTGTATGGGGAAATGATCTCCTCGCAATTGGATACGCCTTTTAAATTGTCTCGTCCACTAGTCGCTGTCTCGCTTCGCATAATGATTGACTCTTCGCGGCGCTCCATAACGGTGTGCAGGCACATATATTTTTGAGACATGCCTAGTTCTGCTCCAAATTGTTTGAATATAAGAAGAATGGTGGATTCCGTCTCTGTTTCGCTTAATATTTCCACGCTTTCAATGATGTCCTTATTTAATTCATATAGCAATGTGTATAATTTCAGATTTATAATTTTGCTCAACTCTATTTTTTCGTTTTTAAGTTCAAAAGTGAGTGAAAATGTGTTGAGCTCTTCGTTGCGTCGCAAAATAACATTGTCTTTATCGCAAATTATTTTGGTATTATTATCGTGAGTGCTTTTATTCGCAACGCTCATATATATATTTTATACACTAATTTACAATAAAACAAACGGCATAGAAAGAAAGAGTTGTTAATTAAATATCGGTAATTAATAACGATATGATGAAGGAAACATATATTAACATCAATGAAGAATGCGACGCCATTGATGAATTGTGTGTAATATGTCTAGAGCGAACGGACCAAAATAAGATTGTTAGTGTCCCTCATAACAAACTGCTTACGTGCGAGTGCGAGTGTCGCTATTACGTTCACCCAAGTTGCTTTGATAAATGGATGGCGAACCGCCCGACAGAGGTCTCTTGTTTGATTTGTCTTAGCAAAGCGTCACCTGTGTTGAGCTGTCGCGACCGCGTATTTATTTGTATTCGGTCGCGTGGCTTTGCGCGAATTAAGCGCGATTGTTGGCATTGTTTCAGATGGTTTATGTGTTTTATAAGCTTATTTGTTACGCTGAGAATATTTGACGACAACAATTATAAAACGGAGAGCTAAAACTATTGCGCAATAGATTTAAATAATAATATATAGTTTATTTAATGAGTGAGATTCCGCCCGCCACCACAGACGCAAACGCTCAAAATCCGCCCGTTTCTCCTGAAAGTCCTACCACGGACAGTAAGGAAAATACGTCCCCTCCAAAAATCAACATTATTTTGGACCCTACACCGACACCCAGTCCTAGCCCGACACTAATCGCGCAGCCATCCACTCCCGTGTCGGAGCCAGAGGTGGTTAGGGAGCAACCGATTAGCGGGTTCACTGAAACAAGCAACGGTCTGGTTACGCTACCGGAGGTTTCGGAGGCGTCTACGTCGGATACGTCCAGCGAGGTGGATGTGGTAGAGATTAAATCCGAACCGTCTATTGTGGACAAGGTTTGCGGTTCTTTTGCGAGCTGTCGTGACGGCGGGTGCCCTTGTGAGCCGCTGGAGGAGGTGGAGGTCATTGTTGAGGGCGAGGAGGCTAAGAATCTCGCCTATGGCAAGGCGACCGAGTCCATTTACGACTCGTCGCTCATCATAGACAGCTACGAGTTCGACTTTGTCGCTACAAAGCTGCGCGAATTCTTCAAGAGTCTCGGGTTCTTAGAGGCGCACCCGCAAAACCGTCTCAGTATTCTGGCGGCGTGCGAGGATCCTTACACGGTGGCGAAGTTTGATTACGCGGGCAAGGTGTGGCCGCTTCCGCAGACGGGTCAGATGTGGCTGGAATACGAGCTTCTCAAGAACCCGAAGGCGAAGGGGTACTTCTGTCTTTCCACCAGTTATCGCCAGGAGCAGACGCCGATTGATGGCAGACACGACCTCATCTTCCCGCTCTTTGAGTTCGAGATGCACGGCGGCATTGACGCGCTAGTCGCTATGGAAAAGGACCTTCTCCGGTTCCTCGGCTACGACGAGACAAAGTTCGTAGAGAGTGCTTATGGCGACGTTGCGAAGGAGTATGGCGTGGAGGAGCTGGAGAGCGAGCACGAGGCGCGTCTAGCCGTAGAGAAGTCGGCCACCTTCTTCCTGAAGGATTTCCCCGAGTCCACCGACCCGTTCTGGAACATGAGACGCTACGACGGCGACAAGAAGGACATCGCCAAGAAGGTAGACGTGATCCTGAGCGGACAAGAGACCTTCGGGTCGGCGGAGCGCGAGGTAGACAAGGAGGTGATGCGCAACCGCTTCAACACGATTAGCGACGGTGGCTACAAGAAGAAGTTATACGACCTCTTCGGCGAGGAACGAACTGAACGTGAGATGAAGGACTATTTAGATTTTGAATTTTTTGAACGCTGTGGTGGCGGAATCGGAATGACTCGTCTCATCCGCTCAATGAAGGCGGAGGGACTAATGCCCGATTTTAAAAAGGATTAAATTCATATAATTATAAAACAATACGAACATAAATTAAAAATAAATAACATTACTAATATAATGTTATCTATTGTTGTGATGGGTGGACTAGGAAACCAATTATTCCAAGTTTTCACCGCGATTGCGTATTCTATGAGGAATCATGTTCAGTTAATATTGCCGCGAAATAAAACCGATAGTAAAACGCGGCCATCATATTGGACAAATTTTTTGAGGCATTTGACACCATTGCTAACGAATGATTCCCCGAGACATTTTATAACGTTGTCCGAAAAGTCGCACGAATATACGGAAATTCCATATATTGATCAGAACTTTACTTTATTTGGCTACTTCCAATCCTATAAATATTTCGAGAAGGAGTTTGACTTCATATGCAAAGTAATTCACCTAGAAGAGGAGAAAAATGCGGTAAGAGAAAAGGTGAATTATGATATTTCGGAGTGTATTTCTCTCCACTTCCGTATTGGAGACTATAAGAATATCCAAAATGCACATCCATTGATGCCACTAACGTATTATGACCGCGCTATTTATAATATTATTTCCGAAACAGGTAGAGATGAGTGGAAAGTATTGTATTTTTATGAGGAGAATGATGTAAACGACGTGGAGCCGGCAATTCAATCGTTGAAAAATAAATATCCAAATATGGAATTCGTATCGGTAGATCACGGATTGGTGGACTACGAGCAAATGCTACTGATGAGCATGTGCAGCCACAATATAATCGCGAACAGCTCATTCAGTTGGTGGGGCGCATATTTCAACACGAACAAGGAGCAGACAGTCTGTTACCCGAGTTTGTGGTTCGGACCGGCACTAGAAAATAGCGTGAAAGATATGTTTCCACCTAATTGGGATAAGATAGAAATCTAAGAAACTGCTCATTCTTTCATATAAAATGCGTCTCCCCATCCAAATTGTTTGTAGATTCGCGCATCGGCTAATTTGAAATTGAATAAGTATTTAATATAAAAATAAAATGTGTTTATCTATTAATGAAAATTGTTTTAGTTATGTTAAATAATTTACAATCTTATATATTTGACAATATACAACATTTAAAAAATCATAATAATAATGATATAACGATTATAGTTGATAAAAAATTCAATGAACTATTCGAAAATCTAAGTATTAATATAATAAATATAGAGGATTTGATCCCTAATTATTTAGATATTATTTCAAAAATAAATACAACTTTTAGAAATGGATTTTGGTTATTAACATCTTATAGATTTACAGCCATATATGAATATATGAAACAACATAATATAAAAGATATAATCCATATAGAGAATGATATATTAATTTATAAAAATGTAGATAGTATTAAATTTCATAATATGAGTAAGTTATTATTAACAATGGATTCGAAAAATAGATGTATACCTGGATTAATGTTTATTCCCAATCATACAATACTAAAAATATGCCTGGATACATTTAATCCAAAATTAAATGATATGGAAAATTTTTCAAATTGTTATTTTGGTTTAAATGAATATATTGATACACTACCAATATTTTTGGAATACAATAATAATAGTATAACAAATATGATAACAAAAAATTTTAAGCATTATAATGCTATATTTGATGCTGCAGCAATAGGTCAATATTTAGGTGGGATTGATCCACAAAATAAATCTGGAGACACTAGAGGATTTGTTAATGAAACATGTATTATTAATTATTCAAAATTTAAATTTATATGGAAAAATAAAGATGGTTTAAAATATCCATATATTATTATTAATAATAATGAAGTTCCAATAATTAATTTACATATACATTGTAAAAATCTAAAACTATTTACCTAATGATATTTCAAAATATCTTATATTTTAGAATTAACTATATTGACAGAAATTATGATGGAAAGGTATTTAAACAATTAGCCAAAATAATTAATATGTGTAATCAAATTTTTCATTTATTATTTTATGTATTAAATTATCATCTTTCTTTAATGAAAAACAATTTGACCAAAATTTTAAATCATCATAAACTGGATTCCAATATTCATCATTTACTTTAAATAATTTTTTTGTCCCTATTCTATAAGTATCAAATCCATTTTTGGATAAAAAATCTACGATATCTTTCATAGGATTTTTTATTCCTGGACCTCTAATATCATCTAAACAATCACTACATTCAAATATAATATATTTTGTTTTTGGTAAATATTTTTCAAATCCTTTAATTACATTGCTATCATTACCTTCGGTATCTATTTTTATAAATTTAATTATAATATTTTCGTTATTAAATTCATTATCTAAAACATCATCTAATTTTTTTACATCAACATCGCATATTTTTGCACCTCCGCTTCTTAGTCCAGCTATTCCATTTCCTGTATTATTAACATCACAATCTTTCCAATTATAAAAAGAAGTTGTTGTAGTTTCATTTGAAATACAATGTTTAAATAATTTCAAATTTTTAATTTTAGAATTATTTATTTTTGGTTCCAACGCTAAAATATTTACTGGATTAGGTTCAAAACATAATATTTTTTTATTTTCTTCCATACAAATGTCATCTAAATTTTGTATATAATCACCAATACAAGAACCAACATCAATGCCAACTATTTTACAATTAGTATCATTAATATTTGTTATATATTTCTTTAATCCAACTAATAATTTTTCATGTCCGGCTTCACCCATAAATTCATTTTTACGATTAACATAATAATTTGCTAATGCTAAACTATACATTTATAGAATAAATATATATATATATATTTATATACATTTATAGAATAAATATATTAATAGAATTAATTTACATATACATTGTAATAACTTAAAAAAATTTATATGATATTTTTAATATATAAAGATATAAACAAATATTAAAATATTATTTAATGGAAAATAAAATATTATTTTTAAATAATGATATAATCCCTAGTTTTTTTAACTTGAAATCAAAAAAAACAAGTCACGAAGCCTTATATAATTCAGATAATGGAAAATTGATTTCAGGTTATATCCCAACTGATAATGATAGAAAGTATTTCTATACACATATATGTTATCATACAATGAAAAAATCTTTAGAATTATTATTAAAAAATAATAATAATAATAATAATATCATAGTTGAAACCGGTTGTAGTACTCATCAAGGCACAAAAAGTACTACACTTTGGGATAAGTTTGTAAATTCATACGGAGGAAATCTATATTCTGTTGATTTGGACGATAGAGCAGTAACATTAGCAAATAGTGTCACAAATGATAAAACATTGGTGACATGTTCTGATAGTGTTGAATATTTAAAAACTTTTACACAACCAATAGATTTATTATACTTAGATAGTTATGATGTAGATTTTAGTAATCCATTACCATCAGCAAATCATCATTTAAATGAATTTAATGCAGTTAAACATTTATTACATAAAGGTAGTATTGTTTTAATAGATGATACTCCTGTTTCTGCCGATTGGTATGATGATGCATATAGTATTCCTGTTAATAGTCCTAAACGAACAAATTTTTTACCTGAAATGTCAGGTAAAGGATCATTAGTAAATATTGAGTTAGAAAAAATGAATGCTACAAAAATATTACATCAATATCAAGTTTTATGGGTTATAAATTAAAATATTTTCCTAAGACTCTCAAAATTCAACATATCGTAATTATTCCAATTCGCATTGTTATAAAATGAATGTAACATATTTTCATCTATATCATTCCAATTATCTAGTAATACAATAGGAAAATTCTTACTGTAATATTCGGTTATATGATTTTTTAAACAAATTGGAATCACTTTTAAATAAAGACATTCCCAAAATCTATGTGTGTCTAATCCGTTTCCTTCAGGACAAATCGCAAATTTATATGAAGATAAAATAGTTAGGTAATTTAAATAATCAGCATTAGGTATATTTGGTATATTTTTAGACGTAATTATATCATAACATAGTTTTCTTTTACTACTATTTGTACTAATATTAAAATTAAAATAGATGTAATTAGGTTTATTCTCCCAACTACTATTATTTTTTAATATTTGGTTCCATATATTTAAATTACCGTGACGCCACATACTATTAGAAATACCAATCGGTAAAGGAATAATTCTTTCATCTGGTTCTATTGATAAATTTTGGGTATAAATTTTTTTGAGATTAGAAATTTTTAATAATTCTGTATGACAAGAAAAAAAACAACCATCCGAGTTATGAAAAATAATATTAAATGGAGTAGAAATATTTAATAATATATTTATTAAATTATCTTTATTTATTTTACATTTTTGTTGGGAAAAATTAGCTGCTTGTCCATCAATAATATGTGTATAACA
>Ga0209815_1000417_pt1 | contig 31610 bp, 25 predicted proteins | sample CoawatmetaG00DNA_FD_187507 | JGI IMG/M metagenome (GOLD analysis project Ga0209815, IMG submission 187507) | Marine microbial communities from the West Antarctic Peninsula - Coastal water metaG002-DNA (SPAdes) (version 2) | ecosystem: Environmental > Aquatic > Marine > Coastal ...
TCATATTAATTTTGTATCTATTTTCTTCCTTATATCGTTTATTAAACTTATAACTTATAGGTGACACATCATGATCAATCTCAAAATTTTCAATCCACTCACACTCTGGAAATGTGTCGAACATAAGAGGCACAATATACTGAGCAAACCAACCAGCAAGTAGAGCTACTCTTTTCGGTTGAACATCTAATTTCTCTAATGTCTCTACCAACCAGAGTTTACTTTCTAATTGAGAGGCGTTCATAGAATCTAGAACCCTTCTAGTCATATAATGATAATTTCCAGCATTCAACTCACTGGAAGCTAACATTGCATTCTTCCAATCATTTGCCAGTTCTGGTGTAAATTGTAAATTCACGTTTTGGCCCTCCGATACTATTTTTACCATAATGATTTCAACTCTTCAACATCGTTAGTATCTGCACTATTATTAAATAAACAAATCCTATGATCTGGTCTTAATTTTTTTTGTTCCATATCTGAGGGAAAAATGTTGCCTGTGTAATATGAATAAATATCTCCTTTTGGAAATACATTAAAGAAACTTTCATCTGTCCGACCACTATCTTCATAACACATATTATACCAAAAGTGATTGAGATAATTATCAATGGTAGGATATGTAAAAAATAAAACGTCTAAGTTCTTAGCAATGTGCTTGTATATCTCTGTGAGTTGACCCCTATTCCATCGAATGACAGATGAATTTATAGGAGTTGATTGCATCGCTGCATAATTCTTTCGACACTCATTCATGTTATTCCACCAACCTCTAACGATCCACGGTTTACCGTGTACAGCTGTAACTTTAGTCTCTGCTGTCCATGATTGTTTCATATCAAGATCAAAGAAATATTTTAAGTCTTGATGGATGATAACGTCAAGGTCAAGATAGAGAAAATTATCTCCCTGTATAGATTTGAAATCTCTTTCTGATTCATCCCAGCCACCTGTAGCCGTGTAATAATCAAGTTGGAACATGTAGAGTTTTCTGTATGCCCACATGTTTGAAGGAGCCTGTTGATTACGAAATCTACTATGCAAACCTTCGTACTCATCCCAAGCTGTAGGAAGCAAAATATCATAATCTTTTTCTTTTTTGTCAGTGAGACAGTAAAAGTTGAAAGGGACTGAACAGTTATCTTCACACTGTTGTTTCAATTTCTCTACATATTCTCGGCTGTACTTGTCGCCCCACTTAACGCATAATATTGTGTTATTCATAAATCTCTCCGTGTCTTTTATATATAATGTTACTCATAACTTCATGCCCATCTTGGTTTGGGTGACCGCTTTCAGGATTATCAACAATCTCATAAAAATGAAATCCACCGATATGTTTGAAAAACGGCCAGCCAATAATGTTTGGCCTATCTAAATCCATAAATGGTTTGTATTGTAACATCAACTTTGCTATTTCAATAGAAACAATTGGCATACAATTCATTATACTAGATAATTGTAAATAAGGTAAGTTTTTATCTCGACAAAAACTAGACAAGGACAACATATTTCTAATACCTTTTTCAATCATATATCTTGGGTATTTACGAGATTGGGTTACATTCCCAGCAGTTTTTAAATTTGCTTTCACATCCATCATATCGTAATCACCAAAGGGGCATTCTGGAACTGGAATATCAATAAACATTTCTGCCGCTTCAGTTGATATTGTCCTATCAAATCCAGACCATGCAGATACGACTAAACCTATATTTTTGCTTTCATATATCGTGTCAATGGTTATGTCATGAATATACTGATTACTTGCGCCGCCCCTGCCAAGATTAATAAAATCCATATCTAATTTTTCTGCAAGAAGTTCTGGCCAAAATTTTAGGTGTTGATCTTTATTCCATGTAAAACTACAACCAGATGCAATTAGTAATTTTCTCATCACTCATCCTTCTCGTATATGAAGTTATGGGGTGCAGGCGACTTTCTTCTCATGATCACAGTTGACCAGAAAAGTCTCAACCTAAGAATAATTCTTTTTATAACCATCTAACAATATCTCCATAATATATTCATGACCCATTTCGTTTGGATGGGTATCTTTTTTAGTTATTCTCATATTATTTCTTGATGGGTCTTTTTGATCCATCAGATAATCCCAACACCAACCGCCAATATGTTCTGATATAGGCCAACCAAGAAATGTTGTATCTTCAATCAAAGAGAGGTACGGACTATTTATAATCTCCTTACCAAACCTCTGCATGTCTGTAGTCGCATCTCCATCAGCACTTGGATAACAAGATTGAAATTGTAAATAAGGAACTTTCAAAGATTGACACAATGTCTGTAGGTTGTAAATATACCTAAGTGTTTTCTGTGTCCCTGCCTTTACATCCATTAACTTATGATGCCAAAACAATTCAGATATTTTATAAGCTTTATTTTTTTTAAAAACCTCTTTGTTATCTTTTCTGTTTTCAATATCATCCATCTTTCTTGCAGGCTTGAAACTTTCCCACTGATGTTGATACTGTAAATTTCTTGCATTAAAAATTTCAGCAAAGAAACTAACTCTATCAACCTCTGACCAACCAACAACTACCAATCCAATATTTTTTGTATTGACTATTTCATCAGTTACCTTGCTCCATATTGCTTCATTACCATCTCCACAGTTGCCAAGATTTACTAACTCCATGTCAAGTTTATCAGCAAGAAGTTCAGCCCAGATAGGAAATTGTTTTATATGAATTTTCATTGCATAGTTGTCAGTGTAACTGCAACCAGCAACTATAAGTTTTTTCTTAGAAAATAGCGACATTATATAATTTTGAAAACTCCTTAGCGTCTTCCCAAGTATTTACCATTGGTTTACCCTTTATATTTAGGGAGGTGTTCAGAAGCATTGGACAACCTGTTCGTTCATACCACTCTTCCAGAACTTGTCTTATTAAGGACGAACAATCTTTCTTGACCACCTGTACTCTTGCAGTGCCGTCAACATGTGTAACAGAACTGTAATCATGCTTTGCTTTTGCGACAAACTGCATATACTCATTCATTGGACCTTCAAAATATTCCTCTGCATACTCCTCTAGGATTGCAGGAGCAAAGGGACGGAACTTCTGTCGTTTCTTAATATCGTTCACAGTATCCTTGATGTCATATCGTGGATCACCAAGGAGTGAACGATTACCCAGTGATCGTGGGCCAAACTCTGCTCTACCAGTTGCAAAACCACACACTTTATTATCCAACAATTCTTGCACAACGTTGCTGATATTAACTGGATTTAAAATTGGAGTTCCAAGGTATGGACCTTCCCATTCTAATTTTTGTTTTCTTACCAATGCAGCTGCACCTAATGCACTTCCCGCATCACCCGGCGCAGGCATTATCCAAATATTCTTACCTTTAATTTTTGAGTTTGCAACACAGTTCAAAGCACACCCACCCATTATAACCAAGTTTTCATGTGGACACATCTCTACCAATTTAAGAAGTTCTCTCTCGTACAGGTCTTGTACGGACGCTGCGAGGTCTTCTGAACGTGCTTTTGGTAAAATGTCCATGCAACCTTTATGATTGTTTTCTAACATCTGATATTCTAAATTATGTATCGGCTCACCAAATGCAGCCATACCCATTGTGATATATTCATCTTCATTAGGTTTTAGACCAATACGTTGTGTGATTGCAGAATAGAGAAGTCCCAAAGAATATGGATACTTCCAAGATTTTATCTTTTTGAGTGTGTGGGTTTTCTGCCCCATATATCCATTTTCTACAGAACCCTTCCATATAGAAATAGTGTCCCACTCACCGATTGCATCTATAACTAGAACGTTACACTCATCAAATGGGGCAGTGTAGTAACCAGCAGCAGCGTGAGATTCATGATGACCAAAAGACACATCAAAGTTGGTGGTGATTTTTTTCCACCCCTGACCAGAATACAATCTTCTTAAATTTTTACGAAAGGGTTTTTCGTAATATGCAATTACATCAGGTTTGTATTTTTCTGTTTTGGGAAGTTGGTCAGAATGAATCCACTTATCATTCTTAACCCCACTAAACCTTTCGGCTTGAGAGGCAAATATTATTCTGTTGTTTCTTAAAACGCATACTGCTGCGTCATGAAACCCTTCTGATATTCCTAATATATTCATCCATAATAATCCACAATATATCTAAATATTTTCTTGGCTATATATTCTTTTTTATTCCACCGAAATTCAACAAGAGACATAGTTACTTTTTGCAATTTTAGATCATTTCTAACTGGACAAGGTAAGGCGACAAAAGACACTTTAAGTTCGTTATCATGTATTGTAAACCATATCTCATCTTTTATAAAATTAATATTACTTATACTAATACAATAACATGTTGAAGTTTTTTTGTCAAGTCTACATTTCACATTTTGTTTTATATATTTATTGTGTTCTGGTATAATTATATCATACACAGATTCATTAACAGAATACCAAGTTGGGTTTTTGTAAAATGGATGCCACAAATCTAAGTGATGAATATCAATGATACTGGTTTCTTTAGGCCGTTTTATTAAAAAAGATTTGTCAAAGTAAGTTCTCTCAGCCAAAAAATTCATAATATAAATCCTTTTTTAAAAGAAGGATGCGTATGCTTTAATAGCCTCCACAGGAGTTGTTGCCTTACGAATTTCAGTTTTGGCTTTTCTCTTCTTGCTGTTTTTAACAGCATCCTGTTCAAACATTTTTAATTTCATCTTAAATAAAACTTCTTTGTGTTCAGCTTTATCCAAATCAAAATCAAAAACAATATTCAAACTACCTTGACTTTCATCTTGGCTTTGACCAGCATCCAAACCATGACCGTACATGTTGTTCTGTGTGGCATAACGATGAAACGCATCTCTGAACTCTTGTCTTGTATTTTCATTTTTGTTTCGAGTACATTCATCAATTGCCTCATATGAGAACTCTTCCAACAATGCAGCAAGTCTAACGTCATTGTCAACAACACTAATATTATAAATGGTTGCTTCCATTTCGCCACCATTGGGTGTTACCCCATCAGCCTTAGTATGGAAACCATCATTTGGAACTTCATAGTTGTGTACAACACAAATGTTGTCTAGTGCAGCGCTGGTATAGTATGCTTCAATAATTCTACCTGTAAATGGAAACTTTGGTTCCCCATCTGCAAAATATGCCGCACTCTCTTTTCCTGTAAATGCCATTGTCTTCTCCTACCTCCTATTTAGGAACGGTGTGCCCGTAAATTATATAGAGCTATATTTTGAGCTGTACCATTCGGAAATTCTTGTGACCGATAATCATCAATGTTAACCTGTAACTGAGCATACTGACCAGAACCATCAAGCTTAGTGTTTGTCATTGTTGACCCACGAACACCACCATTGCCACTTGTTCCAACATTATAAGATATTTTGTGGCTGGAACTAGTAGAAGCAGTTTTTCTTAACCAGTTTCCTAATATAGTTCCTAAAGCACTTATAGAAAATTCTCTAAGATTATTATTTGAATCTATAAATAGTGGAGCTCTAGATGGAGTAACATCTACACCATCTCTTCTATGAAGAAAATAACTAGTTATTGTTGTTGGTTGATCAAGTGTTTCTGGAATACCAGCAGCAGAATATGCACCTGTGTTTGCTCGTGTATCAATAAATACGGCAGTAGATGAGACTTGTGTATAGTTTGTAGCAGCAGTAGCCGAAGTCGTGATAGTATACGTTCCACCAGTATCAGCTGATTCAGTTCCGTTGACCAAACTAATAATTGCTGGATGTAAAAAAGTATCTAGTACATCAGTCAACGTCATTGCTTTAATAGAATTAGAATTATTATCAAAATGTACAGGAAATGTTGTTCCAGTGTCATCGGTTTCACCTACACCACTTGTAACATATGCAAGATTAATTTTATCAAATGCAACTGTTACTGTGGTAGGTTCTGCTGTTCCAGATGCATACACGAATGCAGATGCAGATTGTGACGCCGCACCAGCCGCTGTTCTTGTATCTGCCATACCGTCTATAAGAGCACCACTACTAGAAACTTGTGTTAGAACAGCAGTAGGACTTGAAGCATATACAAAAATAGCTTTCTGTCTCCACTGATTAATCTCACCAGCTGTCATACGAGTTAAGGCACCAGAGCCATTATAATATAAAGGTTCTACGGATGCCATTATATTGCTCCCGGCGCAAACCCAGCGAGAGAGTTTAATAACCTACCACCAGAACTACGAATTTCAATTACATTCCTCTGCATACCACTATGTAGGAAGACTTCATCCTCCCCAATAATATCATCACCAACGTCTGTACTGGCAGCTGATCTATCCATGATAACATTGTCACCAGCGTCTGTGCCTGCAGCAGCTGTTTGATCCAAGACGATGAATACATCTTCACCTCTTCTTGCCAGAGGAGCATATGCTGTTGATGTCATCAACAAGCCAACGTTATGATTATGGGTTAATGCAATTTCACTATTTGCACCAAAGGTGATAACTGCCGAATCAGATAACATAAAGATATCATCACCGATTGAAAGATCAAGAGAAATACCAGCACCACCAGCAACTGTTAATGCACCAGTGGTCTTACTTGTAGAAGCTGTTGTTGCAGAGACGTTAATACCGGCACTTAATACTGGTATCTGATTCATAGTTACTACGCCATCAGAAGCAATCGCAATGGCATCCAAGTCACTAGCAGAACCAATAAGACCGCCATCTTTAATTACCAAGTCACCAGCAACTTGGAAGTCGCCAATTGAACTTAGTGTTGCTTTCGCAGTGGCACTAGAAGCAGCTGTTTCAGAAACACCAGTTGTGAATACGAGTTTTGTTTTGTTGACAGAGGCACTAAACGTGTCTTCTGCAATCGCATGAATACCAGCAGCAACCGTGGCACCGTCAGTACCATCTGAGTCACCAGCAGCAAACTCAATTGAAGCAATAACCTCATTCGCAATAACCGCATCCTCTTCAGATTTCAATTGTAATACAACTGGTAGGTTATCACCAGCAGTGTGGTGTTCTATCGTAAGACCAACATTATGAACATGAGCCAATGTGATTTCAGAGTTTACACCAAAAGCAATTTGGGCAGCATCACTTATCATTATAATGTCATCACCGATAACAGCATCCAAGACTACTGATAGACCACCATCTGTCTGTAGTGAACCATCTGTTGTACTTGTAGCAGCAGTAGTATCATCTGTTTTAATAATACCACTTGCAGTTACCGTACCAGTTACCGCTAGGGCCGAACCAGTAAAAGTTAAGTTTGCCTCACCGTTACCAGTGTTGGAACCTGTCGCAGTAATAACACGGTTGTTACCGTCATTATTCAAAGATAAACCATCAGATTGATTAGCAAAAGTTAAGTTTCCAGCACCATCAGTTGAAAGAAGTTGATCTGCATTACCATCAGCAACAGGCATTGTAAACTGAACACCACCAGCTGCTGGAACAAGAAAAAGAGAACCTAAGAGGTTGTCACTTGTTGCAGTCTGATAAGCAAATCTTGCATTAGCAGATGACTCATCAACATTTTCTCTAGTTAAGAATACAGAGTTGAAAAAACTTGACTCCTCAAGAATTATAAATTCTTCATTGTCATCAAATATTGGATTTACGATATGATCACTTGTACCTGTTTCGTATAGAAGAGCTTCACCAACATCTGATTGTATACCATCTACGGCAGTTGCAACACCGTCTAGAATAATTGCTGAACCAGCATCTGCACCATTGGCATCAGTACCACTAAGTAAGATAATATCATCAATATCTCTACCTTGTAGGGCGACAGTGCCTGTTTTATCTTGAAGTGTAATTGTTCTGTCAGCACTAGGATCAGTAATTGAAAGAGTTGTTTCAAAGGCATCAGTAGTTGCACCTTCAAAGACAAAGTTACCAGCAATTTGAAGAACAGGATTAACTATATGATCACTTGTTCCACTTTCGTATAGGAGAGCTTCACCAGCATCTACACCATCTGCACTTGCATTAAGGAGAAGTGCGCCAGCCTCATCTGTACCACTTCCATCAGAAGCATCCATAACAACAACATCATTGATATCCCGACCTTGCATTGCAAGTATGCCAGTTTTATTTTGGATTGTTACAGTTCTATCAGCAGTAGGATCAGTAATTTGAAGAGTGGTTTCAAAGTCATCAGCAGTTGTTCCTTCAAAAACAAGACTTCCACCAAAGGACAGTCCTTGAATATCACCCCTCAACGTATTAAATTGTTGACGAAATGTTTCTAAAGAGTCTCTAGTTGCGACTACTGCTGCGGTTATTGTTGCCATTATTCTTTACCCACCAATTGTTTCAAGAGAGATTTGATTTCGTGCATCTCACATTTAATATTATTTATCTCTCTTGTGGCAGACCTTAATGAATCTCTTTGTTCTTGAGCAGCATTTGCTCGGGAAACTGCTCTGTCGTATGCAACTGTATTTGTATTAACAATTGCATTAGAGTGTTTATCTCTAGAAAGGTCTAGATTTTCTTCTACTTTTATAAATTCTGTCATTTTATGTTGCCAATGCCATTGCCCTAAAGTCTTTAATTCTAGGAGGTTCAGCAGAATTAGTTGATTGCATAACAATTTTAATTGAGAACGAAATGAATGGGTCTAATGAAATTCCAAGACCATCATCAGTAACACCAGCGGTAAATAGATACTCTTGGAAATCATCTCTACCTAGTGATGGATTTGTAGTAGTGTCAGGAAGACCAGTATCGTTGAAGTATCTCCAACCCAACTCATCAAAATCACTCGCATCATCTGATCTTAAAATTTTATACATTACTTTAATTTCAGAATCAGTGTCTCTATTTCCTGAGAAGAATACTTTAAGAGCTGTTGCTGATTGAGCAAGTGAAGCCTTTCTTGTTATATAGATTGCAACGTTGTTGTCTCCATCTGGTTCAGTTGAATCAACATATTCAGATGTAGGATAAACATCAGCTGATGAATCAACGTTATTAATTCTATTTGATACAGCAAATCCTGACATTCTTGCTGTATCAATAACAGGAGAAATATTATTATTATTAGTGTTCAAAGTACAAGTAAGAGTTAACGATTTATTACCAGCAAGTTCATTTGTCTCATTTATTTGAGATGCAATCATATATGGAATATCATAATACACATTCTCATTCAAAGGCACAGACTCTGCATCTGAAAGTGTTGTCTTAATAAATGATGTTTGACTTCCAGCTGGACTTGTAGCAGTTGTTCCCTGTTTTACAGCCCTTATAGATGTACCTGTTAGCTGCATGTTTGATACATTAAATTGTGCAAGATCGTACAACATATTTTCTGTCGCATAAACTTCAGAACCACCATTTTGAGCCCGTGTTGTTCCTGTTCCATCGATGTATGCTTCAGTTGTTGTTGTAAACGTATAACTGTCAATTCCAATATTAGCAATAGCAGTTTGTGTTTCATTTGCACCTGCTTCAGAAGAAAATTCAGAATAATGATTAAGTTCTGTAAATGGAATTTTGTGTAACTGATACAATTCAACTGGAGCACCGGCAGGATGATAAATTCCACTTCCTACGTGGTTTGTGCCAAAGGCTCGACTAGCACCACTAATTGTATTACCACTAATTGATGAATATTGAATTGGTTCATTTTGTATTTTTATAAGCCAATTGTTATTCGCATCCCTAGAATATTTACCAGTGGTATCATTAAAATTTGTACCATCAGCCAAGACAATAGTTGTGTCTGTTCTATCAATCGCAGTGGCCAAGGTAGTCGTTGCACCAGATTTGATATCAAAAAATCTAACGTTATTATTGATTGTATTCATACCATGATTAGGATGCAAAACTTGAACAACCTTACTACCATCTTGGAATATCAAAGGATTTGTTTGAAGTTTAACAGCAGACTCAGCTCCACCCTTTTGTTCACCAAATCCTTGAGCAGGCGCAGTACCAAGAATAGTTCTGTCACCGCCTGGATTACCCATATCCCAATATCCTCTATCAGGAATTGGAAGTTGATCATTAACAAGAGGAACAACGCCGTCTAAATTTTTCAAAAATTCCGCTCTATATATTCTAAACTTAATATCTTCTGTAAGAGAAGGTGACCAAGTTCTATTATTATGTCCCTTAAACATAACACCAATTTCTGGTTGTTCTGAAACTGTTCTTTCTGCAAACAAAGCATTAGAACCAGAACTTGCAGTTCCACCTACTCCAGAAGCTGCCAGAGTAGATTGAATTTCAGTTTCGCCCATTCTTGCAATCCAGATTTTATGTGTCGGTACGTCAGCAAGAACACAAAAACAATATTCCAAAGAGGATTGTAAATAAACAGGCGAAGCAAATTTAAAGTTTGTAGCTTTCTGACCAGTTTCGTCAAGGATAAGTTCAGAACCAGATCGAATAGCCCTGCCAAAAGGCATAACTTTTGGGCCAGGATAACCATTTATAACATTTCTAATTTCTACAGTAACAGGAAATGTTTCATCTTTATCTCCAAAGAAAAGATCAATACTAGTAATAAAAGCACCGCCATCATTTTGTACTAAGAAAGTTTGTGCAAGAGGATCACCATCACCCGAATCGCCGCCATCACCGTCATCGCCATCATCTCCATCATCTCCGCCATCTCCACTTGCCGGCGCAGGATTTCTACTACCAACCGTAGATGTAGAAACATTATTAGAGAAAATTGATGTATCTTCGTTTGTTCTTGTTCTTTTTATTTCTGCATTTCTAGTTGCAATTATTGTTTCTTGTTCAGTCTCTAAAATGCCAGTAGCATAGTATATTGCTTCACCAGCTGTAATAGGATCAATAGATGTTATGTTTGTAGGACTTGCTGTAAGTCTAAATTGAAGTTCACCAGTTTTAAATTGAGGATTACCCGAAACTTTAGGATCAGGGAGATTAAATGTTCCCTTAATTCTACCTGCTGCACTTGTTATAAGTGCATCACCAAATATTAAACTAGAATCAGATGTAGAAAATCCTTCTTGTGGTTTAGTAAAAGCAGCAACATCCTGTCTATCAAAGAAAGGATAAACCTGTGTATTTGGTAAAAAACGGTTGCCTTCAAAGTTAATTATTTTTGGCCGGCAGAAAGGCAATAATGCCCGGGCAATAACTTTAGTTCCCTGAGATTCGTAATCAATTTTTTCAACAATATCAGTTTGAACTCCCTGTCTAGTCTGATCAGTACGAACTGTTTGTGTTGTTCGTTGAACTAAACTATTACCAGACCACCACTGAGAACTTGATGATTGTGTAGTGCCAGTCCATTGAGTTTGCCAGGCGTTCCATACAGTTCCAATCGCATCCTTATTTGATTCAAAGAATGTATCAAAGTTTCCTTCTTGATTAATAATTAGATCAGGGGCAATTTCTGTTTCAAACCAATCATCACTAAATGGATCAAGAGCGATATTGCCTGCCCAATGAGAAACAAGGACAGGAGTAACTCTCTCAAGTCTAGTTGCATATGGCTGTTCAACTTGAACAACTTCACTATATGGTAGAGTTATAAGATCACCTGTTTTCTGATAACCATGTCCAGCACGTTCTGCATCAGTTGTTGATTCTTCTATTAGATTAAAAGCTTTTGTCTTAGAAGCTGGGCGCAACTCATTTGCTTCCATATCAATAGAACACTTATAATCTTGATGTTTAACATCTCCAAGACGATGACCTTGAAAAGCATCAACAACAAATCCAGACTTAAATCTATTAAGTCCATTTGCATCAGTAATTTCAAAACTCTCAGCATCCCTTTCTAACAAAGACAGGTGAGTGTAATACTCTAAGTTCTGAATACGATCTTGAAGTTTACCAATGTCTCTCATTGTAAAACGTTGGTTCTTTTCTCTTCGTATAACAACATCCGTTGGTTTAAAGGTAAATGGTGGGATATATAATTCTGCAAGCTTCATTGTCGAACTTCTTAGTTCTGGTATTGCTGGATTTTCTGAAGAATCTCCTTCAGTTACAGTTAATTTTCCACCAAATTCTAGATCAATTACTGCTCTTTTTCCAATATAATATTCATAATCAGCTTGAACTAGAGAACCTGGCTTGAGGAAATTATTTGGAGATGAACCTGTACCATCATATTGACGATGGAAAAAATCAAATGAATAACCAGTAATAGCATCAGTATTTTCTATAGTTGAACTTGCTCCGGTAGCATCCTCAACACAAGGTCTGAAATCAAACACATTGTATAACGGATAATTGCCCGTAGGAGCAGGAGCATCAGGATCAACCTTAGTTGCAGTATATGTTGGAATATCAATGTAATCCATTTGATTAGCAATATCAGTATATGAATCAACAGTAAGAACATCACCAGCACTATGTTCAAGGTAATCAAAAACAATCAACAGCCTGCCTGTCGGTGCAGGCAGTCCAGACTTTCTCTGAATACGAGAGATATCATAATAGTTATCTCGTTGTCCAGTATCAAGTTGGTAATTAGTTGATATAACTGAATCGCCTTGTGTTGTAGCACTAACCGTTCCAGTTGTAGCAGAAGATTCAGCAAGAATTGTTTCATTAACAGAAAATTGTTTTGATGTTCCAGAGGTATATACAATCTGAAGTGGAGTTGTTGTGGTAATAATTCTTGCGGTAGCCTTACTAGATGCACCAGTGATCTTTTCGCCCCTAATCAATGTACCCGTAACCTCTCCAAGACTTACTGTCGGAGCAATTGCATCAGCATCAGAAGCACCAGATTCAAATACTGCCATAAGTCTAAACGCATCTGCTCGACCCAAGGAAATTTGTTTATCCGTTGGGCGTGTTCCAAATGCAGCTGTTGCGCCAGGGACAACTTTTATCTGTTTCATCAATTTAGTTGTTTTGGTTTTTTGAACAACTGAAGTTTTAGAAATGGTTGTCATAATTTTTAGTTTAGCACCTGTACCAAACTGAGCAGCATTTCCAATGGAAACAGTTCCTGTTCCACCACCAGAAAATCCTGTGGAGGCACTAACAATGTCACCAGCTTTAGCAGCACCTGATCCAGCAGTTAGAACTGAAATTGTAAAATCGGTTTCACTATGAGAAAGGAAAATTTCATTTGCACCAGCAGATAGTGTTACTACACCAGAAGAGTTTGTTGTAACAACAAACTGCCGGCGAATTGTAAACTGTGTATCACTTTCACCATTATTTGTAGCAGTCAACAAAGTTTTAACTGGACGTTTTGCAATATTAAATAGTGAAATATTCTTTTCTGAATCTTGTAACTTACAAATAAATCTGAATGAACCTGTACCACCAGTTGCAGCTGTCTGTAACGAAATTGGATCAGATTCTTCTTCTGTTAGAATATTATCTCCGTTATTAGTGAAGATATTATCTGTTCCATCCAAATCTAAGAATGAGGAAGCAGTTGTTACTGCACTAAGAGCAATGTCAGCCGTGAAGTCTTGTCCAGCATCTGCATCCTCACAAACTACCGACCTAGTTTGTTCAAAACCTTTGCTAAATACACTAAGAACAGTTAAGTCAGCATTACTAGAGTTTTCTATAATACCACCAGCTTCAGCTGAGTCAGATGAAACGAGAGTCTCTCCGACTTGGAAATTTCCTAGAACATTTGTAAGAGCAAGTGAAGCGCCTGTAGTTTCTTCACCAAATACAAAACCAGTAGCACCACTAGAACTACCTGTAATTTTATTACCACCATTTGATGCAACAGAAGTTAAAGTAGGACTTGGTGTTGCTGATAATGTTATTAAAGTAAAGGGACGAATATCAAAAAGAAAGAGTTTGTAGATAGCATCAGGTTGTCCAGCAGTACCACTATTATGTTGATAAGTTCTAACTCTTGCAACACCAATTTTAGTACCAACAGCTGATCCAGGCGTAACAATTGCTGTATCGTATAAAGATAACTGTTTGAAGGGAGTTGATTCACCAGAAACAAAAGATACGTCTGGTGTACCAAACATGTTTGTTACTGTAACAAAGTTACCAACATCAAATGCAGTACTACTTGCATTTACTGTTGAAAACTGTCTTGATTTAGCTAAATCAATTACAGTTGGTGAAATTTTTTCAATTTCAAAACCTTTAACATAAGCTTTACCAGAAGAAATTTGTAGAGCAAGTAAACTTTCATTAGCAACGTTACCACTATCCGTAAGTGTTCCGTTGGGATATACACCTTTATAATTTACTGGGCCAACACTAGAATCCACAGATTCTTTAATTTGAAATGTAAAAGGTCTAACTGTATAATTACCAGATTCATCAAATGTTCTTCTTGCAAGAGTTTCTTCTAAAACAGAATATTCTGTAGCTCTTGCAAATTTTATAATATTGCCTCTTTTAACTCTAATCAACTCAATGAAATTTTTATCATCTGTTGAAGCAACAGTAAGATTGGTTAAAGTCAAAGTAAATTTTAATCGATGAGCACCCTTTGCAGCAAAGTTAGATGATCCTGATGCATTATCCAACAACGAAGAATCCGCTTCAGGCGTTATAATTGATTCATCTATTTTCAAACCAATTCTGGCTTCATCATTGTATGCGTTATATTTGTTAATAATAATTGTTTGATCTAAAACTTGGGCAAAATGACCTCTAACAAAATACACACCAGCAGAAATGGATGCAATAGAACACTTGCCAGCAACAGGGCCTGTAGTACCTGTTGCTAATTCTTTTGACTTAATTGTTGTTTCAGAAGCTTCAGTTGTCAAAGAAGCCACATTAGCAGCAAATGTTGTTGATCCATGAGTAACTGAAACGGATGCACTAAGATTTTCGTTAATCACAAACTTATGAAAACCAGAAGCATCCAAAGCACTTATTCGAGATGCTTTATCTTTTTGCCTGGTGGGGAAACCTCCAACAGGAATAGCAGTAGGATTTGCTCCCTTCAAGTTACTAGAAATAAACTGTCCATAAAGTGTAACAGGGTCAGTTGTAGTTGCTGCTGTTGCAGCAATAACCATAAACGTTACACCAGATGTTGCACCCGTAAGAACAACTGGTTTATCTACATTTACATATTGAGTTGGATCAATAGTTTCTCCACTAAAAGTACTTTGAATTTTAATATATTTTGATGCATTATCGCCGGCGCTATAGTTAGCGGAGCCAGGAATAACAACAGTTCCATCTTTGAACATATGACTAAAGCCTTGTTCAATTTGGTTCTGAAGTACTGATTGAATTTGAGTTAATTCTCTTGCCTGAATAGCAAATCCAGGCCGAAATAATGTTCTAACAAAGTTATCATCTTTGTCAAAATCATCATAATACGGGGCAACGTTAAGGTCAGTAGATTGAGGCATATATTAAAACTCCACGATTACTTTAATGTCTTCGATCTGATCAGTAGACCTACTAATTGGTTTTCTATTTTCTAGATAAATTATATCACCACTGTCAGGTTGAAGCTCTGGATTTGCGTATCCATCTGCAAAGGTTAAAGTGTTTCCCCCTGCAAGAGTCACTGCACTATCAGCACTTGAATCTGGTGTTCCAACTGCACCAGAAGTTGCTCCCGTGATAACATTGGAACCACTAAATGCAACATATGCACCGCTTGTTCCATTGGTTCCATAGTCACCAAATCGTTCTTGTGCGTAATATAGAATTGAATTTGCACTATCCCACTCAACAACTCTACCAATTGCACCTGTAGTAGCTTGACTTATTTTTTCATCACCATCAAACGTACCAGCTTGTGATGTTAGTTTTGCTGCATAAGTCATTCTTGCAGTTGATATTGTTGCAACTGAACTTGTGCCATATGTAAAGGGATCGACTACAATTCCTAACTTACGGAAATCATTTTCTGTAGTAATGTCATCCCCTTCAGCTGCGGTCAATGTTGTTGCTAACATTACAAAGTGTCCACCAAGTTCTTCTGGGGCACTAAATCCATGACCACCTTTGGGTCCAACAATAATACTTACTGCACCACTAGAACCACCGATTGCTGCAGCAGAAGTTAATCCTGAGTCTGAAAAAGTGAAACCACTTGCAAGGTTTACTGTTCCAAATGTGTAACCTGCACCAGCAGAGTGAATTGTTGTATGTGTACCAGCAGTAAGACCAAAAACTTGAATTGCGTTATTTAAAACTGTAATTCGGACAATACCACCAGAGGCCGTCCCTGCACTTGTGCCGTCGCCATATATAGCGGCAAAATAAGTTCCGTTTGTGTATCCAGAACCAGCAGTGATAAGTAGTGAGTCAACTGAACCATCAACTGCTGCTGCACTTACCGTGGTATCAGTTGCAACTGGCATGAAGTCTGCTGTTAGAAAGTTATTGATTTGTCCAGCTGTAAGAGTATACATATATTGAAGAACATATCCACCAGAACTAAACGGAGAAGTTGTTGTACTAGTTGGTTCTGATCCACTATATGCTACACCACTGTTATTGTCAAGAATTTTATATACACGAAAATCAGTAGTTATAAAAAAGAATGTAGAGTCATATAAATTGGAGGCACCAGAAGTAGTAGTTACAGTAGAACTATATTCTGGCCGATACATGTCGTATGTATCACCATTAGAAAAATTTCTTCTTGGAATAACTCTCTGAATACTATTTGTAGCGATGCTTTTGGCAGCAACCATATCATCCCATGCAAAAAATTCATCAGTTGGTCCATCTACAGGAGTTGGGGGTGAAGAGTCAGACCCGCCACTTGTCCCTGATGTAAAGGGAGTGCTTTTACCTATGAAAAGGTAATAAACATTATTAGACGATTCAGTAAACGACTCTTCGAATTGAGTAGCGTTATGAAGTCTAAATTTTTCTGTGATAATAGCTGCCATTTCTCTTTTCCTATTTTATCTATTTATGACGCAACGCCGGCCCCAATAATTGTTTTTAGAGTACTACCACCAGAATTAACTATAAGAAGTGTAGATGAACTTTTCATCATCGTTCCTGTTAACACATTAGAAGCACCAGTAGTTAGGACTGTACCTGTTTCATTTCCAAATGTTATTGTTCTATCTGCTGTTGGGTCTGTAACTGTTAAGGTTGTTTCGTGTGCATCAGGTGTTGCACCTTCAAATACAATAGATGCCCCTGTAGAAGTAATCGTTCCGCAAGTCAAATTACCAGATGTAAATGTTCCTGTCGTTGTGAGGTTTTCGTTACCAAAACTGATAGCACCAGAAGTATCTGTTATTGATCCAGCTGCAAGAACAAGAGTTCCACCTTTTAAAGTTGTACCATTTACCGTAGTTGTCGCAAGAGTCGTGATAGTAGCAGAAGTTTGTGTCCCTGCAACAACCCCACTGATATTAGGAGCAGTTAATGATAAGACAGAACCAGTTGCACTGACTCCAGTACAAAGACCAGAGCCATCACCAATCAATGTATAAATTTCTACAAAGTTATCATTGATCTTACCACCACCTGATCGTAGTGTATCACCACTACCATCGTTGGCGTTAGTTCCGATCCCTAATGATTGATATGCCATTTAACGTTCCCTCTTCTTGTTATTTATAACGATTTACGCAGCATCAAACGTGGTTGATGTTGAATCAAATGTTCCTATCGTACTATCTACGGTAGTTATTAAAGCAACTCCAGCTTCACCCTCTGCTTCTCCGACAGGAAGATTAGTTCCACCCGACTCAGCTGTTAATCCATTTGCAATATTTATTGAATTTTGTTGTAGGAACTCAAGTGTTCCTGTACCATCACTTTTTATTTCTATTAATAACTCATCACCAGCATTTGTACTATCGCTGTCTGTACCATTTAATAAGAAGAATCCGCCTTCATTATCTCCCACAACGTTGTGAATAGTATCAAACATAACCAGTTTATCGCTAAGGTCACGGCCGCCGGTACTATCTAGAAGTACGTTGTCGTTTTCATTAGCAGAAGTATCCTGTACCAATGCATCTCCCGCATTAGACTTACCAGAATCTGTTCCGTCTAGTAAAATAAGACCTTCGATATCAAGGACAGCTGATGTACCATCAAAGATAATATTACCATCTTCATTCTCTAATGCAAAATTTAATCCTATTTCATATTCATCTTGTAATGACAATCTACTTGTTGGAGCAATAGAATCAATTCGAGCCTCTCTTGTAAATTGTGTTATATTTCTATTACCAAAGTTTCCGTCTGGAATACTTCCTTGATTGGTGCTGTCTTCAAACTCAATCTTACTTCCTTCAGTCAGAAGTTTTTCACCTCTGTTGAGTTGACCGTCTAGAACAAGATTAATATTATGAGCTGCATATCCTGTACCAGTACCAATTAAATAACCAGTACTAGTTTCTGTTTCCAGTTCAATTTGGCTGCCATCTTCTGTAATAAATTGTAAAAATGTTTCTAGTACAAAATCGTCAGCAGCAGAACTTTGTTCAAATACAATACCACCATCATTAGTCTTCAATGTTCCAGCTGGTTCACTAAATCCAATAGTATCTATTTCAACTAAGTCAGCGAATGAAAGATTACTAATGTCTGCAAGTTGAATACCTGACTGTTCATTTAAGTCTCTCTCATGAGAAATTTTTGAACCAGCATTAGTACCAGTGTTATCTGTACCATCTAATACCAAATTGTCTTCCATTATAACAGGAAGACTTTCTCTTAATCCAACTTCTAATTCAATAGCTGGTGGAGAAAAGAAGATAGAGCCAGGCAAAATTCCAGAAGCAAGAGGAGCACCATAAGAAGTTTTAGGAACTGTAATCTCTGGACGAACTCTAAGTGTGGTTACATGAGATACTGATCGTTTTGAAACAGCATTTTCGCCAAGAGCTGTTTCTGCAAGTAATTTACCAGACCCAGCACCAACATCTAAAAGAACTAAACCAGACCCAGAACTTTGAGAATTTTCAGCTGCAATATCTTCACCACCTTCAAACTGTAGATTATCTCCATTAGTTTCTTCAAGGATCAAGTCACCAATTGCTACACCATTCTCTAAAATAATTGTATCGAATAAACTACTTCCACCTGTTGTATCAAGAACTCCTTCACGAACAGATGTTGTCATCTGAAGTGTTTCACCAAATATTACACCAAGCAATGATGCAAGTTCTGGTGAGAATGTATCATCACCTGTATAATCTATAACACCTGCTGCAGTAGTTCCTATCGCAGCAGAAACTTGTGTTGCAAGAGAAACCTTACCAAAAGGAATAAATCCTGCTGGGTGGACGGAAGCTTTAAGTTCATTAATATAAGAACTTAAAACTGCACCAACTTTTACTTCATATGAGAATTGTTGATAGAAGTATGAATCTTGAATACGAATAATATCTTCACTAATACGACTATCGGTATTTAAATAATTACCAGATTTAGTTATAGTGGTTCCAATTTCTGCTATACCTCTTGCAGTTCCTTGGGCAATAATTTTAGCAGAAGCTCCACCAGAATCTAATATAGTATCACCAATAACATTGAAAGCATCTTCCATAACAATTTCTTCACCAGAATCTGTTCCATCTGATTGTGTCTGATTAAGAATTATTTGATCTATGCCAAGCTCATCCTCCATTAGGAGTTGACCACCAGCGTCCACACCATTTCCGTCTGAAGCATCAAGAATTAAATTTTGACCAGAGTGTTCGTTTAGTAATTTATCTCCACCCTCATCAATTATATTTCCAAACCCACTTTCGTCGCCAAGAGAAATTGCGGCGTTATATAATAGTTTACCTTTCTCAAGAATATTTACATTAAACGATTGGACAGGAGACTCTTCAGTAACAAACGTTTCTAAATTTTCTCCAACTAATCTACCAGCTGGAGTATTGCTGTGTTTAACTGATTGTCCATGAATAGAAAATTCTGAAACGTCAAACACAGGTTGTAAGAGTTTGTCACCAATGTCATCTGTAGAATCAACACCGCCGCTAGTATTAAGAATTATAGTGTTACCAGATTTCTCATTAATAATAAAACTTGGGGAACCTTCATTCAGAATAGAATCTTCAGTAAGAATAGAATCAGTATTGTTACCAAACACTATGCTTGTATCAACTTCATAAGTTAATTTATTACCATCTGTTAAATCTGAACCATCCAAACGAAGAAAACTTCCTGGCGAGGTAGTTGAATCTTCTAATAAGATATCATCGCCCGTATTGTCTTCAAGATTTATCCTACCTTCAAAATCGACAGTAGAAAGATTAGTTAGTAAAACTCCAGAAAGTTGTTTATTGAAGAAATCAGTCCCTACTGTTTCATCTTCAAGCTCAACGTGATCTTCAAAACGTTCAGATCGATCAAAAGCTTTTGTTCGATGACTATCTAACAAAAATTTACCAGACTCATCATCGACAACAAACGACCCAGACTCTAATTCAATACCCTCATCAATAGTAGAGTCCATGTCATCAATTTCCATACTGATTTGATGTACATTAACTTCAAATGCTTCAGAAATTATCTCACCAATTTCAAAGCTTTCTATTGCAATTCCTTTACCTTCTTCACTAAATGCATCTATTAAAAATCCAGAACCAAACTCATCATTAACTTTATAAAGTTCATTAATGGGCCCATGATCAGGACGGTCTGGTTCAACAATATCATTATCCTCTAATGTTAAACCATCATTAGATGAAACTTGACTTTCTGATGTTAATCTATTTGTAGGAGTAGAACTAATTGTTAGTTTTTGAGTAGCAGAATCATATGAAACAACTGAACCTGTATGTGTCTGTAATGTATTTCCAGTTCCAAATGATCCAGTAACATCTTTAAGAATAAGGTTTGTATTTGCAGTAACGGCAGGAGTTGTCGGATATTTAAATCCAGCATCATTAATTGCAATTTCAGAAATAGCACCAATGTCTGTTGTCAAAAGAACTAATGTAGCCTCTTCACCATTTATTGTTGAAATTGTTGCAGTTGGTAGCTTAGTATATCCAGACCCGCCATCAATTAAATAAATTCTATTAATTTCACTGCTTTCATCATTACTCAAAGTTGATGTTTCTAAAACTATACCATCAGTATCAGTACGAAATGAATCTCTAGAAAGTGAATCAGTGTTTGATATAATTAAATCACCAAGAACTGCTTCCGTATTTGAACTTGTAGAAGTGGTCATACCAGTTGCAACATTACCAGACTCTAGCCGTAATGAAAATCCATCATTTAAAGCTTCTGTATCTGAATAGAATAAATTATATAAAGAACTGTTAAAACTAGTCTGACTTTTTTGCAAAAGATTAGAAGGCGACCAAAATATTAAGTCTGGAAATTCCTCAAAAATTAAAGCTTCTGCTATTCCAGTATCTAAATTTTTTACTTCAGCTCTTTCCTTTGTTGAATATAAGGGAAAGTAATATGTTTGAGTAGTACTGTACCGGCGATCTATTCCAAGAACTGTATATGGTTCACCGGAAAGAGTAGCTACTGATGTTCCATTCAATAAAATTTTATTGTTTACAAAAGATAATGTAGTCGATGTTTCTTGTGTAAGAACCTCTGGTATTTCTGTTGTTGCATCTTCAGTTGAAAGTCTACCACCTACAACAGAAACAAAAGCTCTAGCAGAATTAACACTAGTATCACTAACAGTAGGTGTAAATTTTATTCCATCACCAACATTATATTGTTTACCAGAATTATCAATATGAATATCACTTACTGATCCCGACGATATTTCACTAACTTTTGCAGTAGCCTGACCATTTCCAATTTCTGGGTCTAAGGTTACTGAATCGCCTGAACTGTATAGGATACCACCAAAATCTCCAGCAGATACTGTCAATACAATATTCTGAATAGTAAATTTCATAGTAGTATCTTTTGATGTAGCTACTCCTGTTATAACTTCAGAATTTGTAAACCCACTACCTTGAACGCTGTCTTTCCTAAGAGTAAACTCCACAACGGAGTCTGTTCCTTGATTAAATTGAGATACTCCAATAACTTGGGCTGTTGTTCCAGAAGAAGCACCAGTAATAATTTGTCCTGCCATATCAGCTGGAACTGCGCCTTCAGAATCAGAAGTACATCTAATAGCCAGAGGGTTAGACCAGTTACCATCACTTAACCTCATCATATATTTTGCTGGGTATGTGATGATTGCTTCTTCACCAAGGAATACCCTAAAGAAAAGTTTATGTCCTTCTGAAGTTCCTTTTGCTGCGTACATGTCTCTAATCTGTTTAATCAGATTTCGTTTAGACACTCCACTTGCAAGAGAAACAGGAATTGATTCCATGAAGGAATCTTTGAATGATGTAAGAAAACGATCAACAGTATTATCAGGGTTAGCATACTCTAACAACTGTTGAATATTTTGTACAGGGTTTGCACGATATTTTTTTAGAGTTGATACAGCACTACTTGTATTACCTGTAATAGTTTCGCCTTCAATGAACCTCTGGTTTGCAGTTATGAACAGCTGTTCATTATCATCTACCAAAATTTTAGCAGTAGCCTTACTTGTCGTTCCAGTAATTGTTTCCCCGATAATAAATTTACCAGTTGTTCCACTACCACTTTCAAAGACAATCCTATCTGCACCATTAGAGCCTGATATGTCAGTAGAATCTAAGACCAAAAAACTTGGCGTCAATGTTTCTAATAGAACTTGATCAATCGTTCCATCAATAGTTATCTGGGCAGACTCAAGAAATTTATAATACTGTTTTAAAAATTCAACAAATATAGGATGGTCTGCTTGAATATAATCAGGAACTTGGCCATCTATAAGCGGTGAAATTTTTGTTGGTAATGCACTATCGAAAGGGGCCATCGGTTTAGTAGCTCGTTCCTGTTGCGTCTACTGAAGCTGGAGAAGCGGTGAATACAGCTGCACCACCTTCATCTCCTACAGCAATAGTATCGACTGCACCTGTTACTTTGGTGTTGATTGTATCAATCTCTAATATTTGATTTCTTAGGGCAACAATATCATTTGACCTTGGAATAACAGTAACACGAATACGAGTAGAAACAGCTCCATTAATATTAGAAATACTAGTTATGACTAGATTAGAAATAGCAATGGCACCAGTAGCATAGTTAATCTTTCCTGCTGCCGCATTGGTGTAATTTCTAGTTGCACCCGTCAAGTAATATGTTCTAAGATTTCCACTACCATCATCATCAAAGAATTGTTCTTCTGTAGGATGACTTCCAGATACATAAAATCCTGTTGAGGTAAGTATACCACCAGCAGCTGAATTGTGGCCAGTATGAGGATTATATAACGCATTGTTAATATAAAGATTATATGCCTTTGTTTCTGTTAATTGGGGAGTAAAGTATTGAGCAAGTCTAGGAACAACGGAACTACTTGTAATTGAAGTGTCAGTATTATCAATCGCTCTCAATAATTTAGAGTGTCTCAGCACTGCATCAAATTTAACTAACTCAGTTGAGTTAAAATTCGTGATAGTAGCAACTACTTCATTGACCAACGTATCTTTTGTTTTGACAGTTGTTGTAGAGTCATACTTAAACTCACATGTCAATAAAATATAAAGAAAATCTGGATCAACTATTACAGGACTTATTGATGCAACAGTAAATTTTCCAAGAGAAGATACTAAGCTAGTTTTCTCAGATGCAGTTAAGTTAGTTCCAAGATTATTTCTTACAGAAATAAACACCTTACCATATTCCGCTGTTGCAACAACTCCAAGACTAGGATCAAATGAACCGTTCTCTCCACCAAACACTTGGACAGCTGTAGCATTAGGATATAATTTTTGTACAAATACCTTATAGTCATTTGTTGTAACACACCGACCTTGAGATGCATAGTCTAAGGGAGCAGATAATTTTATAGACTGAATACTCTCAGCTGCAGCACCACCACTTGCGGGCGCAACAGTTGTTGTTGTGACATTAAAGACTGTGTTGATTGCACCAGAATTTGTAAATGCAATTGCACCATTTGCTTCTGCTACATTTGATACGACATATTTTAGTACAACAAGATTTCCGTCATTAAGTTTTTTGCTAACAACCCCATCACCAAAATATATCTCAAACTGGCCGTTCTCAATCTCTTGTAAAAAATATACTGCACTTTCACCAGTAAGTTGAGTTATGTCTGTGGCTTTAGTATAAGTAAGTGTGGTTGAATCTGATACAGAGTTTTGAATTTGAACTGTAAGAGTATCTGTATCTGCCTTATTAGAGTTCAATAAAAATCTTTGATTAACATTTGCACTATCAACTGTATATCTACCAGTGATGTACGTTCCCTCATAAATTGGAATCTTCTCAAACAAAATACCTGATCCTGTTTGAGATGAACTAAAATCTGAAACAGTTACAAACTGATATTGAACGTTATCGATTGTAGTAGTAAAAACTTGGCCAGCATTCATTGTTGCTGTACCTAAAGTAATATCGTTTAGGGTAACATTAACTTCGGCTCTTGACGATCTAACTGAACGTGTCTCATAACCCAGAGTCTTTGCATGTGATACCACACTAGACCTTAACGCTGCACTATCAATGAACATTTCATTTGCAAGCATGTTCGCATGAAATCCAAGGTAGTGTGTGTTGTATGAAAGCACATCAAGCAATGCATTAATTCCAGAACCTTCGAAGTCATAGTCAAGAAATTGGTCTTGGTTTTTGAGATAAGTCTTTAGGTTAGTTTTGACTGTATCAAAGTCTAGACCCGATATCTCTAATTTTTGGTTGTTGGCCATTACTACAATACCTCCAATAGCACGTTGATTTCAACAAGGTCAGTTGGAGCATTAAAAATTGTAAATCTTATAGTCATTTCATATGCGTTACGATCTAAGTCAGGTTTAACTTTAACATCAACATTATTAGCTCTAGGTTCATAACTTGCAATTACATCTCTACATGCTTGAGACAATGCAATGGAAGTTAGTGGACTTGCATTCTCAAACAACAGCCCTCTAATACCACACCCTATCTCTGGGTGAAAAGGTTTTTCATAAAAATTTGTTAAAACTAAATTACGAACTGATCTTTTTATAGCAGTCACATTGGTAAGAATATTAATATCCTTATCCCTTGACCTTTTTGTAAAAAACAAATCCAAGTCTCTATATTTCTGAACAAAAAATAAAGAATCATTTGTTGATTCAGAATCATCTAAAGCAGAGAGGTCTTTGAAGTTTGCTGTTTTTTCTACTGTCGCCATTATTACTCCAAGATAGTTTTTATTATTTATAAGACATTCATGGCCCGGCAAAGGTATTTGCTGAACCAGTTGCAACTACTGTACAACCAGATACACCATCACCAATTCTACCACACCCTTTACCATTTATAAACACTGTTGTTGAACCTGTAGTGATTGGTGCTTGATGAACTGGACATGGAACAGCAATAGGTATTAAATGAGGATGGTTGTTATCACCTTGTCTACTAATCCCCGTTCCATTAACAAAAACGTTAGGCGACTTATCTAATCTAGATGGGGTAGAACAATGAACTACATCATCATCCACCATGTCTCCTCTACAAATTGCAGGCATATCCCTCTCCTCAACTACTTGCGTTATTTAATCTTTCTCTGGCTATTAGAAGTTTTAGACGATGTGGCCAAAGTCCTAATTCTCTATGTTCTGCATCACTATGACCATCTCCATCCACATGTGGCTCTCCAATTGGAGTATGATGATGATCAGCAGTTTGAGAATCACTTGCTGTCTCCAACATAAGATGGTTCTCTAATCCAGCTACAAAATCCTCTGGAACCATCTTACCCAACGCATCTATCGCTGCAGCTTCGTATAACAATTGATCACCATCCTCTAGTAATAATTTTTCTTTAGCAGGAACACTATGAGAAGTTCCTTCAGTATCAATCACAGTATTGTTAGTCTCTAACATTACTCCTTGAACAGCTGCGGAATTGAGTGTTCCTGTTTCCAAAAATATCTCATTAGAAGCAACCAATGTCCCTAAGTCTGGTTTGAAACTGATAACATGTTTCAATGTAGCCAAATCAATTGCATCATAATCAGTATACACTACCGTTACGTTTGAAGAATTTATAACAGTAAATGCGTGTGCCATTATGGGTTCAAGTTAATATTTGGACCACCAGTGATTGTAATATCACCACCAGAGGTGTGGGTCCACGTTGAGCCTGTAGTTCCCGCCCATGTCGTACCAATTGTGTAATTCCAAGAAGTTCCAGTTGTTAGATTAGTGGATAGGCCTGTAGACTTAGTATCTGTTCCAGTTATGGTTGTTGATCGGAAATGCTCAGTGCTTGTTCCATAAGTCTCTGTCACATTACGCAATACCGTGTCGTTGGTACTACCCGTAACAAGTCTTGTGTGAAAATTTTTCTCCTTGTCAGTTCCATATGTCTCAATAACATTTTTCTCTACTGTCTCTTCTCGTTCTCCTTTGATAAGCGATATATGATTACCACCAATTGTTTCATGAGCATTGCCACCAATTGTTTCATACTTGTTTCCGCCTACCTGTATATTCCAATCACCTTTGATATAGGTCTTACAGTTTGACTCGATGGTAAGGTTCACATCTCCCTTGATGTTAACAAAGTTGGTTCCAGCTATAATCTCGTAATCATTACCAACAACCCTAGTATGTTTATTGCCGTCAGCATCAACCTCATAGAATGTGCCTGATGTGTGATACTCATGAATGCGTTCTGATCCTGGCGTATCATCAAACTCCTTGATATGACCGCTTTCAGTTTCAAAGACATGGTTATATGGATAAACTGCTGCGTACCTAATCGTTCCACTTTTATTCGGGTCAGTGGTCTTAGGTTCATTCCATTTTTCATTAGTCAAAGTTGAATCTGTTTTATTCATCAATGGATTAATGGCATCGGCAGTTTCGCTTGCATCAACAGATTCTGGTGATCCAGCTGCTGGAATAGGATGAACAGCTTGATCGTTTATATCAGAGGTTTCTGCAATAAAACTAGGACGGGAAGCAGAATTTGGGCCTATTGATTGCCCGGCCATGGTTGGATAGTTGCCTGCTGCATCAAGAAACACATCATCTTTTTTGACTTTGTTACCATATATGTCAACACCAGAATTTCTTGGGGTATCATCACTATAGTTTATGTTATCTTCTCGAGCAGTTTGATCAGAATGAGGAAGCATAACTCCAGTTAGGGCTATACTATCCTTTGCTGCAAGTACTCCATGACCAGCATTCCTTGCAAGTCTATTGGTATCCGCCTCTCCAAAAGTGTGACCAGAAGATCGGCTGAATACACCTTCTTCATCATCCTCACCATTAACAAATGCCCCTAATGGATATGGACCATAGGATTGTTGGGAGTATTTGGGGTCATAGTCTTCAATAGTTCCACCAGCCTCGCCTGGATTGTAGAACTTTCCATCCTTATCTTCTTTTGCGTACTGTTTTTTACCTTGAGTATTGACTTGCTCAGACTTCTTATGTCGAGGATCATTGAACCCTGCACGAAAATTAGCTGGATTTTCTGGTATACCTGGCAGAGTACCAAGGACAATAGGTTGTTGTTTTTCTTGGTCACGAAAGAACCCCATGACCCAAGTTCCTTCAACAAGGAAGGATGGTGTTAATCCCATACCATGCATAGCAGGGTCAGTCACGGGATGCATCACATGGGCCCATGGCAAATCAGATGTTGGAATAGCATTTTGATTGTTTGAATGCCACCCAACGCAACGAACCCGAACACGGCCAAGTTGCTCGGGGTCATACCTGTCTTCTACTACACCCATCCACCAGACAAAACCATCTAGGCCCATATAGTTAATTGGGACATCCACCATTATAAATCTCCTTTATAGATATATTTATAATGATTAATGCAAGTCAGGATCACGCCCTAATCTTTTACCTTCTGGGTGAAACCAGTGATACGACTCAATTGTGCAACCTTCTTGACCGCCTTCAATTAAGTTGGCGAGAGCATAGGAGGCCTCTTCTTCCGTAAGATTGTCAAAAAGACATTCTATTTTGGTTTGAATAACACGATATCTAAGCATGAAATGATATTTAGTAGTTTAGAGTCTCTTAACATTGCCTCTGGAACCATGAACAGATCGCCATTGACCCAATCCACGGTTTTCTAGTAACTGTAAATGAGAAAATGGACTCATTGTCAGATTACCAGCAACAACAATACGGTCTTCACCTACATGTTTTGGAACAGAATGGTTGACCCAGCCTGGGAACATGACCATGAGTCCTGTCTTTGGATGAATTGATTCCCTACCTTTGCCTGGATGAATACATCTATCAAACATCAAAGGGGCAGACCCTTCGGGACAACTTACATAGTAAACAAAACTCCACAGCTGCGGCCAATGGTTATGCATGATCGTGTAATCGCCTTCCCTATAGATTGCTCCCCAACAATCATACGGAATCATATCAATCTGGTGAGGATTATTATGAGCTGCCAGTTCCAATGCACGATTGCACACCCACTGGAATCCCTTGCTACTGTCTTGCATGAACCAATCGGTCATAGAAGCCTTCACATTGGTCTTCTTCTGCTGGGCATCACCCAACTCTCGTATCTGTCGCTCAAGATTTTCATTCAAAGACATGTCTTGATCTTCATGAACCTCTTTGCTTGCATAGGCTTCCAGATCAAGAGTAATGATGGGAAAATTCTCACAGAACTGTTTCGATAAGGGATGCTTATCAAACATCGTTGAAATGGTTGGTTTAAGACTCTTCGCCAGTTCTGCCAGACTCATTTAAGGCCTCCTGTATTAATGTTGTCTTATACGCAATGACTTTTTCTAGACGATTGATACGGTTGCGAACATCCTTTCGCACACTCCGTTTTGAAAATGACTCGGTCAATTGTTCCAATTCTTCAGTGAGACTTTTCAAATTACGCATATGAAGCTTCTTTTCCTTATCAGGAATATCAAAAGGAACCTTGCCAGAGATTACATCTGCAACCCAGGCCTCTTGTGATTTGTCCATATATTTTAGCTTCATTTAATTACTCCCTTTATCCAAATTAGGCAGATTAATAACCTCGTTCAAATAGATATAATCAGAATACTCTCTGCCCTTAATCTCAAAGTATATAGATTCCATGTCCTTGTCTTTAACAGGCACATACATCTTCTTTTTCTTAGACCAGTAACAAGCCCACTCTGTTTTGCCATTCTCGTTCTCTGAAACTAGCCACTTCACATCATCAAACTTATCTGAACTGATATTCACAGCTATGCCAGATACCATTTCTTTGTATTCATTCATATAGAAAACTTTTTCGCCTATCACTTTAACTTCTCCTTTGGATAGTGCCACCACCCTGTAGTCATATATTTCGTTGCACTGTGTACAGGATTTCCACGGTGCTGAAACGTCCATCCGGCAGGGAACATACATCCAAGTCCCTTTCGAGGCCGAACCCTCATCTTCTCATACAAGAACTCTGTCTCGCCTTCGTCTAATTCTATATCATTCAGATAGAACGTCCAGACTAGGCATCGTGACATGTTCTCCCAATTACAAACCTCTGAATGCCAGTTATGAAACCCGCCACCAAACGGTGGAGTTGACTGAACCTTGATATCAGGTGATATAAGTTTCTTGGTTCCACGATACGCAAACGGAAACTCCGTAAGATATCGGTGCATCATGTCATACTTGACCTTCTGCACTCTGGCATAGAGGTCACTGTTCCCATCGAAGGTCAACCATTTCTGTTTGTCCTTGCGAGTGAGTCGGTTCGCCTCTTCTATTCGCACATCCTCTGCCTGATCAAACCATGCAATCAACGTATCACACAGATCATCCGACATTGCTTCCGTATATGATCTTATAAAGTTACTCATAAGCTTTCGTTAGTTCATCTCTAGGAAGAAGCACGCCTCCTGTAAATACTTCTTGATTGGTTTTTCTAAACATAGTAATACTGCCCTGTCTTAACTTGTGGGGTTCTACTAAATCCATACGATAAGAATAGTCTGTAATCGAACTAAGGATATTGTTGTTCTTGTTAGGTTTCCCACGGAAATAAGTGAAGTGGAATAGTGCATACTCTCTCACCGTCTTCCAATACTTGTCCACAAAAAACTCATATTCATCTGGGCCACCACAATCAAACCATACCAGATCATAAGGTCCACTAGAAAACACATCATTCATAACAGATGTATCAGTAAAATCACCTTCAATGAACTCAACAAGAGGTTCTTCCTTCAACATATTCCTACGATCTTCTGCTTGTTTCTCGTTATCTTCTAGACTTTGATCATCGACCACAACAAACTTAGGATTGTATGCCTTGTTAAGATACTCCTTATCACAGTTAGAGTCCCAAAGAAGACCAGAAGAATTAGACTTGAGTGCATCCAAGAGAAATGGTGTGGTGTAACCCATACCAATCTCAAGTATCTTTTGAGGACGAGTCATCTGTGCTAAACTCCTCAAAAACGGGCCCGCATTTTCTGTGCCATATCCCGGCACATGCCACTCAGCATGCTCCATTAAATAATCTCTGACCTAAAAGTTTCATAAGGTTGGCCAGGCGCACTCTTACTGGAGCCAGGCCACTTTTCTTCCTTGGTAGTTTTGTTAATCTGTCGTACTGCATCAGATGTTTCTTCCCAGTACTCAGTTGTCACTCGTTTCAATAACTTCTTCGTCATTAGTCTGCTCCTTCACTCCATATTTAAACTCTGTTTCCGCTACAATATCCAACTGATGCATAATATCTTCAGTAAAATACTTCTCTGGATTGTTATTGATCGTCTTACCAAACGTCTTACTGCCATCTGGCAACTCAATACGAGTGGACATGCTCTTGAAAATCTCATATTTCAATGCAAGATCAAGCAATCCATAGTATCTGTCAAGACCCTTATCATAGGTTAGACGCACATCGACCATCTTGTTCTCTTTGGTTAACCGACTCTTGTGGTTCTTACAGTGAACAATGTTACCGATAACCTCTGTACCATCTTTCTCTTTCTTCTTGCTCAGATAAATAATAGAGGATGCGGCGTATTTAAGTCCAGAACCACCACCCATTTCCTTCGTGGGAAACATACTGCCCACCACATCGTAGGTATGGTTCGTAACTACCATTGGAACCTTCGCCCGGCCAAGTTTGAGGGTCAGAACCCGAAACGCCGCTTTTAACAGCTGCGCTCGTGTCATATCCCGTGTCTCTTTACCAGCCTCTGTATCCTCAACTTCCTTGGTGGTAGATAACATACCAAGTGAGTCGAGACAGAGCATCATCGGTTGTTTGGTAGATGCATCCTGTGCAAGATAATCGTCCAGAACTCGAATCGCCTGTGTGCGAAACTCCTGTACGGTTGTGACAGGCATCATGACCATTCTCTTAGGATCAATCCCACGATCAATCACCATCTGCCGAGTAATCGCACTTTCACTCTCGAAAAAGATAACGCCTGCATTTGGATTTTTGTCAAGGAAACTCTTAACCATACCCATAAGGAAATAGGTCTTACCAGTTGCACTCTCACCAGCCAGTGCAGTAATCTTATTGCCTGCCAGACCACCATAGATCGAGCCACTCAACAGTGCGTTGAACACATACGAACCAGTATCGATAAACGAATCAACATCGCCCGCCTCAACACCATCATCGACAATGCCGCCATACTCGTTCATCTTCGCAACTCGTTTTAAAAAATCATTCATTAGTCTTC
>Ga0209815_1000419_pt1 | contig 31574 bp, 22 predicted proteins | sample CoawatmetaG00DNA_FD_187507 | JGI IMG/M metagenome (GOLD analysis project Ga0209815, IMG submission 187507) | Marine microbial communities from the West Antarctic Peninsula - Coastal water metaG002-DNA (SPAdes) (version 2) | ecosystem: Environmental > Aquatic > Marine > Coastal ...
GTCCGGTCTTATCTAATACTGGTACTGATCGTGGCCTCCCTATCAGTTGCTTTGGGATTGATGTTGCAGACTCTATCCAAGATATAGGTCAAAAGAATTTAGAAATGATGTTGCTAGCTAAGCATGGAGGAGGAGTTGGCATTGGTATTAATCAGATCAGGCCCGCTGGCGCTAAAATAACAGGTAATGGAACATCAGATGGAGTTGTACCCTTCGCTAAAATTTATGACTCAACAATACTCGCAACTAATCAAGGATCTGTCCGAAGAGGAGCTGCTTCCGTTAACATTAACATTGAGCACGATGATTTTGAAGACTGGCTTGAAATTAGAGAACCAAAAGGTGACGTCAATAGACAATCACTTAACTTACATCAATGCGCAATTGTCGGTGATAAGTTTATGCGTAAGCTTGAACAAGGCGATGCAGAAGCTAGGAATAGATGGAGTAAACTTCTTAGAAAACGAAAAGCAACTGGAGAACCATATATCATGTTTAAAGGAAATGTTAACAAAGCAAACCCTGAAGCATATAAACAAAACGGATTAAAAGTTCATATGACTAACATATGTTCTGAAATCACATTACACACAGATGAGAATCACAGTTTTGTATGCTGTTTATCATCATTAAATTTAGCAAAGTATGAAGAGTGGAAAGACACTAACCTTATCTATGACGCTACATTCTTTCTTGACGGAGTTATGGAGGAATTTATTCAAAGAGCCAAGGGATTACGCGGATTCGAAAATTCTATTCGATCTGCGCAGAAAGGGAGAGCACTGGGATTGGGCGCACTTGGATGGCACACGTATCTCCAAGAGAAAGGTATTCCTTTCGAAGGTTTACTTGCTCAGTTTGAAACTAGGAAGATTTTTTCGCAGATTAAGATTGAAAGCGAGCGAGCTTCAATGGACCTTGCAGAGATTTATGGTGAACCTTTGTGGTGTGTTGGTACTGGTATGCGTAATACTCATTTGCGTGCTGTTGCTCCCACTGTATCTAATAGTAAGCTTAGCGGTAATGTTTCTGCGGGGATAGAACCTTGGGCTGCTAATGTATTTACAGAGCAAAGCGCTAAAGGAACTTTTATAAGGAAGAATCCTACATTAGTTAAGTTATTAAGAAAACATAAGTTAAATAATGAGGAAATATGGGGTAAGATACTTGCTGACGGAGGTTCAGTACAAGATATTGATCAGTTGGATGATATTAGAGTTGGCTTTGATATGCCTGCAAAAGAAGTTTTTAAAACTTTTAAAGAGATAAACCAATTAGAATTAGTTAAGCAAGCTGGATTAAGACAACAATATATAGATCAATCAGTAAGTTTAAATTTAGCATTTCCAAGTGAAGCTACACCAAAGTGGCTTAACAAAGTACATATGGAAGCGTGGAAAAACGGAGTGAAGACTTTATATTATACTAGAACAGAAAGTGTTCTACGTGGAGATATTGCACAGCAAGCAATGAATGAAGATTGCATAGCTTGTGACGGTTAAATAGTTAGTTAGTTAGTTAGTTAGTTAGTTGAAAGATTGGGAGGTTTAGTTAGCCTCCCTTTTTTTTATATCTGCTTACTCTACCCTTAGTATTCTTTTCATTTTTAGCCGCAGCTTTTTCAGCAGGAGTTAACTCACTCCAAGTTGCTGGTGTATTTTTTGATATTTTCTTAGTAGGTCTAAATGTATTTTCACCTTTAGTATAATCTTTATTACCTTTAGGTGTTTCCCACTCTTCTTTAAACCAACGATTTAAGTTTTTAAAGGGGGATATCATTTTAAAATCCATATTATTTAGATTTATTTCCCCAATTAGCCACGCCTACTTTTCGACACTTAACCATAGCCCCGCTTCTATATGCGGAATTCCCACCTTTGTATCTACCTGCTACTTTTTTATAACAAGCATCGTTCTTTTTAGCGGGAGTTTCTGCCTTTGCAGTGTGACCGTAGCCATCTTCTTTTAGATCTAAGTGTTCTTGATTTGTTTTAGCATTAACCTCTTTGCCAGATTTGCTATACATCTTATGTTCTTTAAACTTACCTGGAGAAGCTACTTTATCTACAACTTTGCTAGCTATAGCTCCCATTATAGCTTTACCAGCCATTGCTACCAATGGACCAATCTTAGCGGGAGCAGCGGGTGATCCTATACTGTATCCGTTATTTCCTAATAAGCCTAAGCCTTGTGGCCCAATTCCTTTTGTTCTCATATTTATTTAGTTATTGTTTTAGACCAGCGAGCTCTAGTTCCCCTGGTATCATAATGTGTAAATGTATTATACAAACCTAATCCTCCTTGATCAATTTCCTCAGACTTTATTAAGCCTTCTATTATCTTTGATAATTCTTTAACAGATAATTTTTTAGATTTAATATCTGCAGCTTTACCTAAAGGATGCTGAGATAAATCATTACTTCCAACATCTAGATTATGAGATCTACATCTATAAGCATTAGTTAAATCTAATCTACCTACAACATTTCTTATTATTTGTAAGTTATCCGCTAAATTAATCACGTTTTTCTTTACAAATTCAGGCATTTTACAACCACATTTGCATTCAAACTCTTCTAAACTAAAATTATTTGTTAGTTTCATTCATCATCTTTTTTCTTGACATAAGACCATTTTGCCACTGTGTAACCTATTGTAACTATTAATAATATTATTTTTAACCAATCCTCAAGCTGAGTATATGTAGTTACACCTATTGTACTTCCGTTTATAATATACAATTTTAATTCACTTACGCTCATGTTTTTTTATTTCTTCCAGTTAGACTTTTTCCACGTTTTTTTCCACTCTTTTACTGTACCAAACCCTTTTTTCTTAGGTCCTGTTTCAATTAATCCTAAATCCCATTGACTATAACCTAACATCAATGCTATTGATTGCCATAATTTTGTATCATTGTCCATAGCTACTCTTAAATTATCTGCCTTTTTAATAGCTCTATCTAAAGGAACATTAGTTAAAGCAGATACAACTTGGCCTCCAGCATAAAAAGCAGGATTATCTAAGCCATAACCAACCATTTTATCTCTAATTTTAGAATAACTAAATGCTCTACCAGCACTTTGTAATTTTCGTATTTTAGAAGATAAAGGTGGTGATAAATCCAGAACCTTATCTGCAGCCTTAGTAAAATCGGGTCTGTCAGATTTCGACTGTTTATCAATTTCCATTACTATATTTTTACCAGTGGAAACTATAGCTCCATAGATACCTAAACCTCTAAGTATAGTATCCATCATTGAGTTTGCTATTCTAAGTTCCTTTTTATCTATCTCCTCTTCATCATCTCCTAATGCTAAACTTGCAAATAAAGCTGATTGTAAACTAGAAAATATAACGTTTTGAATAAAAGTATAATAAACTATTTTAGATATATTAGATTTAGGATCGCCTCTGTTGTTTTTAAGATCCAAGAAAGCCTTTTTAGTTAATCTCATGTATTGCATAGGCGTGTTTGCGAAAGCTAATATAATACGTCCTAATGGGCTTGCTTGTTGTTGCGATATTCTATCTGGTCTTGATGATTGTTGTGTTTCTTCTGCTACTTCTTGAAAATCTAAGAAAGCTTGTTGTTCAGCGGCTTTAGTATCTAGTCCTTCAGACTTATATTTATTAATTCTATTCCTTATAAATGAAGCGCCACCCATTGCAATAGCAAAACTATCCGCCATTTGTGTAGGTAAGAATCCCATTTTTAATATAGAAGATAATACTGCCTTTGATTTGTTAGTAGCAGATTCTGCTGCACTAGCGATATCATCTGCATTCACATCATTCTTTAATCCAGATCTTCTTTGTTTAAGAAAATCAGAGTTAAATAACATTGCAAAATCTGACCAAAATTGTTTCTGATTAGCAAATGCAGCAGCGGCTTTAGCAGGATTATTATCCCCCCAGTTAATAAAGTTAGCTATAGATAATGTTTGTAGTAATGCTGATCTTGTATTGAAAAACATTATTGTACCTACAGAATCGTTTATCCAATTCATAAATTTATTAGTAAGCTTGTTAGCTCCAGAAGGTCTATTTCTACCAGACTTCATTCGGTAAAGCATGTCTTCCATAGCCTCTACATAATTGTCGCCGTATACTGCTCTAAGTTTATTTAAATTTTCTTTAGAAAATATTACATCCACATTGTCTTGCCATTCCTGTAGAAACTCAGCTCTCTTAGCGGTGTTAACCATGTTAATAATGTCAGTAGTAACTGTACCTGCTAGCCATCCATTGTCTGGTTCTGGGTAGCCATTAAATGCTTGCTCCAATTCTTTAGCAAAACCTAATAAACCTGGACTATTATTTACTAAATCTATTAATTCTTTTTGATCTGTTTTAGATAAACCTGGTATTGCAACACCTGCTTTAGCCCAAAGATACACTCTTACTGCAGCTTCATTTGTAAATCCAGTATCACCTATTTTTTCTAATCCCTTAGGAATGTTTTTAACACGCTTCTTTAAAGCTTTTACCATAGCGGTAGTTTGTTGCTTATAAGATTCAAAATTTCTAATACCTTTAGCAAAAGGATTAAATAATTTTTCTTTAAACCAAGCTGCATTAGCGTCTCCGTCAGCGCTTTCACCCAACAATCTACTTAAAAGACCTGCAAAATCATCAGCGGATGGTGGAATAAAAAACTTAAATTTGCCTTTGTTCCTACCTCTTACTTTACCTTTAGCATCAGAATATCTTTTTTTACTTTCTACACCTGTCGCACCTTCTACTATATCATTAAATTCGTTATCTAAATCTTTAGACAATCGTAATTGTGGTTGTTCAAATACTTTTTCAATACCTTCTTTTGTTTCAAGAGTATAAGATGAATTTTTTAAAGTACTAGCAACAATTTTTGGTTCAGATATTAAGCTCATGTAAACCGTACCTTTCTTTTGAACAGATCCTCTTTTAACTCGAACTGTTCCCTTAAAAGATGCATCTAATTCAGGTACGCCTAAATTATGTATATCTTTACCCATAAAATATAAGCCCTTGCCTCCTATTTGTATATAGTATACGCCTTTTTTATTATAGTGATTAGCTACTCTTGATTTATCTAATTCTTCTGTTAATTGTATAAACTCTTTATAAGGTTTTGAGTTTACAGCTTTTTCATAAGTTTTTTTGCTTATAGAAGTTTTCAAAGGAATAGATTTAATATTTGTTCCTTCTTCTTTATTTACTATATCTAATATTTTTTGTAAGTTAGCAGAGCCTTCTTGCGCTCTAGCTACTAAGCTTACTCCTCCAGGTATAGTAGTCGGATCTAATTTTTCACCATTTTTTCTTAAGATAACTACACCATCTTCTATACCTAATGTTACTTGGCCAAATCTAACTTTAATATTCTTTTTAACCTCTAATAGTATTTTTATTTTTTTACCATTATTTCTAGTAAATACAATCTCAATATCACCTCCTCCAGTACTATCGTAACCTTTAGATCCTTGCTGACCTTTTTTATCTTTTGTTATAATACTTAAACCAGATATATTTCTAGCTGCAGATTTTAAAGTCTTTAATACTAAAGATTCATATACAACTCCACCAAAAGCATTACCTGTAAGTCGACCTTTATCAATTAAATCATATATAAAATTCTTTATTCTAGCTGGAAACTTTAAAAATTCTGCACTATCTGCATCAAGCCTAGAAGCTGCATAAATATTATAAGTTCCTTTTTTATCTCTTAAATCAGGTCCTTGCAAAGAGAATTGTATAACATCAAAACCTTTGGCCTCACCTTTATATCTATCAATTTTAGATTCTAAATCGTTAATTTGGGCATCGATAACTATTTTATTAGCTATATCTATAGCAGTTTCAGGAGCAATAGATTGTCTTGCTATTAAGTTAGAAATATTTTCTTCAGTAGCATAATCAGCTACGATCTCTTTAGTAATAGGAGTTATTATTTCTCTTGCTAATTGCTTTTGTCTTTCTAATATAGTATTCTTTTTACCTTTAAGAAAATAAGTTAAAAACGTTGTCTTATCTGTAGGCGGTATTTTATATATAGGATTACCTTCAGCAGTTAATTCTCTACCTAATCTTTCTATTTTAAATAAATTACCATAACTTTTTTTAATAGTTTTTATAGGCAAAGCTTTAGTAACAATGTCAAAAGATTTTTTACTATTTAAAAAATCTATATAACCAGCAGGTATAACAACCTTACCTTTAGATTCGCCAATAGCTCCCCATTTCTTTAAAATCTTTTTAAATAATGTTTTATCTATATAATTTTCTAACCAAGATATAATATAAGTATCTCTACCTTTTTTAACTGAAATCATTTCAGATAATGTACCTTTGGCTGCACGTGTTTTAAGCTCCTTATCTAGCTCTGATTCTATCTCTAATATAAGTTTATCATCAACCATATCAAGCTGATCAAACGTGGCCTGACCACGCTCTACTGTTCCAGATCTGTCAATGCTTTGTGTATCTACTGTAGAAACAACGTCTTTTGCCGCATCTACATCCTTTTTAATACCTCCGTCTTCTTGAGATTCGATACCCAATCGTTTAGCTAAATCATTTGCTCTTAAGTAACTTCTGTTTACTATAAATTTTTCTAATTCCTGGGAACCGTTATACTCATTCAAAGTCATAGCTTCAATGTCACTACGCATAGATTCTTTAAATGAATCCCTAGTTACATTTCTTTTTGCGTCGTCTGCAATTGGATCATATAAAGCCTTTGTTCTATTTGTAACAACTTTGTCTATAATTTCTTTAATGCTTGATAAAACTTTTTGTTCTAATCTAGTCTGCTTAGGAGATTTTATAGGTTCTTTATTATACTTTTTAGCTAACGCTGCATTCTCTTCTGCTAACTGTTTAATACTAGCTATATCAGCCGATGTTTCAGTACTTTGTTCCGGCGTTAAAGTTTTAGATAAATTCATATCTACTGAAGAAGAATCAGATAAATCTATATCACCTAAAGCTTTAGACGCAGCCTCTGTTAAAGACCCTTGCTCTGCACTTATATCATATTCTTTTACAAAGTTATATACATCTTTACCAGACTCAAAAGATATATTGTCATAACCTTTGCTTTTAAACACACCTGTAATAGCTCCACTTATTTTTTCAAAAGTGGTTTTATCATAGTTAATTTGTTTTTTTCTTAAAGCATCTGCAAAAACATTTATATATTCAGTATTGTATTGATTAGCTGTAGTATAACCTCTAGTTCTCATTGATTTATCTACAAAAGCTCTTTGAGAAGAAGTCATAGCTCTTCTAAATTGTTTTACAATTTTACCTTGTTGTTTTGAATCCCCTATAAGTTTATTAAAAACAGGATGTAATACTTCGTGAGCTCCTACATTTATTGCTCCTTGTTCTCTTGCAACTTCTTTATTTATTAGTATTTGATTGCCAATGGAGAATCCGTGAATATTACCTTTTGAATCTTTAAATGTTTTTCTATCTTTAGCGGATACATTCTTAAGTTTGTTTACTGCTCCTTGTATTGCTTTTGTACTTTCGTAAACTTTAAAAATTAAGCCTCTGCTTTCAGCTTCCGTTCTAGCAAATTCTATGTTTTTATCAAGCTCCATGCTAACAAGAGCTTTACGGGAAGCATCGTATTCCGCTTTAAAACCTGTAGCCCCAGCACTATATTGCTCTTCTGTAATTTCACCTCTTCTAAACTTTTTACTAAGCTCAGTAATTTTATAAGCTGCAGCATCCCTTAGATCAGTTAAGTTTTCAACCTCACTTAATTGCCCCTTACTTAAGCTATTATAAATATCATTACCTTTTCGTATTGAATCTGCAATATCGCTGTCGGTTTGATCTATTTCCTTTTGAATACCTTCTTTAACAAGTTTGTCTTTAGTGGTATTATATTTTGTTCTTAGCTTAGCTAATTTATTTATGTTTTTATCTACAGCATCACCATCAACAGTTGTCCTAATAGAATTCATAGCCTTAACTGAGTAAGTAGAAGCCGTCATTCCGCTACCACCTATAAAACCTTGAAGACCAGCTTCTAAACCTTCTTGACTAGTTACAGCATCTACAACTGTTTTCATTATTTGAGATTCATTGTCCGTACCAGCTACAGATCCTAAATTATTGTTAACCTCATCAGCAGCATGTTGTAGTATTTCTGTAGTAAATTCAGTTGCCCCAGTAGCAAGCATATTCATCGCAGACCTTGCTCCTTTATTATATATAAGTTTTTCAGCAAGATATTTACTACCCATACCCATCAAGCTGTTTCCTCCAGATCCTTTTAACGCACCTTTCGCTCCTTTAGCAACTGCTCCAAAACCTATAAATTCTAAGGCAGTAGATATAGCTCCCATACCAATAGGTATTGCTTCGTCTGCTTGATCTGATAAAACTAATTCATTAAAAGTAACACCTAAGTTTTCAGCTTTTAATTTATTAAAGTTAACATAGTTTTCAGCAACATAATCCATTAAAAAACCAAAACCAACTGTACCAGCACCAAAACCGATACTACCTATCATACTAGTAATAGCATTTACTCCCCCCGCTAAAGCTCCTCCAACATCACCGTTTTTAACACTTTCAATAATACCTAATGTTTCTTTGGATTGTAATTTTTCTTCCTTATATTTATCTAAAGACCCACCTTCTTCAAGCATATCTTTAGATCCTATTCCTCCTACTAGCCATTGAGGTTTACCGTCAACAAATTTATCAACACCTTCTTGGCCAAATAAACCGGAGTACACTGCATTGGTAGCTATATCTAAAGAAGCGTTAGCTCCTTCGTCGGTAAACCAAAATTCATATACATCTTCTAGCTGCTCTCCCATATTAGAGAAAGAATTTTTAATCGATTGCCAAGCCGATAAACCACTTTCCGATTCTGAACCCGTATCTTTTTTTCCTGACTCCACACTTGGATCCGCACTTGCAGAGTCGTTTGTCTTTGCTACAAGAGCATTGCTTTTCCATTCGCTAAATTCGCTTTTTGTATAATCGTTATCCTTTAAATAATTGTATACATTAGCTTGCACATCTTCATTTTCATTTAGATTTGTTTGCCATGCATCAAAGTCTGAATCCGTTTTACCTTTTGAAGATAATTCGTTCCATATGTTTTTTAAAATATCGTCTGCCATAAAATTTGATTTAACCGAAGTTACCTGTTGATTCTACTTTTTCTTCTTTAACTATTACCTCTTCATTGTTCTGCTCTTGCTTCTGACCTCTGCCGCTATAAGTATCGTATTGACCTAAATGATAGTTTTGGGCTTTGCCAGAGAAGCCTGAGTTTTGTATGTAAAATTCATATAAAGCTTGAGGATTATTTACATCTATATTTGTTCCATAAGAATTTGCAGGATTTGAAGCATCAAATTTAAATATTTGAGCATTACCGTATTCTTTAGTAAAAGCTATATCAGCCTCTTCCATTTCGTCTTCATCAAAACCATTTCCTGCTGCGAATCGAACAAGCATTCTATCTCTACTAATGTAAGGATTTGATTTAGCTGTAGGATCAATAGCATTTATTTGATTAACTATACTATTGTTTTTATCAATACCAGGAGTTCCATTTGCTAATTCAGAGAATCCCATTGCCTTATTAATAACAGGACCTGATAAATCAATTTCATCATTTAAAGCTCCGCTAAAACCAGTCTTGCTTCCTCTTCTTCCGCTTCCACTATTTGCTGGTCTTTTTTCAGCAGCGCCTTGAGCAGCGCTATCCACCATTGCATTCATGTAACTATTAAGAACTTGTTCTCTTAATAAATCTTCATTAGCCGGTTCAAAAAGCGATGGATCTTCTAAATTTAAACCACCGTCAATTAAAAAATCATCAGATGCTAAAGATAGCAATGTATCTCTACCTCCTGAATTTATCATGTTTTTTAATTTGTTCCTAACCATATTTTGCCTAGCACCGCTTAAAGATTTACCTGCGCTATACACGCTCTCGTTTAGTTGCAAAATTTTATCAGCAGAAGCAAAGTCTTTTAAGAAAGGTTTTTCTATAGTAGCATAGTTAGAATACTTGCCATCACTTTCATTCCAAAAGTTTAAGTTACCTCCTTCGCCAATTCCCATTACGCCTTGATCTGTAAATATATCGCCAGCACTTTTTAAAGCACCTAATTTATTACCATCAGATAATCGTTGATCATCAAAATCTTTTAAATAAGCTATTTTTTCTTGCTTGTATGTACCCATTTGACCGGCTAAGTTCCTAAAGCTGCTTTGAATACCATTCATTTTGTCTCTAAGTTCCATGTACATCCCAGAAGAAGGATCATCTATTTTAGCTATTTGAGTAGCATACTCCGCATATTTTTGTTTGTTTTCTACTAAGTAGTTAGAAACTGCTGAATTTTGTTCTCCTGTTAATTGAGTTAAATCAATATCAGAGTTTAATGAATTTATATAAGCACCTACTTTATTATTAACTAAAGCTTTTTTAGCCATATTTTGAGCAGTTATTATAGCTAATTCCTGTCCTGTCTCTTTTGCTACGGCTTGAGCACGAGCTCCCCAGGTAGATTCTTTACTCTGACCTAACGCAGCGGCACCTCTTACTAAATTTATATTCATAGTTTTATTATTTATCCGTTAAGCCCCGTTTCCAGGTGCGCCTAAAAATTCTCCAAAAGCACCACCTTTATCAATTGCTCCAGAAGCAAACCCTCCTAATGTTGCACCAACTACTCCAGTAACACCTCCTACTATGCTATTAGTAGCATCTTGTCTTGCTTTATTTGCTGCACCTAATCGTTGTTGCGACATACCTAACAATGTTTCTGTTTTGTCTTTTTCAGCGTCTCTAGATATTAATTCACCTTTTCTTTCGTATAATTGTAAATTCCCTGCTTGCTGACGTTCTGCTGCTTGATTATTTTGTTCTTGCCTTCCAATATCCAATGAAGCTTGTTGTGTTTGTGACTGTTGCTGACCGGCTAATGATTGAGCTAAAGCAGCAATTCCAGATCCACCTGCCGCACCCTGAAGTCCTGACATAACATTAGACAATCCTTGATTAGATTGTTGAGCAGCAAACTGCGCAGCGCCTTGATTAACCGTAAGGTCTTCTTGGGTATTTTCCATATTTTGATAAACATTAGACGTATCTAAGCCTTCAAATTGTGCTTTTCTATTATTGTATTCTCCTTGAGCTGCACGTTGCTCACGCTTTCTTTTTCCGCTACCTATTATTCCGCTAGCTATTCCGGTAAGACCACCTACTATTTGTCCTATCATTTAATTAAGTTTTATAGTTTTATTATTACGTATTATTTGCTACTCTCAAATACCTGCGAACCAACCAAAAACAATTCCGCGTAATCAACGGAATCATTCTTGAACTGCATTTCGGCATAGTACCCCTTCAGACTATTAGTGTTTACACTAGCGGTTTTACTAAAAAGTATAAAGCTAGTTAATACAGGTCTAATTTGGCTTGGACTTATTTCAGCAGTAATAGACGTTGCTGTCAATGCTGTTATTAAACCTATAACCTTAATGTCTTTACCATTAATGTCGTTAGTATAATAAACAGTATCACCTATTTGAACAGAAGTGTTTAACGGTTGTAAGAATGTTAATGTTATTGAATCCATAATTAGTTTTTATTTTATTATGTACAGCTACTATCAGGACAGCATATTCTAAGAAGTTGCCATTGTGTTCCGTTTGCTCCTGTTACTCTAACTGTAACTTGTGAGTTTGTTTGATAATCCGCTGCCGTATATGGCCACCATACAATCTGCTGATAACTACCAAGAGTTGCTGTATAACCTGTATCGTTATAAAATTCAGTTGTTCTAAGTGGAGCTGGGTTTATTGCAGACGTACCTATGAAGTAGGCGTTTGCGTTTGCTTGAACTGAAGTAGGGAGTGTGTTTGAAGGCTCTGTACCGTAAACGTTATCAAAAGCTGGTGTTCCAAAATTACCACTTGCAGCCCAACCAGTTGTTGCTTTTTTAGTTCCGCTAGCTGTACCATGTATAATCTCTAACTTATCCCCAATACCATACGCGTTAAGAGCAAAAGATATAAGACCTCCAGCACTATCTAAACTTACGCTTAAATCTGTTATACCAGGGCCACCAGCTGAAACACTCGAGTTACAAGGAACAGATACATTAGCAGCAAATGTTAATACTGCACCATAACCTAAGCCACTTTCATTCCTAACAAAAGCTCTAACGTAATAAGTGCTACCAGCAGTTAAACCTGTAATGGAACTAGCAAACCCGGCGGTACCACCACCTTGAGTTGTTGCTCCAAGTATTGTAGCAAAATTAGCAACTGTACTCCATTGTATACCTTTGTCTGATATAGTTCCACCACCGTCTGTTATGGTTCCACCTCCACTTGTTGCTGTGGTGCCTGTTATATTTGTAACTGTAGTAGTTATAATCGTAGGAGTAGTAACTGACTGTAAAAAGTTATCAAGATTAAGTTCGCTTAATAAAGCCTGAGTTCCTACCGTACCGATGTCTGTGTCTAAACCTATTACTAAAGTTTTAGGATCTGAGGCGTTATTTATTGTTATAAGCAATGGATCTTGCACTGTTTGATTAGTTATAGGATCTCCTAATCCTTGATTTGACCAATCAGTATTAATAGGAGTTGTAGTAAAAATAAAGTCCTGACTACTTCCAGGCCTAGAAGCCGATACACTATAAGAACGAATCCCAGGAATTGCAAAAGGAGTAAAAGCTTTAGTATTCGCTGAACCAGTAGTTATACTTGAGCTGGTGCTAGTTAAAACAAAGCTAACGTTTTGTGATGTATATTGATATAATTGCCAAACAGAAGGTTGTCCTGCAACGCAAGGAGTATATGGTGATGTTGTGCAAAAAGAACTGGCTAAATCTCCAGTTAATGTGAATGTATAAACAACATTAACCAATGATGCTGGAAAAATTACGCTTTCAGTATCAAAGCCGGTACTATCTATTGTTCCTGAAAATTGACCAATCGTTGTACCCCCAACGCTTTCTGTAACTTGCAAAGCCCATGCCGCTCCAGTTATACCGGAAATTGTAATGATCCTAGTCTCACCAGATGTAAGTACATCCGTTGAATTTATAGAATAAGATTGTATTTTTACAGATGGGCTATATATTGCTGTTGCATTAGCTGTTAAGCAAATTTCATCGCTGCTAACATTTGTTTGTGGAAACTTATATACAACAGTAAAAACAACTTGCGTTAATTGATTAGCAGCATTATAAGTCTTAACACTTGTAATAGTATAATTACTTACAATACCTATATTTAAAGCTAATACGGGTTCTACCTCAAAGAAAAAACCTGTGCTAGCAACAACACTTTGTGTTAATACTGTAGCTGTTGTATTAAAATCGCCATTAACAGCGTAAGCAGAAGGAAGATCTCCTGAAGCCGGTAACGATACATTAGATGTACCACAAGCTTTTAATGTACCAGATAATGTAACTTGGGTTTGCTCAGCATAACCAGTAGCGCAAATGTCTATTAAGACATCGTTAGCAGGCATTACACTAGGCGAAATATAAGTAACCAGGCATGTTATGTTTGCTCCCGATTGTGAAAAAACAACGCTACTCACATTGGTTGGCAATGGAGCTGTTGCAGAAAAATTGCTAGCATTTATAGTAAATCCAGTGTTTGGTGTTAATAATAAAGCAACAGACGGATTATCTAATGTCCAGTCTACTCCGGTGGTTTCATCGAAGCTTACTATGGTTGCTGAAAAGTTACTTATATTTATTGATGCCATACTTATGGTGTTGTAATTATTTCTCCTGTTAATACATTTATAGTTACTGCACTATTGTTTGGTTGTCTTGCTGAATATATTTCTACACCAGACTTAAATACTTGTAAATTTACTCCCGAGCCATGCGTGTTTAAGTTACCTCCTGCGTTAAATGCATCTGATATCAATCCAAAAGAAACAATCTCAGGATTTGGACCCGATGTGTTAGCAACTATAGTATTAGCAGTAGCTTGATCAATCGTAATTAAATTATATCTATCTCGCACTGAATAAAAATTATCAGTACTTGTTATGTATTTTTGGTACGGTGCAGTTGAATTTAATTCTGTGCTAGTAGTTCCTTGAGAAACCGCAGAAGGAATTGTAGTTGTACCTTCTACATCACCCGTAGCACTATTAGCAAATCCGTTAGCGTCTAAAGTAAACGTATCAAAATATCCAGTACCTAATGTATTTCCAACATAAGCTCTAGCTATGTCAGTTGTATTTCCAACTACTCTATATGTACCTCTATTACAACCATGTGCTGATGAATATGAAGCTTGCATTATTGTTACAAAACCTGTAACAGGATCTACGTAAGATCTCAAAGCTTGACTACCTCTTGTTGTAACTAAAAATTCTAAGTTTAATAAAGCAGCGTTAATCGTATCTCCTGCAATTTGCTGAATGCCAGTATTACCGTCAGGATCAACTACAGTTAGTGTAAAATCTACAGCGCTAGCTCCTCCAGTTACTGTACTGTTAGGAATATACCAATTTCCAGTACCGTCATTTAAAGGAAGAGGTTGATTCATCCAGCTTGGTAAACCAACAACTGTATTTATACTTAAAGTAGTAGAAGCGTGGTCAGGGTCTGCAATACCTATAGGATTATATGTGTAAACATCTCCATCTACTAATCCAGTAATTGCAGGTGAGGTTGTTGTAAAATATGGACCCTCTGCTACAGCTTCTATATTAATACTCATTTGAGTTGGATCACTACAAAGACCGGCACAACAAGCTGCTACCGTGAAAGAACCAGCACTACCATTGTAGTTTAAACTAGGAGTAAAAGTAAAACTACCCGTAGCATTAAGCACTAAAACACCTCCTGTGGTTGAATCAGTTATTAATTGGAAAGTTATAGCTGAAGAACAATTATTTGAATCAGTAATATTAAAATTACCTACAGTGTCTTCTACACCTTGAAAACTTTGACTTTGTAAAGTTATAGGTATAAGATCATTAAAACACGTAGCATCTAATCCAGTTGTAACTGTAAAATCTGTTATTGGAGGAACTACTATTACTGTGGGCCTACCAATACCTTGTACATTAAATTCTTTGGTACTAACATTTGTATTACAGTTGTCTATGAAAAAAGTATTTAATCCTTTTATGTAGTTAAAATATTTGCCTTCTTTTTCTACAAATTCAGACACTTGCCCTTCTTGCAAATCTGTTATAATAGAATTAGTATACCAACCTTTAGTTGTTTCAACTGATGTAGGTATTAATCTTTTACTTGTAATTTGTGCAAGTGAATACGTTTGTAAACTAGCTCCAACTCTATATATATATTCTTTAGAATTCGTTCCGCTATAACTTAAAGTTTTAAATCCTTTAATCGACGCTGGGTCTTCATTAAAAATTGTATTAAAAGAACTTTCGTAATAAGCCCCTAAGCTGTCATTGGATGGACCTATACCATAAAAGTTGTTGTACGAAGTATTAGAATTCATTTCCCAAATCCTACCTGATTTGAAAGTGTAGTAAACATTATTTAAACTAACACCGTTTTCTGGTATATATGTTTTTCTAGAAGTCCAACCGTTTAGATCGTCTTTGAAAGATACCGTAGTCGAATACGTAGGATATTCGTTAATAAATGCACCGCATTCCGGATCCTTATTAAGTCTATCTGTTTTACCAGCACCTAACGTTTGTTGCCAATAGGGAGTAAGACTATTAAAGGTAACATTGTAATTTCTCGCGCCGGCATCCCAAGAACCAATTATTTTTTTATTAATAGATAAATTATCCTGGAAAAAACCATGCATACCATAATCTGAAACAGGTGTTATTCCGTCATTAGATAACCTTATAACAGTTCCTCTATTTGAATCTACAAAATACATTCTAAATCCAAACTCAGCAAATGACTCTGGATTTGTACCAATACCGTACTCTCCTTGATATGTTATTGTTTGACCAAGAACAGCTCTATTAGATGTTACGTTTGTACTTCCGTCAGCGTTGAATAGAGCATCCTTATTAGCTAAAATCTTCATAGACTTATTCTCGCATAGTGTAATCAAATCAGTGTCTCTAGCGTACAGTTTTTGAATTGACCCATACTCTGGATTAACGTCTTTAGTTATACCTTCGGCTTGAATAAATTGATTTAAACCATTTACTCCCGATGTTGAATTAAATATTTGTGAAAATATTAATCCATTAGATCTTGTTTCTTGCTGATAAGGTTCGTCAAGAACAGCACTTGCTTTGACCCCATTATTTATAGTGGAAGCATTATAATCATCTCTTATTCTATCGGATTCTACCCCGTTACCAAATGAATAGCAATTAAACCAATCTAAATTGTGCACATTCCCATGTTCACTCATAGCGTAGTTGCCTGCTATTTCGTAATAAATATCTAGCTCAGCAGCTTCCTTAGGCTCTGTTTCAAAAATGGCCGGGTTACTACTTGAGAATGAATCATTAGAGGTATCTAACCCTAAAAATTCCATCCCTATAAAATTGTTACCTGCAGCACTTGTTGCTACAGTCCATTCAGCAATACCACTACCGTCTATTTGATCTGTTGGATCCCATTGTAAGCCAAACAAATTGCCTTGTATAGGTTCTATATCTAATACCCAGAAAGTTGTTTGATTTGTACCGTTTTCAAAATTATCCCAACTACCCCTAGTGTTTTTACAGTCGTAATTAGTTATTTTTCTTTCTACTGTTTTGTTTACCCTGTAAATAGTTCCGTTAGGATCAGATTTACCATTACCTGTATCAACAAATCTAAATAAAGAACCTTGAGTGTTTAGCTGAGTTAGTAAAGCAGGGTTACTTTTTGCTAAACCATTTTGTTTACCAGACCCATAACCTCCGGACCATCCAACTCTTATTTTACCGGGTGTACCTGTTCCTCCTAATGCTTCTGTACTTGCTCCCGCAAAGTTGCCCTTAGTACACTCAGTTGACACCGCAGATATATAAAATCGTTCATTAGAATCTTGAGCATCTTTTTTTGTCCAGTTATTACCGCCTGTATTGCCGTCACCCCAGAAGCTTGGTGCACGACGATTACCTTTTAGTAAATAAGTATAAGCTAGAGCTTTTCTTAAATAAGAACTGCTATTATTTGCACCAGCATTTGTTATTTTGCTTTCAAGTAAAGAATCTTGATTTACTTTAACAAAAAATCTTCCCGTAAATTCCGGTTTATTTAATGTTTGAATTTCAGCTAATTCTAATATTAATCCAGGAACTTTGTTACTAAACCCGTAAGGTTCCGTAGAAGTAAAATTCATGTCTGAACCAAAAGAGCTACTACAAATAATCCTTACCTGTTGATTATTAAGGTCAGTACCACCTCCTTGTAACCCAAAAGACGATATTTTATACCATTCACTAGTAGAATTTGCTGTTAAAACTCTTAACTGTAGTCCAGACTGAGTCCTGGTAACGTCTCCAAAATCTGCGTCAAATTTTTTAGCGCTATCAAACCAAATTTCACTAGCTCCTTCTGTTGGAAATCCTGCGGCGTCCTCCCACCCTGTAGCTTGTCCTTTAGACAATCTAGTTTCTTTTAAATATTGAGGAGCTTCATTTTCAATAGCTATAACTTTGTATCTAGCTTCTTCCGTTACAGGATTGTCGTTGTCATGCTCTTTTTTTAATGTAATAAAAGTTTCTTCATCAATCTTGTTTCTTTCAGCCGAAGGAAACGACAACCAAACGTTGCCATCTTCTGCATCGTAAAATCTATCCAAGCATATGTTATAATACTCTTGACTAGTTTCTTTTACATAATATTTAAAGGTTGAAAAAAGTTTATTCTGAGCGTAATAAGGTTTTGTATTAATTAACTGAGCTGTTATGCTGTTAGCAAATTGAGCTTCTTCTTTTTCAATTATAACAGAAGCGTCCTTACCTGTAAATACAGGTGTAGTTCTTCCGTATTCATCCTGGTAAGAAACACCTATTTGGTAGGTTCTAATGCTTTTTAGGGATGGGAATACTCTATTTCCATCTAAGCCAACCCCTTGGGTAACACCTACATCATCTACTGTTAATATTTCTTGTGAACGAGACGCTACGTTTAGATTAATTTGTAATTGATTAAGATCAGATGACAATACGTTAAAGTTCTGCGTATAATTTGCAAATACTAATCTATTAGCCACTACTTCCTGTCCTAAAGCAAATCTAGGTACGTTATCGTAGGGTCTTAACAATTGATTGCTTTGTACAACGGATGATATTATTTCACTCGTTATATTAAATTTATTGGCAGTCCATTCTAAATCTGTTTTTTTAAAAGTGTCAACCACATAAACATTAGCATTGTTTGATGCTTTGTACAAAATGTCTACACTTGTTACTCCCTTCGGTATATCTGTTGGTATAAAGTTTGAAATTTCCAGCTGCCTTATATTATTAACCATACCTAGGTTATAGCCTTGTTTAGGCGAATAATTAAACTCTCCTGGCAAAAATGCAGGATTAGTAAAAGGAGAATATGCTGATAACTCGTTATTTTTATATTTATACCTGTAACCAAATCTAGCAAACCTAAATTCAAAAAAAGGTGGTTTTTGTTCTAAAATAACATTGTAAAGAGATGCTTGTGTAGATTCCCCGTCGTCACCCCTACCTACTGAAAGAACCGTAACTCTTGCTCCTGTTTGATACCCTACTGATCCTATTATGCTATCTATGCTAACACGAACGGTAGCTCCCGGATCCAAAGCATCGGCATCAGAACTTGTTAATAGTAACTTTTGCCCCACTCTATAAAAAGGTAAAGTTTGACCCTGCCACGATAAAGTTTGAAGACCATTAGCTGGAGTCATAGGCCCTATTTCAGTAGCTGCGCCTCCAGGTACCTGTGCGTAAAAGCTATATAAAGTAGTAGTTTCTATATTTGCAGGAAGTCCCTGATCATCTACAGCGCTCGTTGAATAAGCTGTTATTGTAGGAGGCTGCAGTGGAAACTTCTTTATAACAGTAGTATCTGATTCTATAAAATTTCTTCCGTATATTTTTGAATGGAAAATAAAGTTAGGTGTAGAACCTTCCCATTCAGATATATATATTTGCTTAGGCTCTGTTTGATTGTCTGTCCAAAGCAATATACCTTCTAATATATTTATACCTGTAATTAAATTATTAACATTAAAATTAAAAATATTTTGAGCATCTACTATTAATGGTAAAGTAACTTGAGTAATAGTGTTGTAACTAACTATTGCATCATTAGTATCTGAAGTAATAAACCAGTATATTATATCTGAATTAGGCTCCGCAATAGAACCTATACAAGTAGCGTTAGGTAATTGACTTATATACACGCTTGAATCCCATGTAGTATTTTTGCCTGTGCTATCATTATAATTAGAATAGGCTTTTTCAGTATTTCCTTTTAAATTCTGAAACGTACCTACCTGAGAAGTATCAGATGAAGCAACTTCTAAATTTAGAGCATCTCGGTATTGGCCGCTAGGAACAAGTCTTTCATCAAGATCTTTGTTCATTTTTCCAGATTGGAAAGCATGTACAATCTCTGGCATAGGTTAGTGTTTTATAATTTTAGATTTATTACGCATTACTTGTGTAATTTCTTCAATTTTAATATTAGATAATCTTAATTTAGCAGTTCTTTTTGCAGCTCCTCTTTCTTTTTTAAATCTAGAAACTAAATACTCAGGAACATTTGTTCTTGTTGAAAGTATTGCATAAGCCATGTACTTATATAAGGCATCTTCTGCAAATTTATGTACAGACATGTCCTCGTCTTTTTGTACACCGTCTGATATATATTTTAAAGTAACTATTCTTCCAACAAAGCTTGAATCAAAAAATATAATACCCTGCAATTGATCTATATAAAATACACCATTTGTTTGAGCTTGCTCTGGTGATAATCCGTATCGTTGCCCGTAATGGTTTATAGCTACAATTTCTCTTGTAGGTAAATCTAAATTTTGATTAGGTGTACTTCTTTGAAACTTTTTTTGTGTTTCGGATGATTGCGCAGAAACTATTTCACGATCCTGTTCGTCAAATAAGTATTCATAGTTATCATCTTGTAATATAGGAAAAGGATTACTTGTTTTCATAGCAGGATATATAACTCTTTCAATACCATTACTATCTGTCCATGTAAGTTTTACGTAATTTACATAATCTTTTGGCAAAACAAAGTTTAAGTTAGGTCCAACTTCAATTTCTTGACTTAATACTGAAGGTAGTATATCAAAACTAAATTCTTGTATACCACGTTGAGCGTGAAAAGCAACATCTGTTCTTTTTATTTTTGGAATGATTTTGTCTTCGCCTGTATATGATATAATAAAATTATTAATAATATCTTTTATACTGACAAATTGATAATTGCCATAATCTTCATCCCAGCTATTCCATATCCCGTCAGGGCCTAAATAGTATTGTTCGTCTGTTTGATTTATTAAACCCATATATTATGCTTTTTCTTGTCTAGTTGTTTCTTGTTCTTCTGCATTAAAAACTTGGTAAAGATTTAAATCTTTTATCAATATACCTGCTAGTTCTAGTATTTTAACAACAAGATCCGCTTCGTCTGAATCATGCAATTCAAAATCCACAGAATTATTAGCATCATATAAAGGTTCATTAAATACCATTTGATAAGCCCACTGCACAGAAGCTGGAGATTTTATATAAAAATATTCTACGTCTGCTATTGCAGTAATTTCTATGTCTCCGTATATTTTAATACCAGATGAATTTGATACGAAAACAGGCCTAATGTTTTTGGGTTTTGTGAAAGGTGAAGCGTTTATATATAAGAATTCATTAGCGTTTATACGCTCTGCTTCTACATTTTCTATTGTAGTTATTCCAAACGAGTTTGTTGTGGAGTTTTTATATACTACAGTACCTAATCTATAAAGATCCGGAGGCTGTATAAAGAAGTTACCGGGACGAGTTGGTGCGGTTGTTGCTTCAAATATATTAATTTTTTCATTAAGTAAAGTTACCATATCGGAGTACTCTGTACTGTTTCCTGGTATTCTACCAAATTGATTTATGTCATAGAAATATTGTTCAAATATATCTTGTTGTGCTTGATTAGCAAAAAGATTAAATTCTTGAGGTGTAACATATCCTCTTTGTTCCTTGTTAAGGATTGCTAACACTCTCTGATAAACAGTATCTACGCTTACAGCCATTTGTATATTTTTTATTATTATAATAATTAGGCCACTATTACAGTAGCCTAACTACTATAGAGTAACTTATCTAAGTTTCTTTAATATTGCTTTGTAAACTTCCATTCCATCATCAGTCTTAAAATAAGAAGCTAATGCAGAATAAGGATGTTCGTCAAAAGGTATTGTCATTAATTTTCTACCACCATCTCCATATGTAAAAGTTCTTTGATCACTAGATAATTGCAAGAATCCTTGCTCTACCGCTTTAGCGCCAACATTTCTTAATTGTATGTGATCATCACTAGCTAAGTCTAAAAACAATACTGGATCTTTTTTAGCAAATAACATTATGTCTCTTTTAAGTTCACTAGAAGAAAGATTTGTAACTCCTTCTCCATATTCTGATCTTAAAATTGCTTCAGCGTGATCTATATCTAAGCTTTTAGCTTTAATTAAGGCTTCTAATTCTAATTCAATCCAATCTAAATGATTTTCAGAATCTTTCACCTCATCAAGTTCTTTATAAACAAGATCTTTTAAAGGATGATATATTGATAATAATTTTTGTAAATTTTGTTGTTCTTTGGGAACACTAATTTGCCCATTTCTTAATATGATACGACCTAAGGTTGATGTACCCATTTGCTCGTCTGCAAATATAGATTTTTGATTAGTAGCATATCTAATTTCTCTTTGTGAACCTAATTCTTTATCGAAATAAAGTAAAGGTTTACGAGAAGAATGCTTACATGGTAATGTAAATACTAAAGGAGAATTACCTGTTATTAAAAAGTATGTTCTATCTTTAAATTCAAATTCCGGTTTTACTTGTTTACTTACTTTTGGTTGAGTCGCAACCTCAACTTGTTTTGCTACTGTAGCTTGTTTAGCCATGATATAATAAGATTAAATATTTATAAGAGTAATGATTACCCCCGTAAATACAACGAGGGTAAAAATTACATTAATTAATTATGCTACTAAATTTTCTTTAATAACACAAAATTGTTTGCTGCTTGTACACATAAACATCTTTCTGATAAGAAGTGAACGTTCATTGCATCCTCGTCGCTTGTATAGTTTCCACCAACAGATCCAGTGATCCAAGATTTCATCTTTCTATCGTCAGCTTCAGAAGCTCTATAACGAATATGTAAGAATGGTCTTGAAATATTCTGTCCTAATTGTTGGTCATATACTGTAGACGTTCCAGCTGGAACCATTACACCTTCAATATCGTCAATTAATCCACGAGTAGTAGCATCATTTAAGTATTTCCAGTCAGTTTTGTAGAAATCATAAGATCCTCTACGGAAACCGCTAAATCCTAAGTTAAGTGCCATGTCTTCTGAATTGTTAAATACTCCGTAAGAAGTACCACCAGTTCCAAAACCATTTTGAGCAGCTAACATATTGTCAATAGCTAAAGCAGTACCTCTTCCTAAGAACATCATGTTCTCTTCAATAGCTCCTTGCTTATCAAGTTCCTGTAAAATAAGATCGAAATCAGCTAATCCAGCAGCTCCTCCAAAATCAGCATCAGAATAAACTAATCCTCTAGTTTCTAATGCAGCAAAAAGTCCATCAGAACCTGTAATAGTTCCTGCAGTACCAAATGATGCTGGTGAAGCAATAGGGTTAGTTGCAGTTTCTGCTTCTAACATAGCCATTTCTAATTGATCTTCAAAACGAATTCTAGCTTCATGCTCAGACTTTAAATACCATAAGTATCCAGAAGTTCCAGCTTCAGTAGTTACTTCAACCCATCCAATTTGAGCAGTATCAGAACCACTTACATTGTATTTATCTCTAAGGATAATAGGTTTGTTGTTAAACTGTTCGAAAGCAGCATCAACTGAAGTACCTGCTTTTTCAGATCCTTTTGCATATTCAGAACCGTATACAAATACCTTTCCATTAGCTGCAACAGGTGTAAGATTTCCTTTGTAACCTGCTACTGTTAATGTAGCAACTCCTGCAGCAACTGCAACACTTTGTACATAAGCTTTTTCAACTACTAGTCCGTTAGCACTAGCACATACGATAGTAGCTCCAGGTCCAATAAGATTTTGTGATGCTCCTCCTACTGCTGGAATAACTACAGTTGTAGTTGTTATAACAACTGGGTCATATGCAATGTGTAATCTACCTTGCTCAGACCATACTACTCTGTCTGAAGCCATAGGCATTTCTGCTCCTACCATACGTAAAAATCCAGAGATAGTACGGTTTCCGTATCTTTCTACTTCTTTTTCATATACTTCTGGTAAAAATTGTTGTGTAAAATCCATATCTGTTAAAGATAGGTAGTTGTCGTTAAACAACGTTTGTGTAGGTCTTGGTGTTAAATGCGCCAATGCGCCAACACTACCTGTAAATGTTCCTGCCATAATTGTAATTTTAAATTTTTATTATCTTTGTTTTATTCCAAACTTAGAAGAACCTGTAGATGTAACAGATTTAAACGTAGTTCCTGTAGAATGTTTGACGTTTTCATGAACACCTCTCGGACTCATATCAATATTCTTTGCATTGGTTACGCTTGCTTTCATGGCATCGGTTTTTCCTTGCTCATAAAAGTGTTTTGCAATTGCATCTGGGTTCATAGCTGTAAATAGAGACTTGTGATAACCCGCGGCGTCATTCATTTCATTTTTATCGTTCAAGAACTTCTTGACAAAATTATTGATATCTCCCTGGGTGTCTTTTACTTGGTCTGCGTTATTTACTTTGTAACGAAATTTCTTTTCACCAACATTGAAATCAAAACCTTTGAAATCATTGGAAAAAAGCTTTTCTGTTTTAGCATTAAACGTAGACACTTGATGTTCAGCTACTTTGGTTGCTTCTTGTTTTTCATTATTATAACGGTTGAAAAACTCTACCGCCTTTTTTGTTTCTGGAGCTAAGTTAGTTCCAGCTTTTATTTCTTTATAGTACTTACTTTTTAAGCCGTCTAGATGATTTTTAGCATTTGCTAACTCTTCTTTTCTTGCTAATTTTTTTCTACGTATATCTCTTTCTTCATCAACTTCTTCATCATAAGAAAAATTGTCTTCCATTATAAAGTCAATCTCTTCTCTATCTAAATGAGGTTTTGTATTTTCGTAGAATTCTCTTAATAACTGATTATCGTTTAAAGACGAATAATCTGTATTTAGTTTTACGTAATCTTCCAAGCTTCCACCGGTTTCATCCATAAACTCAACAACCTTCTGAATATTTTCAGGTAATGGAACTCCAAGATCTTGTTCAACAACAGCTTGCTGAATTTCTTCCGCAATTGTTTCTACTTTTTCTTCTATTTCTTCTTCTGTTATTTCTTCAATAACTGATTGGGGAGCATCTTGAACGGCGTCTGGTTGTTGTGGTATTTCTTCTTCCACTTTTTGTACAGGCTCGGTTGGTTGATCTGCAACCACGTCTGCTGTTTTTTGCTTTGTATTGGCATCTTCGTTTAGTTTGTTTAGTTGACCTAAATCTACTTTGATGACACCATCTTCCACCGACATAGGTTTTGATTCTTCTGCTTTGATTTCTTCAACAGCAGGTACTTGTTCTTCTGTTTGTTCTGACATGATAAAATATGATTAATTATTACTATTATTATTACCTAGGGTCTGACGAACCTAAGTTAAAACCTCCACCCATTGTATCAAACCCACTTGATTCGAAGTTTTGAGGAGGTGCTTCTGTTTGTCTTTGATTTATTAATTCACTTTGTTGCGTAGCTTGCAATTTAGTTCTTTCGTCTTTTCTGTCTTCTTTTTCTTTAATTTCTTTTTTAGCACCATTAACTTCGATACCTTTAAGTTGCATATTCATTTCAAACTCTAATTGCATTAATTCTTTTTTCAAAGCAGCTTCTTGCATCATTTTTGCTTTGTCTATTTCTGCTTGAGCTTGTACTAATGAAATCTTTTGTTGTATTAAAGCTTGACCTTTTTGAACTTCTGCTTGAGCAGCTACTTGTTGTGCTTGGGCATTAGCTTGAGCCTGTGCTTGAATATTTTGCTGTTGCATTTCTTGATCCAGCTTTTGCTTAGCTACTCTTCTTATTTTTAGTAATTGATTAGCAAGTTTAAGACTTCTTACTTCTCTAAGATCTATAGCATCTGATAAATCTATTAATCCACTTTGAACAGCCGCTTGAATATTGTTTTCTAATATAGCTCTTTCTTCTTCATCTGGTTGTAATTCAATAAAGATACCAAAGTCATACAAATATAAGTCTTTCATTTCTTCAAGAACTGCTACATTTTGATTACCTATTTTATGTATAAAAGCATCTCGTGTTGGAGAGTATTCTAAAATATCAGATATTCTTAATGATAAACCTTCACATAAATCCGATGTTAAAAATAAACTACCATCTAATATATGTCTTGTTGCAACATTTGAATTAGCCGCCGCCATTTTTTGAACACCTACTAAAGCTCTTGCATCAGGAGTACTTCCATCTCTAGCTTCATTTAATCCGGTTACATCACGGATCATTTGCATGTAGTAATTGTAATTTCCAATTAACGCTTGCATTTTTCCACCACCTGCGCCGGTTTGTATTTCTTGAATAGGAACTTTACCTGGGTTCATATCACCATCTTGGGTCATAGACCTACCAATTACAGAACCTGTTTGAAAAAACATATTAAGAGCTTCCTGAGGATTGTAATTTGTACCATTACCTAAATCAACTTCAGCTAAACCATCAGCATCAAGATAAACACCATCTGGTACCATTCTTGACATTACTTGTTGTAGCTTTAAATGTGTAAGTTGAATCATATCTGCAAAGCCTGTTATACGACTTACTACAGATTCTATTCTACCTTTATACATTCTAGGTGCTGTAATACTATAATTCATTTTAACCTTAGTGTAATCACTCTTAGGTCTTATCATGTTTTTAGCTAGCTCCCATTTAAGCATTCTGCCTCCTACAATTTTAACTCCCTCATATAATACTTCTATTGATTGAGATAATTTTTCAATACCATACTCCTCATACATTTCTGGTGGAGGATTGAATTCATCAGTTTTAGGTATTATTTTTGCAGCTCCTGTTGCAGTCTCTTTAACTTTATAAACTTCGTTTGTAAAAGTCTTATAATTAAAATAAAGGACTTGAACAGTATTGGAGTCGTCCTGGTTAGAATTACTAATAGTTCTATCATAAAACCCATTGTTACTAACTGACTGACCTGCAATTGATTGCAATTCATCATTAGTTAATCCAGGAAATTCTTTTTTTAATTCGTTTAAATGAACTGATTTAACTTCTCCTACATAATATATATCATCAAAGTAAGGTGATTCTGTGTAAGACCAAACTAAATTTACTGGGTCTACATAATCAATTAAAGCTCCTTCAGCTTTTGTAAAAGTATTTTTAATTGCACCAATACCTATTGTAGTTAAATCATAATTACAACGTCTTTTTGTTAAGTCATATTTATTACCATCTAATAATACCTGTATTGCTTGCTCTTCTGCAATTTCTACTTGCTGCTTATAGGTAAGCTGCATATGTAAATCTAATTCTTCTTTATTTTTAGGTAGCGTTTCTGGATTGTTTTCGAATAGATTAACTCCGAAATTTTCTTGAACAAAAGTATTAAGTTCTTTTGTTTGCATATCTCTAATAAGAGATTCCATATACCTTGTTCTTTTGTCAACCCCATAAGGATCTTGAGAATAAGCTCTTATATCAAATTGCCTATCAGATATACCATTAACAACTATATCTACAAATTTAGGTATAATTGGAACTGGCTTCCAGTCTAAATTAAGATAAGACAAGTCACCGTTTATAGATAATTCATCTTTATATTTTTGTATGGGTTGTTCTCCTCTTGCGTATAATCTTAAATTATGAAATGTAATTTGATTACTTTGAAATCTGCTACCACTTCCATTATCATTATTAAACCACTCACGCTCTATAGCTCTACCAATAGTAGTTCCATAGTCCATAGACATTTTTTCCGCATCGCTAGCAATCTGGCTTGGAAAATAACTTGTTACAACTGACTCAGCCATATTTTTATTTTTCTATTAATTTTGATAAACCACCACTGTTGGTGTATTTAGCTATTTTTAAACTTAATTGTTCTCTTTCTACTTTTTGTTTTGGATGATATAAATGTCTGTTACAAGCCATTATAGCAAGTCCAGAACTTATAGCAGCATCAAACTTTGTTCTATTGTTTATATCAAATCCCGCCCAATCATTTAATGTATTATTAAAATACATTGTTCCATACTGACCGTCTTCTTGTAAGCCAACATAATTATCAATATATGTTTCAATAGCTGCAGCATGAGCTTGTTTAATATCTTCACTTGAGTTAGGCATTCCACCTATTTCTCTTTCGGTAACTGATAACTTATTCCAAACCTTATCTGGTCTATTCATAGAATACCCTCGGTAACCTCTTCTTTTAAAATAATATAAAAGTCTTGGTTTGTTATTTTCACATAATAAAGGCATACCATAAAATACGCAAGCCATTAACACATCTTCAAAAAACATTTCAGCGGTTTGTGGTCTGGCTATATATTCTAAAAAGAATGTATTAGCAGGAGCATCTTCCATACTGAATTTAGTTAATCCGTGCAAAGCACCTTTAGATCCTTGACCATCAGTTGTTCCTGATATATCATAACTATCACAACCAAAAGAACCCATATGTTGATTGCCTGGAATTTTTAATCCTTTTCTAACTTCTTGTCTGTTTTGCAAACTTGCACCAGGAACCCAAGATATTTTAAATCTACCATTTGGATTAGGTGTAAATAAAACTGTCGTATCTTTTATACCATTAGCCCATTGAAAACTTCCAGTTGTTAATACATTTGTATTATGCAGATCTTCATTGTAATCTATTTGTTCGTATATTTTAACTAAATTAAATATACTATTTTTTGTTTCATCACGGAAAGCGTGTTCCTCTGTTCTTGGGAACTGTCGGTAGAATTCATTTAAAGCGTCCTGATCGCCTTTTAATCCTTCAGCCTCATTATTCCAATGCTCAACAACTCCGACTTCTATAGCGTCTCCAAATGGACCTAAAACAGTATCTTTAGGTGTATCGAAAACTGGATACCCGTATTCATCAATAAATCCTTCATAATTCCATTCCATTGGAATAAAAAGAGAATATAATCCTGAAGCTGTTTGTCCGTTCTTGTTTCTTTTTAATACGTTTGAATTGCCGTAAAGCTTTTTAAAATTTGCACCACCTTTATCTAAAGCATTCGAGGTTGAACCCATCATGCATTTTCCAATAATTCTAGATCCTAATCTTAATGTCGTTTTGGTAACCCTCCAATTGTTGAGGATGTTGTTCGGCCTTTCCCATTTACCACTTTCATCGTGGACGAGGAGTTTGAGTTTCTCCCCATCATAGGCGTTATCACCCGTGTTCTTCCAGTCGATGGTCGTGTCCAGACCGGCGATGGTTTCCGTGGCTTTATTACTATCGAGTCTCCTTCTGGTAAATTTGGATGCGGGTACACGATATGCAAGTTCGGTCTTTGGGCGGTCCATCCCGTCCTGTACTGGTTTAAAGAAAAACGGGAAGTTAACACTAATGGGTACAACCTTATCTGTGAACATTTTCTTCGCATCGGCTCCAGATTTGGACAGTATCCCAAACCGTGCATCACTTGATATTGTGGCCATGTTAACCGTCTCCCCAGACGCCATGAATGAAAATCCGCTACGTCTATTCTTGAGATATGACATACCATAACATCGTTTGTCTGCTTTACAAGCCTCCCAGAATAAGTAGAATAATCTGTTTGATTCTCTAAAGTCTGGCTGCCCAACATCAATCTTGGACCATTGCAGGTACATAAAATGAGTACCAGTAATGTAAGTAGCCACACCCTTATTATTGAACCAACTGCCGTTTTCTCTTTTATTAAATTGTTCATCTATATATTCCCCCCATTTTGATTTGAACTTATCAGGGTAATCCCTCCAATCAAATATGCTATTAATAGCTTTTAATTCTTTGGGATATTCCTCAGGAGTCCATTTGTTATTAGCCTTGTCTACATTAGACGGTCTTTTAGGTAATGCTATTCTAAGATTCTGTATATTATATATATCACCTATTTGTCCTGTCTTGCTTATGACAATAATATCATGTTCTTTATTATAACCATAATCCCATTTTTTAGACTTATTAAGTCTTGAAATAGTATTAGATTTAATAGGAGTTATAATGCTGTATAATGATTGAGTATACATTATCTAGATCTTTTTTCAGCGAAACCTTTAAAAGACTCTTCTTCTTTTATTTCTTTAGGCTTTTCATCAAGTATATCTTGTTCTTCTTGTATTCTATTTAGGATTTCAAATGCATCAAATATAGCCAGCTTTTTAGTAGCTGCTGCATTCTTTAATCTATCGGCTGTAATATCTTCTCCTGAATCTACAATAGCTTCTTTAGCTACTTTAATAAGTTCTTCAACTGCTTTGTGTCCAGCCAGGATTATATTCTTCTTCGTCTCCTTGATATTCATATTTAATTGTAATTGAATTAGTGGGTACTCTGAATACTCTATGTCCATTTACAATGAATTCGTATTCTGCCCCGGGCCTAAACCCGATTAAATCTTGTTCTACTATTCCTTCTAATTCTGCATCTTTTAAATACAAAACACCTATTCCAGGTTTTTCAAAATCAGTAGAAAACATTTTAGTTTCTTTAATAGGCTTTACAAAGTTATATCCTTTGCAGGCTTTCCAAGAATTACAACCACAACTTTTATCTATTCTGTTATAAGCGTATATTTGATCCTCGCTCGCAAAATATATATTGTCTTTATAATAAGACCTACTGTTTACTTCGTCTCCTCTAATGTCTCTAAAACGTCTAAAAACATTATGGTGAAGCAATACTTCATCTCCTACTTTTATATCAGTAGCTATTCCTGTAGGTATTGCTAAAACTTTAGCTTGCCTATTAGAGTAACTATGATTTTGCATTTCGGTATTTAATAAAAGCTCTGTGTCGTCTATTTTAATTGAATTGTTATATCTCTCTCCTATAGGTTCTACTATAAATTCGTATATAGCTTTCATTAATATTGCAGATCATATTCAACTGCAATTGCCATGTTTTTATTAAAATCTTTCCAAGGCATTAGCTCGTTATTCTTTTCAATATAAATTGAGTACTTATTTTCTTCCTCAATTATATTCTTTATAATATGACCACCATACACTTCCTGTCCAACAGCATAGTGCATGGCATCATTTTTATAGTCTTTACCGATACTAATCTTTCGGACTATGTTCTTCATCTTCCGTGATTTCACCAGTAGTAATATCTACTCTAACTTTACCATAATTTTCTTCTAGCACTTTTTGGATTTCTCCTAAAGCATTTTTGCTTTCAGCAATTATGTGCAGTAACTCATGTTTTTGAGCTTCAATTCCTCCAATTTGTAATTGAAGTTCATTTACTTTTTGAACTGCTTCTTGCAATTCTTTTAACTCGTGTTCCTTTAATTTTAATTTTGACATTTTGATTTGATTTAAGTCGTTATTAATAACTATATAGTTACTTGTTTTTACTGATTCTTAATACGTTGCTAGCAATGATCCTGCTGCCGTAGCTGTTGCTGGCAATACGTAATCCACTACTACAGGTAGGTAAGTTCCTGCTTGAACACCTATAAATTCAACAGCTTGAGAAGCTATAGGAGTATTGTTTACACTTGTAATAGTAAGCACAGCTAATCCGTTACCTCCGGCTAATGAAACAGTTTCACCTGCTTTATATCCTGTTCCTGCCACCGCTACTGTTACTGTCATAACACTATTAGGTGCCGATGATAAAGATATCACCCCACTAATACCATCTCCTGAAACTATTGTTAATACATCACCTACTTTGTATCCTAATCCACCTTGCAATATAGTAAATCCTGTAATTGCACCAGCATTTACACTATCTATAGTTCCACTTAAACCTGTACCACTACCTCCTGTTACTGTAAAAGCAGACACAGTATATCCTGATCCTGCTACTATAGCGTTTGTTGTTGGTACTGGAATACTTGTATTTACAGTTAATCCTGAAGCTGCAGAAGCATCGTCGCTTATTGTAGCTACACCATTGGCTGTAATATAAGTTAATCCATTTGAAGTTACTGCTAATGCAGTTGTAAGACCTCCTAATGTTGTAGACATAATAGCTTTAACATTACCAGTTGTTCCTACATATAAAGATGCTTTATTAAGTTTTGTTGTTGCATTTATAGTAGCACTTGGTGTAATAGCTTTAGCGCTAAGTATTCTATCGTTGTTATAGAAATTTCCACTTGTTTTCATAATTGTTATTTATTTTTATTTATTTTTGTTGCTTTTTCCCATGTTCTTCCAA
>Ga0209815_1000422_pt1 | contig 31529 bp, 30 predicted proteins | sample CoawatmetaG00DNA_FD_187507 | JGI IMG/M metagenome (GOLD analysis project Ga0209815, IMG submission 187507) | Marine microbial communities from the West Antarctic Peninsula - Coastal water metaG002-DNA (SPAdes) (version 2) | ecosystem: Environmental > Aquatic > Marine > Coastal ...
TCCGCCTGTCTCAAAATACCCATGATCTGTGCGTCGCTAAATCGTGCTGTCTTCATAAAAAATCTCCTCAGATATCTTGCCGAGAAAATTCTACTTTTGAACACCACTAATTTTAGGGGGGATTACCCTGCGACATGGGTCTTGGCGGGCTAGATCATGCCGCACTTTACCTAGAGCTGCTTTCACGTAACCCCAAAGATTAGTGGCTGTCGCGCGGGTTCGACTTGCGTGCAATGTCTTGGTATTTATCTGCATCGCGCAAGATCATACCCTCATCAAACTGACCGACAAGCTCGCGGAAATATTGCTGCCAAGGGGTCTGACTTTCTGGCTGGGCGTAACCGCCAGCTGCGACCAGCTTGGTTGCGCGGTCCGCCAGTTCTGCCAATGGAACCAACATATCAGCGGAGCATTTATTCAGGTCAATGCGCACGCGGTCACCGTTTTGCAGCAACGCAAGACCGCCACCATCTGCGGCCTCGGGGGATGCGTTCAAAATTGACGGGCTGCCGGATGTCCCTGACTGACGGCCATCACCGATGCACGGCAACGCCTCTATCCCCTGCTTAATCAAATAGGACGGTGGGCGCATATTCACGACCTCTGCACCGCCCGGATACCCCTTAGGACCAGCGCCGCGCATGAACATAACGCAAGTTGCATCCAAGGCTTCAGCCGGATCATCAATCCGGTGGTGGAAATCTTCGGGGCCATCATAAACCACGGCACGGCCCTCAAACGCGTTCATGTCATCAGGGTTAGACAGATACCGCTGGCGGAACGCGGCGCTGATCACGCTGGTTTTCATGATCGCGCTGTCAAACAGGTTGCCAGACAGATTGATAAAGCCAGCCTGTTCCTTAAGTGGCTCAGCCACAGTTTTGATCACACGAACGTCCAACGTGCGGGATTTAGCACAGTTATCACCGACCGTCTGACCGTTAACCGTCATCACATTCGGATGCGGCAAAAGATCAGCGGCAATCAGTTCACCAATCACTGCAGGGACACCGCCAGCTTGCTGATAATCTTCGCCCAGATATTCGCCCGCAGGCTGCAAGTTCACCAACAGCGGCACATCGTGGCCAACATTCTGCCAATCATCATTGTTCAGCGGCACACCCAAATGACGGGCAATCGCGTTGAGGTGAATAGGCGCATTCGTGGATCCACCAATGGCGGAATTAATGACAATCGCGTTTTCAAACGCGTCGCGGGTCATAATGTCTGCGGGCCGCAAATCTTCCCAAACCATCTCAACGATCCGCTTACCAGTTTCATACGAAATCTGGCCGCGTTCGCGGTATGGGGCGGGAATGGCGGCCGCACCCGGCAGTTGCATACCAAGCGCCTCGGCCAATGAATTCATCGTCGTAGCAGTACCCATGGTATTGCAATAGCCCACGGACGGGGCAGATGCTGCGGCAATGTTCATAAACTCTTCGTCGTCAATTTCGCCGGCGGCCAACTGCTCTCGGGCTTTCCAGATCACGGTACCAGACCCCGCGCGTTCGCCTTTCCACCAGCCATTCAGCATCGGACCAACCGACAAGGCAATCGCGGGGATATTCACGGTGGCCGCAGCCATCAACAACGCAGGCGTCGTCTTGTCACAGCCGATATTCAAGACCACGCCGTCCAGCGGATAGCCAAACAAGGTCTCGACCAACGACAGATAAGCGAGGTTGCGGTCAAGCGACGCAGTCGGGCGCTTTCCGGTTTCTTGAATAGGATGCACAGGGACTTCAATCGGCGTGCCGCCAGCCGCAATGATCCCGTCACGCACACGCTTGGTCAGTTCAATGTGGTGGCGGTTACAGGGCGAAAGGTCGCTACCGGTTTGGGCGATCGCAATGATCGGCTTGCCCGACTGCAACTCATCACGGGTCAGCCCATAATTCAGATACCGCTCCAGATAAAGCGCCGTCATTTCTGGATTATTTTTGTTCATGAACCATTGGCGAGAGCGCAAGTCTTCAATGCTGATTTTATTCAAAGGAATGTCCTGACCAACTGGCATAGATTTGGGGCACCCACAGGCCCCCTCGAATTACGTGCACTTTACGACCCGCAACCCAAATTGACTATAGCCACAGCACGAAAATATGGGATGCGACAACGAAGCCCGTTAACGCAAACACCGCGATATTATTCAGCAGCCAAAACTGCCTCCATCTGGACCTTCAAATCAATTTCCCAGCCGACACGCATCTCGTTGAATTTGGCGATCAAGGCTTCATTTTCAGCCATGGGCACGGCTGGATCATAGTGTGACGCAATCTCGATCATACCCTTGCGGTCCATTTCATCAAACACCGCAACAGCGGCATCTGCTTGCGTACGGTCCGCACCCAAGTGCTCTAACGATGATCGGCCCATGCGCAGCGCACTGTCGTAATTTTCGCGAATGATATCACGGCAGCCCGCATTCCACAGATCATAAACGTGGGTCCGGTCCACCGCACGCGCCACGACCTTTAGGTCAGGGTATTGGTGGTGCAAATAGCGGGCCAGTTCAGTAATTTGATCTTTGCCATCAATGGCGATGACGAACAGTTTAGCATCCGCAATTCCGGCGGCATGCAGCAAATCAGGGCGGGTCGCGTCACCGTAATAGGCATGCGCGCCGAACCGCTTGAGAAACTCCAATTGCGCGGAGCTAAAGTCGATCACTGTTGGCGCATACCCTGCCCCATTCAAGACACGCGACACGAGGCCACCGACACGGCCATGCCCAGCAATGATGATTTTGCTGCCACCTTCGGGCATCGCGTCGACTTCGCGGGTCTCACCCACAACAAAGCGCGGCACAATCACACGGTCAAACAGGATGAACAATGCAGGCGTCAGCAACATTGACAGGGCGACAATTAACAACAATTGATCCGCGAGCGCTGTCGGTATCACACCATTGGCCACCGTGAACGACAACAGCACAAAGCCAAATTCACCGGCCTGCGCAAGGCCGAGCGCAAACAGCCAGCGGTCCGCGCCTTGCACTTTGAACACAATCGCAAGCACATACAAAACGCCTGCCTTCAGTGCGATCAAACCCAACGTCAGACCAACAATCGACGCAAGGTTAGCGCTGAGCAGGCCAAAGTTGATGCCTGCACCAACCGTCATAAAGAACAGCCCCAGCAACAGACCCTTAAACGGGTCAATATCGCTTTCAAGCTCGTGGCGATATTCAGAGTTCGCAAGAACAACACCCGCAAGGAACGTGCCCAGCGCAGGGGACAAGCCCACCAGCGACATCAGCAAAGCAATCCCAATAACGATCATCAGCGCAGTGGCCACGAACATCTCGCGCAAGTTTGCCGCCGCAATGAACCGGAAAATCGGGCCGGTCAGATAGCTGCCAACAACAACAACAGCCGCAATCGCGCCCAGCGTGACAAGTGCAACCTGCCAACCAACCAGCCCCGCAACAAGGCTTATGCCACCATGATCGTCGACTTCTCCGTGGGACATCGCTTCGATCAATTCGGGCAATGCCAGCAGCGGCACAAGGGCCAGCATCGGGATGACTGCAATGTCTTGGAACAACAGGACCGAAAAACTTGACTGCCCGCCATCAGATTTCATCAGGCCCTTTTCATTTAATGTCTGCAAAACGATAGCCGTGGACGACAGTGCGAACACCAGACCAACGGCCAATGCGACCGTCCAGACCAGCCCAAACGCCATACCAACGGCCATGACCATAAGCGTGGTAATGCCAACCTGTCCGCCGCCAAGACCCAACAGCTTGGCGCGCATGCTCCAAAGCAGTTTTGGTTCCAGCTCAAGCCCCACAAGGAACAGCATCATCACCACGCCAAACTCGGCGAAATGCTGAATGGAAATTACGTCAACATGCAGCAAAGCCAAAATTGGGCTGATCAGAATGCCTGCGATCAAATAGCCAAGCACGGACCCAAGTCCCAGTCTGGATGCAATTGGAACGGCGATGACCCCAGCAATCAAAAACACAAAAGCTAGCAGCAGAAAATCGGTCATGTGGGAAAATCCATATATATTCAATTCCAGTTTAACGGATCGACGCGTTAAACACCATAAGATCTGTTGCGCCTTCTAACCCGTCTTGCAAGGTCAAAAGCTGATAATAAATCGTGCGCCCGCCCCGTCAGTCAACGCTATATGCGCGCCCTGCGCAGCCAACATACGGCGTACAATAGGCAATCCCATACCTGTTCCACCGGACTCGCGACGAGTCGTAAAGAACGGGTCAAAAACGCGGTCCCGATTGCCCGCACTTATCCCCGGTCCGTCGTCATAAAACAGAACGCTTTCGCCCTGATGAACCATCGAGACCTGACCCGCGCTATGCGCACGCGCATTGCTTGCAAGATGCCCAATCACCAACCGCATTGCGGCCGCGTTGATCGGCACAATTCCATCGACCTCGACCGTCACGCCTTGCGCCACGTCAGACAGCAAACAGGTCCCTGCAGGCATCGGGTCTTGTGCCGCAGCAAGCGCGCGCTGCGCTGCGAGCAATGCAGCCATACGCGCGGACGCCTCTGACACACGCGCAACCAATGCCGCCCGATCAACGGCGGGCAATTCTGGGTCAGACAACAGCTCTGCTGCGCCAGAAATCACGCTCAGTGGCGATTTTAACTCGTGGGTTACGTGGTCCGCATAGGATCGCAGAACATCGGCGCGGCCTTGCAACGTTTCTGCCAATTGAAACACGGCGCCACCCAGCTTGGAAAACTCAGGTGTACCAAAATGATCAGGTGGTGCGGCGTTGTCTGCCCCGCGCGCGACAGACCGCGCATAATCGGTCAACCGACGTACAGGCCGCAGCACAAGACGCCAAAGCAGTACGCCCAACACTGCTGTGGCGAACAGCGCCATCCAACCAAGCCCGCTCCCTGCAAACTGGAAAAACTCAACCGCAAGCAGTGGTAAAAAGAACACCGCCGCAAGCGTACCCCCTAATACAAGGACCAGCGCGGGTCGCCATTTGGCGATTACGCGGCGCTGCATTGGCCCATCCGAACACCAACTCCGTGCACCGTCTCAATCGCATCGCCGCAGCCCGCATACTACAGCTTTGCGCGCAAGTTCCGCAGGTGGCTGTCCATCGTACGATCGCTCACATGGATGTTTGTACCGTAAACCGCATCCACCAGCGCAGGGCGCGGCATGACGTTGTCGGGACGGCGCATCAGCTGCACCAGCAAATCCATTTCACGGCTGGTCAACACAACAGTGGTATCGCGCACATGGCAGGCATGACGATCAGGATCGACCGTCAGCACTCCGCGCCGCAATACAAACGTCGACGACGTAGCCGCCACTGTTCGTTTCACAATCGCCCGGATACGGGCCACAACTTCACGCGGCGAAAATGGCTTGGACACATAATCATCGGCCCCCATCTCAAGCCCGACAATCCGGTCAATTTCATCGCCTTGGGCGGTCAGAAACAAGATCGGCACAGCGCTGGTCTTGCGAACTTCGCGGCAAACCTGCAGCCCGTCCATTTCTGGCATCCCGATATCGAGCACAATTAGGTCCGGCTGCAGTCGGCCCGCCATTTCAAGCGCCTCTTGTCCGTCCGCGGCCATCGACACGGTGAATCCCGCCTGTTCGCAGGCCATGCGCAGCACATCGCGGATACCTGCGTCATCGTCGGCAATTAAAATATGCTGGCTCATGTACCTGCCTCCGCTTGGATCGCGGCTAGCGTATGGCGCAGACGCGCATTGCGGAACCCCCATTCGCGCAGGTCGGATGGGACCGTCAAATTGGGTGTGCGATAATATGCACCACACATCTTAGCATCTTGGCGGGCAATTACGACCGTGGCCCCTCCGCCAAGCCCGCAAACATAATAGGCGTCCAACGGGCCTTGGGTCAGTTGATGGCGGGCAACAAACCCAGTCACATTTGTCAGGCTACAGACGTAGACCGCAAGCGCCCCAACACCAAATGCACGGCGCAGCATCCATCCAGCATCGTACCGACCCACGATCTGCAAGATCAGCACCACGAGACCAAGTGCGACAACAACCATCCAAACGAACGCGGCAAACCGCAACTGCGTTAGCCCGTAGGCATCCACATACAGGTCCAAACGCAGGATCGATGACATTACCAGCAGTAGCGTCTGCGCAATCCATACCAGCATCAATCCACGCATGAACCGACCATCCAGCCAAGGCTGTGCGACCAGCGCAAACGCCCCTGCCAAAAGCGCGGTCATAATCAACGGATATGCGCCACGATGCGCATAATTCGCGTAGGTCATCCCGTCTGGCAGGCGCACTCCACCCCACAGGTATCCAACATCCATGACGGTCTGGACTACGAAAAGCACGTTGAACACGACCAGCGCACGCATCACCGACCGGACATTGATCATCCCAACTCGGCGGACTTTTGCACGCGCACTGGGTGGCAAGGCGTGCAGTCGCATCGCGCCAAGGCGCAACAAAGGCCAAATGATTAGCGCAGCAATCGTCCATGCGATGATCCGCCCAAGGCTTGGGGCGTTGTCGATACTGAAATTTGACAGAAACTCAGCCGCAATCGGATTGGCCGCCACAAACAGCGCGGCAAAAATCGCACCTATGCCAACAGGTAGAGCCCAGTCAATAAGGTTGGTCCTATTGGTCCCGTTCAGGCGCGTATTCCCAATATCTGTCCACGTCTGGGCCGCCCCCATAAACGGCAGTCGCATTACAGCTGCCCCGATCCGGTCACCCGTCAGCATGGCTGCAAAAACTGTCAGTCCCAAACAAGCAATGATGAATGACGTGAATTGCACAACATCTATTGCGGGGATCAAAGACACAAAAAGCACGGTCCAAGCTGATAGCGCTGGGGTAAGGCCAACGTCACTGCGCACGACCCAATGGGTCGCACCTGCAAGAATGCCAATCAGGAATACAAATCCCAAACCAGGCATTGTGCGCATCACCAATATGTCCGCACAGACGACCAGCAACCATACCGGCCGCGGCCTTGACTTGTCCGAACCACGCCCAACGCCGGTCTGGGCATCTGCGGCCATCCACCATGCATCGCGCTGCAATCCACGCGGCAAACCGCGCACTGTCATTGGGGTCATTTTCACTGTCCTTACGTTTGTTGATTACCAACATGTCTAAGGATCAGCCGTGCACAGGCTTTGCGGGGTTTGTGCAGTTCTTACGCAGATTACTCGGCGGCGTTGTCAGTGGCTGCCTTGCGGATGTTGCGAATGTTTTCGCCGTAAGGGGCCGGATTGGCCACTGACCCGCCACGGAACACGGCCGATCCAGCAACCAGCACATCAGCACCAGCAGCCGCGACCAAAGGCGCAGTTGCCACATCAACGCCGCCATCAATCTGGATATGCACCGGACGCTCACCGATCATGGCACGCAAATCAGCAACCTTAAGCGACATATCGATAAACTTTTGTCCGCCAAATCCGGGGTTCACGGTCATCACGCAAACCAGATCAACCATATCAAGCAGTTCTTCGACCACAGATGCTGGCGTGCCGGGGTTCAACGCGACCCCAGCCTTGCAACCCAGATCGCGGATGTTTTGCATGGTGCGGTGAATATGCGGACCAGCTTCGTAATGGGCGGTAATGAAATCAGCGCCAGCATCCGCGAAGCCTTGCAAATACGCATCAACAGGCGAAATCATCAGATGCACGTCCATGATGGTTTTGACGTGCGGGCGGATCGCCTTGCAGGTCTGCGCACCAAACGTGATCGCGGGCACGAAATGACCGTCCATGACATCAACGTGGATCCAGTCGGCACCTTGGGCTTCGACGGCTTCAATCTCGGCCCCGAAATTAGCAAAGTCGGCGGCCAGAATGGATGGCGCAATCTTGATGGAACGATCAAATGTCATGGCAATAGAATCCCCTTGGTGCAGCAGCATTGTCCTCACTTAACCGCTTGAACCAGCGGCGTCCAACTTTTCCACCCGCATCGTGCAAACCTATGCTAATTTGATCCCATGACAGATTTGACCCTTGGCTATCGTGACATTCTAACAGGTGGTGCAGCCGTGCATATCGCGCGGGCGCAAGTGACACCTGCGCGACCCAAAGCCCTGCACGGGCACGATTTCTTTGAGCTATTTTGGGTGCAAAACGGACAAATCCGGCATCATACACCTAACGGCATTAAAACCCTGCCCGAAGGCAGCGTCGGCTTTATGCGCCCCGGGGACACCCACGGACTGCAAGGGCGCGGCGATCATGCGTTGGTTGTGTCGCTCACACTGCACCCCAGCCTAATTGATGCGCTTGGCAAAAGACACGCGGCGCTTCAAGGACAGTTTTTCTGGGCGGATACACCACAAATCCTGCATCTTGAAATGCAAGCAATGCTGGGACTGAACCAAACCGCATTGACGTTAGAGCGCAGCGCATTGGACCGCCTATCGACCGAAGCATTCCTGCTTCCGATCTGCGCTGGCCTGTCCAAACCACCACAACCAGATGCGCCCGACTGGTTGTGTCATGCGATGGCTGCAGCCAAGTCGCCCAAGGTATTCCGCCAAGGGGCCACAGGCCTTGTGGCGGCAACGGGCCAAACCCACCCGCATGTCAGCCGGACGATGAAGCAGGCAACCGGAATTAGCCCATCCGCATATATCAATGGCCTGCGCATGACCCATGCGGCGCGACAACTGACAGGCACGTCTGATGCGCTGGCAGACATCGCCACCGAAATCGGCATTCCAAACCTTTCGCATTTCCACAAAATATTCCTCTCACATCACAAAATGACACCGCATCAATATCGACGCAAATTCCAACGCGACGTCATACAGCCGATCAAAGATTGACCAAGTGGTCAAAATTTGGCATGACGAACCAAACATGACAGGCTGAAACGGCACCCAAAGGAGGCCAAGTTGCAAACAACTCACACACCAACGATGACCGCGCAACTGCCCCAAGTGCACGCGCCGCGCAATGATGGCACCGCGCTTGATCTCGATTGGGTGGCGTCCGTGCAGGCCAATACATCCGCGATTGAACGGCGCGCGGCATCGCTTCCCGGACGGCGGAGCGTTAAAAAAGACTATCAAGCCGCCTGGCTTTGCAAAGCCGTGAGCCTGATGGACCTGACCACCCTATCAGGTGACGACAGCGAAGGCCGCGTGCGGCGTCTTTGCGCCAAAGCTCGTCAGCCAGTGTCGCAAAATTTGCTCGAAGCAATCGGTATGGAGGGCCTGACAACTGGGGCCGTTTGCGTTTATCACGACATGGTCGAAACCGCTGTGGACGCGCTGCGTGGGACGAATATCCCTGTGGCCACTGTTTCCACAGGCTTTCCGGCTGGGCTGTCCCCTTTCCACCTGCGCATCCAAGAAATCCGCGACAGTGTGGCCGCTGGCGCGCAAGAAATCGACATTGTAATCAGCCGTCGCCATGTGCTGACGGGCAACTGGCAAGCGCTTTACGACGAAATGTGCGAGATGCGCGCTGCTTGCGGCGATGCCCATGTCAAAGCGATTTTGGCTACCGGTGAGCTTGGGACATTGCGCAACGTGGCCCGCGCCAGCCTTGTCTGCATGATGGCGGGCGCAGATTTCATCAAGACGTCAACCGGCAAAGAGCCAGTGAATGCGACCTTGCCCGTCACTCTAACGATGATTCGCGCGATCCGCGATTACCGCGACCGGACAGGCATTAAGGTCGGTTACAAACCTGCGGGCGGAATTTCCAAGGCAAAGGATTCACTCGTATATCTATCGATGATAAAAGACGAACTGGGTAATCGGTGGCTACAACCTGATCTGTTCCGCTTTGGCGCATCATCATTGCTCGGCGATATTGAGCGGCAGTTGGAACACCATGTTACGGGCAGTTATTCTGCCAACTGGCGTCACGCAATTGGATAGGGTGATGCAAGTGAGTATTTTGAACAAAGCGAGACTGGAAGTTACATCATGACCATCAAGGATATTTTTGAAACGATGGAATATGGTCCAGCACCTGAAAGCGCGTCCGAGGCACTTGCGTGGATTGCTGATCGTGGCGGCATTGCAGGTCATTTCATCGGCGGCAAATGGGGCGCATTGCGCGACGATTTCGCAACGACCAATCCGGCAACTGGTGAAAAGCTGGCGGGTGTGACCAAAGGCACGGCTGACGAGGTTGCGTTGGCCGTCAAAGCTGCCCGCAAGGCGCAAACTGCGTGGGCAAAAGACGCCCATGCCCGTGCGCGCGTCCTGTATGCGATTGCCCGCTTGATGCAGAAACATTCACGTCTTTTGGCGGTGATGGAGACGTTGGATAACGGCAAACCGATCCGCGAAGCCCGCGACATCGATGTACCGCTTGCGATCCGCCATTTCTATTATCACGCGGGTATGGCCCAATTGATGGACGACGAATTGCCCGATCGCGAGGCGCTTGGCGTGTGTGGCCAGATAATCCCGTGGAATTTCCCGCTGCTGATGCTCGCATGGAAAATCGCGCCCGCGTTGGCGATGGGGAACACGGTCGTGCTGAAACCCGCCGAATTCACACCGATGACAGCCATGGTATTTTGCGAAATCTGCACGCAAGCTGGCGTACCTGCTGGCGTCGTGAACATCGTGACCGGCGACGGCGAAACCGGCGCGGCCCTTGTGGACGCCGACGTCGATAAAGTTGCCTTTACCGGCAGCACAGATGTCGGACGGATTATTCGCAAACAAACGGCTGGATCAGGCAAGGCACTGTCGCTAGAGCTGGGCGGCAAGTCTCCCTACATCGTGTTTGAAGACGCGGATATCGACAGCGCGGTCGAAGGGCTGGTCGACGCCATTTGGTTCAATCAGGGCCAAGTCTGCTGCGCAGGATCGCGCTTATTGGTCCAAGAAGGAATCGCAGACGGATTTTATGCAAAGCTTAAGGCGCGCATGTCGGGCCTGCGCATCGGCAACCCGCTCGACAAATGCATCGACGTCGGTGCCATCGTGGACCCAAGCCAGCGCGACATGATCGCCAAACTGGTCGCCAACAACACAGAAGGTGAGACATTTCAGACGACCGCTCCGGAGGGTTGCTACTATCCACCAACATTGATCACGGGCCTGCACTCCGCGTCCCACCTGATGCAAACCGAAATCTTTGGACCAGTTCTTGTGGCAACAACTTTCCGCACCCCTGCAGAGGCCGTCGAGATCGCGAATAACACGCGCTACGGCCTTGCCGCATCTGTCTGGTCAGAAAACATCAACCTCGCCCTTGATATCGCACCCAAACTGGTCGCGGGCATCGTCTGGATAAACGGCACCAATATGATGGATGCCGCGGCAGGCTTTGGCGGGGTCCGCGAAAGCGGCTTTGGGCGTGAGGGCGGCTGGGAAGGGCTGGCGGGTTACACCAAACTCAAAATATCAGCCAAGCCGCGCAAAGCGGCAGAGCCGTACGCTGGTGCCGACACCCCAACAGATCCACTGGACCGGACTGCAAAGCTGTATATTGGTGGCAAACAGACACGCCCCGATAGCGGATATTCAGACGCGATTTACGGACCCAAAGGCGCATTGCTTGGACACGTATCCTCCGGCAGCCGCAAGGACATCCGCAACGCCGTTGAGGCAATGAACGGGGCTAGAAAATGGTCCAAGACCACCGGGCACCTACGCGCCCAAATCCTATACTTCCTTGCTGAAAACCTGTCTGTGCGGGCGGTCGAATTTAGCAAACGGATACGCGCGCTCACTGGAAAATCCGGTGCCAAAGAAGTCCAAGACAGCATTAAGGTGCTCTTTACCTATGCGGCATGGGCCGACAAATACGACGGGCAAGCGCATGGCGTTCCCATTCGCGGGGTGGCACTTGCGATGAAAGAACCGGTCGGAAACATCGGCATCCTATGCGGCGACGCGCCGCTGCTGGACGTCGTCACGCCAATGGCAGCGGCAATCGCGATGGGTAACCGGACCACCCTAGTCCCAAGCCACGCATTTCCACTTGCGGCAACGGATTTGATCCAACTGCTTGAAACAAGTGATGTTCCAGCCGGCGTCGTGAACATCGTAACCGGCAACCCTTCAGAGCTTGGCAAAACGCTAAGCGATCATTTGGATGTGGATTCGGTTTGGAATTTGGGCAGCGCCAGCAACACCGCGATGATCGAAACCAATAGCGCCGGCAACCTCAAACGGACGTGGGCACCGTCAGCGACGCCGGTCCCGCGTGACTATTTGATGTCCGCGACAGAGGTTAAAAACATCTGGATCCCATACGGCGAGTAGCCGCCAACTATATATCGATCGGGGGCCTCATGCGGGCCCCCAAACCAAATATGTCGTGGGCGCAGCCCGCCTTTGGGTCAACGCTTGTCCTTGGCACGCCACGTATCAAGCCAGCGACGCACGCGGCCACGCCGCTTCGCCATGCCCGCACTTGCCTCGTCATAGTGATGACCAGCAGTGTCCATTAGCGGGTCAACCGCGCGTTCACGGAACTGCATCCACATCGCACGCAAAAATGCGATCCCGACGACCAAGAAAACAAAGAAGAATATGTTGAACCACGGAATGATACGCACGTCGGGGATGTCAACAATCCGCACCGCGATCGCATTGGGATAGATCGACGCCCAGCGCACACGCCAGCCATAATGGGTCAAAACAGCCCAGCTATCTCCACGCGCAACGCTCGATGATTCGGCTTGCAGATCAGAACTGTCAAACTTGAAATACGGCGGCCAAATCCAGCCTGTATCCTCGTTGCGATAGACCATAACCTCGGTCGTATCGCGGGCCACAAACCCCAACAGAAACGTCTTTTTCTTATCAGTATTGATCAAGCGCAAATCGCGGGTGGGTTGTTCAACACCACCGCTATCAGCTTGGGCATAAAAGATGCGGTTAAATCCACTAAAATCGGTACGGATAATCTCGGTTGAACCGATCCGAACGATGTCGTGCTGAGGCAGCACATAGTGTAAAAACAGACCGAAGGTCACAAAAACCAAAACCCGAAAGGCGATTTTCAAACGTAGCATTTTAAGGCCCTCAATTCGTATTTGTTATATAAACGATGCCAGCCACGATCACCGTGGGCACCACGTAAACCAGCGCAATCAGCTTTGGGCGGTAAGACGCGTTATAATCCACAATCCCTTTTGCGACGAATGCATCACGGGCCGCCATATCGGTGCTGGCGGGGTTATCTTCGGCCCATGCCTTTTCCAACTTTTCACGCCGCACTGACCGCGAATAAACCGCGACCGACAGGTAAATAACGCTCAGCGCCAGAAACCCGAAAACAACCAATCTTACAAATGCCATCACTTACCTCCTGCGCACTGCGCCCCACGGTCCAACCGCTTTTATCATATCACGTTTTCGCGGCGCGGGCTCTTCCAGCGGCGCATCATGGCCAAACAAAGCGGCACGCGTACCTGCCTTATCGACTTGGTATTCGCGATCCAAAAAGTCCACCACATAAGCGCGCTTTTCATCCGGCCAAGCGGCATAGGCCGCATAAAACGCATCCTTATGGCAGATAAACAACTGCCGAATGTCCAGCGGGCACAGCTCCGCCAATAGCATATTTACCAAATCAGCGTCGCCATGATCTCTGGCGCGCAGCGTATAAAAATACGCATCATGGTCTGACGTGATGCGCGGCCAAGGCCCGTCTTCCTCCGCCCAGCGCACAAGCGCCGCGAGCCCCTGCCACGCTGCAGGTAAATCGTCTGCATATCGCCGCCCAAGCTGGCGCAGATCACGGCGGGTTGCCCCGGCCAAATCTTCGCCCATCTCAGCGGCAACAGAGGCAACGATGAAATCCATCTTTTGATGCAAGATCGCAGCGGCGTCCAAACCGCGCGCCTCGACAATCGGCTCCACCAAATCATTCAGCGTCAGGAACTTAGCAATCGCCGCCCGATCCGACACATCAAACACGTGGTCCATCGGTATCCGCCCGAGCGCATCCTTGTCACCTGCGGCAATCACAGCCGGATGCTCCACACCGCGAAACACATATATGCCGCCAAAATGCGCAGTCCAGAAATTCATCTGATCAAATCGCATCTGATCAAGCGTCACAGGATTGCGTGTCACATCACCGGTTTCCTTGGCCAGCCCAATCATCCGGCCAATCAGAACATCGTCAAACCAAGCATCATCGCCGGCCTTAAACTGATCAATCAAACCGCGCAGCTTGGCCGCCGTGCGCACAGTTCCCTCGGTCGTATCGGCCTCGATCATGATCCGGCGAATATCAAACAGACGGGCAGCGCTATCCACGGAATACACCGAATTGACCAACTCGCCCGCCACCGCATCACGGGTGGTCAGCGCAAACAACTGGGCACGGTTTTGCGCAATAAACTGCTTCAAAATCCCACGACTGGTCGAAAACTTCGCATCCAACAACGGAGCCGTCTCCTGCTCGGTCGTCAGCAAAATAAACTGCCGGTTCACACCCTTGTGGTTCAGGTAAAGCGGATCATCCAGCTCCGCCCCCACCTCAGGACTGAACCCGGCAATATCAACATGAAACTCAGCCAACGCCGTGCGCTTACCCGTCAAAGACATCAGCGCACGATTATACCGCTCCACCAACACCGGACTATCGACACGGATCAAGTTGCCAAACATCAGGCCTTTTTCGATCAATCTATGCATCAGGTCACCATACCGCCCTCACCCAGCCTCTCGGCAAGTTCGCTACCGTTAGCACCATAATCGGCGCCCAGATCAGCGCAGCAATCAGGCCCAATTTCCCAAAAAACACGATATTCGCGAACCCACCAAAGCCCGCCAATTCATCCCAACCGACGCCTTTCCACGCATAAAGCAACGAAAAGAAGGCTGTGCTCAGCGCGAATAATATCACTGTGGACAACAGCGTATTGACTATCAACGGGCGCACCCCTTCGGGCAATACCATCGACAATAGTTTCGGCACGACCCACGCCAATAACGCGAGGCAAGCCGCAGGCAGAATAAGACCGTCCGCGATCAGGTTCACTCCTTGCCCTCCAGATACCGCTTTTTGGCTTCTTCTTGGCGGGCAAAATCGCGGACCATCTGATCAATCGCCACCTCATCCGACTTATCCGCATAGCGGAATTCGCTATCCGCATAACGGTTGATTTCCTGTAAAACTATGTCGGTCGTAATCGGTTGGCGCAGATCAGATATCATGGCTTTCTTGGTGTCATAATCCTTGAACATAAAAAGATCAGGGTTTTCCATCCATTCATCAGGCAATTCAAAGTCCATCGCACGGACCTTAACAGCATCAGTGATATTCTTAATCGCACGGCCCGTGAACCGATCATCGGCTTCCTGAATACCCTTCAGATAGGTGCCCATCTTCGCAATCGTGTCCAGATCGCCGATCTCAGATTGAATCTTATCAAACACACGGATCAGCCCTTCTTCATGCGGGCGAGCATGGCCTGCAAAACTAGCTGCAACCGCCTTTTTGATCTCTTGCGCGCTAAACACATCGTGGTCGCCCACAGGAATGTCGTGGTTCTTGCCCATCAGCAAATACAGGATGTCGATATAGTCGTCACGCGTCTGCGGACCATCAACCAAGAACCGCGCCCCCGCCCGCTGGCGTAGCGCATCATCAACATTTTCCGGATAATTCGAGAACATACCAAACGTGCAGTTGCCGCGCACGACCGTATTGGCCCCCGCAAAGCTCTCCATCAAAACTGCCGTGATCTCTAGCTGCCCAGCGCTTGACTGACGATCGCCGCGCTTACCCGCCAACTGGTCAATATCGTCAATCGTACCGAACCCAATTACAGATGGATCAAGGATATTGTCGATAAACGCCTTTGCGTTCTGACCCGACTTACCCTGATAGCTGTCGATATTGTCGGTGCTTAGGTTCTGGTAACGAAACGGATAACCCGCCACCTGACAATACTCATTCACCAAGCCTGCCATCATCTGGATCAGGGTCGTCTTTCCCGTCCCCGGCTTACCGTCACCCATAAACGTAAAGATAAAACCGCCCAATTCGGCGAACGGATTGAGCCGCCGATCAAAGTCATAAGCCATAACCATCTTGGCCAGTTTCATCGCCTGATATTTGGCAATATGATTGCCCACAACCTCATTAGGTTTCTTGAATGTCATCGTCAGCACAGACGCCTTGGCGCGTGACGCAGGGCTAAACCCGCGCACGGCAAAATCATCGGCCTCAACTCGCCAAGCAGCCTGCACAAATGGCGCAAGCGCGGGGGCGGTGCTGGCGCGGGCGGGTACCTTGGCCATCAGCGCCTCAGCAAAGGCCAACACAACCGCAACCATCTTGGGTTCGTCCGAACCAAAGGCAGCAATATCGCGGTCCAACTCCCAAAGCGCGCCGTGCAAAGCCAACTGCCCATTGTCGACCAAAACCTCTTCGACTTCTCCAATCTCTACCGTTTGCTCAGACGCATGATCCGACAGCAAAAACGCCGTTGCAGATCCAAACACATACAGCGTGACCAAGGCCTCAGCTGTCAACAATTCAGAAAACTGCGCCTTTGATCCAGCAGGCAAAGCACCTTCCAAATTGGCGCGTTTCATATCCTTCAACGGGGTGCGTTCCGCAAATTGATCAGCCACTGCCAAGGCAATCGCAATCGCGCGGCGCAACCCCTGCAACACATGCGCCTGCAACGGTGACGTCAAGCCATCGCCGCCCTCAACCGCCTCAATCCGACCCGTCAGCTGAATACCTTCGGCACGGGCCACACGACGGGTCGACAAACCTGGCGTGGTTGATCTAAACCGACGACCAGCGGAAATCCCCGGCGACCGCTCAGCCACAGGTGCGCCACCGCCGGATGCAATCCGTGGGCTATGGTCAAACCCATCCAACAGGTCCAACGCGGCGGCATAATGACTGCGGATTTCTTCCTCACGCAGCTCCATCTGATCACTCGTCTGGCTCATCGTTCTTCAATCCCTCTTTGGTTTTTAAATATCCCGCCGGAGGCACGGATCTGCAAAACCCGTTACTTATAACTCAGCACGCGCCCTTGGTCGGACACGACAAATTTGCGCACGTCAGCAAACCCCGGTGGGTTGCGTTCAGCCAGCGCCTGATAGGGGCGTTCGGGCATGATTAAACTGCGCTCCATGCGGGTGGCACCTGTGTCGGCACCGGCACCAGCAAACGGATCAAGCGCAAATATCTGGCGTTCAACCATGCCAAACCAACCGGATTTGACACGTTCCGCGCGATCCGCAATCAACTCTTCTTCAGTCCAGACCATAGCCCAATCTTCGCCCACGGGACTGTTTGCGGCCTCAAGTACCTCGCGCAACGGCCCCGCCTGTCGGGTAAACGCGTTGGAATACATCGGACCAATATGGAACCGGCGCAGCCGGACGGGATGCAAATCATCAAAGTCTTCGTCAAAGCCACGCGCGATCGTCAGCAACTTCAGCCCACCAACCGCTTGCGCCACCAAATGCGCCTGCACTTCTGGCCAGCGGCGCTCGTCCTTGGGCAGACCTGTGCGGCCCGTATCTGCCACATCCATGATATAGATTGTTGGCAGGTTCACCTGACTGTCATAGACCGCCCAATGGACCTGAAAATGACGGCGATCATCTTCGTTTTTGATCCAAACCGCCTGTGGGTCATTGCGCGCCCAGAACATGCCACCCTTGGCCAGTTCCTGATAATACAACCGCTGAGACAAAGCATATTGCAGCTTGGTCGGGATTTCCTGATCGCCCACAATCGTGCGGACCATCTGATCCTTCAGCGCTTCAACCGATGGCATCGTATCAAGGTGATGGTTCGCCTGCAGCGCATCATTCGCCATCTCAAGCAGCTCTTGATAGACAGGAAAGCCACTTTCCACGCGGTCAAATGTCAACTGGCCTGCATGGGCAAAACGGCCTGAAAAATGATACTTATGCGCCAGCGCGCGGAACGTCAGATTTAGCCCAACCAGATACCGCGCAATCACCGTGATATCACGACGACCCAAACGCCCCTCAGCCTCCATCGTGCCCGCAACACGGGTCATATGCTGGGTAATCTTTTCAAACTTGCCAAAGTACCTGCGCGTAATACGGGTATCTTCTAGTTTGAAATGATCTTGAGACAGGTCAGTCATTTCAGAAAGCGTCTTGCTAAAATGGCGAAGTTCAGTTCGCGAGACCCTGTTCGGATAAATAGAAATATGCCGAAACATAACATCACTGAATATGCGGTAGCAGAGATTGAAAGGTTGAACAGGCCTAACAAAAGCGGTGGCAGCAAAATAAGTATTGCGCTCAAAACCAAGTCCCGCTTTCCTAACCGCGATAATAAAGGAGTATGCATGTTCTCCGTTGGTAGTAGGTCACTCACCATATTGATTGCTATCGTGCTTCTCGACGATCTTGGCGAACCTGCGCATAAACCGCGCATCGGCTTTTGCCTTCTGCTCTAGCACTTCGCGGGCGAATACCATGTGATCTTCGTGGGCTTCCAGCATATCGGCCATACGGGCGTTTGTGGCTGAGCCAATTGCGGCCATGGCTGTCTGCGCCTCTTGGTCGGTTTTCACGCCAATCTCGTTGATTTTATGTGCAACGTCCTGCTGTTGCGCAGTTTTCAATGACTTGGACAAGGCATCATACAACACAACACGCTGCTTGGTGTCTGTCTCCAGTTTATTAATCAAAACCATCTGCGTCGCCGCTTGGTTCTGTAAACTATCGATCCAGGTTTTACCCTTCTCAATATAGCGTTCCAGCGTCTGGGATTTGGCCAGCTTGACCTGCTCCATCTGGACCATCTCGTTATAGCTGGTGTTCAGCGCCGCCAACTCGGATTCCAACTTGGTGCGGGCCGTGGCATCCTGTTCAACCGAAATCTTACCCTCAATGACGATAATCTGAGGATCAATCGCCAGAATATCAGCGCGCACTGATTCCAGCTCACCCACAGTCATTTCACGCTCGTCCAAAGTGCCTGTCAGGTTGGTTTCAACCTTGGTCTTTTGCTCGTTGAGCGTGGCCAATTGGCCCTGCAATAATCGCGTAATCACGTCGGATTTTGAGATCAAATCTTGCAACTTGTCGTCAACCGAGGCGCTGCGCATCCGCTCTTCACGCATACTGTCGGACTTGTTGCCAGAAAACCAACCAACGACGCTTTCCATCGTGGTCTTGGACCGCATTTCGTCAAAATCTTTGGAAAACGCGGATGTGACATCATCCAGCCCCATGATCAGCTCGGCGATGTTGGCGTTCATCAATTCGGTATGGGCATGCACGTCCTCAAGGGACGCATTTTCAATATCAACGGTGATATCCGTACCGGTCGCCATTTTCTGGCGAGCGTTTTCAATCCGGCCGGTCAATTCAGAAATTTTGGATTGCGCCTCGGCTACTTGAGCTTGGCTTTCTTTAATCTGCGTGTCGAAATTGGCCATAGGCGAATGTCCCTCGTTAATGTTACGTTTATTTACATTTAGGCACTATCGAACGATTTTCAAATACCTGTGGTGTCAATTCGCACAAAAATGCACCAAAAATTGGGCCGCGTCATGGCGAAGGACAAAAAAACCGTAACCTTTGAGCTACAGGGCTTTTTATCAAAGTGGGACGTTAGATTCTATAATTGGCGCATTGGGATCCACTGCATCAAAATCCGGCGGCTGATCGTTGGCCAACGCCTCTTCACTGTAAATCGTGTCTGGATCGATCTGCTTGGCAGGTAGTTCCACACCGCGGTTATAGTTTTCGGGATCAACGCGCAGCGATTCGTCTTCAGACCGAACCAGAACTTTGATCCCTTTTTCGACCGCATCGTACAGATGGATCATGTCTTGGTTGAACATGCGGATGCAGCCCGCGCTTCCCGAGTTACCAATCGATCCGAGGTCGTTTGTTCCGTGAATACGGTAATATGTGTCACGCCCATTGCGGAACAAATACAGGGCACGCGCGCCAAGCGGGCTGCGCAATCCACCCGGAATACCGCGACGGAATGGGCCGTAAATTTCAGGCTCTGTGCGCAGCATATTTTGCGTCGGGCTCCATCCGGGCCACTGCTTTTTCAACCGAATAACGCCAGTTCCGCTAAAACTACGACCAGCGCGACCGACACCAATAGGATAGCGTACAGCGGTCCCGTCGCCTTTGACGTGATACAAAAACTTCGCATAGGGATCGACGTCGATTGAATTTTCAGGTGCTTCGCCAAGATAGATCCCCGACATGCGCCGGTTGATCCCCGTTGTGTACTCTACCGGAATGCCCGGAAGGTCAAAGCCCGCATCAAACAGCGGCTCATATTCCTCCAGAAAGCTCGGCAAGATGATCTCGACGGGGATCGGCTCTGGTTGCCGCAACGCGCAAGCTGCGGTCGATCCAAGCATCAACGCTCCAAATGAACGACGCGTAAAATTTGTAGAAATGGTCATTGTCAGCGGCTACCGAAAATAATTGTTAGCCCTTGCGATAGCATACAAAACGCCAGTTGCAATTCAACGCATAGTGAGAAGCGTGAAACATGGGGCACCGTGACGCCGATGCCCCAATTCTTAGTTTAACCAACCACGTTAAAGTCAGGCCCAAATGGATACTTGGTGATATTCTCGTTCCCGTCTTGCGTGATGAACAAGATATCATGCTCGCGGTAACCGCCGGCACCAGGCTGGCCTTCTGGAATGGTCAACATCGGTTCCATCGAAATCACCATGCCGGGCTCCAGCACTGTGTCGATGTCTTCACGCAGCTCCAAGCCCGCCTCGCGGCCATAGTAATGCGACAGCACACCAAATGAATGGCCGTACCCAAACGTGCGGTACTGCAACAGCTGGCGCTCCTCAAAGAACGTGTTGATCTTGGCCGTTACCTCCGCGCACGACATGCCCGGTTTCAGCAGGCTCATCCCGTATTCATGGGCGGCTACATTTGCCTCCCAAATGCGCAGGCTCGCAGGGTCGACTTCGCCAACAAACAATGTCCGTTCCAGCGCGGTATAATACCCGCTGATCATCGGAAACGTGTTCAGCGACAAGATATCGCCGCGCTGCAATTGCCGTGCGGTCACAGGGTTATGTGCGCCGTCCGTGTTGATCCCAGACTGGAACCAAACCCAACTATCGCGATATTCCGCATCGGGGAACCGCTTGGCAATCTCCAGTTCCATTGCGTTGCGACCAGCCATAGCCACGTCAATTTCACGCGCACCCACGTCAATCGCATCACGAATGGCAAAACCACCGACGTCCGCAACACTGGCACCATGGCGGATCAAGTCCAGCTCTGCTTGCGATTTATGCATGCGCTGCACCATCGTCATAGAGGCGATGTCGACAACCCGCGCAGGCTGCATGAACGCGTCAAGCTTTTGGCTTTGCAGCAATGTCAGATGGTCACCTTCCATGCCGACAACGGCACCGGTTCCCGTAACAGACACGATCGCGCGCCAATAATTGTCTCGCTCCCAATCGGTATAGGTGATGTTGTCACCGTGACAGCGACGCCAAGGCTGCGAAGCATCAATGCCCGCCGAAATCGTGACACTTTCGGTCACCGTGACGACCAGCGCATAAGGGCGGCCAAACGCACAATACAAAAAGCCGGAATAATAGGCGATGTTGTGCATTGACGTGAAAACAGCCGCCTGCACGCCTGCATCAGACATGATTTTACGAAGACCCGTCAGGCGGGCCTCAAACTCAGCATCAGAAAACTGAAGCTGCTTTTCACCTTGGTGAAACCGATAGAATTGTGGACGCGTTGTCATTGCATAGACCTCACATAGATGGGGTCTGATGTGCAGACCCCGAAAGGTCCCGGCGTTCAGGACGAAGGGGTCAATAAAGGCCCCGAGCGGCATAAAACCTGTGACGACGCCATCGTCAAGTGCTCAATAGGAACTGCTAGTGCAAACCCAACCAATCTGGCAAGCGAATTTTTGGGGCTGACAACGGATCACTTGGGCGGCACGATGTATCCTATGAATATATTTTCCCGCCTGCGCACCCTGATGAACGGGGACCCCCAGCCCGAATTGCCGCCTGCCTTGCCAGAAGGCAAACTGCGAATCCACCTGTTATCGGCCAATTTTGCGGATGCCGACGCGGCGATGGCTTATTGTTTTCACGCCGAAGGCGACGCCCCCGAACAGATCACCTTTGATCAACCCGGCGCGTTCATTGATACCGGTTTCGTCGAAGTCGTGCACCGCAACCCCGCCGCCCGCCTTGCCGATTTTCTGCCCGCAAACGACGTTGACCGGACAATCGCCAAGATGAAAGGCGCCAACACGCTGTTCATCATCACCGAGGACGCGTTTGGCGGTTTTCCCTACGTGCTGACGTCCAATAAAATCGTGTATTATATCGGCCCAATTGTGGTGGATGTCTGATGGAAAAGGTCAACCTTGCGGATAAACTGGCGACGTTTTCCAACCACTGGTCCCCGCGCATCATCGGGCAATATAATGACAACGATCTGATGGTGGTCAAAGTCCAAGGCGAATTTGTCTGGCACAGCCACCCCGACACCGATGATCTGTTTCTGTGCCTGTCCGGCTCGGTCGATGTTGAACTGCGCGACAAAACTGTGACCCTGAATGCGGGTGAAATTTGCGTGGTTCCCGCAGGTGTCGAGCACCGACCAACAGCGCGCGGCGAGGCACATCTTTTGTTGATTGAGCCCAGCGGCACACCGAACACAGGTGACCCGGACACCGCAGTGCATAAGCCCGTCATATGATGCGCAATCTGATCACCGATGTGCCCGGTATTCTGATCGGCAATGCACATGACACCCATGTAAAAACCGGCACCACAGTGCTGACCGCAACCCGGCCATTCACCTGCGGCGTACACGTTATGGGTGGCGCGCCTGGCACACGCGAAACCGACCTGCTTGCGCCCGATAAACTGGTCGAACAGGTCGATTCGCTTGTGCTGTCGGGTGGGTCGGCCTTGGGGCTTGATGCGGCGTCCGGCGTGGCAAATGCACTACGCGCATCAGGACGCGGTTTTGCAGTTGGCACTCAACGCGTGCCCATTGTACCCAGCGCAATCCTGTTTGATCTGCTGAACGGCGGTGACAAAGACTGGCTTGAAAACCCTTATGCGGCTTTGGGTGCACAGGCCCTTGCGTCCGCCAGTAACACCTTTGATCTCGGCACCGCAGGCGCAGGTTTCGGGGCAACCACAGCCACGCTAAAAGGCGGGCTTGGATCGGCCAGCGTGACTCTGCCAGACGGCACTATCATCGGCGCACTGGTAGCGGTCAACGCCGTCGGATCCGTGACGGTCGGCGACGGACCACACTTCTGGGCGGCGCCAGTTGAGGCCCATGGCGAGTACGGCAATCTCGGCCCCTCACCAACCTACCCCACAGGACGGCCCGCAACCAAAGGACACGGTCGCAACACCACAATCGGGATCATCGCGACCAACGCCAAACTAACCCAAGCACAATGCACACGCCTTGCAACTGCAGCCCATGACGGGATCGGACGGGCGATTGTGCCTGCGCATACACCTGTCGACGGCGACCTAATTTTCGCCGCCAGCACAGGGGGCGTGGACTGCGATGACCTGCTACATCTTGGGCACGCGGCAGCAACCTGCATGGCGCGTGCAATTGCGCGGGGCGTATATCTCGCACGTTCGACCCCATTTGAGGACCCACCCTGCTATGCGCGGGCGTTTAGCTAAACAGGGCTTGCGTCAGCGGACTATCCCCGTCCGCCAACCCATCAATCACATTAAAATGGTGCTGATCAGGGGCAAGGGTTACGCTACAACCCCACGCAGACCCCAACGCTTGGGCTTGCTCAATGAACACTGGCCGCTCATTCGCGCCGACCCAAACGGTCACGGGCACGTCAGGCGCTGCGGCATGCACTGGGCTTTCAGCCATCGCCTCGGCTTCGGTCAACTGAAAGTCGTCTTGCATCTGGGTTTGCATCAATGGGACCAAGTCCGTCACGGGTGAAATGGGGACCACACGAGCCAATCGCCCATCCCAATCCATTCCAGCAAGTCGGGCGACTATCTGTCCGCCAGCGGAATGCCCCGTCAAGCGGATCGGCCCCGGCACACGGGCAGCAGCCAAACGCACCGCCGCTGTCACCTGCTCTGTGACGTCAGAAATCCGCACATCGGGGCAAAGATCATACGACGGCATCGCGACCGCCCAACCATGCGCCAAAGGACCAGCCGCCAAATGCGACCAGCTGGATTTATCAAACATCCGCCAATACCCGCCGTGCACAAACACAACCAAGCCCTTGGCCGAACGGTTCGGATGAAAAATGTCCATCACCTGTCGCGGGCTTGGGCCATATGGCACATCGATCTCGGCCAAAACACTGCTCCGAAAACCCGCCGCTTGCGTGCTCCAACGATCCGGATAATCCGCAGCACCATCAATATACGCGCCATTGGCAAACCGATCATCCATGTCCATGTTTGGGCCTTTCATAATGCCAGTGTCGGTTTGCGCTTTACCAACGTGACCGCGCAAGGTCAGATGGGGCAAACTGAACAGGAGCCTACCATGCTTGACGACATCACCAACCTCAAATCCATGCTGACGCGCCCTGATCTGGTCTGCAAAGACGCGTTTATCGGCGGCGAATGGTCTGCGGCCACATCTGGCAAAACCTTTGACGTGACGAACCCCGCGCGCGGGGACGTGATCGCGACTGTCGCGGACCTTGATCGGGCCGACGTGGCACGGGCCATTGACGCGGCAAAAAAGGCGCAAGTTGGCTGGGCCGCTTTGGCCGCCAAAGTACGCTCTAATATCTTGCGCAAATGGTTTGACCTTCTGATGGCCAACCAAGAAGACCTCGCAATCATCATGACCGCCGAGCAGGGCAAGCCGATGACAGAATCCCGTGGCGAAGTCGCTTATGGCGCGTCGTTCATCGAATGGTTCGGCGAAGAGGCCAAGCGCAACTACGGCGAAACCATTCCCGGTCACATGGCCGACAAGCGGATCACCGTGATCAAACAGCCCATCGGCGTGGCGGCGGCGATCACGCCGTGGAACTTCCCTAATGCGATGATCGCGCGCAAAGTGGCCCCTGCACTGGCCGCTGGCTGTGCGTTCGTGGTGCGCCCTGCATCCCAAACACCGCTGTCAGCGCTCGCCATGGCCAAACTGGCGCAAGAGGCAGGCGTGCCAAACGGCGTGCTGTCCGTCGTGCCGTCCAACGATGCATCCGGCATCGGCAAAGAGTTTTGCGAAAACCCGATTGTGCGCAAATTGTCGTTCACCGGATCAACGCAAGTCGGGCGAATCTTGATGAAACAAGCCGCCGATCAGGTCATGAAATGCTCGATGGAGTTGGGCGGAAATGCGCCGTTCATCGTGTTTGACGACGCCGATCTGGACGAGGCCGTGATCGGCGCCATCGCCTGCAAATTCCGCAACAACGGCCAAACATGCGTCTGCGCCAACCGGATTTACGTGCAAGCGGGCGTCTATGATGCCTTCGCGCAAAAGCTGAAGATCGCGGTTGAAAACCTGCACGTTGGCGATGGTTTGACAGATGGCACCACGCTTGGACCGCTGATCGAACCTTCTGCAGTCGTCAAAGTCCAGTCGCACCTCGATGACGCCTTATCCAAAGGTGCAACCGTCCTAACAGGCGGAAAACCACACGCTCTTGGCGGGTTGTTCTTCGAGCCAACAATCGTGACAGGGGCGACCAAAGACATGGTTGTCAGCACCGACGAGACATTCGGCCCCTTCGCGCCTTTGTTCAAATTCGAAGACGAAGACGACGTGATCGCCCTTGCCAATGATACGATCTTTGGGCTGGCATCCTATTTCTATGCCAAAGACATCAGCCGCGTCGCCAAAGTGGCCGAGGCGCTGGAATACGGCATCGTCGGGATCAACACGGGCATCATTTCGACCGAAGTGGCGCCGTTTGGTGGGATCAAACAGTCCGGTCTTGGCCGCGAAGGCAGCCGACACGGCATGGACGATTACATGGAAATGAAATACATCTGCAAGTCCGTTTAAACGAAAACAGTCGCACGGCTATCGGTTCAAGAAATTGTGACCACAGGCCGTGCAACGTTCGTCTAAGTTGTGAAAAAATCAACGCGGATGGACAGCATGGCCAAAGCCAAAAAATCAACCAACAAACGTAAAGCAGCGCAAGCGGCCAAAGGTCCATCAAAAACCTCGCGCAGATCGTTCATGGCACTTGCCCCCTACATCGTTGGCGGTGTCGTGGTTGCGGCGGCGCTTGGGTTTTGGGGCGTGAGTTCGGTCCAAGCCAAATTGGCGGAACAAGACACAAGCGTCGTCGGTCAAGGAACCCCAACAATCGTGCAAGTTCACGAAGTTACATGCGCGGCCTGTGTAAACCTGCAGCGCGAAACACGCGCGGCCTTAGCGACACTTGAAGACGGCGACCTCAATTACCGCATCGCATATCTATCATCGGAATCAGGGCTCGCCTTCGCGTCTGAATATGGCGCATCCTACACAACATTGTTGCTATTCGATGGCGACGGCAACCTATCGCGGCGCATTGTCGGTGAAACCCCGCGCAACATGCTGCGCGTGGCGTTCATGGCCCACATCGCAGCCGAAAATTAAAAATGTTTCGCAACGGCCCAAGGATTGACGATTGGCGCGCGTCGAACCACCGTAATGCGTATGACAACAACCGACGAAGATTTGGCGACACAGGCGGCCTCGGGCGACGGGGCGGCCTTTGGCGTGCTTTTGGATCGGCACTATGACAGGCTGTTTGCGTTCTGCTTTCGGCTGACAGGATCGCGGGCAGAAGCCGAGGATTTGACCCAAGACATCTGCGCCGCTCTGCCAACCAAATTGTGCAGCTATCAGGCACGGGCACGGGTCACGACTTGGCTTTACCGCGTGGCTGTGAACGCAGCCCATGACCGCAGGCGCAAGCAGGCGACATATGCACGCGCAACCAGCGGCTGGGGCACTTGGGAAATCGGGCGGGTCGCCGACATCGCCGAGGACGCAGGTAAATCCGACTGGCTGACCAGCGCAATGGGCACATTGACTGATGACCTGCGCGACACGCTCGCGCTGATCCTCGACGATGCAACCCACGCCCAAGCCGCAGAGGTGCTGGGTGTGTCCGAGGGAACGATCAGCTGGCGCGTCTCCGAGGCCAAGAAACGCCTCAAAGCCCACCGTATGCAGGAGGACGTGCAATGACCGATGATTTCGATGATCTGAGATCCGCAATGGATGCGGCGACCCCTGCACCTGATGCAACCCGCAGACAGGCAAACTTGGCGCGGGCACTGATAAATTTCGACAGCCTCCAAGGATCAGCGCAGCAGGCGCGTCCTACTTCTGAAAACAGGGCAACCGCCCTTTTGACAGGAGTGACCACCATGCTGAATAAATTGACATCACGCGGCGGATTAACCGCAACCACGGCGCTTGTGGCCAGCGGGTTTCTATTTCTAACACCCATCGGGCAGGACCTGATGCGCGACCCCAACCCGCTGGATGCGCCATTGAAACGCAGCTTTGATGCGGAAACCGTAGCGGCCCCGAATAACGTTGTAACGCCAGTAGAAGAAGAAATCGCAGGGATCACCGCCTACGCTGCTGACGAGCGCATGGAGATGCCAGCGCCAAGCAGCGCTATTGCAGAAACCGATTTTAGTGCATTGGCCGGGCCAATGCTTTTGGCCACAGACATGGTCATCATGGAAAGCGCCAACACCGAAAGCTTTGCCAATGCAGCCGCTAATCCGGTCAAAGTCACAGCCGACGAGCCAGTTTCGACATTTTCCATCGACGTAGACACCGCCAGCTATAGCCTCGTGCGCTCACACCTGAATGCCGGATCTTTGCCGCCAGCCGACGCGGTGCGGGTCGAGGAACTGATCAACTATTTCCCCTATGACTATGCAGGTCCAACGACAGGCGAAGGGCCATTCCGCCCGACAGTATCCGTCATGCCAACGCCGTGGAACGCGGATACACAATTGGTACACATCGCGATCCAAGGCGAAAAACCAGCAGTCGACGACCGCCCGCCGCTGAACCTCGTGTTCCTGATCGACACATCAGGGTCGATGGCACAGCCGGATAAACTGCCCCTGTTAAAACAGTCGTTCCGTCTGATGCTCGACAATCTGCGCGCGCAAGATCAAGTGGCTATCGTTGAATACGCAGGCAGCGCAGGCGAGGTTTTGGTCCCCACCGCCGCGTCGGATCGGACCACAATTTTACAAGCGATCAACAGCCTTGGCGCGGGCGGATCAACGAACGGGCAAGGCGGGTTGGCACAGGCCTACGGCGTCGCCGAAGCTATGGCTGCGGACGGGGATGTATCGCGCGTGATCCTTGCAACGGATGGGGATTTTAACGTCGGCTTGAACGACCCTGACGCGCTCAAGGATTTCATCGCAGACAAGCGCGACAGCGGCACATACCTGAGCGTACTTGGGTTCGGACGTGGCAACTTAGACGACGCAACCATGCAAGCCTTGGCGCAAAACGGGAACGGGCAAGCGGCCTATATTGATGATCTGTCAGAGGCGCAAAAAGTGCTTGTCGACCAGCTATCAGGGGCATTGTTCCCGATTGCAAATGACGTGAAGATACAGGTCGAGTTTAATCCGGCAACCGTCGCCGAATACCGTTTGATCGGGTATGAAACACGCAGCCTGCGCCGCGAGGATTTCAACAACGATGCGGTCGACGCAGGCGAGCTTGGGGCCGGACACAGCGTGACTGCCATCTACGAGGTAACGCCCGTAGGCAGTGCCGCAATCCTGAACGACCCGCTGCGATACGGCACGTCGGATACAGTTGAAGGGTCAACCGAATTAGGCTTCCTCAAACTGCGGTACAAAGCCCCAGGCGAAAGCCAGAGCCAATTGATCGAAACGCCAATTTCAGCCAGTTTGGCAGTCACATCTGAGGCCCAATTCGCCGCAGCAATTGCGGGCTTCGGGCAGTTGCTGCGTGGTTCAGATTACCTTGGGGATTGGGCCTACGACGATGCAATTACCCTTGCAAACGCCCATCGCGGCGATGATGCGTTTGGATACCGCACGCAAGCGGTTCAATTGATGCGATTGGCGCAGTCCCTATCGGGGGAATGATGGGTTAAAACCCATCCTACACAATCCATCCAAGGCTTTGATTGGTGCGGGCTGCGGGGGTATGTTCCCCGCTGACCCACCCGCCATAACCGTCCGTATCAAGCGCTGCGAAAAATGCAGCAAAGTCGATATCGGACTGATCAGGTGCAGTCCGGTCCGGCGTCTGCGCGACCTGCACATGCACCGTGATGTCACGCACACGCGCCCACGTTCCCAGCACATCGCCAGTGATCTTCTGTGCGTGATATGCATCAAACTGCAGACGAAGATTGGGGGCATCAATAGCGGCAATCACCTCAGCAGCCAAATCAAAGTCAGACAGGAAATATCCGGGCATGTCGTCTTGGTTAATTGGCTCGATGGTCAACGACTGATCCGGAGCCTCTGCGGCTGCCCAGCGCAGGTTTTCAATAAAAGTAGCCTTGGCATCCGGCCCTTCTGCGACCCCAGCCATAATATGCAAATGCTGCGCACCGAGCGCCGCAGCATAACGCACGGACCGCTTAAAATCTTGGCGGAACCGCGACCCAGCAACCGCAGCAAACCCACGTTCGCCACCTGTATAATTCGGGGGCGGACAATTGATCAGCGCCAATGGCAAGTCATTGCGGGCCAGCACCTTCAACATATCGGGCACAGCAACATCGTAGGGAAACAACACCTCTACCGCGTCAAACCGCTCCATGAACGGCAGCTCCGCAAACAACATTGTCAGGTTGGCGCAAAAGCGCGGCATCAGGACAGCTCTGCCGCTGGAATAATCCCGAAAAACGCGCCCTTCGATCGGACACCAAACCAACGGACGCCGTCCACGTCAGCCTCTTCGCCCTCATCAACCAAGCGGTAAAACGACTTGCGATCGATCAACGCCTCAAGGTTAGTGCGGACCAAAACATATGGCGACGGCTCACCGGTTTGCGGGTCACGAACAACGCGGATCGGATGCTCCGGACCTGCCGTGAAAAAGTCACCGACATTTGTTTCAAATACCAACCCGTCATCCACACGGTTGAAATCCACGGCCACAAACGGGGCATCCTCCACCGTGATCCCGACCTTCTCAACTGGGGTCACCAGAAAGTAATCGTCGCCATCGCGGCGCAGAATCGTCGAAAATAGCTTCACCAGCTCGACCCGACCAATCGGCGTGCCAAGGTAAAACCACGTCCCATCCCGCGCGATGCGCATGTCCAAATCCCCGCAAAACGGCGGATTCCACAAATGCACGGGCGGCAATCCGCCTTTTTTGGCGGCGCGCGCGGCTGCAGCAAGGCTTTCAGCGCTTGGGGTCACGTTCTTTTGTTCGGTCATTGTTTTTGCCATTGGGGTCATTGGGGTTATCTGTTGTTATAAGCATATAGGTGAAACAGGAGCATTGTCATGGCAAACCCCGATCAATTGGTCGCAGACATCAAAATTTTGCGCGGGAAACTGGCTGAGGCACGAACCAGTATTGCTGCGCGGTTCATCGGGCAGCCCCGTGTTGTCGACCTGACACTAACGGCGCTGATATGTGGCGGCCATGCCGTCTTGGTCGGGCTGCCTGGTTTGGGGAAAACCCGTCTGGTTGATACCCTGTCCACCGTGATGGGCCTGCATGGCAATCGTATTCAGTTCACGCCAGACCTGATGCCTGCCGACATTCTTGGCTCTGAAATCCTTGACACCGAGGCCGACGGCACCCGCAGCTTTCGCTTTATCCAAGGGCCAGTATTTTGCCAGCTGCTGATGGCCGACGAGATTAACCGCGCATCACCGCGCACCCAATCCGCCCTCCTGCAAGCCATGCAGGAAAAACAGGTCACCATCGCGGGCCAAAACCGCCCGCTTGGCGCACCGTTCCATGTGCTAGCCACACAAAACCCGATCGAACAAGAAGGCACATATCCGCTCCCCGAGGCACAACTCGACCGGTTCCTCGTGCAGATCGACGTGCCATATCCTGATCGGGACACAGAAAAAGACATCCTGATAGCCACCACAGGTGCGACTGAAAACGAGGCAACTGCAGTCTTCACCTCACAAGAGTTGCTTGACGCGCAAACCCTGCTGCGGCGCATGCCAGTGGGCGACAATATCGTTGAGATGATCCTCGATCTGGTCCGGTCCTGCCGCCCCGATGATGATGCATCTGCCGCGATCCGCGACAATATCAGCTGGGGGCCCGGTCCGCGTGCGGCCCAAGCGCTCATGCTCACCGTGCGCGCCCAAGCCCTGCTGTCTGGTCGCCTTGCACCCAGTGCCGAAGACGTCATGGCCATGGCCGTGCCCGTCCTTGAACACCGTATGGCTCTGTCGTTTGCAGCTCGTGCACGCGGAGTCAGCATCACCGATATCATCACCGACGTTGCAGTCTCCGTCACCCAAACACAGGCCGCCGTCGCGTGACAAAAGCCCTAACGCTCAGATCCGATGCCCAAGGGCTTGCAGCCCCGATGCCCGCGCTATTGGCCGCCGCCGATCAATTGGCGTCTACCGTCATGC
>Ga0209815_1000423_pt1 | contig 31410 bp, 29 predicted proteins | sample CoawatmetaG00DNA_FD_187507 | JGI IMG/M metagenome (GOLD analysis project Ga0209815, IMG submission 187507) | Marine microbial communities from the West Antarctic Peninsula - Coastal water metaG002-DNA (SPAdes) (version 2) | ecosystem: Environmental > Aquatic > Marine > Coastal ...
GAACTAACGGCCAATCTTTAACAGATGGGTTGGTGGTGGACTGCTCTCGACATTTAACCAGCATTGTTGATATAGATTTAGACGCAGGCTGGGTGAAAGTGCAAAGTGGTGTTATTCGGGATCAACTCAATGATTACCTGCGCGGGTTTGGTGTGTTTTTTGCGCCTACATTATCCACCAGCAATCGAGCAACCATCGGTGGCATGGCAAGCACTGATGCTTGTGGCCAAGGGTCTAGAATCTATGGGCGCACGAGTAACCATGTATTGGCATTAAGCCTGGTGTTGGCTAACGGTGAACAAGTCATCACCCAAGCGCTTTCAAGTGAAGCTTTACGTTTGAAAATTGAAGCAGGGGATGAGGTTGCCAAAATATATGAACAAGTGAGTGAGTTGGTATCGCAAAAGCAGGCCGCCATCAATGCACGCTTCCCCAAGCTTAACCGGTTTATGACAGGCTATAACTTAGCACACATACACACCAACGCAGGCTTTGATTTAAGTAAGCTTATCTGTGGTTCTGAGGGCACCTTGGCACTGGTGTCAGAACTCACCCTAAAGCTCACTCCCATTCCAAAAGCAAAAGAATTATTAGTTCTTAGTTATAGCTCTTTTGATGAGGCATTGCGTGATGCCAATGTGTTGGTACAACAGAATCCGGATGCAATAGAGACCATAGATGACACCATTATAAATTTGGCCAAAGAAGATGTTATTTGGCCTAAGGTTTCTGCATATTTAGACAAAGAAGATGGCCAGCATGTGGCGGCTATTAACTTAGTTGAATTTGGTGGTATGGACCGCGCAAAGCTTGCCGAAAAAATAGATGGAATATGTAATACATTAGTGGCGGGGCAATCGCGTTTTGACCGAATCAACAATGCCAACGACATGGCCAACTTTTGGGAATTGCGTAAAAAAGGTGTGGGCTTATTGGGTAACCGTCCAGGTGTAAGACGCCCCATCGCGTTTGTAGAAGATACTGCTGTGCCACCTGAGCATTTGGCCGACTACATCGTCGAATTTAGACAACTGCTTGATGGAATGGATGTACCTTATGGCATGTATGGACATGTAGATGCGGGCTGCTTGCACGTAAGGCCAGCCCTAAATATGCGAGACCCTGAGGATGCTCTTAAATTAAGGGTTATTTCCGATGCTGTACAAGCTCTAGTGCAAAAATACCAAGGTGTTATGTGGGGCGAACATGGCAAAGGGTTTAGAAGCGAATACACCGAAGAAACGATTGGCGTCGAGCTTTATCAGGACATGCGTCAAATAAAAACTTGGTTTGACCCTCATAATCAACTCAACCCAGGAAAAATATGCAGTGCCTTGGGGTCTGAAACTCCATTAGTTAAGGTGGATGATTCTCGTACCCGTGGTGCGCAAGATCGGCAAATTGGCGAAACGATTGTTGAACAATGGCTGCCAGTGGTAGCGTGCAATGGTAATGGCGCATGTTTTAATTATCAGCCAGAATCAGCAATGTGTCCTTCTTATAAAGCCACTAAGGATCGTGTTCAATCGCCCAAGGGCAGGGCTAGTTTATTACGCGAATGGCTGCGTCAAGAATCACAAGGCGGCGTCCAAACGCAATTGGAACATCAGGTCTATCAATCAATGCAAACCTGTTTAGCCTGCAAAGCCTGTACCACTGCATGTCCAATAAAGGTTGATATACCTACTTATCGAAGTCGTTTCCTCGAGCGGTACCATAGTCGCCATCGGCGTCCACTAGGTGATTATGTGGTAGCCATGGTAGAGCAGCTGGGTGTTTATACTAGCAAAGTGGCTTGGTTTAGTAATCTAGTTACACAATTACCACCAAGCCAGTGGTTTATAAAACATGTATTTGGGATGGTGAATATGCCCAAGGTATATGCCTATGACATGAAAAAATTGACTAATATGGATGGGGTCAAACTTTGGCATAAAGACAAGTTTAAAGACATGCCTGAGCTTGATCGTCAACGTCACCCAGTAATAGTTCAGGATGTATTTAGTAGTTGTTACGACTTACCACAAATGCAACAAGTGATGTCTTGTTTGGTCAATATGGGTTTCACACCTTTGCTTATGCCAATCATGCCCTCAGGTAAGCCCCTTTATGTGAAAGGCTTTTTAAAAGCATTTGACGCTCAAGCAACGAAGGTGGTTAAACAGTTACAGCCAGTTGCAACCCAGGGTTTTGACTTAGTCGCGATTGACCCAAGCGTAGGCCTTACCTACCGTGATGAATACTGCCAGAGGTTAGGTGCTGATCAGGTGCCTGGAGTATTACTACTCCAAGAGTGGTTAACTAATCACTTAGATGAGGTGAAGTTGCCTAAAGTCCGCAGCGCCCCCAAACCACCTGTTTCTTTGTTAGGCCACTGTTCAGAAAACGCATTAATTACTATGAGTTTAGATCATTGGCGCACTATATTTGCTAAGTTTTCACTGCAACTTGCAACCCCAGCAGTAGGGTGTTGCGGTATGGCCGGTACCTTTGGTCATGAAGCTAGCCACCAAGATGTGTCATCTAAACTCTACCAAATGAGCTGGCAGCAGGCTGCGCAAAAGTCAGTTGATAGTGCAGGCACTGTGCTGGCCACTGGTTACTCTTGCCGTAGTCAAATACTACAAAAATCAGGGACAAAGCCCCAGCACCCATTGAGCTATATAAATCAGCTATTTAGCGAAGCTGGGGGTTAAGTGTTAGGCTAAAGTCCACGCTTTGGCCTGCTTCAAACAGTTCGTTTGAACCCTTAAATCGGGTTAATAGCTCAAGCTTATCATCTTCATTATGGCTCAGCTTGGCTGATAATTTTTGATATTTAAACTGGCTGAGAATCTGCTGCAGGTATGCAGTTTCTTCGGTCTGATCTTCATTACCATCACTGATATATTCAATAGTGCCTGTTTTAGTGCTGGACAGATCGGCATTGGCTAAAGTGAAGTATTGGCCCTGTGTTTTGGTTAAGTCTAAGGTGAGGTTTGCGCTGCCAGACATTTCTCCAGTGACTTTAAGCACAGGAGTCCTAGCCAGTTTCACTAGACGGCTAAGCTCTAGATCCTCTAATCTAACCGCAAGAGTGTTTTTGTGGTATGGCAGGATAGAAGCCTTATTTACAAACACCTGCCCACCCATCCATTCAGCTTCAAACTTATCTACGTCATAGGGTGTCGCTGTTAAACCTAGGGTACGCATCGATAGTGAGGCGTTAGTCAGTGCTTCATTGGGCGTGTTCGCAAAGCCTATAGAAGCAGCTGTAGCCTTGTGGTCACCAGTGAGTTTGGCGCTATTGAGAGGGCTTTGTTGGTCGCCAAAAGTAGTGTAGGTATAATCAAGCTTGCTTTTTCCGGTTAATCCACTAACCAAGATGCCTGACTGGTGGCCATCGACATTAGAATAGCTCAAGATTTGTGTGCCACTAACTTGGCTGTCATTCCAACGCCAATCGCCATGGTAATCAGCTAATCCACGAAATATATCAGCGCGCAGTGGCGCTGGCAAATCAATCGATTGGCCTAATTGATTAAGTTGGGGCATTAAAGGGGGTAAGTTTACTTGCTTTAATTGTACCAATAACTGATGGTCAGCCGCATCAGCACGCCAGCTATACTGCCCATCTAGTTTGTTGATGTAGGGTGTTAGCTGGGATGTAAAATCAATGTCCAGTTGCCCATCAAACCAAGTGAGTTGTCCTGCAGAAATGGCTTGAAAGGTGGCCAAGTTTGGAAGATTAACTAGAGTAGGTAATAGTTTAAAAGAGCCTTCAATAGGCCGGTTAGTTAAGATGCTAGATCCTTCGCCAAGGTTAATTTCAAGACCTTGGCTAGGAATTGACTCTGGCTTTAAATGAAGAGAAACATCGGACCAACTCCAGTATTCTTGCTCTGGAAGGTAAGATAAATTTATGATTTTATCACTAGTAAGGTTAAGCTTATCACTGGCAAATAGTTGCACAGTGCCAGCCTGACGGCGGCTTACGACTTGAGTAGCAGACACTTTACTATTGGGCTGAAGATTAAATTGCCACTGCTTTGGATCAAAATCAAACGCAACATTGCTTATAAACTGTAATTGTTGTAAATCTATAGGCAATTGAGCCATCCATGGACTGGCACCTCGTTGAGCTAAATAATAGCCACTTAAGTTAGCAATGCCTTGCCAATGGTTAAGTCCATGGAGCTGAAGCTCTGATAATTGACCAAATACTTGATACACAGAATGAGTGTTTTCTAAGGTTGCATTGATATCACCATATAGACGCAGCCCCGTTTTGGAACCCAATAAATTTGCTTTCACCAATTGCTCAATTATCACAGGAGTAGCTGCACTAAACGTAAGCTGTGCTTGCTCTAAAAGTAGAGCTTGATACAAGCCAGGATCTATCTTTGTATTATCCCATGCAGGAGTCACACGAACTGTGCTGCCTTCATTTAGTCGCCATTGAGGTGTCGAATTTGGGCTGAATATTTGGGTAAGACTGGCATCCACATAGAGATCTTTAAAATTAGGGTTGTTGGCAGCCATTTGTACCTGGTTTTGAAGCTCACCGTCTGCTTGACTTAACCAGGTGGAAAAATCTAAATTACCTGCCTCGTTAATGTTAGATGGTAGGCTGATTTTCCAATGACTGTTGACCTTTCCTTGGGTAATGGTTGTTTCTGCTAGGTTTAGGGGCAACAAGTGAGATAGCATCTTTTGGCCATAGGCTAAGTTGATGGCTCCTTGGCCTTGCCAAATATAATTAGAACCTTTGCCCTTGATAGTGGATGTAAGTTTTGCCACAGGAGCGCTGTTTTGGGTGGCAAATAGTTTGGCTTCTACCTCATCATTTTTTTGAAAAGTAGCATCTAGGTATAGTTGTTGTTTGGACGGCGTGACTATTTTACTTAAAACCCCCAAACCTTCAGGCCGATTTTCGAGCTGGCCTGAAAAATTATATTGCTCGCCATCTGCTGTTAGATCTAGGTTGAATTTTTCCACCATAAATGTGGGCCAACGGGTGAGCCACTGGCTAGGCAATAAGGCAGCACTAGGTGCAGATGAAAGGCTTTGTGGTGCAGCCTCTAAAGTAGCTGTAGCCAAACGGATATCCAAGTGAGGCCATTGGTTGGCTTTAATGGACTGCCAGCTATAGCCTAAGCTGAGGCCGCTGATAGACATTACATAATTGCCTGTTGGCGTTAGATGACGCCAGCTTGCTTGCTCTACGTACCAGCCATTCAAGCGTGGATAACCGACCTTTAACTCTATTTCTTGCCACTGATAGGGCTTGAGTAAAATATTCGCTAAAAAGGGAGCCCACAATGGAATAGTGGCGTATGCCAGCAAAATAAAGGCAGTAATCGGTATTAATGCGTAACGGAACAAAAGCCTTAGCATAGGGCGCTATCTTCAATAGGGTTAATATAAGTTACTTATAAGTATGGTTTAGTTTTGTACAAATGCCAAGTTTAGATAGTTTAGCGCCTAATCTGAGGTTTTTTGTTTAAACTCACATAGATCCTCAATTGTACAAGCACCGCAGCGAGGCTTTCTGGCTACACAGACATAGCGCCCATGCAATATCATCCAGTGATGGGCATCTAATAAGTAGGCTTTAGGCACAAAACGTAACAGCTGCTTTTCAACTTCGACAACATTTTTTCCTGGGGCAACACGGGTGCGGTTAGACCAGCGAAAAATATGAGTATCTACAGCCATAGCTATTTGCCTAAAGGCAGTATTAAGCACGACATTGGCAGTTTTCCTGCCTACACCTGGAAGCTTTTCCAGCGCTTCTCTGGAATCGGGTACAACACCATTATGGTTGGAAACAAGCAACTGAGCTGCTTGGATTACATTTTTTGCTTTACTGTTGTACAAGCCAATGGTTTTGATGTGTTGTTTTAAACCTTCTACGCCTAGATCCAACATAGCTTGAGGTGTGTTTGCTACTTTAAACAAATGGGTCGTGGCTTTATTGACGCTCACATCAGTTGCTTGAGCTGACAGTGCCACGGCCACCAATAATTCATAGTGGTTACTGAAATTTAGCTCAGTTTCAGGGTTCGGATTATCTGCTTTGAGTCTGGCAAAAATTTCTTCACGCTTCACTTTGTTCATCACAGCACCCGCTAAAAATTGTGTTAAGCAATAGTGCCGGTTACCCGTACACGCTTACTTCCAGCTTCAGACAACGGGTGGGCTTTAAGTCGTTGCGTTTTTTGATATTGATCAAAGGTGTTTTTGGCTGCAATAATTAACCCCATGCCAACAAATGCACCAGGGGGTAATACCGCAAATAGGAACCCTCGGTAGTCATTAATGATTACTAAGGTCCAGTTTTTAGCCATAGGCCCAAGGAGTAGATCCATGTCTGCAAACAAGGTTCCCTGGCCCAAAAGTTCTCGCATAGCACCAAGCAGCACAAGTACTGCAGCAAATCCAAGGCCCATACTTAAACCGTCCAATACAGCTAAGTGAGGGGGGTTTTTACGGGCATAGGCGTCTGCTCTACCTAAAATGGCACAGTTGGTCACAATCAACGGAATAAAAATGCCTAATATTTGATACAGCTCATAAGTAAGGGCTTGCATGGTGAGCTCTGCAATCGTAACCAATGCAGCAATGATCATTACAAAAACAGGTAAGCGGATGTCATCAGCTACTTTGTTGCGAATCAGTGACACTAGTAAGTTTGAGCCAACCAATACCAAAAGAGTGGCAAAACCCAAACCCAGCGCGTTCACCACACTGCCGGTGACCGCAAGCAATGGGCATAGGCCTAATAACTGCACTAGTGCAGGGTTGTTTTCCCATAGGCCGTTCATAATAATTTTTGTTTGTTGGGTAGACATACTACTGCTCCTGCGGTGCGTTATATAAAACGCTTTGCTGGCGTTGATGATACAGCAGGCCCTGATGTACAGCATTGACTACAGCCCTTGGGGTAATAGTAGCGCCCGTAAAGCCATCAAATACTCCACCGTCTTTAGTAACAGCCCAACCATCTAAAGGAGTATTAGACAAAGATTTACCAATAAAACTGTCTATCCACGCCGATTTTTTATGGTCTACCTTATCACCTAATCCTGGTGTTTCCTTGTGTTCGATAGTACGCACGCCTTGTATGATACCGTCAAAATCTATGCCCACTAACAAGGATATATCGCCACTGTAGCCATCTTTTGCAACCACAGGTAATACTATGGCTTGGGTAGTGCCCGATTTAACTGCAGCATATGCCAGAGCCTTTGGTTCGAGGTTAAGTGCGGAGTAGTCTGCTAGCTCTACTGGAGCTGATAGCAAGCTCTGGTCATACAAGTTGGCTGGAATAACAGCGGATAGGGCTTGGGCTTTAGCGGCGGCTTTGTTGGCAGCAATTGCGTCGCTGCCCGCGATGTATGTCAAGCTGATAGCGCCCGCAGCTAACACTGCGAATACGCCCAAACTAATAGCGCCAGCGCCAATGGAAGTGATTAAACTGCTAGGCATTGTTCCACTCATTAGTTGCTACCTTGAGAACTAGGAGCTTTAGGCTTGTGCCCATAGGCTTTGGGTTTGGTGTATGTGTCTATTAATGGTGCTGATAAGTTCATCAACAGTATGGCAAATGCAAAGGCATCAGGATAACTACCATAGCTGCGGATAATAAATACTAAAATTCCTACACCTAGACCAAATACCAGCTTGCCTTTGCGGCTGGTTGCTCCGCTCACAGGGTCTGTGACAATAAAAAAGGCTGATAACATAGTTGCACCAGTCAATAAGTGTTGTGACGCACTAGGATAAAGATCTGGCTCTCCCATATGAAATAGTGCAGCGCAGAATCCCAAACCAACCAGCATCGCCACAGGCGCATGCCAGGTAAATACCTTAGTCACTAGTAATGCGATACCACCGAGCAGATAGGCAAGATTTACCCACATACTAGCTGTAAGGCCTAGGGCTAAATCTGGGTTGCTATTGGCTACCTCGCTTAAAGTGAGGCCTTTGGTGTGACGCATAATATCTAGTGCCGTCGCTCTGGTATATGCGTCAATGTCTCCATTAATGGATTCTAACCAAAACCAATGCCACTGTTGACCAAAGGTCAGCGTTATTTCAGTGCCTGCCCACTGGGTCATTGACACTGGGAAGGCAATTAACAATAAAGCATAACCCACCATCGCTGGGTTAAACGGATTGCTTCCTAAACCACCGTAAAGGTGTTTGGCAAACACAATAGAAAAAGAAACACCCACTAACGTAAGCCACCAGGGGCTAAACGGTGGCAGAGCTAAAGCCAGTAAAAAGGCAGTTACTAAAGCGCTACCATCCAATAGGTAGGGCGCTACCGGCCGGCCTCGTAAACGCAATATTAAAGCCTCAAAAGCCAGTGCTAAGGCACTAGCCCACACCAAATTGATCAACGTACCGTAGCCATAAAAATAACTTTGTACAGCTAAACCGGGTAAGGTTGCCAGCAATACCAAAGCCATTATCCGCGAAGTTTTGCTTAAGCTATGGTGATGCGGCGAGGATAGAGTGATTAAGGCCATAGTTAAGATTCCTGCGCCGATATTGGAGAGGCTTTAAGGTTGGCCTGATGATTGGTTAATGCATCTGTGGCCTTTGTTTGACTGCTTCTAGCTTTCACTAATTCTGCCTCTACGTCCTTAGGCTCTTCTGCTGTAGCTAAGGCCTTTTCTAGCTTACGCACCATGGCGTTGGCTTTTGCTACGTCCACCTGCAGTGTTTTTTCTTTCTCTGGATCTAAACCAAGCTTAGCTTCGTAAGCTTGCAAGGCAGCTTGTGCATGCATTGCTTTTTCAGTGAGCTCGCTCACAGTGGTTTGTAAGCCCTGTGCCAGCTCATGATCTTTGGCCAGAGCATTGGCTAGGGCTTTGCTTGTTTTATTAAGCTTGGTGCGAGTAATGGCTGCTGCAGTTTTAAGCTCTTTATACTTTTGTGTATGGCTCTTTGGCTCTGCATCCATTGCTTTGGCCTGCTTTTGGGCGTTAACCCTGGCCATTGCTGCGGCAATAGGGTCTTGTGCATTTGGGTTAGCAGCGCGCTTTTCAGCTTGAGCAGCAGCTGCAGTAGCAGCTCTATTTTTACGCTTTTCTTCCTTGGCTAATTTGTCATCAATGAGGCGCTGTTCGCGGCTTTCAAAACGAACTCGAGAAAGCTCAGCTATGTGGGCCTCATTGGCTAAATCTTTTACACGGCCTTTAGCAAATCGGTAATATTGCACTAACGGAATCTGGCTTGGGCAAACCCATGCACAAGCACCGCATTCAATACAGTCAGATAAGTTGTGATCTTGAGCCTTTTCAAACTCCTCAGCCTTTGCAAACCAAAATAATTGTTGTGGTAAAAGCTGCGCTGGGCAGGCCACTTCACATAAACCACAGCGAATACACGAGTGATGATTGGCTACGGGAGCTAGCTCTAAATCTTCAGCTGCTAAGAGACAGTTGCTACTTTTAATGATGGGAGTGTGGGTGTCTTGAATAGTGAAACCCATCATAGGGCCACCCATTACTAAGCGTGAGGTCTTAGTCATATCAACGTTGGCAAAAGCGAGCAGGTCTGACACTTTGGTGCCTATAAGTACTTCATAATTACCTGCATTGGCTGCAGCTTTTCCCGTGACTGTAGTAATGCGATTAATTAATGGTTGTCCCAGCATTACTGCATCAGATATGGCTTTAACAGTGCCCACGTTTTGGCACACAATACCTATATCTGCAGGGATGCCTCCATGGGGAACCTGTTGCCCAGTGAGGATCTCAATCAGTTGTTTTTCACCACCAGAAGGGTATTTGGTCGGTATCACACAAACTTCAATCGAAGGGTGAGTAGAGGCGCTGTTTTTAGATAACAGGCCCACCACCTGAGTAAGCACTGCAATAGCTTCAGGCTTATTATCTTCAATGCCAATAAGGCAGCGAGGCTGGCCTAATAGCTTTTGTGCTAACTGGATACCCTTAATCATCTCATCAGCATATTCACGCATGAGCCTATCGTCTGAAGTAATATAGGGTTCGCACTCTGCGCCGTTGATCACTAGGGTGTGGATTTTAGCCTTAGGTTGCAACTTAACAACACTTGGAAATCCAGCGCCACCCATGCCTGTAATGCCAGCAGCTTGAATAATGTGTAATAAATCCGAATTGGAAAGAGATTCAGGCTCAAGGGTAGGGCTTAGCGCAATCCACTGGTCCTTGCCGTCTGTATCAATAACGATGCATGTGCCTGTTAAAGCCGATTGGTGAGGCAAAGTTCGCAGCTCTATTGCACTCACTTGTCCTGAGCTTGGTGCATGAATATTGGCACTGACAAAGCCTTGAGCACAGGCAATCAATTGACCTTTTAGAACATAATCTCCTGGCTCTACAATGGCTTTAGCAGGTTTGCCAATGTGCTGGTTTAAAGGCAGTATTAGTTGCTTAGGTATAGCCATAGTCACAATAGGCATTTGATTAGACTGAGCCTTGTTTTCAACCGGGTGAACCCCACCGTGAAAGTCCCAAATTTTACTCATTGCCCGATGCTCCATGGCTGCGGGGGGCTTGGCTTGTAGCTATAAGATTTGTAGGCTGCTGCCAATGCCAGCTGACAGGCGTCACTTCTACAGGCAACATATCAATACAATCCACAGGGCAAGGCTCCAAACATAAATCACATCCGGTGCATTCAGCAGTAATTACTGTGTGCATTTGCTTAGCTGCACCCAAAATGGCGTCTACAGGGCAAGCCTGGATGCACTTAGTGCAGCCTATGCACTCGTCTTCTCTGATGTAAGCGATAGTGCGGATGGCTTCAGTACCATGCTCTGCATCCAACGGAATTGCGTCCACACCTAAGAGATCTGCAAGGGCCTTAATCGTGGTTTCCCCACCTGGCGGGCAGCGGTTAATAGCCTCACCATCGGCAATAGCTTGGGCATAAGGTTTGCAGCCTGGGTGTCCGCATTGGCCACACTGGGTTTGTGGTAATAAATTGTCTATCTGATTCACAATGGGATCACCGTCAACCTTAAAACGGATAGCCGCATAGCCTAAGATCGCTCCAAAAACCAAAGCAAGCAAAGCCAGGATGGTGATTGCAAGGTAAAGTGTTTGCATCTAAATAGCCACCAAACCAGTAAAGCCCATAAATGCCAAAGACATAATGCCAGCACTAATCATGGCAATGGCGGCCCCTTTAAAGGGAGCAGGCACATCAGCTACTGCAATGCGTTCCCTCATGGCGGCGAATAACACCAGCACCAAAGAAAAACCGACGGCAGCGCCAAAACCATACAAAATTGACTCAATAAAGCCATTGGCCTTTTTTATATTCAAAAGGGCAACGCCTAACACTGCACAGTTGGTTGTGATTAGAGGTAAGAAGATCCCCAGCACCTTATGAAGCAGTGGGCTAGTTTTGTGGACCACCATTTCAGTAAATTGTACTACAAATGCAATTACCAAAATAAAGCTAATGGTTTGTAAAAACTCCAAGCCAAATGGCTCTAATAAATAGGTATAGGTAAGGTAGCTGCATAAGGATGCTAGAGTCAGCACAAAAGTGGTGGCCAAAGACATCCCCATAGCGGTTTCTAAACGTGAGGAAACCCCCATAAATGGACATAGGCCAAGAAACTGGACCAACACAAAGTTATTCACTAACACAGTGCTAACTAGGATGAGTAAATAGTCTACCATTTTGTCTGTAAATCCTTATTATCAAAGAAGCATCTGCAACCCTTAGCTAGGGTTGTAGTCTGATAAAATCTGACCAAATTCGTCAGGTATTAGTGTAACTCAAAAAGCACTTTAAAACGCTATTGAGAAGATGCATTTTGCAGGATTGTATATTCCATTTAGGTATAAGTAAATTAGTTTTTAGTATTTTGTGTTATAAGTGTATTGAGCTAGTATAAGCAATATACAAACAAGCTGTTCGCTCAGGAAGACCAATGTACGCCTACAACCAATTCGATCAAACTCTTGTTGATCAACGGGTAGAACAATACCGAGATCAAACTCGTCGTTATTTAGCGGGAGAGATTCCAGAAGACGAGTTTCGTATCTTACGACTTATGAATGGGCTCTATATTCAGCGCCTTGCGCCCATGTTGCGAGTGGCAGTGCCATACGGTTTAATGAAAAGCCAACAGCTACGCACATTAGCTCAAATTTCACGTACCTATGACAAAGGGTATGGCCACTTTACCACTCGCCAAAATATGCAGTTTAACTGGCCCACACTAGAGTCTGTGCCAGATATTCTAGCAGATCTAGCCAAAGTGCAAATGCACGCCATACAAACCAGTGGCGCTTGTATACGTAACACCACTACCGACCCTTTTGCTGGAGTGAGTGCAGATGAGATAGAAGACACTCGTCCATGGTGTGAAATGATCCGCCAATGGAGCACTTTGCATCCAGAGTTTGCTTACTTACCACGTAAGTTTAAAATTGCAGTGTCTGGCTCATCCAGTGATCGGGCTGCATCTCAAGTCCACGACATAGGCTTACACTTGTATCGTAATAAAGCAGGTGAGATGGGTTTTGAGGTGCTAGTAGGGGGCGGATTGGGCCGCACCCCAGTGATCGGAAAAACAGTGCGTAACTTTTTAGAGCCGCAAGAGCTGCTATCCTATTTAGATGCGGTGTTGCGTGTGTATAACCTTAATGGCCGTCGTGATAACAAATATAAAGCGCGTATAAAGATTCTTGTTAACGCTGTGGGTATTGAAGCCTTTGCAAAAATGGTGGAAGAAGAGTGGCAGTTCACCAAAGGTAAAGACTTACGCTTACCTCAAGCAGAAATAGAGCGAGTAAAGGGCTTTTTTAAAGCACCAGATTACCTTTCAGTTGAGCATTCACAAAGTAATTTAAAAGCAGAGTGTGAGGCGCATCCCCAGTTTGCTACTTGGTACAAACAAAATACCCGCGACCACAAACAGCCAGGCTACCGCATTGTGGTGGTGGGCCTTAAAAATCAATTGCAAGCGCCAGGTGATGTGAGTCATCAGCAAATGGATGGTATTGCTGACTTGGCAGATGAGTTTAGCTTCTCAGAATTACGCTCAACACATGACCAGAATTTAGTATTAGCAGATGTGGCCCAGCGTGATTTATTGGATCTTTGGTTAAAATTGGCCGACATAGGCATGGCCCGTGCCAACATTGGCACACTCACAGACATGATCAACTGCCCTGGGCTAGATTTTTGTAGCTTAGCTAATGCAGAAACCTTGATACTGTCGCGCCAAATAAATGAAACCTTTGACGATATGGACTACCAGTATGAGCTAGGGGAGATTCAACTAAAAATATCTGGCTGTATCAATGCCTGTGGTCATCACCATGTAGGCCATATTGGCATTTTAGGTGTTGAAAAGGGTGGTAAGCAGGTCTATCAGTTTACCCTTGGCGGCAGTGCTGCTAATGATGCTAGTTTAGGCAAAACCTTGGGCCGCTCCATAGATCAAGACCAAGTCGTTGTAGTGATTGGGCAGATACTAGACGTATACGTACAGCAACGTGAAACTGATGAAACATTTTTGCAAACAGTGCGCCGTATCGGGTTTGCACCATTTAAGGAGCGTGTTTATGGCACTCATCAAAGATCAGCAGCTTAGCACTAGGCACACTGCCACACCAAAAATTAGATTAGTCGATTGGCTTGGTGATGACTTGACCACTTGCGATGCAGTACTCACCAGTGGTGCAGATGACTTAACAAGCTTAATAACCAATGCCAGTAAGCTTTCTGTGATTGCCATCGAATTTGATACCTTTGCCGATGGCCGGGGGTTTAGTATGGCGCGCCTTTTGCGCCGAGCAGGCTACCAAGGCGAAATTCGTGCAGTGGGCGACGTTGCTATGGATCGCATTGAGTTTATGCACCGTGTGGGTTTTAACGCCTTCGAGCTGCGTGATGACCAAGATGCAGCCCAAGCGTTGGCAAAGCTAGGCGAAGTGACAGTGCACTTTCAGCCAAGTGCAGACGGTAAAGGCCCAGCTTATATGATGTGAGCCAAGGCTGGCTCATACTGGAGACACATTTTGTGCCTGTAAACCTTTGTCTCCCTCAATAACGGTGAATCGCACTGCTTGCCCTTGATCTAGGCTTTTATAACCTTCTTTAACAATGGCGCTAAAGTGAAAGAATATGTCTACGCCGTTGGGCTGTTCTAGAAAACCAAATCCTTTAGTGTCATTAAAAAACTTAACACTACCTGTAATGACATCTGACATGGGTATTCCTATATTCAACTCAATATTAAAGTTAAGCATTGAGGCACATAAGCCTAATTTGGGTTTCATTTGTGGGCAAAATAATAGCGTTTTTGGCTAAAAGCGTCAATATTAAAAACAGTAGCATCGGTGAGTAAAAAATCAGGTAACATGCGGCTTACAGCTTATCTTTGGTTTTACTGGTGCTTACATGACATTAGAATTTTCTTTAGCCTATTTTGTGGCTGTGTTCATATTTTCTATTACCCCAGGGCCAGGCGTGTTTGCACTGATAGCCAAAGCATTGAAGCAAGGTGGGCATAGTTGTTGGGGTCTAGCTTTAGGCATGACCATGAGCGATGTAGCCTATCTGTTATTAGTAGTGTGGGGCCTTGCTTACATTGCTAATGAATATCAAGTGATCTTTACGGTCATTCGTTGGTGTGGCGCTGCTTATTTGTTTTATTTAGCCTGGGGCATTTGGCACGCGTCTATTGAAGTGGATGGGGGTGACATTTCCAAGGTGGCAACAAAGCGCAAAAAGGCAGCTGGCTTTTTACTCGGCTATGCAGAGGGCATGTTTATTTCTGCAACCAACCCAAAAGTGATGTTGTTTTATATCGCTTTTTTACCTACCTTCGTCGATTTAACCGTATTGACAACGAAAGGCGTAGTGCTTGTGGTTGGGCTTAATTTTGTGGCTTTAATGCTGGGGCTAATGCTAATCGCTTTTAGCGCTAGTAAAGCGCGCAAGATATTTAGTCAGCACAAAGCGGTACAACGCTTAAACCGAATTACAGCAGGTTTGATGGCAACGGCAGGGTTGTTAATTTTAACTCGCTGATTGCTCTAAGCCAGTATAAAGATACTCATAAAGACGTTTTGCAGCATCAGTTTGGTTGCTACGGTCGAGCTTGAATACTAGTTTCACATGCCCAAGCTGTGGGCTATCTTCTATTTGTAGGTGGCTATGCAGCCCAGCGGGCACTGTGCTGCGGGCTAGGGCGCTGATGCCTAAGCCTGCCTCTATAGCCGCTTGAATTCCTAGTAAGCTAGATGAACTATAGGCAATGCGCCAAGCAATGCCAGCGTCATTAAGCTTACTAATAATCTGTTGACGATATCGACAACCCGTTGGATAAACGACCAAAGGTATTGGTTGGTTTTCAGACCAATTGAAGTGGCCGTTAGTGACCCACACTATAGTTTCATAAAACTCATCAGAGGCATTGACTGGGAGGGTTTCTTCTAGGCCAGCGGTTGCTAACACGAGGTCATAATGGCCTTGTTGAAAATCTTTGAGTAGTTTCACACTTAAGTCACAATTCACTTCTAAAGCAACTTCAGGGTGAGTCTGGCCAAACTGACTAAGCAAACGCGGTAAAAAAGACACTTCAAAGTCGTTGGGGATGCCCAGTCGTACCTGACCCGATATGCGGCTTTTAGCTAAGCGGGTTACAGCGCTGTCATTGATGTCCAACATGCGCCTAGCGAACCCAAGCAACACTTCGCCTTCCTCGGTCACTTGCAGGCCGTTATTTCTTTGAAACACAGTAATATCAAGCAACTCTTCTAAGCGTTTCACTTGCAAACTAATTGCAGGCTGAGAGCGCCCAAGTAATGCGCCAGCAAGGGTGAAGCCACCTAAGTCCACAATGGTAGTAAAGGTGCGTAGCAATTCGGTAGGGATGTTTTTCATCAGTCGATTATATGGCCACGGGGGTATAAAGCAATTGGTATGCCCTTTATTAACAACCAAAAGGCTAATGAGAGCTCAGCAGGCACACTCAATAGTATAATAACGCTATAAATTTCCCCATATTCAGGCGCAATAAAGCGACCAAAGCTATCGATAAAGTAGGCTGATGAGGCAAGTAATAAAAGCCACCCAAGCACTTTAGGCAGTATGTTTGAGCGCAGAATAAGATAGCCAATAAGGCATAAATGTAGGCCAAAGAGCACGCTCCATATAAGGCTACCTAAGCCATAACTTGTTAAAAATAACATGGCTAAGGTATTAAGTTGGTCAGCATTAAAGGCTAATAGGTGGGTCGCGTTTGTGAGCAGGTAAAGCACTATAAGTTTGTTAAGTATGTTGGCTGCTATAAGGCCTGTCATGGCAAATCGAGCCACTGCAGCGATAGCAGATAACGTGGCATTAATAGGCTTAAATATTTGAAAAAGCAACAGCGTTAAAATAAGCTCTGCGATCACTAACAGTGCATCGCCAACAATGCCCATCCTAAATACAAACTCATTATCTTGTATTGCCAAAGCAGTGGCCGTAGGATCGTTAGGCACCAGTAAGGCCTCATACCCTGCAAAAAAAGCAAAGCCACCACATACGGCAATTAACAAATATAGTATGCCTGCTAAACGCACTTTGGTATTGAAGCTCAGATGCATCGTGTGAATGCTATTAATTTTTGGGTTTGTAGCGGTGCTTCTTTGAGTGTTTGGTTTGGTCATTTTGTGTCATCCTCTTTTAAGTGCTGGGTATTGATGCCTTTAATTATTAGCCAAATACTTAATGCTATTTCGAAAAGTCCACCAGGAATGGAGGTGATCAAACCCACAGGATAGCCCCATAGTTGGGATATGGTGCCTATAAAAAAGATCATGTAGCCTATAATCCCCATGACTCCAAATAACTTTGGAGCAAGTTGCCAGCGCCACAATATGGAGGCAAAGACCATGCCTCCCATTGCCCAAAATGCCATCGCCACTTGATATGCATCACTGTTGAATTGCTTAATGAGCTGCACCATCAAAGCGATGCTAGTGGTTAGGTTTAAGTCGGCACCAATAGATGCCAAGGTTAAAGGCATCAGCAACAAATAACTCAACGCGCTAAGTGAAAGAATTAATTGTGAAGTAATGGCCGTAGCAAAGTATGTATAGGCAAGTGGGGTATTTGCTCTTTTTAAAAAGGGCAGCAGTAATGAACATAAGCCTATGATAAGGCTTCCATGTACCAAGGTGATGAGCAGCACGCCAGTAACTAACGTGTTGGTTTGGCTAACAGTGGTGGATAGGCCTTGAGAGTGGTTGATCAAATTTTCAACCATTGCGCTACCACTGCCGTAAGCAATAAAGCTTGCTATAAACACAAGACCAATCAGTTTGCTGGTGTGGCGATGATCCAACATGGATTTTATCCTTTAGGGTGTGGTGATTTGTGGGTTGGTTTATATCCAACGAGCACAGTTTAATGCATACTATTAAAGTTTAAAATTGCCTAAAATGGCATTTATTCTATGCATATATGTATAGATAGGAGTGGCAATGCAGCCCTGTGGAGTAAATTATGGATTGGAAAAGTGTCAATTTTGATTGGAACAGAGCTAGATCATTTTTAGTGACCGCCCAAGAAGGGTCATTGTCTGGGGCGGCTCGTGCTTTAGACATGTCTCAACCCACCTTGGGCCGGCAAGTGGCTGCATTAGAAAAAGAGTTGGGTGTGATTTTGTTTGAGCGAGTGGGGTATAAATTTATGCTTACCCCTAGTGGCTTAGCGTTGCTTGAGCATGTGCAAGTGATGGCTGATGCGGCTTCTAAAGTTTCTTTGGCGGCCAGTGGCCAATCTCAAAGCGTAGAAGGCACTGTGTGCATTTCTGCAAGTGAAGTGCACGCAGTGTTTTTGCTGCCTCCCATTATTGCCAAGCTTAGGCGCCTAGCACCCAAAATCCGCATAGAGATTGTGGCCACCAGTAAGGTGAGTGATCTGCGTCAGCGAGAAGCTGATATTGCTATCCGTAACTTTCGGCCTACTCAGCTTGAGCTCATATCAAAAAAGGTGAAAGACTCTGTGGCTCACTTTTATGCAAGTAACGCATATATTGAAAGTTTGGGAAGTGCTGTCGATCTAGATCGGCTAAACAAAGCTGATTTTATTAGTTTTGACCCCAGTGGCATGCTCATTACTAGGCTCAATGCAATGGGGCTGAAGTTAACCAAAGACAACTTCCCAATTAATACAGAAAGTTATCTCACTCACTGGGAACTAGTCAAACAAGGCTTGGGAATAGGCATCATGCCTGAAGAAATAGGAGATGCTGAACCCAAGGTGGCAAGAGTATCAGCTGATATTGATCCCATTGCGTTTCCTATATGGCTTACCACCCATAGAGAGCTTAATACCAGCAGAAAGGTGCGCATGGTGTTTGACCTTTTGGCGCAAGAGTTAAGCTAAAGTGCGGTGCATAAAACGGTTTCGCACTAAGGCTAAGTAAGACATAATGTGGCATCGTCAAGCGTGAGGTTTAGTCATGGCATTGAACACAAAAAACTTACCCCCCCTAAATGCATTGGTCGCCTTTGACGCAGCAGCCACAAGTGCAAGCTTTACCCAAGCGGCCGCCAAATTATTTGTTACTCAAGGGGCTATAAGTCGCCAAATTCGGAGCCTAGAAGAAAACTTAGGCATTATTTTGTTTGACCGAGCGCAACGCCAAGTGCGCTTAACCCAAGCAGGTAGCGAATACCATAGGCACATAAGTTGCGCCCTTGATCTAATATCTACAGCCACCTTTGCACTAAAAAACCCATTACAAGAGACACAAATCACCATCGCTGCAAGCCATGCGGTTGCGTCTTTGTGGCTTATGCCACGCATTGCTCAGTATTCAAAAGCCTATCCAGACACAGACATACGTTTGCTGGTTACAGATAATGTATTGGAGGTGGATGCTGCAGATTTTGACTGTAGTATTGGTTTTAGTGCAACAAAACCCAGTGGCTATCAAGTGGATCGGCTTTTTTCTGAGAGGGTGTTTGTGGTGTCTAGCCCTGAGTTTTTGGCCAAACACAAAGCGCTATCGCCAAAAGAGCTGCTAGCAACTAGACAGCTGGTGCTAGATAACCCAACAATAGGATGGTTTAACTGGCCTGACTGGTTTGAAGGTTTGGGTATGACGCCCGTTGTGCCTCAGCATAAGGTGACCTTTAGCCACTATAACATGTTGATTCAAGCAGCTCAGCAAGGCCAGGGTGTGGCTTTGGCATGGGATCATTTACTGTCAGATTACCTAGCAACCGGAAGTTTGGTGAAGGTGTTTGACGAAACCCTAAACACAGATGCTGGCTTTTATTTGATGACGTCTTTAATGGGTAGTAGCAAACAAGCACTGGATGAGTTTCGGCGCTGGTTAATAGATTTACCCATGAGATAAACTCATGCTTGGAGTGATAAACTATCGTTTGTTGCTGGTTATTTTTTGAGGCATTGTGGCTGCATAATATGTTCGACCTCAATTTAAGGATCCTCAATGAGCGCCTTTGATCGCATTCCTCTAGTTAGCCTTGAAAACGCTACTCTTCCCATTGAACAAGCCAGTGGTTTACCTAACCCGCTATACAACGACCCTGACATGTTGACTCAAGAGCGGGATCGTTTGTTAGGTAAAACATGGGCAGGTGTTGGTTTTGCTGGAGATTTGCCACAGCTAGGCTACGTTAAGCCCGTCTCATTTATGGGATTACCATTGGTAATTATGCGTGATCGTGAAGATGTAATTAGGGTGTTTCATAACGTGTGTAGCCACCGTGGAATGATATTAATCAACGAAGAGGGGCCTGTGCAAGGCAGTATTCGTTGCCCTTACCATTCGTGGACCTATGACCTAGCTGGTCAGCTTAAAGGCACTCCTCATATTGGCGGCGTGGGAATTCACAAGGTAGACAGCCTAATATGCGAAAACCATGGTTTGAAAGAAGTGGCAAGTTCTGTGTGGTTTGACATAGTGTTTGTTAATTTAGATGGCCAAGCGAGTCCATTTGAGCAGTTTATAGCCCCAGTACTAGAGCGCTGGCAGCCATTCATGGGTGATACAGGCTATAGCCGTATGCGCAGAGAAGATTCAAGTAATGGTGATGTGCAGGGTATTTTCACCTTAAAAGTGGCGTGTAACTGGAAACTGGCCGTAGAAAACTACTGTGAAAGCTATCATCTACCTTGGATCCACCCCAATCTAAATGTATATTCACGCATTCAAGATCATTATCATATAATGTTTGCCAATGAGTTTGCAGGCCAGGGCACTATGGTTTATAACTTAGCCGATTCTGCAGGCACACGATTGCCAGTGTTTCCAGAATGGCAGCAAGAGCGTATGAAAGAGGCTGAATACATTACGGTATTTCCTAATGTGTTGTTGGGCATCCAAGCCGACCATACCTTTGCCATTGTGTTAGAACCAGTAGCCAATGACCAAACCATAGAGCATTTGCGTTTGATGTATGTAGGTGATGAAGCGATTACGCCAGCATATAAGGGCTGTAGAGATGCTACTTTGGCAGCCTGGAAGGAAGTATTTTCAGAGGATGTGATGGTTGTGGAAGGCATGCAGCGCGGTCGTGCATCTCCAGGATTTAGTGGGGGTAAGTTTTCACCAGTGCTAGATAATCCTACTCACTACTTTCATACTTGGGCAGCAAAACGCCTTATTGCAAGCACACAAACAAAAGGAATTTAACACCATGAATGAGCGCCAACAAGGCCATAGCCAGAGTTTACACAGCACCAATTTTATTAATGGCCAGTGGGTGGATAGCGAACAAAGCATTCATGTGGAAAACCCTGCCAATGGAGACCTTGTAGGAACCATTGCACGCGCTATGCCCCTGCATGTTGATCAAGCCGTGGCAGCCGCTCGAAAGTGTCAAAACGAGCGTTTGATGTCAGGTATGGCGCCCTATGAACGCATGCAGCTGCTCCATCGAATTGCTGGAGAAATTAGAGCCTTAGCCACACGTGGCGGCAAACTTTTGTGCTTGGAAAACGGTAAGCCACTAAGTGCAGCGCAATGGGAATTTGAGGAAGCCGCTCGCTACTTTGAATACTATGCAGGCATGGCAGACAAAATTGAAGGTAAGTCTATTCCCTTAGGTGATGGACTAGTAGATTTTACCGAATACGAGCCCTTTGGAGTGTCTGCACAGGTGATTCCATGGAATTTCCCCGTGTCTTTGGTGGCAAGGTCATTAGCGCCTGCGTTAGCAGCTGGCAACAGCGTAGTGATAAAATCGCCAGAGCTGACCCCACTAGCTGTGGCTTTGTTGGGTGAGGCCATGGTCAATGCCAAGGTGCCTGCTGGGGCGGTAAATATTTTATGTGGCTACGGCCATGACACAGGCGCCGCTTTAGTGGCCCATAAAGATATAGATCAAATTGTATTCACAGGCTCTGTGGCCACAGGCCAAGCCATTATGAGCTCGGCTGTAGAGCATGTTGTGCCTTGTATAATGGAGCTTGGAGGCAAGTCGGCGGGTGTGGTTTTTGCAGATGCAAACTTAGATCAAGTGATCTCCAGTGCGGATGCTGGAAATCTATTCAACTCTGGGCAAGTATGCTCTGCAATGTCTCGGCTTATAGTGCATGAAAGTGTGTATGAAGAGGTAAAACAGCGCTTGGTGGCGTGTTTTTCTGCCAAGACTGTGGGTGCAGGTATGGATGAATCTGACGTGACCCCAATACTTACTAAAATTCAGCTGGATAAAATTGCAGCCATGTGTGCTCATGCAAAAGAGCAGGGCGCACATTGTGTAGTGGGAGGCACACCATTGGATCAAGAAGGTTACTTTATGCCTCCTACTATCATAGAAGCCCAAGCCAATACAGAAATAGCCCAACAAGAAGTGTTTGGGCCAGTGCTGGTATTAATGAAGTTTAAAACCACCCAACAAGCCTACGACCTAGCTAACGGCACCGAGTTTGGTTTGGTCGCTGGTGTATTTACTAAAGACCTAAGCTTGGCCCTTCAAGCCAGTAGACAATTAGTGGCTGGGCAGGTGTTTGTAAATGAGTGGTTTGCCGGTGGCATAAGCACACCCTTTGGTGGCGTAGGAAAATCTGGTTTTGGGCGTGAAAAAGGCCAAGAAGCTTTGTATAATTACGTGCGCACCAAAAATATAGCGATTCGTTTAACTTCCTAACCTATCCTGCAACATTATAGAGAACCAAGTATGTCTTCTGCTGATCAGTTAGTGCCATATAAAAAATGGCTATGTATTATTTGTGGGTTTATTTACGACGAAGCCATTGGTTGGCCCCATGATGGCATAGAGCCTGGCACCCGTTGGGATGATGTGCCAGATGACTGGTTATGCCCAGATTGTTTGGTGGGCAAAGAAGATTTCGAAATGATCGAGATGCCTGCAGCACCAGTATTATCTGGTGCAAATACTACGGCAGCCGCTGCTGTAATGGGTGCATCACAAAAGCCTGAAGGCCCTATCGTTATTGTGGGATCAGGCTATGCTGGGTATAACCTTGCAGAAGCCATTCGCAAGCTAGACAGCCAAGCAGACATTGTGGTGCTTACTCAAGACGATGGTAAGCATTATTCAAAGCCCGCTTTGTCTACAGGATTAACCATGGCTCAAAGCGCCCAAGATTTGGTGATAGAGCTACCACTTGATCGTGCGAATCGCCTAAATGTGCGAATCGTTACTCATTGCACCGTAGAGCGCATAGACACATTAACCAAATGTTTGATTACAAATATAGGCAAGCAGCCCTTTGGTCAGCTGGTATTGGCACAAGGTGCGCACGCCATAAAAATCCCCTTTACAGGGGACGCGAGTCACCATGTGATCAGTGTGAACGACCTACAAGACTACCGTAAGTATAGAGACCAGCTAGAAGGTAAAAAGCGCGTGCTTCTTATAGGCAACGGTTTAATTGGCTGTGAGTTTGCTAATGACTTAGCTGCAGCTGGCAAACAAGTGGATGTGGTAGGGCTTACATCTTGGCCAATGGATCGTTTATTACCACAAGCGGTAGGCCATAAATTACAGGCGTCTTTGGCTGATATTGGCGTAACGTGGTGGTTAGACAATACGGTGGCGTCCATTGACTACAGTCAATCTGCAAATCCAAGCATGGGTTACACGGTCACCTTAAAAAGTGGTGATGTTTTAGAAGTAGACGTAATTGTGTCTGCAGTAGGCTTACAAGCACGCACCAAGCTTGCCATGAACGCAGGCATTACTTGTGGCGTAGGCATTAAAACAGACGCACACCTAATGACGAACATGCCTCATGTGTATGCGTTGGGTGACTGTGTGGAATTTAATGGTCAATTACAGCCCTACATTGCACCTATATATTGGGGCATACAAGCGCTATCACACACCCTTACGGGCAGTTTTACCAAGGTGAGCTATCCACAAATGACGGTCGTGGTTAAAACGCCAGTGTGTCCTATCACCTTATTACCAGCTCCATTTGATCAACAAGGCCAATGGCAGGTAGAAGAAAGTGAGAAGGGCATGATAGCGCGATTTATCGCTGATGATGGCGCCTTGGCAGGCTTTGTATTACAAGGTGATCAAGTAGATCAGCGCAAGCAACTCCTAGAGCAGATGATAAGCAACTAACCAAGCGTTATTCTGTTAGAATGGTAGGCCTAGCAAGAGCTAGGTTTTGCCCTCTATTGCACTGTTAGTTATAGCGTGCCCTTTTACTACCCATTTAATACACGAGAATGACCTTGTCACAATATGATTTTGCCAGTTTAGGCTTAGATTCCGCCCTAGTAGATAACCTAGCAAGCTTAGGCTACTCAGAAATGACGCCTATTCAGGCTCAAGGCTTACCGCCTATCCTGGCCAACAAAGATGTTATTGCTAAGGCAAAAACGGGCTCTGGAAAAACCGCCACCTTTGCTTTGGGTTTGCTCAATAAACTTAACGTGAAACGTTTTCGTGTACAAACCTTAGTATTATGCCCCACCCGCGAGCTAGCAGATCAAGTATCTGTAGAGATACGTAAGCTTGCCCGTGGCATTCATAATATTAAAGTGCTTACCTTATGTGGGGGCATGTCTTTTGGCCCACAAGTAGGCTCGTTAGAGCATGGTGCACATATCATAGTAGGCACCCCTGGCCGTGTAGAAGAACACTTACGTAAGGCTAACCTCAATCTTGATAACCTCACCACCTTAGTACTGGATGAAGCAGACAGAATGTTAGACATGGGTTTCCAAGAAGCCCTAGACAATATTATTAGCTACATGCCTACACAGCGCCAGACCATGCTCTTTAGTGCTACTTATCCTGCCAAAATTGAAAACATTGCTAAGCGTATCATGCAGTCGCCTGTAACTGTGGAAGTGCAAGACAGCCACACTAAGCAAAGCATTGTGCAAACCCTTTATCAGGTAGAAAGTGACGATGCCCGTGTGGAAGCTGTTCGGCTGTTGTTGCAAGCTCACCAGCCTGAAACCACCCTCATTTTTTGTAATACCAAAATCGAAACAGATCAGGTGGCCAATGAATTGCGTGCTGTAGGCTATGAAGCTCTGGCCTTGCATGGTGATTTGGAGCAAAAGCAACGGGATCAAACCTTAGTGCGTTTTTCTAATCGCAGTGCTTCGGTGCTGGTGGCCACAGATGTGGCTGCACGAGGCTTAGACATTGAAGCCCTGGACCTAGTGATCAACTACCAAGTAGCTCGCGAGCTAGAAGTGCATACGCATCGCATAGGCCGCACAGGCCGTGCAGGTGCTCAAGGCTTGGCCTGCACCTTACATACGCAAAAAGAAAACCACAAAATAGGCTTGCTAGAAGACTACCTAAAGCAAAAACTAGAACGTGATGATTTACCACCAATAAAGCTGTTACGCCAGCCCGCATTTTCCCCTGCCATGGTCACCATCCAAATAGGTGGTGGCAAAAAGCAAAAGGTAAGGGCAGGTGATATTGTGGGCTCTTTAACGGGTGCTGATGGTATTCCAGGGTCTGAAATTGGCCGCATCCAAGTAGGCGACCAGTGGGCCTATGTGGCTGTGACAGCCGCCTATGGCAACACGGCTTTCAATAAACTAAGTGAAGGCAAGATTAAAGGCCGTAACTTTAAAGTAAGACGTTTACGAGGCTAATATGAGTTTGAATGTGTTGTTACGCATTAACAGTGCGTCCTGTTTGCTGTTTGGTTTGGTGATGTTGCTTAACACTGATGCGGTTAACCTGCTTATTGGCACTGAAAAAACCATGCTGATGCACTCCATTGGCATTATTTTGGTATGCAACGGAGCATTAGCCTTTGTGGCGTCAATGCGACAACAAATTCAGACCCATGAAGTGATGTTTTTTGTTATAGGTAACTATGGTTGGACTATCCTCACCATTGCACTAATTAGTGCACAGGCAGTAATTATAGACCCTGTAGGTATAAGAGTGGCGTTTGTGGTGGCTATGTACACAGCAGCCATGGGGGCTTTGCAATTTAAACATTACAAAATCTTAAAAGGCCGTGCGTAACTTTAGGTGATTGAATGCCACTAAACACGCCTAACCATTTAATTTTAGAGATAGACCATGTCAGATTTACCTAACTGCCCAAAATGTAGTTCACAATACACCTACGAAGATGCTAGTCAGTATGTTTGCCCTGAGTGCGCCTTTGAGTGGTCTATAGATGGCTTAGATGAAGCAGAAGATATTAAAGTGGTGCGTGACAGCAACGGCAATATCTTGCAAGACGGCGATACGGTGACGGTAATTAAAGATCTTAAAGTAAAAGGGTCTTCTTTAGTGGTAAAAGTGGGTACTAAAGTGAAAGGCATTCGCCTTGTCGATGGCGATCATGACATTGATTGCAAAATACCAGGCGTTGGTGCCATGAAGCTTAAATCACAGTTTGTTAAAAAGTAGACAGCTAGATACATCACTAATATTCACGCTTTAAATAGCAGTCAAAATGTGAGCAAGGGCCAAAGGCCCTAAATCCTTCTCTAGTGCGGGTATATTTTCTACGGCAATGATCAAGGCTAGGGTTAGGTTATCCCCATAGATCCTTTGCTCAATTTGCGCATCATGCCTTTGGCACAAGTGCTCTATGCGGCCGCTAAGGTCATAAGGGCAGGTGAGATGGATGTGCTTTAGATTGCGCTTTATTTCCCGAGGGCAGGCCTCCACTACTAGTTTTACAGCGTCTGTATAAGCTTTTACTAAGCCACCGGTGCCAAGCTTGGTGCCACCAAAGTATCGGCATACCACCACACTCACTTCCCCTAGGCCACAATGGCTAAGCACTTGAAGCATAGGCTTGCCAGCGGTGCCAGAGGGCTCTCCAGCATCACTAAGGCCCCAAAATGTGCTGTTATCTGGGGCCTCAGCCACGACCGCCCAGCAATGATGGCTAGCGTCAGGATATTTTTTACGTAAGTCGTTTAAGTGAATATCACATTCACCACGGCCATTTGTGTGGCGTAAGTTGGCAATAAAACGGCTGTTTTTTACTTCAAGGGTGAGCTCTAAGTCTGCGCCTTGTAGCTGTGGAATCTGGTAGCTCAATATAGCCCTTAGGTAGATGGGGTAAATTTAGTCGATATACTTATTGTATTCTGGTGATATACCGCTGCAAGCAGGTACAATACCTCTAAATTTCATAGACATGCAATTTAATTAATGGCCCAACAACAAGGTTTCGACGGCGTCGAACGATTATATGGTGTAGACAACTACACTGCGATTACCAAAGCACACATCTGTGTGGTGGGTATAGGCGGTGTAGGCACTTGGGTGGCTGAAGCCTTAGCCCGGTCTGGTGTGGGAGAGATCACCTTAATTGACATGGATGACGTTGCGCAGTCTAACATCAACCGTCAATTAGTCGCATTGTTATCTACCGTAGACCAAGCCAAAATAGACGTGATGGGCCAGCGCATCCATGACATCAACCCTCACTGCAAAGTTAATCTAATTGAAGAGTTTGTGGGTGAAAGCAATTTAGATGCCTGCCTAAATCATGGCTACGACTATGTAATAGATGCCTGTGACGCCATTAAGGCCAAAGCCATGATGATCTCTTGGTGTAAGCTTCGCCGCGTGCCCATTATTACCATAGGCGGTGCAGGCGGCCAACGAGACCCAAGCCAGGTGAAAATAGTGGATTTGGCCATGACCCGGGTAGACCCTTTGGCTGCCAAGCTAAGATCTGTGCTGCGCAGCCAATATGGCTTTAGCAAAAACCTTAAAAGCAGGTTTCGTATAGAGTGTGTGTGCTCTACCGAACAGCTTTATTACCCACAGCCTGATGGCACCGTAGATTGGGCCAAAAGTGCAAATGTGGCGGGCACCAAAATGGACTGCAGCCGAGGCTTTGGCGCTGTAAGTTTTGTGACAGGCACCTTTGCCTTTATAGCAGTGGGGCGTGTGTTGGATAAAATAGTTGCCAAACACCTACGACTTCAAGAAAAATTATAAGGAATCACTATGTCGTTAAATAGCACCCAAGCCGGCCAAATTGCTGACATTATCAACAAAGGGTTTACCGAATATCGTATTCAGTTTGAAGAGATCTCATCAGGTGCTAAGCGACGTTTCGAAAAAGCCCAATGGCAAGAAGTGCAAGCCAGCGGCATGCAGCGCATAGACCTATATGGCGAAATGATAGACAAGGTGACTGCAAATTTAGCTAACTTTAGACTAGCAGAAAATATTGACCAAGAAAGGGCGCGAGACTGGGAAATTATTAAAGCTTCGTTTGAGCTATTGATGCCCATGCGCACAGACCCAGAGCTAGCTGAAACCTTTTATAACTCTATATTTTGCCGCACCTTTCGTCATAGCTCCTTACGTGAGCAGCGCATGTTTTTGTTTAGCTCATCAGCAGCTGCACCTAAAGAGCTAGCGCAAGAAATGTATATGGAATACAACGCCAAAAACGGTGTTGTCAATATGGTGAGTAACATTTTAGATGACTATGCCTTTGATGTGCCTTACACCAATAAGCGCCTAGACGTTATAAACCTAGTAGGCATTGTTAAAGAAAACACAGATTTTCGTATGGCCATTACCAATGACACCAAGGTGCAGATACTAAAATCTATATTTTATCGTAATAAAGGCGCCTATCTGGTAGGCCAACTGGTCAATCCATCCCATAGCCAGCCTTTTGTAATCCCTTTACTCAATGATGAAAACCAAGGCATCTATACCGACACGCTAATCACAGACTCTGATGATGTGAGTATTATATTTAGCTTTACCCGCTCATATTTTATGGTAGAAGCGCCAGTGCCAGCGGAGTTTGTAGGCTTTTTACAGCAGATTTTACCCACTAAACCATTAGCCGAAATATATACCAATATTGGCTTTTTTAAGCATGGTAAGTCGGTGTTTATGCGTGACTACCTGCAACACATGGCCAACTCTAGCGACCAGTTTATAATAGCGCCAGGCATAAAGGGCATGGTGATGACGGTGTTTACTTTGCCGTCGTTAGATATTGTATTTAAGATTATAAAAGATAAGTTTGCACCACCCAAAGCCATGACCAAAGCGGTGGTAAAAGAAAAGTATCGCTTGGTTAAGATTCATGACCGAGTGGGGCGCATGGCAGACACCCAAGAGTTTAAACACTTGGCCTTTGACAAGCATCGCTTTTCCCAAGACTTGCTAGATGAGCTGCTAGCAGTGGCACCTAGTGTGATCCAAATAGTGGGTGAGTATGTGGTGATAGAGCAGCTTTATGTAGAGCGGCGCATGACCCCGCTAAACATCTATATAGACACCGCAAGCGATGACCAGCTGTATGATGTGATAGACGAATATGGCAATGCCATAAAGCAGCTAGCTGCGGCCAATATATTCCCTGGAGACATGCTGTTTAAAAACTTTGGTGTTACAAGGCATGGCCGCGTGGTGTTTTATGACTATGATGAAATTTGTTATTTAACCGAGTGTAATTTTCGCAAAATACCAGAAGCTATGTATCCAGAGCAAGAGCTGGCGAACGAGCCTTGGTATTCTGTGGGGCCTTATGATGTGTTCCCTGAAGAGTTTCATGTGTTTTTGGCTGGCAGGCCTAGAATCGCCAAAATATTTCGCCAAATACATAGTGACATATTTGATGCCAAGTATTGGCAATCACTCCAGGCAGACATTGAAGATGGGCAAGTGAAAGACGTGTTTCCATACCGTCGTAAAAAGCGCTTTTTGTCTGCCTAAACAAACTTTTAGCTTTGCTCGCTAGCCTGCCTAAGCGCCACTAAGGTAAGGCTTTTGAGCTTTTCTTCTTTACTCATAATCATCCAGTTGCGCACTTCGTCCTGGCTGCGATAACACCCCTTGCACACTAGCTCATCTTTTTTGAACTGACACACTTTTACACAAGGGGAAGGGATCGAGTGATCGATGTTTCGATTGGGGCGTGCTCTGCGGCGCATAAGATAGATTCTAGCTAATATTCAGTCATCTATTATGGCCTTAGTTAGGCGCACAGGAAAGACCTGTGTGTTAGAATAAGGACTCTTTTTAGGGTTTAGGAACATTCTACATGTTGGGTCGAATCGGATTTATCTGGGGTGGTATTGGTGTCATCTGTCTACTGATGTTTTCTGCCTTGCGTCTGTCTAATATTGCACTAGAGTTTTTACTCTACCCAGCACAGCTTTGGCACTGGGCAGTGCTTTTGGTGTGGGTAGTATTTATGGCTTATTCAGAAGGCTATAAAGGCTTTCAGCAGGCATTTTCGCCTCGCGTGGCTTCACGCTTGTTATGGCTAAAACAAAACCCAAAAGGCTGGCTGGTGGTGTTTGCACCGCTTTACGCCATGGGCTTTATTTATGCCTCTAAAAAACGCGCCATTATTTCATACACCATTTTAGTGATGGTAATGATCTTTGTAGTGATCGCAGTAAACCTGCCCCAGCCTTGGCGTCCAATGGTAGATGCTGGCGTGGTGGTGGGGCTGTTGTGGGGCACCACAGCCACATGGTGGTGCATATTGACCGCCTTGCGCACAGACACCAGCACTGTAGACCCAGACCTACCCAAATCGGCTTACCAGCACTAATAGGAAACCATCATGCGCGCATTTTTTTGGATGTTGGGTGCTATTACCTCCTTTTGCCTTATGGCAGTGGCTGCCCGTGAGCTAGATGGCCACATTGATAAATTTGAATTGTTGGCCATACGCAGCACTGTGGGCATCATCCTTTTAGTGATCATTATGATCGCCATCAAACGCCCAACACTTATGTATACCAAACGCATGAACACCCATTTAGGGCGTAATGTGTTTCATTTTATAGGGCAGTTTAGCTGGCTAGTGGGCATAGGTCTGTTGCCACTGGCCCAAGTATTTGCCATAGAGTTTACTGTGCCTCTATGGGTGCTAATTATGGCCTCATTGTTTTTGGGTGAAGCCATTACCAAGCGCAAGGTGCTGTCTGTGGCGCTAGGTTTGGCAGGTGTAGCGGTGATCTTAAAGCCCGGCATGCAAGTGCTAGACACGGGCGCCATAGTGATGCTGATTGCTGCGCTATGCTTTGCTGTCACGTTTATAATTACCAAATCTTTACTCACCACAGAGCATCCGCTCACCGTGGTGTTTTATATGACCCTTATTCAGCTGCCTTTGGGAGCCATGATGGCAGGGGCCGACTGGACCATGCCAGCACCCTGGATGTGGCCATGGGTAATGGCCGTGGCATTAACAGGCCTGTCTGGCCACTATTGCTTATCTAAGGCCTTTCAGCTGGCCGATGTGAGCGTGGTGATCAGCGTAGACTTCTTGCGCCTACCCATCATCGCCGCCATCGGCATGTGGCTTTATAGCGAGCCTGTAGAGGTGTCTGTTATCTTTGGTGGTGCGCTGATGATAGTAGCCAACCTGGTGAACCACTGGCGCATTAAGTGGCCTACGTCTTTATAGGGCTCTTTGTGTGCCCTTGTTTCTTGGCCTAGCTGTATCTGCAAGCGCTAGGCCATAAGTGGGCCTGTCTGCTTTATCGATACCTTCCTTGTGTTGCCTTTTTTTGAATTTTTAAACTCTTCTTATAACCCCTATAAAAATAGATCTATTTATTTTCACTCATTTTTAATGCCTTGTTTTTTTTGAGCTATCTTTAAATGCAGGCTGGTAGTAGAGGTTTACCTGTGTCTCTTTGTTGGTTAGAGAGTAAGCATAGTGGACTGGTCTGTTGGATTACAACTGATGGACGGCTCTCAAAAGCGAACGTTTGCACATGATCCTCTGAATCATGTAGCTGCAGTGCCATACGTTAATCGCACTTTAAAGAATGCATATGTGCCTTTTAAATTTATAACCAAGCTGCAAAACTCTCGATATGTTTTTGCTGCAGGCAAGTGTGAGAGGTATGTTGACCTTTATGTGCAAGTAAAACTTAAGTATGGCCTAAACTTTATCAATAATAATATTGATTTGGCTAAGGTGGCTTGTAGATAGAGTGTGGGGTCTAATTTGACT